>ENA-ORLW01000043-ORLW01000043.1-human-gut-metagenome-genome-assembly--contig:-NODE-43-length-166308-cov-9.997720_pt1 | contig 166308 bp, 174 predicted proteins | sample MGYA00243017_ERZ508829 | MGnify/ENA primary metagenome ERZ508829 (study PRJEB26277, sample SAMN04329776) | human gut metagenome | biome: human-associated habitat | host: Homo sapiens | place: USA...
ACAAGCGTTAGTACTAAAATTTTAACGTATAATGAGGCTGTTAGTTTAGGCTGTAATACAAATAGTAGTGATGGTTCAATGAAGATTTGCTCTTCATCAAATTCATGGGTTTATTCAACTGGTTATTGGTTATCAACTGCTGAATCATATGTTAATTTATATGCAATAACATTAGGATTTGAACATGGGCAAACAACATTAAAGGGGATTTTGTATTCTACGCCTTACTATGAGAATAATGCCATTGGCCTTCGTCCTGTAATTACAATATCAAAATCAGAATTATAATTAAAAAATATTAAAAGAACCAATTTGGTTCTTTTTTTCGACAGAATATTTAATTAATTTATCTTATTATGTATGTGGGTGATGAAATTATGAAAAAAACTATTATATGGGTTTTGTTTGCGCTTTTATCGGGAGCATTACTTGGTAAGATAACGTTTGATAGGTATGAAAAAATTGATACTAAAAACGTAATTAGTTACAATAATTATGTTTATATGCTTAAGTATGGTTCTTATAAAACAGTAGATGATATGACAAGTAATATAACTAATATAGATAGGTATATTTACATAACTGATGAAAATAAAACTACCGCTTATATTTCTATTTCAAAAACTAAAGAAAACTTAAACAAAATAAAGAAAATTTATGATGCTAAAAAAATTAAAACTACCATTTCAAAAGTAAAAATAGATAACGATGAATTTATTCAAAATTTAAATGAATATGAAAAACTACTTAGTGCAACGGATGATGAGGCATCACTTCTTATTATAGAAAGACAAATTTTATCTTGTTATGAAAGCGTGGTTCAAAATGATTAATAAAACTTTAATAAAGGATGTTCCAGAAGAAGAAAGACCAAGAGAAAGATTAGTTAAATATGGTGCTAAAAATTTATCTACTAGTGAGCTTATTGCAATTATTTTAAAAACTGGAACTAGGGATTATTCATCAAAGTATTTAGCAGGCGAAGTGTTAAAACTAGTAAATGATGTATCAGACTTAAAAAAACTTACTTTAAGTAAATTAATTAACATAAACGGAATAGGTGCTGTTAAAGCAATTGAGTTTTTAGCGGCCTTAGAACTTGGAAGAAGAGTTTATGATGAAAAACCGCTTGATAATAATTTAAAGTGCAATAGTGCGGAAAAAATTTATAGACACTTTAGATCACTTTTAATGGATTCTAATCAAGAATATTTTTATTGCCTATATTTAAATCAGCAGAAGAAGTTAATTGATAAAAAGCTGTTATTTAAGGGGACATTAAACAAAAGTTTAGTTCATCCAAGAGAGATATTTAAAGGTGCTTATCTATCTTCTGCAGCGTACATAATATGCATTCATAACCATCCATCAGGAAATGTCATTCCGTCTAATGAAGATATCATAATAACAGAAAACTTAGTTAAAATAGGCAGAATGCAAGGAATTCCAGTTATAGATCACATTATAATAGGAGATAATAATTACTATAGTTTTTATGAAAATGATTTAATAGGAAAGGAGTAGAAGATGAACGTAAACTTAAAAAACGTAAAAAGAAAGATAATATTTATAATTGTCATATCAATTTTTGTTATTTATTTTTCACTTGCATGTGCCCTCTCTGATAGAAGGTATTTATATATAGAAAGCACTTTTAAAACGGTAATATCAAAAATAAATGAATTTTTTATTAATAACTCTTATAGCCTTAATAATTATAGTAGTAACATAACTAATTCTAAAGTAAAGTATTTGGAAAAAGAAAATGATAATTTAAGAAAAATAGTAGGATTAAAAGAAAAGGAAGAAAACTATATATTTTCAGAAGTTACAAGTCACGTTGCATTAGAAAGTGCTAGATTAACAATTAATAATGGATATAAGTCTGGTATTAAAAATGATCTTCCGGTAATTAATGAAGAGGGATTAGTTGGATTTATTTCGAAGACTGGTAAATACGTAAGTGAAATAACTTTAATAACTAGCATTAACAAAGATAATATGATTCCTGTTTTTATTAATTCAAATGGAAATGAATTATTTGGAATGTTAAGTAGTTATGATGCTAAAAAAGGCTTATTTAAAGTAACTGGAATAACTAATAAAGATAGTGTGAATAACGGTGATACCGTAACTTTATCGGGATATGATAATAATTTATATAAAGGTATATATGTTGGACGTGTCGTAAAAGAAGAGTTAAGTAATTATGGAATATCTAAAACAATCTGGGTTAAATCAGGAGTAAACTTTGATGATATTTTGTTTGTAGGAGTAATAAGAGGTGATTTAAAATGATGGTTTTAATAATAATATTTTTTATTATAACTGTTATATTAGAATCACTAGTATCTAATTTGATAGTTAATTTTATTCCTTTTTTTATACCTTGTTTTATAGTTATTTTTGCTTCTTTAAAAATAAATAGAGACCATTTTTATAAAACTCTTATAGTAGTGGGAATAATATATGATCTTATGTATACAAACCAGGTTATTTTAAATGCTTTATTATTTTGTTTTTATGGCTTTTTAGTAAGCCTTATACTTAAAACTTCGAAAAACTTTATGTTATGTTTTTTATCATATACTGTAATTTGCCTAATAAATGTTTTTGTAAATTCTATTATTCCTGTTATGCAAAATAACGTTACGATAAATAGTATAGTTCATAAAATATCTTTTAGTATTCCCATAAATATCTCATATTTTGTTATTGCATACTTATTATTTATTGGCATAAATTGTCTAATTAGTAATAGAAAAAATAAAATGCGCATACCTATAAATTAGGTGATTGGTATGGATAATTCTTTTGATATGTATAATAAAAAATTAAAGAAAGAAAAAAAAGATGATGATAATAAAAACACGTTATCAAAGTTTTTATTTACCATCTTAATTAAAAGTTTAATAGTTGTATTACTTTTTCTATCAAGCATGATATTCATAAGACAAAATGATAAAAATAAGAAAATGTTTAAAGAAAAAGTATATAATAACTCTCTTTCTTTCGCTAAAATTTATAATTTATATAGCAAGTATTTAGGAGATGCACTTCCTTTTAAAGATACTATTAAAGATGATACTAAAAAGGTATCTAATGAAAAAATTACATATTCTTCTATAAAAAAAGAGGGAGATGGCTACTTACTTGTTGTGCCTAGTAATTATACTTTACAGTCTATTAAAAGTGGGATAGTAATAGAAGTTAAGAAAGATGATAAATATAAAAACATAGTAAAAATTCAGGATAAGTCTGGTGTTAACATAACTTATAAAAACTTAAATGAAGTAGAAGTTAAGTTATATGATTACGTGGAAAAAGGTGAAATATTAGGTAGTGTATCAAATAAGCTATATATAAATTTTGAAAAGGATGGTAAGTACTTATCTTATGAAAAGTATTTATAAAAAGATAAAACTATCTCCTTTTTTTCTGTTAATTATTTTTATTTCATTAATATCTGGTTTGTTTAAAGATGTTATTACGTTATTTACGATAATAATTATTCACGAATTAGGGCATATAATTTTATCACGCCTTTTTAAATGGAACATAAAAAGTGTAGAAATAGGTGTATTTGGAGGCTTTATAACTTATGATGATGTTATTGATAAACCATTTATAGAAGAGATAATAATTTCTTTAGGAGGCTTTTTAATGCAGGGATTAATCTTTTTAATTACTTACATTTTAAGTAAAAATGGTCTGTTTTCTATTAAGGAAGCCTCATTAATAAACCGATATAACTTATCCATTTTCTTATTTAACGCAATTCCAGTATATCCACTTGATGGTTCTAAAATTTTACTTGTTATATTAAACATGTTTATTCCGTATAAAAAGTCTTTAAAGATAACGTGTTTTATGTCTGTTTTACTTATTTTTTTAATTTTTTTATTACTAATTAGCCTTGATGTTAAAGTTAATTCTAGTTATATCATAATAGGACTTTTTATAATGGGAAAAGTTATAAGTTTAATTAAAGATATTCCTTATTTATTTAATAAGCTTTTATTTGAAAGGTATTTATATAAACCAATAAATTTTAAAATTACGTATGTTAATGGCTTGGATTTAACTATGTTTAAAAGAAGAAGAAAGCATTATTTTATAAAGGATGGACACTTTATTCCTGAAATGAAAATTTTAAAAGAAAGATTTGACTAATATATGTTTATATGGTAAAATTGTAACGTTTGAATGAACTTCTTGTTCTTCAACCACACAGAAAAGGTTATAAACATGAAATATGTACCTTAATGGTGAGTCTAAGTTTTAAAGTAAGGAGGCAAAAATATGAAAGCAGTTATCGAAACTGGTGGTAAACAATACCTAGTTGAAGAAGGTTCTGTAATCTACGTTGAAAAATTAGATTGCGAAGCTGGAAAAAAATACACTTTTGATAAAGTAGTTATGGCTGGTTCAAAAGTTGGTACACCTTATGTTAATGGTGCTAGCGTAGAAGCTAAAGTTGAAAAACATGGTAAACAAAAAAAAGTTGTTATCTTTAAGTATTTACCAAAGAAAAGTTCTCATAAGAAACAAGGTCATCGTCAACCATATACTAAGCTTACAATCACAAAAATTAACGCTTAATTAGTTGGTGAGATAAGATGATTAAAATAAATGTAAATTATGACGATAATTATGTATCTAAATTTAAGGTATCAGGTCACGCAGGTTATGATGTAAGTGGAAAGGATATCGTTTGTGCATCAGTATCAAGCCTTGTTATATCAAGTATTAATCTTGCTTTAAGATTAAATGAAAAATCAGTTGTTGTAACACAAAAAGAAGGCTTAATAGATGCAAAAGTTCTAGTGCATGATAAAGTCATTAACGAGGTATTTCTAAACATGATTAATATGTTAGAAGAATTACAAAAAAGTTATAAAAACAATATAAAATTTATATAGAATGGAGGCCCTACAATGCTAAAGTTACAAATTCAATTATTTGCACACGTTAAGGCGCAAGGTTCAACCCATAACGGCCGTGATAGTGAAGGTAGAAGATTAGGTGCTAAAGCAGCTGATGGTGAATTGATTAGTGCTGGTTCAATTATCTATCGTCAAAGAGGAACTAAGATTTATCCAGGCGTAAACGTTGGTATGGGTAAAGATCATACATTATTTGCAAAGATTACTGGATACGTTAAATATGAACGTAAAGGTAGAGATAAAAAACAAGTTAGTGTATATGAAACAAAGTAATATCATCTTTATGATGGTATTTTTTAATTTTATGTGATAAAATTATTGCGAGGTGAATTTTATGCGTTATAACATAGTAAAGGATGCAGATGAAATATTAAAAAATAGTAAGTATTTAATTAAGAATCCAAGTAATTATAAAAATAAATGGAAAACTGTATTTAACAATAATAATCCTATATGTTTAGAATTAGGTATGGGACGAGGTAGTTTTATTACTAATATGGCAATCTTAAATCCCAAGGTAAATTATATCGGACTTGAAATAGATAAGTCTCAGACAGCAACTGCAATTAACAAAATAGGAGGAAGAGTAATTCCTAACCTTAGAATTATTTGTGCGGATGCTAAGGATATTATCAATTTCTTTGGTAAGGAAATAGATACAATTTACTTAACTTTTTCAGAACCATGGCCAAAGAAGCAGGATGCTAATAAAAGATTTACTAATATATCATACCTAAAGTTATATGACAGAATATTTAAGAAAAATAAACACATTATCTTAAAGACTGATAATAAAATATTGTTTGCGTCAGCACTTGAAAGTCTAAGTGATTATTGGTACGTGTTTGATAAGGTAAGCTTAGATTTGCATAATGATGAAAGAAAAATAGATAACGTTATGACTGATTTTGAAAAGCAATACTACAAGGAACATCGCGCTATATATTACGTTGACGCATCATTTAAAGGATAATAATTATATTAATGCAAGGAGGCATGTTTTATGTTTGTAGATGAGGTTATAATAAAAGTTAAAGCCGGTAATGGTGGTGATGGATGTACAGCTTTTAGAAGGGAAAAATACATTCCTGATGGTGGGCCTTTTGGAGGTAATGGAGGACGTGGTGCAAACATTATCTTTGAAACTGATTTAGGTCTTAGAACGCTTCTTGATTTAAGATATCAAAAACTAATTAGGGCGCCTAAAGGAGCAAACGGAGAAGGTAAAAATAAAAACGGTAAGGGTGCATCTGACGTAATAATAAAAGTGCCTTTAGGAACTACTGTTAAAGATATGGACACTGGTCTTATAATAGCGGATTTAACCAAGAAAGGTGATAGCGTTATAGTAGCTAAAGGCGGAAGAGGTGGACGTGGTAACACAGCTTTTGCAACTGCAACAAATCCTGCTCCCAACTTTTCAGAACATGGCGAACCTGGAGAAGAAAAAACTTTAAAGGTAGAACTTAGATTACTTGCGGACGTTGGTTTTGTTGGAATGCCATCGGTTGGTAAATCTACTATTTTATCCAAAATTTCCGCATCAAAGCCTAAGATTGCAGCATATCATTTTACTACCTTAAATCCTAACTTAGGTGTTGTTAAAACGATTGACGGAAGAACTTTTGTTGCGGCTGATTTACCTGGATTAATTAAGGGTGCTTCTTTAGGTGAAGGTCTTGGAGATAAATTTTTAAAACACATACAAAGAACACGTGTTATAGCGCACATTATAGATATGTCTGGTCTTGAAGGAAGAGATCCACTAGAAGATTATGAGACAATTAATAAAGAGCTTAAGGACTTTGATGAAAAACTTATTTTAAAACCTCAAGTTGTAATAGCAAATAAGATGGATCTTGAAGGTGCAAAAGAAAACTTAGAAAGATTTAAGAAAAAATATAATGTGCCGGTATATGAGGTTAGTGCAATAACAAATAAAGGACTTGATAAGGTGCTTGTTAAAATAGCAGACGAGTTAGATAAGATAAAGGAAGAACCATTATTTTCCGATGAGGCGTTTGAATCTCACGTATTATATAAGTTTAAGAAGGAACAACCATTTACGATTACAAGAGATAACGATATTTACGTTGTAAAGGGAAAAGAAATAGAAAAATTATTTCATATGACTAAGTTTACCGATGAAGGAGCCGTTCGTTTTGCAAGAAAACTAAGAGCGATGGGAATAGATGATAAACTTCTAGAAATGGGAGCTAAGTACGGAGATAAGGTACAAATAGAAGATCTAATATTTGAATTTAAAGAGTAATTATTTTACTCTTTTTTCTTTACATTATGTTAATAATAATCTTGCACTTTATAGATATTTATTATAAAATTATGGTATAGGTAAAGGAGGATTGTTATGATGAAAAATGAAGAAGAAATTGAAACTCTTGATTTTGAAGATAGTAAGCCTTCTTTAGATGATACTGTTGAAATGCTTGATTTTGAAGCGGATAAAAAAGTATCTAACGAAATAGATGAAATGCTCGATTTTATAGATGTTAAGCAAACAAAAAACGATGAAAATGAAGAAAAAGCATTAGGAAAATTGCTTGATACAAACGCTGGTACAACATCTAGTGTACAAATAGATGCCGACAAAGAAAAGCTAGATGAGTATGTTCCTACGATAAAAGATTTAAATATAAAAAATGCAAAAACCAGGAAAATCGTAAAAAAAGTTATGTTGTACGTTATAATAGTAATGCTATTAGGGTTTGAAACGTTTATAAATAAAACGGGTGATGTATTAAACGATTTAGTTGTTTATGCCAGTGATAACGAACCAATTAGAATATTACAGAATGGAAAATATGGATACATAGACTACACTGGTGATAAAGTTGTAACTCCTAAATATACTTATGCTGAGAATTTTAAGAGTGGATATGCCATAGTAAAAAATTCTTCTAACGTACCTTTGATAATAAATAGAGGTGGAAAAGAGGCCGTAAAGTCAGGAACTTATTTTTCTCTTTATAGAGCAAAAAGTGATATAGTAGCCTCAAAAATTTATAAAAATGGATTGAAGTATGGTATTTTAGATTCTAGATTAAAACAAAAAACTCCTTTTTTATACGATATGGTTTCTTATAAAGGAAATGTATATACTTATGTAAAAGGAAATAGTGTAGGACTTATAAATTTAGATGGTAAAAAAATATTTACCTATAAATTAACAGATAAAGATGATAAATCAATTGATGTTTCAGCAAGTGAATTAACTGATGGCGGATATGATTGTTATGCCGTTGTTAAGGTTAATTCAACTTCACAGATAGTTAATTTAACGGACGGAACAATAGTTTCTAATCCTACGCTAAATGAAATAGTAGCAGATAAAAATAATGTATTTTACGAAAAATTAAATAGTGGTGTAAAAAGATACATGTACGTTTTAGATAATAAAGTTATTTTTGAAAGTGAAAGTTATAATGCTGTTTCGGTTCCATCTATAAAGGCTGGGGTTATTAAAGCGATGAATGCATCTTTTTCTCAGGAATATATCAGTGTTAAAACTCTTCAAAATTTTAAGGATAATTTACCAGAACAAGATGTATTTTATGGAGATAACGTTTTTGTATACTATGATCATAATTATAAAAAAAACACCAAAGAAATAAAATTTGTTCAAGCAGGTCAAGTATATGAAACATTAAATGCTGATTATGATATTTATCAGGAGTTTAAAAACGGTTTTTCAATCGTAAAGTTTAAGGACGGAAGCTATGGATATATAGATTCTTATGGCAAGTTAATAAATGATGCTAGTTATGTAGAGGCATTACCATTTGATTCTTATGGAGATGCAATAGCTAAAACGAATGATGGTTATGGTGTTATTAATAAGGAAGGTAAAGTGGTAATTGATTTTAAATATGATGAGATAAAAACAACATCATCAAACGTAAAAAAAACAACATCATTAAACAGGAATAACGTGTTTTATGCTGCTAAGAAAGATGGTAATTATACTCTTTATAATTCTAATGGGAAAATGGTTAGTAAAACAAAATATAATGATGTTTATTTTGATAATTCGTTTCCTATAATAAAACTTTCAAGTGATATTAAGGATATTCTTTATCTAACAGAAAATAAAAAGGAAATAAATCTAACTTCATTTAATACTGATTATGAAGCTCATGATGATTATATTATTGTTAAAAATGAGTATTATAATTATAGCGGTAAGATGATATACGTTGATAATAATAAGGAAGGCGATGGTGATTAATGAAAAATGATATGGAAATGATAGATGTATCTGATTCTTCTAAAGGAAAAGATAAGTTTATCCTTGGGGTTTATATTGTATTAATTTTATTGATTGTTTTGGGATTAATTACTTATTTTTTTGGATATGATTTATTAAAATCATATATAGAGGTGTAATATGTCGGTTAATAAATGGTTTAAAATGAATAAAGAGAAAATAATAGATGTAATAATAGTACTTGTTATTATATTATTATATATTGCGGTATTCATGTATATATACACGAATTTTAGAGAACGAAAAAGAAGGGAATTAGCAGGCGGAATAATCGATAAAATAGATAATGAAATAGAAAAAAATAAGGAAAATGATACTAATTCATATGAAGCGGCCATTTCTTATAATGGATATAAATACACTGTTTTAGGTAAGGTATACATAAGAAAAATAAATTTGTATCAACCAATACTTAAGGAAAACACCAAGGGAGCTTATAATACAGCATTGGTTAAAATGGCTGGCCCTAATTTAAATGAAAAAGGAAACGTATCTATTGGTGGACATAATTTTATGAGGGGAAATTATTTCATTAAAATAAAAAGGTTAGTTGATAATGATGTAGTTGAGATAACCGACTTAATCGGAAGAAGGGTAAAATATTATGTTTATGAATATGGTGTGGTAAATAAAGATGATGCTTCATATTTGGCACAGCCAGATAATAAGGATGATAGAATAGTTACGTTAGTAACATGTACTAAAGGTGGTAAAGAAAGATATTACGTAAAGGCGAGAGCAAAATAAAAGGTACTAATTTATAGTACCTTTTGGTAATTCATATATGTTTTTTGTGCCCTTTGGCGCAATTAGAATTCTCCATGGTTTAACATTTTTGTAACGCTTTAATATGTTATCATCATTATCTGTTGCAATAACATCAATTTCTTCTAGCATAAAAAACGTATGAATGCTTTTGCAACGCTTGAATAAAAGCCCGTAGTTGATGTTTTTTTTAAACATTAGCCCGAGTAGTCGGTCTTTAAATCTTTTAGCTTCTTTGATTTCTAATTTGTTAAAATTTAGCATAATAATCACCATAAAAATAATAACATTAAATTTTATTTGTGTAAATGAAATTTAAATAACATTGACAAAGGGTAATATAAAATGTTACACTAAATATAGTTAAAATATGAGGTGTTGAAAATGAAAAAATTGAATAAAAAAGGTCAAGCATTAGTAGAATATGTTTTAATTATTGCATTAGTAACTGTTATTGCGGTTAGTTTAATAAAAATCTTTGGTGGTTATTTAAAGGATTCTATAACAAAGACTTCTTGTGAACTTGTCGGAGAAACTTATGTTAAAGGAGCAAAAGCTGGCGAAGGAACATGTAAGTAGGACCAATATGGTCTTTTTTTGTATAAATGAAAGTGGGAGATAGCATGAATAATATATTAAGAAAAAACGAGCGAGGAAGTTTAATTGTTATATCTGGTCCGTCTGGATCTGGGAAAGATACTATATGTGAAAGACTAAAGGAATACAAAAGTGATTTTTGGGTATCTGTTTCTTGTACAACAAGAAAACCAAGAAAAGGTGAAGAAGAGGGAATAAATTATTTTTTCTTGACTGAAGAAGAATTTAAAAATAATATTAAGGAAAATAAATTTATTGAATATGCAAAATATAATGGTAATTATTATGGGACTTTAAAAGATAAAGTAAATGAACATTTATCTAATGGAATAGATGTTATTCTGGTAATAGAAGTTCAAGGCGCGCTTGAAATAAAACATAAAATTCCAGAGTCAATATTTATATTTATTATGCCACCTACTATGAAAGAACTAATTTTAAGATTAAAGAAAAGAGGAACTGAAAGCCACGATGTAATAATAGAAAGATTTAAAAAAGCATATAAAGAAATAAATGAACTTAATAAATATAATTATGTTGTTGTAAACGATGAAATAGATAAAGCAACAAGGAAGGTTAATGCTATATTAGAAGCCCAAAAATGTATGGTAGAAAGGATAGAAGAAGTGTATCTTAACAATCCAGAAGAAGAAATACACGAACTTTTAATTGATGATAAAGATTTTGATAATAATGAATTAAATGTCTAAAAATGTCTTGAAATAATTTAACAAATGTGATATTATTTAATTGTCAGTTAGAGGTATTAGCTGACTGAAGTAATTAATGGCAGTATAAGCAGTAACCAGCTTATGCAGTGATTAGCTGGAAGAAGTAATAGTAACCTTGATGTTTGAGGTTACTTTTTTTATGTAAAGTGAGTATCTATTCATTGATTAAAAGGTGAGTATATGGTACTATTAAAATGTTAATAATAAGTATAAGAGGAGTAATAAAGATGGAAAGAAATAGGAAAATAAAAACACTAAGTTTAGTGGCTTTAATAGTTGCGGTGCTAGGACTAGGAGTTGCGTTTGCAGCATTGTCAAGTAAACTTACAATAAATGGTAGTGCAAAAGCACAAGCAGGTTCATGGAACATCCATTTTACAAAGACTTTAGATATGCCAACACAAACAACAGGAAATGCCTCTTTTACAGAACCAACATTATCTGATACATCTATTTTAGGATTTAAGGCTACTGTAACAAAACCAGGCGATAGCGTAACATATTATTTTGATATAGTTAATAGTGGTACCGTTGATGCTTTAGTTGATAGTTATGTATTTGAATATGGATATCATGAATGCTCTGGAAGTATTGTTAGTGATCATCCAGAATGTAAGATATATGATTTTAATAGTGATGGGCTCGTTAATTATGCGGATTACAGTGTCTGGAAAGCAAGTATAAAATATGGATTATATTACACTGATAATAATAAAGAAATAATTTCCGGTGATGAAATAAGAGCAGGAGAGACAAAACACGCAAAATTAGTGGTTGAGTATTTAAGTAGTTCAAAATACTTACTTCCAGATGGAATGCAAATAACAAGTATTAAAAATACACCTATAACAATAGATTTTGTTCAATCATCTTATGGAAATGAATGGTAGGATATTATGGGGAACCTGTGTGGGTTCCTTTTTAATAATTTTTAATTTATTTGACTTTAATTAGATGTTATAATTATTTATAGAAGGTGATCTTATGGAAAAAATACTTATCGTTGATGATGAAAATGATATTGCAGAATTAATATCAGATATATTGGAAGATGAAGGGTATGAAACGGTAATTGCAAATGATGGGAAAACAGCAATTAACTTGGTTAGAGAAGAAAACTTTGATTTGATCTTGCTAGATGTTATGATGCCGGATATTTCTGGTACAGAAGTTTGTGCAAGTATTAGAAATGAAACTTCTTGCCCTATTATATTTGTAACCGCTAAAACTAATTTAACTTCAAAACTAGTTGGTTTTGAGGTAGGTGCGGATGACTATATTACGAAGCCATTTGTAAATGAAGAATTAATTGCTCGTGTAAAAGCACACTTAAGAAGAGAAGGAAGATTAAATACTAAAAAAGCTAATGTAATAAAAATTGGAGAAGTAAAACTAAATAAGGAAAGTTTTGAAGTATTTAAAAATGATGAGCTTGTTATGCTTTCTACTAAGGAGTTTGAATTATTAAGATACCTAATGGAAAATGCGGGGATAGTTTTATCTAAAGAACAAATATACCAAAGTGTATGGAAGAATAATTATGGTGATATAGGTACTGTTGCAGTTAATATTAAGAGTTTAAGAAATAAGCTTGATACTGATGAAAAATATATTAAAACTATATGGGGTATGGGCTATAAGTTCGTAAAAGATACACAATGAAAAAATGGTCAAATAAAACATTAACTCTACTTGTTTCAATAATATTACTTGCGTTAAATGGAGGTCTTTTGTTTTCATATTATAATTTTTATTTATCTGATAAGATGGCAAATGACTTATCTAGCGCAAAAACTGAAAACCATAATAGTATATATGTTATAACAAAGAGTATTGAGGGAAAAACTAGGGATGAAGCACTTGATTTAATAAGGCTTTATGTAAAAAATAATGGTGGTTATATAACAATTAAAGATTCTTCTGGAGATACCGTGTATACGAATAGTAAAGATACGTCCAAGATATTTTCTACAACAACAATGATAAACATTGATGGATATAATTATGAGCTTACATACTCTAAGATATCTGTTGCACCGGGCATTAAAATATTTAGAAATTTTATGATTTATGAAATAATAATAGTATCTGGTGTAATAATAATTTTATTCTTTATTAGTTCAAAACAATTAATAGATCCGATGGAGACAATAGTAAAGGATATAAATAATTATAAGTATGGTAAAAGACCATTTAAGAGAAAAATGCCAAAAAAGATGCAACAAATACAAAATGCGTTTGTTGATATGGTTGATAGTTTGGAGTTAGAAAAGGAAAATCAAAACCAAATAATTGCATCTATCTCACACGATATTAAAACACCACTTACTTCTGTTATTGGTTATAGTGATAGATTAAGAAATAAAAATCTATCAGACGATAAAAAAGAAAAGTACATAGATAAAATATATAATAAAGCACTTAATATGAAGGCTATTTTAGAAGAGTTTGATGATTATCAGAGCTGTAATATAAAAGATACATTAAAACTTAACAAAATATTCATTAAAGATATTTTGGAATATGTTAAAAATGATTTCGAGGATGAATTAAATGATAAAAACATTAATTTAGAAATATCAAGTACTTGTAGTCAAAGAGAAATAACGGTAGATTTAGTTAAATTGAAAAGGGTATTTGGAAACATCATAAATAATAGTGTTACTCACTTTAATGGTAGAGATGGCCTGATTAAGATAAATGTATTATCAAGAGCAAATATGATTAGGTTTGAAATTGCAGATAATGGTGGTGGTGTTAAAACTGAAACGGATTTAAAACGTATTTTTGAACCTCTTTATACAACTGATCCATCTAGAAAAATATCGGGTCTTGGGCTTTCAATATGTAAACAAATAATAAGTTCATTTGATGGAAGAATATATGCTAAAAATAATGAAATAGGTGGTTTGTCAATCATATTCTTGATTCCTAAATCTTAATAATTCTTAATAATTTTGACATTAAAATTTAATATTTTACTTATATAATTAAATTGTAGTTAGAATTAGTGGTACTTCTAACTGCTACTTATACACTCAAAAAACACTACTTACTCCTTTATACCACTAGAAAAGAGCCTAAACTTTAGGCTCTTTTATCTTTTCTTCGATTACTCTTATTAGATTATCACAATAATATAAGTTTGGTAATACTAGTGATTTGTATTTGCTTATAATATCTATATGATCCTTAGAAACTTTTAGTATGGTTGATGATAACTTTAATTCATCAATTGTAAAACTATCAATATTTTTATTTATGTATGAAAGAGTTTCATAAATTATATCTAGCTTATCCTTTGATGAATAACGATTTTTAGATATTTTTGCAATTTTAAAGTAAAATTCATATAAAACTTCCGAAATATTTTTTTCTTCGAAGCTTTTTGCATTGCTAACTTTATTTTTTTTATTAAACATTTTTACCACCTGAAACTAATTATATATTATATTTAATAATTGTCAATTACATAATCATTTTTCTTAGGTCTTCTATACCACATTTTTCTAATCTTGATACCTGCGCTTGTGATATTCCTATTTCTTCTGCAATTTCCATTTGTGTTTTTCCAATTAAGAATCTTTCGGTAATTATTTTTCTTTCTTTATCTTTAAGCTCATTAATAGCATTCTTAAGTGATATTGTAATATCCCAATTAGATATTTTATCCTTTTTAGATTCTAACTGATCTTCTAGGTATATTGTATCACCACCATCATTATAAATGGGCTCAAACATACTTACTGGATCTCTCATTGCATCTAGTGCTATTACAACGTCTATTTCATCACAACCTAATCTTTTAGCAACTTCGCTATTGGGCAATTCTTTTCCATTATCCATGAAATATTCTTCTTTAATCTTTAAAATTTTATATGCTAAATCTTTGATACTTCTAGATATTCTAAGGTTACTATTATCCCTTAAATATCTTCTTATTTCCCCTAATATAAGGGGTACAGCATAGGTTGAGAATTTAACGTTGTGTGATAAGTCAAAGTTATCAATTGCTTTCATTAATCCTACGCATCCTATTTGAAATAAATCATCCATGTTATCACATCTGTTTTGATATTTTCTAAGAATTGATAATACTAATTTTAAGTTTCCATTTGCAAGTTCATCCTTTGCGGCCATATCACCATTTTTAAGTCTTATAAATAACTCTTCTTTTTCTTTATCCGTTAAAACCTTAATTTCACTGGTATTAATTCCGGTTATTTCTACTTTGTGTTTTGCTATAGTAATCACACCTTTCTTTTAAGTGTTGGACTAAAAGGTGTTTTTTTATACAATTATTTACATATAATTTATTGGTGAATGTTATGCGCTTATCAGATTTACAAAATAAAGACGTTGTAGACGTTGCAACAGGTAAAAAAATAGGAAACGTAATAGACGCAGAAATAGAAGAGGAAACAGGCTTTATTATAAGACTTATAATCTATGATAAAAAAGGATTTTTTAACTTAAAAGCAAGCGATGAAGTAGGTATAAAATGGAGTCAGATTAAAAAAATAGGAACCGATGTTATTTTAGTTACAAAAAATACGTAATCGTATGGTATACTTATTATAGGAAAGGAGTTAGGTAATATGAGTTATGATTATAATGCAGTTAGTGATGCAGGTTATGGTATTGCGGCATTAAGCGGAGTTATGCTTATATTTGCTTTAATTATAATGGTAATAGCTTTTGCAGTGGCTGTTTTACAAATTGTTGCAATGTGGAAGTTATTTAATAAGGCAGGTAAACCAGGATGGGCATCTATCGTACCAGTTTATAATATTATTGTATTATTTGAAATTATTGGTTACAAATGGTATTACATCTTTCTATTCTTACTAGGCTGGGTACCTATTGTTGGACAGTTAGCACTTGTCATCTTTTCTATACATTATAATGTTAAGTTATCAAAGGCATTTGGAAAAGACATCGGCTATGGTATCGGATTAGCATTTTTACCAGTAGTATTTATGCCAATATTTGCATTTAGTAAAAACATAAACTATGTTGGTCCAACTGTTAATGGAGATATAGATTTTAATAATTTATTCTAGTTTAAAGGCCTTAATTTAAGGCTTTTATTAAATGGAGGATATATGAAAGATAAAAGAATATTGTTAAGAGTAGGTAGTATTATAGAAATAATATATACGTTTGTTATGATGGTGTATTATATACTTAAAGGAAGATTAACAGATGAAGTTATAGCAAACCTATTTATTTTGATAATTGGCTTTATAGTAGGCGTATTACTTTTTAAAATATCTTTAAAAAGTATAGATGAAATAAAGAAAAATAAAACATTTGTCTTATTTTTATCGATATGGTTATTTTTAGATCCAGTAATTCCAGGTATATTAGGTTTTATCTTTTTATCTAGCATTAGTGATAAGAAAAGAGAAAACTTACCAAAAGTAAAGGAAAAAGAAGTTGATTTAAAAGAATTTATAAAACAAGTGCTTGTTATAGCATTATTTACCATAATTATGTTTGTTTTGCCTAACTTTAAATTCTTTAGTAAGGTGCCAACTTACTTAGTTTATGTAGGCTTACTTTTACTTGTCTTTTTAGCTAACTATAAATATATAAAAGAGGATTTTAATTTGTTTATGCAAAATAAAAAAGCGTACTTAAGATTTATAGTAAGAAGATATTTATACATGCTTGGCATAATGGTTATGGTAGTAATACCTGTTGTTTTATTGAATAAGGGAGCAACTTCATCTAACCAGCAGATGTTAAACGGTATGTTTAAAAAAATGCCAATTGGTATGCTTTTACTTTCTACCATTTATGCACCATTTACAGAAGAAAATATATTTAGATTATCTTTATCTAAATTATTTAAGAATAAAACATTATTTATAATAGTAAGTGGACTTTTGTTTGGAACTCTTCATATGATAGATAAATTTACGTCTTTTTATGACTTACTTTATATAATTCAGTATTCTGCCCTTGGAATATGTCTTGCTAAAGCATATAGTGATTCTAAGAACATATTTGTGTCAATTGGAATGCACTTTATTCAAAACTTTTTAGCAGCAATACTCGTATTACTACTATATTAGGAGGCTTTTATGAACCGAAAAATAACTTTAATTGCATCATTTGCTCTCGTAATAGATCAGATAATAAAATATTTATTTAGTAACGTTATAAAAGGTTTTGTTTTAATTCCTAACTTTATCTCATTTATATACGCAAAAAATGATGGTGTTGCTTTTAGTATGTTAAGCGGTAATAGAATTTTTATAATATTATCAACCATGTTATTATTACTTTTTTTACTTTATATGTTAAGTAAAGAAGATAAAAAGTATTTAAAAGATTTTAATTTAACTAATACAGCTTATGGTCTTTTATTAGGTGGGATACTTGGAAACTTATTAGACAGAATAATAAGAGGATATGTTACCGATTATGTTTCTCTTAACATAGTGGGATATCACTTCCCAATATTTAATTTAGCAGACGTTTGTATAACGCTTGGAGTAATACTTTTATCTATTCATTATTTTAAAACGGACTATAAAAAGGCTTAATGTCTTTTTTATTTTGGCATAAATATGATATAATGTTCTTTAGTTGAGAGGGATAAAAATGAAATTTGTTATAGATGATGAAAAAGATTTAATTAGATTAGATAAATATTTAACTTCGAATACTGATATATCAAGAAGTAAAATAAGTGAAATGATAAAGGAAGGATTAGTTTTAGTAAATGGTAAGAAAACAAAAAGCAGCTATATTTTAAGGCTTAATGATAATATTGAAATTACTGGTACTTTAAAAATAGAAACTAATGCTAAAGCAGAAGACATTCCTTTAGATATTGTTTATGAAGATGATAATTTAATGGTTATAAATAAACCATCTGGGATGGTTGTTCATCCTGCAGCAGGACATTTTTCGGGTACACTTGTAAATGCCTTGTTAGCACACACTAAAGATTTAAGTTCTAAAAATGGTGATGAGCGACCTGGAATAGTTCATCGTATTGATAAAGACACATCAGGTCTTTTGGTGGTTGCTAAAAATGATAAAACACATGAAGCTTTAGCAAACCAGTTAAAGGATAAAACGTTATCAAGAATATATGTTGCACTCGTTAAGGGAAGAATAAATCATGATACCGGAACAATTGATGCTCCAATTGGAAGAGATCCATATGACAGAAAGAAAATGTGCGTAACAGACCAAAATAGTCGTAATGCCATAACACATTTTAAGGTTTTAGAAAGATATAAAAACTCTAGTTTAATAGAGTGCAAACTTGAAACAGGAAGAACTCACCAAATAAGGGTACATATGAATTATATTGGACATCCAATAATAAATGATCCAGTATATGGTGGTAAGAAAAACATAGATAATTTTGGCCAAATGCTTCACGCTAAAGAAATAGGTTTTATTAATCCTGCAACTGGAAGGCATATGACGTTTTCTTGTGATGTTCCAGATGAGTTTAACAAGATATTAGAGATTTATAAAAATGAGTAGAGGTGAAAAGATGACAACTAGTGAAAAAAAAGACTTAATGGTAATGAAGTTTTTACATTATTTTATCACTGAAAAGAATTATAATCCGGTTATTGTTCATGGTATTCAAAATGAAATATGGCTTGAAAATATGGATAGTGATATTAGAATAGTAAGACTTGTTTTAAATTACATACATAATGATGAACAACTTGATTTTGATAAGTTTAAGCTAGGAAAACTCTCCCGCCAGATAAAACTTAAAACATTTACCATAAAAATGAGAACGATGAGTTTTTATCTTGATTTAAACGAAGATGTTAAGTTGGTAAACGATAAGAATAATTTTGCGATAAGAGTAGATAAGGAAAAGGATTTATCAAAAGATGAAATGGTTAATAAATATTTTCCTGATATGATAAGTAAACTTAAATTTACTGAGGAAGGATCAAACCTTTATGCAAAAATTAATAATGATATTTTAAAGAAAAATATGGATTCATCTGAAAAAATAAATGATTTATTTACTCCTAAAAAAAGTATTGTTACATATCTTTTAGTAGGTATAATGGTATTTATATTTATTTTAATGTACGTTTTAGGTAATGGCTCATTAGATACTAAAACATTATATAACTTTGGCGGACTTGTAAAAGATGGAGCTTTCTATAGAAATATTACTAGTATGTTTTTGCACATAGGTATCATTCATTTAGTTATGAATATGTGGGCACTTATTTTACTTGGAAAGCAGGTAGAAAACTTCTATGGACACATAAAAACACTTATAATATTTATTTTTAGTGGACTTGTAGGTAATTTATTATCAGTTATACTTATGAATGAAAGAACGATATCTGCTGGAGCATCAGGTGCTATTTTTGGCCTTATGGGAGCACTTTTATACTTTGCAATTAACCAGCGTACAATTATGGGTGAGGCTTTAAAAAGAGAAATATTACCGGTTATTATAATAAATTTAATGGCAGGCTTTATGTTATCTGGAATTAATATGTATGCCCATATAGGTGGTTTTATAGGTGGTATTATAATATCTGTAGCATTAGGTATTAAATACAAAACATCTAAGTTTGAAAAAATAAACGGATTTATTGCATCTTTAATTCTTATTGGTGCATTAACTTATTTAGCATACTTTATGTAAAGGAATTTGATATTATGATGTTATTTAGAATCTTATCTTTATTATTGTTTATAATTGGTTTATTAATTATGTTTATTTTAAAATTTTTATCTAGAAAGAATAATAACTGGCCTAAGGTAAAAAAAAGTGGACATAACTTTTGTTTTTTAGTACCTGCTAGATATGAATCAAAGGTTATAGAAGGCCTTTTAATAAGTATTAAAAATCAAAGTGTTAAAGTAGATATGAAAGATGTTTACGTAATTGTTGAATCACTTAAAGATGAAACGGTTAACATTTGTAAAAAGTATTCTGCTTCTGTCATTTTAAGAAAAAAGTTAAACCTTCAAAGAAAAGGTTATGCTCTTGATGAGGCGGTTAAAGAGATACTTTCAAAAAAACAAAAGTATGATGCTTACTTTATATTTGATGCTGATAACGTACTTGATAAGAATTATATAAAAAACATGATACCTATATTTGATAAAGGCTATGATTTAGCATCAGGTTATAGGAACTGTAAGAATGGTAATAAAAGCGTAGTTGCAGCAGCATCCGCTCTTACTTTTTCACTTGTCAATACGGTTTTTAATAATAAAAAAAATAAAGAAACTAGAAACATTACTTTTTCTGGTACAGGTTTTTATGTAAGGGGTTATTTAATAGAAAAGTGGAAGGGATATCCATTTCATACTTTAACCGAGGATTATGAGTTAAGTTCTTACGCAACCCTTAATAATTTAACTACGTATTATAATACTAAAAGTATATTTTATGATGAACAGCCATTAAGATTCAAAGACACCATAAACCAAAGAATAAGATGGATTAGGGGATACTTTGATGTAAGAAAAATGTATAATAAAAAAATGATTAAATCAATTAATAAAAATGATAAAAATAATGGCTCTAAAATAGATGAATCTGTTGGAATACTTCCGTATATTTTTATGGTTTTGGGTTTGATAACTTGGTTTTTATCTTTAATATTCTTTATAATATATAATTTTTTACTAAAAAATATATTATGGAAAAAATATGCTTTAGAATTACTAATATTTATGCTTATTATATATTTTGCCTTATTTATTATGACTGTTGTTATCATCTTATTAGAAGGAGGCAAAATAGATTTAAGTTTAAAAAGTAAAATAAAGGTACTATTTTATAATCCTATATTTATGATTAGTTACGTTCCTTGTGCTATTAAAGCACTTACTTCTAAAGAGGTTAAATGGACTAAAACGAATCATGGATAAAATAAGATAATTATAAAAGACTGATTTAAAAAATCAGTCTTTTAGTATTTTATCAGTGTTTTTAAAGTTTAATTTAGCTGTCTTTTTAAGTATATCTTTACCATATTTTTTAACTATTTCTTTTCCAAATTCATCAACCTTTATTCCGGCTCCTTTAGGAACAGGGGCACCTAACATTTTTGAGATTTTATCCATTTCTTTAATAAATACGTATCTACTTATTAAAGAACCACAAGCAACTGATAGGCATTTATCTTCGGCCTTTGTAGTAAAGTCTATCTTTCTAAATACGTTATTTGATTCCTTTAAATAACCAAAATAATTTCTTGGATAGCAGAACTGGTCTATTACAACTTTATCATAGTTAAAATTATTTTTTTTCATAAGTCCTAATATAGCCTTATTATGAAGTATTGCTTTTACCTTATTCATGTTGTATTCTGGATGATTATTATAATCAGTATTTGTATAAATAACTGTTTCATACGGAATTTTTTTAATTATCGTTGGTACAACTTCAAGTATTTTTTGATCCGTTAACTTTTTAGAATCTCTAACTCCTAGTTCTTCTAAAAAGGGAATATTATCTTTAGAAACATATGATGCTGTTACAACAACTGGTCCAAAAAAGTCACCAGTTCCAACTTCATCAGAACCAATAGAGTTTATGTAGTAATATTTTTTTCTTTCCTCAAAAAGTTCTTTTTCATCCTTTTTTTCTTTTTCCTTTTTCTTTTTTTCTTCAGGCATCTTACCATTATTTAAATGAGCTTCCATATCTCTCCACATGTTAGCATCAATATCGGCACTTATTCCTTGAAACATTACCTTTCCGGATTCATATAAAGTTATAATAGTACCTGCTTCTTCGGCCTGAAACACAGCGTAAGGAGGAGTTTTTTCTCTTTTTTTATCTTCATAATATTCTATCATTTTCTCTTTTGTATTATCGCTTATTTTATATACAACTACCATTTATTTCACGTCCTTTTAATATATTTTAGCATAAAATTCGTTTATTTAAAACAGACTATACATTATAATGTAAATATAAGATAAAGTTTGTATATTTTTAGGTGAAAATATTATATAATGTTTTTAGGATAAAGGGTGAGTAAAATGGAAATAGTAAATATTGTAGTAATTGCTTTATTATTATTTGGAGTTTACTTGGGGTATCAAAGAGGTCTATTAAAGGAGCTAACGGATTTTTTAATATTGTTTTTATCTTCCTTATTATCAGGAAAATTAAGTGACATTTTAGTAGGTCTTTTGTATAAATATATACCTTTTTTAAATTTTAATGGTAAATCCGAAGGATTAAAATCTATTAATATAATTTTTTGGAAATTAGTATTATATTTGTTACTTCTAGTAGTTATTATTTTTATATTCAATAAGATAATAAACAAAACTAAATTATCTTCAAAGATATTAGACAGTATGGTTGAAACTAATTTAATAAATAAGGTGTTAGGAGCACTAGTGTCAGTACCTCTTATACTAACTTTTATATTTAATATATCACTTATATTATCATCGCCAAATTTTAATTTTGTTTCTCTGAATAATTCAAAATTAGTATACGTAATTATGACAAAAACCCCGGTGTTATCTAGGGAAAACATGAATTTATATGCTAACGAAAGATACGTAATAAAAAGAATAAATGAAGAAGATAACACGATTTTGAACTATAAAAATGTAAATGATGATATAATAAAATATATGCTTAAAACTAAATTGATTGATGATGATAAGATGAAGGATTTAGAAAAACTAAATAAATTGCTAGGGACTAGAAAAGAAAAGGATTCTAATAATGTCAATAATGAATCAAACGATGATACAGAAAACTTAAATTCTTCATCAAAAGAAGAAGATTCATATAACAATGATAGTGAAGAGTATGATAGTAATGAGACTGATGATTCTTCTAGCTATGAAGAAAGTGATTATGAGTCATCTGGTGATGTATATGAAGATGATTCAGAAGATGCAGAAATAGAAGAAGATGAAGATGATATTGATTATTGTGATCAATTTCCAGGAGATTGTTAGAAAGGAAGGTTATTATGAAATACATAAACAAAGATGAATTTAATAAAGAAGTAGAAGGAGATAAAGTATTGGTTGATTTTTTTGCTACTTGGTGTGGCCCTTGTAAGATGCTTGGGTTAGTACTAGAAAAGTTTGATGAAGAAAAAGTAATTCCAATTCTTAAGCTAGATGTTGATGAAGAAAAAGAAGTTGCAGAAAAATATAAGGTATTTACGATACCAACTTTAATAGTATTTGAAAATGGTAAAGAGATAAAAAGAAAAGTTGGATATCAAAGCTTGGATGAACTTAGAAAGTGGGTTAATGATGAAGAATAAAAAAGGATTTACTTTAATAGAACTACTAGCGGTAATAGTAATTCTTGGTATACTTTTATCAATTAGCATAACGGCAGTTAATAATATAAAGAAAAACCAAGATGTTGAAAATAAGGAAAACGTAATAAGTAGTATTTTAACAGGTGCTAAAAGTTATGTTTCAGATAACACATCTATTTTGGATACTTTACCAAATGATATAACAGTATCAACTTTTAAAGATAAGTATGCTGATTTTGACGAATCAAAGTATGATTATAATAATAAGACTGTAAAAGTTGAAAAGTGTGATGCAGCTGGTCTTAAACTAAAGTATAGTATTGAAATAGATGGTGTAACTTATAACGATTGTGGTTGTGAATCGCAAACTATTGATGATTCTAAAAAAATATGCAAATAAAAAGCTTAGGTTTAAAAAAACTTAAGCTTTTTATTTTATATAATTATCTAACTCTTTCGGATAATTTCCTTCTTCATAGGTAAATTCATAAATTACATCTTTATCAAATTCTTTATATGTGATTTTATTTTCTTTTAAAATATAATTAACTTTATTAATATACGAATAATCAAACGTAATGCGCTTTTTAAGCATCTTTTTAATAGGAATAATAAATTCATTTGAAATTGTATTACTAACGGCATTTGTATATGCTCTAACAAGCCCACCAGCTCCTAGTTTTATACCACCAAAGTATCTTATAACGACTGCTAAAACGTAGTTTAAATTTTTACTTTCTAAAACATTTAGTATTGGCATGCCAGCAGTATGACTTGGCTCTTTATCATCATTAAACCTTTTTATATTATCTATTATATAAGAGTAACAATAGTGGGTTGCATCCTTGTACTTAGCTTTTAGAGCATCAATTTTTTCATTTACTTCTAAAACGTTATTAACTTTATATACATAGGTTATAAACCTTGATTTATTAACTATCAGCTCTCCATTTAAGTCATTTTTAATCGTAAACACATTAAATCACCAAAAACATTATAAATGATTATTTCATTTTTATCAAATATATTATATAATGGACATATAAACTTTGAAAAAATGGTGATATAGATGGTAAATATTAAGACGGATTCAAGAAAAGTAAAAAAAGGAGATATATTTGTTGCGCTTCGTGGTATTGTAGGTGATGGACATGATTTTATACCTCAAGCTATAAAAAACGGAGCGTCAAAAATAATTGCAGAAGAAGGGGAATATAAGGTCCCTTATGAAATAGTTAAGGACTCAAGAGAATACTTAAATGATTATTTAAAAGATAATTATAATAAATATCTAAATGAAATGCACATAATTGGTATTACTGGAACTAATGGCAAAACAACAACGGCTTATTTAGTGCATGATGCTTTAAATAAATTAGATATGAAATGTTGTTACATAGGTACAATTGGTTATTTTAGAGACAAAAAAATATCTGATCTTTCAAATACAACTCCAGAAGTTTCTGAAATCTATGAAATGTTAATAGAAGCATATGATTTAGGTTATAGATATGCTGTTGTTGAGGCCTCTAGTGAAGGACTGCTTCACAGAAGGCTAGAAAACGTTCCTTTTGAATATGCTATTTTTACTAACTTAACACAGGACCATTTAAACATACACGGCACGATGGAAAATTATGCTAGATGTAAACAAAAACTATTTAATCAAATAAAACCGGGTGGTAAGGCGATAGTTAATTATGATGATCCTAATAAAGATTTATTTATGCTTGATTATAATACTAATATAACGTATGGTTTTAAAGGGGGAGACTACAGAATCTCTGATTATCAAATGAGTATTATGGGAAGCAATTTCACCTTTATAAATGATGGTGTTAAACAAAATATTAAAGTTCCATTAATTGGTAAATATAACATATATAATGTACTTACAACAATTATATCACTCCATGAACTTGGCGTTAATTTTTCTGATATATATGATGTTTTATTAAACATAGATATGCCACCAGGCAGAATGGATATGGTAGAATATCAAAATAATCGTATAGTAATAGATTACGCTCATACACCGGATGCTGTTCAAAACGTAATAAGTACCGTAAAGGAGGTATGTGATGGACATATATATACCGTTTTTGGATGCACTGGTGATAGAGATAGAACAAAAAGACCTATAATGACTAAGATAGTAACTGATTTAAGTGATAAAGCTATTATAACTTCTGATGACTTACATAATGAAGATCCAAAACAAATAGTTGATGATATGATAAAAGGTCTTATTAATACTAATTATGAAATTGAATTAGATAGAAAAAAAGCCATTATTAAAGGAATTAAAATGCTTGATATAAACGATGTATTATTGATATTAGGTAAAGGTCATGAGGAAGCTATTATAGTTAAGGATAATAAGAGAATCCCTTTTAATGATAAAAAAACGGTGTTAGAATACTTAGAGAGCAAAAAAGCTATTAGAATTGAAAAGATAGATGACTAGAAGTGGTCATTTTTTCTTTATTATTAAGTTGAAATTTGACTTTTTCTTATGTTATTGGTACCATAATGCCAATTTAAAAAGAGGAAAATATATTAATTATGTTGATTCAGAAAGTAAAACTAAAGATAAAGCATATTATAGGCATAAATAATATGCTTTTTTTGTGATATAATACCACTAGGTGGTTTATTATGGATAAAATTAAAGAGAAATTAAGCTTACTTACAACAGAACCAGGTTGTTATTTAATGAAAAACGTAGATGGTAAGATAATATATGTTGGTAAAGCAAAGAATTTAAAGAGAAGAGTATCATCATACTTTAATAGAGAACATACTGGTAAAACCAAGGCTTTGGTAGAAAACATCCGCGATTTTGAGTACATTGTAACTAAAACAGAAGTAGAGTCTCTTTTATTAGAGATTAACTTAATTAAAAAGTATTCTCCAAAATACAACATAATGCTTAAAGATAATAAATCTTATCCATATATAGAAATAACAAATGAAACGTATCCAAGACTTATAATATCAAGACCTAGAAAAATTAAAGGACATAAGGGAAAGTTATTTGGACCATATCCTAATGCTAATGCTGCCAGAAAAACGGTAGAATTATTAAACAGAATATATCCTTTTAGAAAGTGTCATACCATGGATAAAAAGGTATGTTTATACTATCATATCGGTCAGTGTCTTGGTTATTGTGAAAAAAAGATAAATAAAAGTATAATAAAAAAAATGACTGATGAAGTTTCAAGCTTTTTAAAGGGTAATTATGATGAGGTTAGAAAAAAAATTAAGAATCTAATGAGTGAGGCTTCAAGTAAACTTAATTTTGAAATGGCACTTGAGTATAAGGAAATGCTTGAATACATTGATAAGGTACTTGAAAAACAAAAAATTAGTTTAAATGATAACGTCGATAGAGATGTTATAAATTATTATGTTAAAAATGATTATATATCGTTTCAGGTGCTTCACTTAAGAGACGGTAGAATAAATATGAGGGATAAGGATATATTTCCTTTAATAGATGATGAAAAAGATACCTTATCTTACTTTATAACTAGTTTTTATGATAAAAACGAGGTTCCAAAAGAGGTTTTAACAAGTTCTTCTTTTGATGTTAAACTATTAAGCGATGCAATTAACACTAAGTTTTTAACGCCAGTTCGCGGAACTAAAAAATGGCTTGTAGATATGGCTTATGATAACGCAAAAATGGCACTAGATGAAGAATTCGAACTGATAGTAAGGGATGATAAACGAACGTTTGGAGCAAATGAAGAGTTAGGTAAAATGCTTAATATTCCTAATTTAAAAAGAATTGAAATATTTGATAATGCACATCTATTTGGAACGTTTACAGTTTCAGGTATGGTAGTGTTTACAAACGGAAAACCGGATAAAAAAGAATACCGCAAGTATAAGATAAATTCTGACTCTAAAGACGATTATCATACTATGCAGGAAGTAATATATAGAAGGTATTATAGAGTACTTCATGATAAATTAGAAAGACCTGATTTAATAATAGTAGATGGTGGTATATCCCAAATACACGCTGCAAAAGAAATCTTAGATAGTTTGTATTTAGATATTCCTGTTATTGGACTTAAGAAAAATGATAAACATACAACGACCGCTTTAATAAGTGAAGATAAAGAATATGATATTGATAAAAAATCGGATTTGTTTCATCTTTTAACACGCATGCAAGATGAGGTTCACCGGTTTACCATAAGTTATCATAAAGATATAAGAAGTAAAGGACAACTATCTAGTATTTTGGATAATGTACCAGGAATTGGTGTTAAAAGAAAAAAAGAATTATTAAAAAAATATAGAACTATTACTAGACTCAAGGAATTAAGCAAAGAGGCCTTGAAAGAAGATTTGCCAGATAAAGTAGCAGAAGATTTATATAATTTTTTAAAGGAATATAAAAAGGATTAAAATAATAACTTTTAATCCTTTTTTATTATATTTGAAATTTTTTTAGAAATTTTTAGTTTTTTGGGGAATTTTTAGGGGGGTTTTCAAAAAAGTGTCTAACTATAGATATGAGAGGACCTAATAGTTTGGGTAGTTATGCTTTCCGCTTTTTATTTTTTAAATAGAAAGTGGGGTGATAATTATGAAGAAAGAAAATAAATTTCTTAAAATAATTATTCTTCTTTTAATTTTTCTATTAGTATTACTAATATTTAAAATATAAAAGAAACAGCATATGCCCAAATAGTTAAGGGGAATATGCTGTTTCCATACTAACAAATGGAAAGCAAACTAACCTTTATTGTTAGGTTCTTTCACTAATTAAATTATACAAAATAAACTTTTTTATGTAAAGTAGTTTTGTATTAATATTCATTAATTAAATATGTGAAAAGGAGGGATCATATGAAAAAACATATTTTAATTGCAGGAAGTATTTTAGTAGGAGTTGGAATTATGAACGTAATTCCGGTAAAAAATAACGAGGGTGAAATATTAAAAGATGATGTAATAGTAAGTGATGTAATAGAAAACAAAAAAGAAAGAACTTATTATACTAGCGCAGTTGCAAAGATAGATCAGGATTATACTATCAAAAATACTAATTCAAAAGAGAAGGTTAATAATGATATCAATGAAGATGATTTTGAAATTATATATGAAAAGAAAGAAGAAAGCCCTAAACAAATTGTTTATGAAGAAAATTTTAATGATGCATTAGAAAGCTCAGAAAATGATGAAGAAATTAATAAAGAAGAAGATAATGAAAATGAAGAAAATAAAATAACTAGTGATATTAATGTAAATGAAAGTGATATTTCACTTGCTAACTTTGATGGTGATGTTTTAGAAAGTGATAATATAAGTGGTGAAGAAATTTCCAATCCATCAACTATTAATTTAAAAAATGGTTTTAAAGAAGAAGGTGGTGTTACTTACTACTATGAAAACGATAATAAAGTTACTGGTATAAAAAACATAGACGGAATAGATAATTATTTTTCACCGTCAGGCAAACATTTAGGAACATCTAAAATAAAGGTTGTAGATGTAAGCTATTACCAGAAAGATATTGACTGGGAAAAGTTTAAAAATGAAAGTGATTGCTATGGTGTTATCTTAAGACTTGGATATTATGAAACATTAGATAAAAAGTTCATTTCAAATTTAAATGAGCTTAAAAGGCTAAACATTCCTTATGGGATATATCTATTTAGTTATTCAACTACTTTAACAGGTGCTAAAAAAGAAGCTAACTTTACTAACAATATGATTAGTACCTATAATATTACACCTACACTTGGAATATATTATGACATAGAAAGTTGGAATGCTAAAAATAGTAGTTCTAATGAAATATCAAAGGATATGTATAATAAAATAGTTGAAGAATACATAAATACCGTAAATAATTATAATGGAGGAAAATACAAAGTAAAGGTTTATTCTGGTAGATGGTATGCAATGAATAAATTGGGACAAGTTGCTAAAAATCATGTTGACTGGGTAGCAGAATATAATAGTACCTGTAAGTATGATGGAGCATATTCTATGTGGCAATACACTTCAAAGGGAAGTATTCCAGGAATAGAAGGAAACGTAGATATAAGTTATATAATGTAAAAAAAGATACGCAGAGTATCTTTTTAAAACCATCTTCTTGGTGGGTATGGGGCATATGGGTAAGGTGCATAGTAAACTGGTCTGTTATTATAACCATTATTCCAGAAAGCGGGAGCAACAGCAGCACCTGTTACACCACCTAGTAAAAATGGAAATACAAATCCGCCTGCTAATCTTTCATCGCTTTTATTATTTGTGTAACCATATGGTACGTAATAACCATAACCGGCGCTATTTTGGACGTTTTGTCTTGAACTAAATCCTTGATTCATTATAAATCTCCTTCCTTATAACATATTATATGATATAAAACTATTTTGGTTATTAACTAGAAATATGATATAATTTAATTATAGAAGGTGAAGTAAAATTGAGCAAAATAAAAGTAATGGATGATATTTTAGCTAACAAAATAGCAGCAGGAGAAGTTGTTGAAAAATGTGTATCAGTAGTTAAGGAGTTAACTGAAAACAGTGTGGATGCAGGCTCTGATGAAATAAAAATTGAGGTAAAAGAGGCTGGAACAAAACTAATTAGGGTAATTGATAATGGATGTGGGATGGATCATGATGATGCCATACTTGCATTTCAAAGACACGCAACTAGTAAGCTTTTAGATGAGATAGGCCTTTTTAGAATCTCCTCTTTAGGGTTTAGGGGTGAGGCACTTCCATCTATCGCATCAGTTTCTGAAATTACACTTAAAACATCAACTGGTGATGTCGGCACTAAAATAGAAATAAAAGGTGGTAAATTAGTAAGTGATGAAGCAAGCGATGCAAGACGTGGTACAGAAATAACTGTAAAAAATTTATTTTATAATACGCCTGCAAGATTAAAATATCTAAATAGTATATATAGTGAGCTTGCTAACATTTGTGAGTATGTTAATAAAATGGCACTATCATATCCAGATAAGAAATTCACTTTAATAAGTGATGATAAAGTACTTTTAAATACTGATGGATCTGGAAATTTACTTAAGGTAATAAAAGAAATATATGGTAGTGAAGTAGCTAGAAAAATGAGAAAAATTTCTGTTTTTAATGATGACTATGACGTTGATGGATTTATTTCTCTACCAGAAGTTACAAGATCTTCTAGAAATCATATGGTAACACTTGTAAATAACAGGGTTGTTAGAAATACTGAGTTAAACCGTGCAATAAATGATGGGTATCATACATATAAACCAGAGACAAGGTATCCAATTGTTGTTTTAAATATTAATACTGATCCATCTTTAGTTGATGTTAACGTTCATCCATCTAAATTAGACATTAAATTTAGTAACTTTGAAGACCTAAAGGAATTAGTTAGAAATGGAATTAAAGACGTTTTAGATAAGGCCTTATTAATTCCTAAAATAGAAAAGAAAAACGAAGTAGAAAAAGAAGAAAAACCTAAAGTAGTACTTCAACAACTTAACCTAGAAAGAGAAAAGGTAATAGAAGAAAATACGATTGATTATTCTATTTTTGATGAACCAGTAATGAAAGTTAATGAAGATATTACTGATTATAATGAAAACGTAAAAGATGACATAGAAAATTATAGCAAAGAAAAAAAGAAAGTTATTATGCCAGAGATGTATCCAGTAGGACTTGCTAAAGGAACTTACATAATCTGTCATAACGAACTGGGTATTTATATGATAGACCAACATGCCGCAAAGGAAAGAATTAACTACGAGGGATACTTAAAAGCGTTTGGTAATCCATTAAAGGGAAGTATTAAAATGTTAGTTCCATTAACACTTGAATTTCCATCTAATGAGTTTATCATAATAAAGCAAAACATAGATGTCTTAAAAGATATGCATTTTGATATAGAAGAATCAGGAATAAATTCGTTTACTATAAAAGAACATCCAACATGGATAAAAGAGGGATATGAGGTAGAAAGTATTAAAAAAGTGATAGAGGTATTAATTAGTGAGGAAAAACATTTTTCAATTGAAAAATTCAGGGAAAAGGCTGCTATTATGCTTAGCTGTAAAATGGCAATTAAAGCTAATATGAATATCTCGATGGAAGAGATGGAGGCACTAATTAACGACTTAAGAAAATGTGATAATCCATATACTTGCCCACATGGTAGACCAACTACAATATTCTATAGTAATTATGAACTAGAGAAAATGTTTAAAAGAGCTATGTAATTTGACATAGCTTTTATCTTAATATATAATACCACTTAAGGTGATTTTATGAAATTAACTAAGGAACAGTTATTAGCTTTATCAAAATGTAACACTGAGTTTGTAAGTACGATGAAATTATCAGAAAAAGTGGCAAACTGTGAAAGAATTGGTACTGGTAATTTTTCGATGTGTTATAAAAGCGGTAATATTGCAATAAAAAAATATTTTGGAAATCCTTATTTACAAAGTAGTGATACTGGTGATATTATTTTTTCCTTTTTTGATGTTGTCAACAATTTAATTGAATTATCTAATTTAAACAATGGTTTTCCCAAAAAAATTTACATTGATAACGATGAATTAATCGCCTATGAAATGCCTTTTGCAAGTGGTTATCTACTTGGTATGTTTAGTTATTTATCATCTAATAAAGATACGCAAGATATTAGTTTAAATACATTAAATAGCATATGGAATAAAGCATATGATTATGCAAAATATTATGCTTCCAAAGGATTTGTTATGTACGATTTTCATGAGAATAATTGTGCTATATCAGGTGATAAATTAACTATTTTTGACGTGGATTTTTTTCATAAAGAACCTTTAAACAAAAACGTCTTAAGTGATAATTACAGGATTGTAAATACATGTTTTGAAAATTTTCTAGAAATGTATTTTTTCGAGAAATGTTATGAAGTAAGTTCACCTGGCATATGTAGCGTTAGCTTTAAAGATGATGTTATAGCTGATCTTCTTTCAAGAAGTTCGGGTGATTGTAAGAGCTTACTTGAAATTTTAAATAAAATTAAATAAAATAAAAAAAGAGTTTGCGTTTTTGGGCGTGTGAATATGGGGGGAATACTATATGGAAATAAGTGCGTACGAAATAGGCTTGTTAAAGCCTATTACGAATTCAAGACATAAAGGTAATTTTGGGGCTTGTTATTTATTTTTTGAAAATGCAATTAAATATCTGGATACGAATAATAGGATTTTCAACCAAATAGATGTTGAGAAAAGATTACAAAGATTAACTAAGGTAAAGGTGGGCGGAGTATCTCTTCCACTTGAACTTATATATGTAGATAAAAAATTTTCAGGCTACATTATGCCTTATTATAATGGGCCTACCCTAAGAAGTCTTTTGCTGCAATACCGTAGTGGAAAAATAAATATTAGTAGATATGATTTGAATGAAATATATATTTCACTTAGAAAAAAACTAGAGAAATTATCTTCGTATAGAGTAATAGCAAATGACATAAAACCTGACAATATAATTTATTATGATGGCGATTTTAAACTTGTAGATTGTGATTTTTACAGAATAGATGACAAATTAAGTTATAGTGACATCTTAGAGAAGAATATTAAACTTTTGAATGATGCATTTAATAAAATTTTAAATGATTATTTTAATAGGCAACAAGAACAATGTTATAATGAGGAAGATAACAAAATAAGGATGTGATTTTTATGATAATTGCGATAGTGGGACCAACTGGTGTTGGTAAAACAAAGATGTCTATTTCACTTGCTAAACGCTATAATGCACAGATAATATCCTGTGATAGCATGCAGATATATAAGAAAATGGACATTGGTACTGCTAAAGTAACTTCTCTTGAAAAAGAAGGTATACCACATCACATGATTGATATAAAGGATGTAAATGAAGATTATTCGGTATATGATTATCAAAAAGATGCTAGAAGAATAATGGATAACTTAATTAAAAATGGCAAAAACATAATTATAGTAGGAGGTACTGGTCTTTATCTAAAGGCTTTGCTATATAACTATGAATTTAAAGAAAATGATGGCATAAGAAATGATTATTCATCTTATACTAATAAAGAATTATATGATATGGTTAAAAAGTTAGATAATGATACAAAAATACATATAAATAATAGGCAAAGACTAGAAAGCTACTTAAATAATCATGGTGATGGTAACTCTAATAAGGCGTCAAATAAGATGATTTATGATGCTAAAATAATAGGCCTTACAAGACCTAGAGATGAACTTTATGATGCAATTAATAAAAGGGTAGATGAAATGCTGGAAGAAGGCTTAGAAGAAGAGGCTAGATACTTCTATGACAGAAAAATATTTAGTAAAGCAATTAAAACTGCAATTGCGTATAAAGAATTATATATGTATTTTGATAAAAAAATAAGCAAGGCAGATGCAGTAAACCTAATAAAACAAAGATCAAGGAATTATGCTAAAAGACAATATACCTTCTTTAATCATCAACTTGATGTAAAGTGGTTTAATTGTGATGTAAATAACTTTGACAATACGATAAAAGAAGTAGTTAATTATATTGAAAATAATTGATTATTTTAGTATCATATTAATGATAGGAGATGTGTTAAAATGGCAAAAGGCAAAGTTGGAAGACCTTCAAAATTAGATAAGGATACCATGAAGGAGGCTAACATAAGTTTTATTATTATAATAATTATTTTATTAATACTTTTATCTGTTGCAACACTTACTGTTATTAATCCAGAAATTTATAACGCTCTTAAGGCTTCTATTATAAATTTATTTAACTAAAAAAAGGACTTTTACTGTCCTTTTTATTTTGCCTCAATATATATTGAAGAATCAAAGTTATGCTCTCCATCATCTTTAGATAATAGTGTGTTTGTATCAATTAAAAAGTAATCTTCTTTTAAAGCATCAGAACCATCACTCATAATAGGATCATCCCAGGTTAAATCTAAATGACGCCAAGCGCCTTCCACATAGACTAAGTTCCATTCGTGAGTGCTAGATGATATACGATAGTTTTTAACGTTCATTTTTTCAAGAAATAGTTGCATTGCATCACTATAACCACTACATATTCCAATGCCATCTATTAAAACTCCATAAGCAGAGCTTGAACCTACGTTAGATAACCCGGTTGTGTTACTTTGGTCATACTTAGTATGATTTACTATGTAATCATGAAATATTTTAATGTTTTCTGAAACGTTTTTGCTAGAGTCATAATTTTCTTTGTATATTTCATCTACCTTTTTATTTAAAGTATCTATTTGACTATCGCTATATCTAGGTTCCTTTTTAAGTTTTACTTTGCCACTAGCTGCAAATGTTGTGTTAATTTTATCAAACGTGTTAAAAGGATGAACAAAATTTGAAAGATCGGTTAAGTAAGTATTATTTTGAACAATTTCTTTTATGTCGTTAGTGCAGTCTAGATAATCAGCATCACACTTAACGGTATAATAATCCCAACCAGCATCTAGATATGTGTATATCATATTTTTAACGTCATCTTTGTTTTTTAAAGTAGTATTTTCATTTATCTTTACATAACCATAATTTTCTTTTTTGCGGTATTTATTATCAGTTAAGTTCTGTCTTATATCTCCTTGAAGATACTTTGTGTATACGTATTCTATTTTATTTGTTAATAAATAATAATTATCTTTTATTAAAAATCCTAATATAACTATTATTATAACCGTAACTGCTACTTTAACTAGTTTTTTTATATTCATATCATCACCATAATTATTATACCAATAAAGCATAAAAAAAAGAAGTATAATTACTTCGTTTCATTTACTTTTTTAGCTAATCTTGATTTTAAGCGAGATGCTTTATTGTCAGTAATAATTCCTTTGTTACGTGCTTTATCGATTCTCTTGTTAGCAATGTTAAGATTTTCTATAGTAGCTTCTTTTTCTACCTTTTTAACTGCAGTTTTCATACTACCTTTAACTGGAATGTTGGATTCGTGTTTAGTAGATGTAACTTTAACTCTCTTCTTAGCACTTTTAATATTTGGCATTTTTTCACCTCCTGGCGTCATTAACTTCTTATAGTTTATCAAAAAAATAATAAAAAATCAATAATAATTACTGTTTTTGGTAAAAATATATAAGGGTGAAGAAAAAATGCATAAAATAGATTTAAGTAAATATGAAGTAAGAACTGATATGATAGTTGATTTATTAGATGAAGAAACTAGTAAGTTAAGTAATGAAACATTAGAAGATGGTGTTAAAATATCTTGGATGAAGCTTGATGAAGATAATCCATTTAATAAAAAGCCAGGCAATTATCTAACTATTTTATTTGATGATGTAACGGATAGTGATGCTAGAAATTTAGTTAGTAATATATTTGAAAGGGAATTTAAGAAGATGCTTAAAAAGATAGGATATAACAAAGATTATAAAACCCTTGTAATAGGTCTTGGAAACGAAAAGTCTACTCCGGACGCACTAGGACCACTTGTTGTTTGTAAATTAATTGTTACAAATCATTTTTTCGATATGAACATAAACGTTGATGATAAATTATCTAAATTAGCAGCTATAGCACCGGGTGTTACAGGTCAAACTGGAATAGAAACAAGTGATTATGTAAAAGGAGTAGTAGGTGTATTAAAACCTGATCTGGTAATATTAGTAGATGCTTTATGTTCATCATCGATAGAAAATGTTAATAAAAGTATTCAAGTTACAGATAACGGAATTTCTCCAGGCAGCGGTATTGGAAACAAAAGAAAGGAAATATCAAAAGAAACACTTAATACCAAGGTAATATCGGTCGGAATTCCAACTGTTATAGATGCGAGTACAATAGTTTCAGACACTATTAATTATATGGTTAAAAATTATGCTTATAATAAAAACCACATAAATGATAAATCAAATAAGTTTATAAAAGGACCAGTTAATTATCTAAATAAAGAAACTAAAATAACGCCTGCCGATAGAAAAAACTTTCTAGGGCTTGTAGGAGCTCTTAGCGATAACGAAATAAAAAAGCTGTTATATGAGGTTTTAACACCTATCGGATATAATCTTATGGTAACTCCAAAAGAAGTTGATTTTATACTTTCAAAATTAAGTGACGTAATAAGCTACGGAATAAATCATAGTATTCATAACATATAACCTAAAACCGACAAATAAGATGCACCATCTATGATATTTTATAGAGGGTGGGTGATACTATGAAAGAATTTAAATCAAGGAAAATTATAAGAAAAAAGAAATCTAAATTTAAAGTTATTATTTTTACTTTCTTTTTCTTTTTTTCATACATTTTTATATTAAAGTATTTAAAGGATAACCAGTTAAAAAATAAGATATTAAACGAAGATGTTAACTATATAAAATTTAATGTGGCACGTGAAAGTGAGGAAGTGTTAGATAATATAATTAATAATCCGGTAAGCCTTTTAAATGATAATATTAAAAATGTGGGTAACGTAACTAAATCAGATACTAAAAAAAGTAATAATAGTGATGTAAAAACAAATACTGTTTCATCATCAACGCTTGATAGTCCTCCTATAATATACGTATATAACACTCATCAAACGGAAAGTTATAACGGATATGACGTTTATTCTGCTGCAAATTATTTAACTAGTAAATTAAATAATTCCGAGTATAAGGCTTCGTTAGAAGAAAAGAGTATGAAAGTTTTTTTAGAAAATAATAATTTAAAATACTATAAATCATATACGGCGTCAAAAACTTACTTAAATGAGGAGATGATGCAAAATCCTAATTTAAAATATTTTTTTGATATTCATAGGGATTCTGCTGGAAAAAGCATAACAACAACTTCTTATCAAAATAAAAGTTACGCTAAAATCTTGTTTGTTGTTGGAACTGATAACCCTAATTATGAGAAAAATAAGGTAAATACGGAACGGTTAAATAACATAGTTAAAGAAATCGTTCCAACTATATCAAGAAACGTAGCATATCACGGTGGTAAGGGATATAATGGTGTTTATAATCAGGATTTATCAGAAAACGTATTTTTAGTTGAGGTAGGAGGAAAAGATAATACAAAAGAAGAAGTAGAAAACACGATAGAAGTACTTAATAATGCAATAATAAAGTACATAAGGGAAACTATATGATAAGTTATAAAAAGATATTTCATGGGTTTATTTGGTTATTATTCTTTTCCTTTTTAGTTTTGTATTTTGCACAAGCGGGTGGTTACTATGAAGATTTAAATAATAAAAAAGCATCACTTACCGAGGAGAAGGTAAAACAATTCGAAAAGGACGTTAAAGAAGGCAAAGAAATAAAGGTAGAAAATTACGTGGTTAATATGAAAAAGAATTACTCAAACAAGGTATCTAACTTTGGGCTTTTTACTTCTAAAAGTTTTGCTAAAGGATTTAAATGGGGCATGAATAATTTATTTAATGGTATAGATAAAATGGTTAATGAATAGAATTTATGATATACTTTATATGGTGATTATTATGCTAGGAATTAGTTTTGAAATTGAAAATAAATATGACAATTATTTATGTAAAATACTAGATGGTATTACATCTTCTTTTGATAACATAATGGTAAGTGGAGAAGTGTTTGATAAAAATGGCAACTTTTTATTTAAAAAGAATATATATACAAAAGATGAGTTTGAAAGCATTATAAAAAAAGGAGATTATTACATAGTGTTTTTATCACTTGCAATTTATGATAAAACATCTAATATGAGTTATATTTCAGACCTTAGTTGTTATAAGAAATGTAAACCAAAGCTTTACTTACAGGTGTGTGATTCCCTTTTTGTATCATTATATTCCTTTAATGATGATGTAATTTGTAAGGCAAAGAGCAACGCTATTAAAAATCATTTTGATAAAATAGAGGATGCTACTTACGAAAAAATGTATTTTATATGATGTTGACAAAATAGCACTATTTCTATATAATTTAGTTATATTTATATTTAAATCGCTTTAGCAAGAGTAGTAGCTAAAATCTGATTATCCTAAGAGAGTAGCTGTTTGGTGGGATGCTATATAATCTTTTTAGTAAATGGACTTGCAAGATGATGCCGGAAAATTATAGTATGGCATTACGGAAGTTACCCGTTATCTTATAACATATGTATGATAGTACGTATTAGGTGGCATTAAACTTAAGAATTATAACTCTTATCCTATGGTTGGATTAGAGTTTTTTTAATATATAGGAGGGACTTTTTATTATGCTTACAAAACGATGGTGTATTAACAATTTAAATAAACATAAAAATATAAATAGAAGGAAGGAAAAGTTATAATGGGAAATATTATATTAACAGGAGAAAGACCAACAGGACCATTACATATAGGACATTATGTTGGCTCACTTAAAAACAGAGTAAAAATTCAAAACGAAGGAAATTATGATGAAATGTATTTGTTTGCAGCAGATGCGCAAGCACTAACGGATAACTTTGATAATCCAAAAAAGGTAAGGGATAACGTAATAGAAGTTGCACTTGATAATTTAGCATGCGGCATTGACCCAGAAAAGGTTAATTACTTTATTCAGTCTGAGGTTCCAGAGCTTACTGAGCTTACCTTTTACTATATGAATTTGGTTAGTGTAGCTCGCTTACACAGAAATCCAACCGTTAAGCAAGAAATAGAATTAAGAGGATTTGAAGAAAGCATTCCAGCGGGGTTCTTTACTTATCCAGTAAGTCAAACAGCAGATATAACTGCTTTTAAGGCTAATATCGTTCCAGTTGGAGATGACCAGTTACCAATGCTTGAACAAGCAAGAGAAATAGTTAGAAAGTTTAATTCTATTTATGGTGATACATTAGTCGAAGCAGAAGCTCTTCTTCCAGAAAATGTAAACGAAAGAAGACTAGTTGGAATAGATGGTAATGCTAAAATGAGTAAGTCTTTAAATAACTGTATTTACCTAAAAGATAGTGCTGAAGAAATTAAAAAGAAAGTATTTAGTATGTATACTGATCCAAACCATATAAGGGTAGAAGATCCAGGTAAAGTAGAAGGTAACGTTGTATTTACTTACTTAGATGTTTTCTGCAAAGATGATTCGTTTGAGAAATTTATGCCTGAGTATAAAAACTTAGATGAGTTAAAAGATCATTACCGAAAAGGTGGTCTTGGAGATATGAAAATAAAAAGATTTTTAAATGATATCATGCAAGAAGAGTTAGCACCTATTAGAAAAAGAAGAGAAGAACTTGCTAAAGATCCAGAAAAAATATATGAGATACTAAGAAAAGGTACAGAAAAAGCAAGACAAAAAGCAAAGGAAACATTAAAAGAAGTTAAAAAAGCTATGATGCTTAATTATTTTGAATAAGAATTCTTACCATAAAAATAGAGTAGATTTAGAATTATAATTTATTTTATAATTCTTTTTTTTGTATTTTTTTCATACGCTTAATTAGGTGATAGTTTTGTTTAAAAATACAATTAAATTATTTAGTTTATTTCTTCTTTTACTACTTAGTTTTATATATACTGATAAAGTATTTAACGAAGCTAGAGGTAATGACCCACTAATGAAGGAGGTTATCTCATATAAAAAGGCGCATGACGTAAAACCAGTTGAACCAAAAATAAAGGACGATGAGATGATTCTTGGTATGTCAGGTTTAATTATAAACGAAGAAAAATCATATAAAAACATGAAAGAAGATGACACTTTTAACAAACAAAAATTAGTTTATGATAAAAAAAATCCAAATACGTCAATTACTAAAACTTATGATTACTATATAACAAATGGTATTTCTAAAAACATGGTATCCATAATATTTAAAGTGAATAATTCTACTAATGTATCTGAACTTTTAAGCATTCTTGCTAAAACAAATGTTACCGTAAACTTCTTTATAGACGGATCATATTTAGAGAAAAATGTTGAAACTGCTTTTAGCATGGTTAATTTAAATTCTGAAATATATAATTTAGGCTATGATAATAAGTACTCTAAAAGCATGATAAGTGTTACTAACAATTTAATAGAAAGTATTACCCTTAAAGATTCTTTATTTTGCTTAAATGAGGTTAAAAATGATAATTATAAAGATATATGTGCTTCTAAGAAAATGTTAACTATTTCACCAAAACTTGTTAATCCTAACATAACTGATTTAAAAAAGAATTTATCAAAAGGTGTTATGATAGTATATGACTTAGATGAATTTGATACATCTAAATTTAACTTTATTATAAGCGTAATAGAAAGTCGTGGTTATAAAATAAAAGGTTTATCAAAATTAATAAACGAAAATAGCTAAAAGGCTATTTTTTTCTTTGATAAAAAAATAATAAATGTTATAATATTAATTGTTTGAAGTAAGGTGATATTAATGCATGATAAATTGAAATTATTATTAGATAAAATTAGTTTACCAGAAGAATATTATGAGTTTTTTAATAATGGTAAAATACTAAAACTTAAACTTGATCATACAAGACGTAATGGCATTTTTGTAATTGAAATAGATAATCCTTTAGATACAAAAGTATTAGAATATATAGATAAAAACATGAAAAAAGGTTTTCCTGAAATGGTGTCTATAAAATCTGAATTTGTACTTAGAAATGTAAACTTTGATGACTGTTTAAATTACTATAAAGAAGCTATTTTAAAAAGTACTCTAACTAAGCCTATGAAAGAGTTATTTATAGAGAAAAAAGTTAAGATGTCAGGAGATACTCTTATAATAGATACCGATAATATCGCAGAAGAAAACATATTAAATAACCATTTAGAAAGTATCTTAAAATATTATAAGGTATGTGGTTATCCTAACTTAAAAATAAAAACATTTATAAACGAAGAAAACAGATTAAAGGTAAAAAAAGAATTAGAAGAAGAAATGAAAATAGAAACTCAAAGTAAACCTAAGGAGGAAAATCCTGTTATTTTAGGTGATGAGCCAAAGGGAGCAATAACCGAAATAAAGGATATAATTGCGGAAGAATCAGGCGTTACCGTTGAAGCTTACGTTTTTGGTGTTGAAGAGTTTGAATCATCAAGAAGTGCATTTAAAATATTAACCTTTAAAATAAGTGATAATACTGATAGTATTTATGCTAAAATTTTTACAAAAGATGCAGATTTATTTAAGATGTTATCTAAAAAAATGAAGTCTGGTTGGTTTAGAATTAATGGATATGTAAAACAAGATATTTATGCTAAAGACCTTGTATTAAACATTAGAAACGTTATGAAAATACCTTCAAAAGACATGACGGTAGTAGATGATGCAAAAGAAAAAAGAGTAGAATTACACGCTCATACAATGATGAGTCAAATGGATGGTATAACTAAGTTAGACTTAGGTAAACATACGTGTGAACTTGTTACAAACGCAATTAACATGGGATATCGTGGTGTTGCAATAACAGATCATAACGGATGTCAAGCATTTCCAATAGCATATAGTCTTATTAAGAATCACAATAAAAAAATAGAAGATAAAAGTAAACATTTTAAGGGATTATATGGTACGGAGCTTACGCTAGTTGATGATACCGTAAACATAGTTGTAAGGCCTACTTGTGATTCTTTAATGGATAACACTTACGTTGTATTTGATACCGAAACAACTGGATTTAATGCTGCGGGCGAAGACCAAATGATAGAAATAGGTGCAGTTAAAATATCACATGGTGACATAATAGATAGGTTTGATAAATTAATTGATCCTAAAAGGCATATACCGGATAAAATTACTGAGCTTACTTGTATTACTGATGCAATGGTATCAGGCTGTGATGATGAAAAAACAGTAACAAAAGAATTTTTAGAGTGGGCTGGTAATTTACCTATGGTAGCTCATAATGCTAAGTTTGATATTTCTTTTATTGAAATGGCAATGAAGAAATATGATTTAGGAGAGTTTAAAAACACCGTGATAGATACTTTAGAATTATCTAGAACCTTAGATCAAGGATACGCAAGACATGGACTTTCAGCCTTAGTTAAAAGATATAACGTTCCTTGGGAAGAAGATGCTCACCATAGAGCGGATTATGATGCTGAAGGAACGGCTCACGTTTTTCATAAGTTTTTACAAAAATTAGATGCACAAAACTATGAAAAAATAAGTGATTTAGATAGGTTAGTTCCTAAAGGTGAAATTCATAAATTTGGTAGAACGTATCACTTTAATGCGATTGCGGTTAATAAAAAAGGACTTAAAAACATATTTAAAATGATATCGCTTGCTAATACCGTTTACCTATATAAAACACCTAGAATCTTGCGTAGTGAAGTAGAACGTTTAAGAGAAGGCGTTTTAATAGGAAGTGGATGTTATGAATCAGAAGTTTTTAAAGAAGCAAGAAGTAAAGAAGGAGAAGAATTAACCAACATAATAAACTTTTATGATTATGTTGAAGTTCAGCCTCCAGAAGTCTATAATCATTTAATACAAATGGGAGACTTTAAGGATGAAAAAGAACTTGAAACTCATATTAAAAAGGTTGTATCTGCGGTAAAAGAGGCTGGTAAGATAATTGTTGCAACAGGAGATGTTCACCACTTTAGAAGAGAAGATAAAATATATAGACAAATAATTGTTAATCAAAAGGTTCCAGGTGGTGGACGTCATCCACTAGCTAAAAAAGATATTAAAGAAATACCAAGTCAGCACTTTAGAACAACAAATGAAATGCTTGATAACTTTGCTTTCTTAGGAAAAGATTTAGCATACGAAATAGTTGTTTCTAACACCAATAAGGTTCTTGACATGGTAGATGAAATAGAGGTAATAATAGATACTCATGGAATTCCTTTTTCACCAAGGGTAAAGGCTGATGATGGAAAGTCTTACCTTGATTGTCCAAGAGTTGTAACGGACTTAGTATATGATAAGGCAAAAGATTGGTATGGTACACCTCTTCCATATAATATAGAAGAACGTATTGCAATGGAACTATATGGTAACATCGTATATAAAGTATGTGAGGAGAATTTAAAAAAGAGCAACCCTGACATAACAGATGAAAAATTAAAAGAAGAAACGTTTAGAAATTTGCATGAGGTTATAGTTAAAGGGTTTGATTCGGTTAAAGAACTATTAAGTTGTTATTTTAAAGAGAACTGGGACGATTGTGACGGCACTTTAACGGATGATTCATTAAATAAAAAAGTAAGCAAGGAGCTAGGTGGTATTATAGGTGGAGGATTTGATCCGATATACTTAATTGCACAAAGACTTGTTAAACACTCAAACGATGATGGTTACTTAGTAGGTTCCCGTGGTTCTGTTGGTTCTTCATTTGTTGCAACAATGATGGGTATAACAGAAGTTAATCCACTTCCAGCACACTATAGATGTTTAAAGTGCCAACATAGCATATTTACGTTTGATGATGGAAGGGCACTTGGTAGCCAGTATTCAACAGGATTTGACCTTCCTGATAAGAAATGTCCTTGCTGCGGCGAAGATTTGTATAAAGATGGGCAAGACATGCCGTTTGCAACATTCCTAGGCTTTAACGCAGATAAAGTTCCAGATATTGACCTTAACTTTAGTGATTTGAACCAAGCATCCGCTCATGCGTATACCAAAGTTTTATTTGGCGCTGATAACGTATATCGTGCAGGAACAATTGGTACGGTAGCAGAAAAAACAGCATATGGATATGTAAAAGGGTACTGTGAAGATAAAGAAATAAACATGAGACCAGCTGAAATAGAACGTTTAGCACTAGGATGTACGGGCGTTAAAAGAACAACGGGTCAGCATCCTGGCGGAATAGTTGTTATTCCAGATTATATGGAAGTATTTGATTTTACACCTTTTCAGTTTCCAGCAGAAGACGTAACAAGTGCTTGGCGAACAACCCACTTTGATTATCACGCAATTGATGAGTGCGTTCTTAAACTAGATATACTAGGTCACTCAGACCCAACTCAGCTTAGAATGATTCAGGATTTAACTCATACTGATATAACAAAGGTTCCACTAGATGATAAAGATACGATGAGTATATTTACGTCAACAAAGGCACTAGGAGTTACTAACGAACAGATAATGTGCAAGACAGGAACACTTGGAATACCAGAGTTTGGTACTAACTTTACAATTGGCATGGTTGCAGAGACAAAGCCTACAACATTTGCGGAATTAATTAAAATATCAGGTTTATCTCATGGTACTGATGTTTGGCTTGGAAACGCACAAGACTTAATAAAAAATAACATCGTTCCGTTTAAAGATGTTATAGGATGTCGTGATGATATAATGGTATACTTAATGTATCACGGAGTAAAACCTATTAAGGCATTTAAGATAATGGAATTTGTTCGTAAAGGAAGGGCATCAAAGGATCCTGAAACTTGGAAGGAACATAAAAAGACGATGATAGACGCTAACATACCAGACTGGTTTATAGATTCTTGTGGTAAAATAAAATACATGTTCCCTAAAGCTCACGCAGCAGCATACGTTATATCAGCCTTTAGGATAGCTTGGTATAAAGTTCATATGCCAGTATATTTTTATGCGTCATGGCTAACTTCTAAAGCAACAGACGTTGATGTTGATGTAATGATTAAAGGATATGATGCAATAAAAGCTAAAATAATAGAAATACAAAATAAAGGCTTTGATGCTACTAATAAGGAATTAGGACAATTAGAAAGTCTTAAGGTGTGCCTAGAAGCTACCGCAAGAGGTATTTCGTTTGCACCAATTGATCTTTATAAAAGTAGTGCTACCATTTGGGGAGTTAAAGATGAAACAACGATATATCCACCATTTGCATCAATTGATGGCCTAGGTGATACGGTTGCTAAAAAAATAGTAGAAGAAAGAGGAAAAAGTAAATTTATTAGCGTTGAAGATATCCAGGTAAGAGGTAAAGTATCCCAAACCTTAACAGATAGAATGCGTATGATGGGAATACTAAACCAGCTTCCAGAATCAAGTCAGCTTAGTTTGTTTTAAAATATAAATGAAAGATAAAATTATATTATTTTATTGTATAACGTAATAGTTTGGAGTTTTATATAAAAGATATTGATATTAGTTATAAAGTTTTAGAAGAGTAATTTGACAAAGCTCTTCTTTTTTGTTATCATAATTGACCATTAGTGAAGGGGGTGTTTTACGTGAAAGATAAAATGTTAAAAGACTATACAATAAAAGAATTCTTTGAATTCTTTAATCAAAGATCATTTGAAGTAAAGAGAATGGTTGATTCTTTAAACGAACAAAAAAAATTATATAGTTCTTGCTGTGCAACAAAAGTTGTTTTTAATCCTGTTAGTAAGGCAGAAGAAAGACAATATTGCTGTTATAAAGAAAAGATAAAAAAAGCTTTAAATACAAAAAATGGTAGAGAAAACATTTTAAATGTTTTAAAAGATGTTTTTGGTTTTAAATTTTATGATTTTTCAGAAGAAGAGTTGCAGTACTTAGAACAAAAGGGTGCATTTACTAGAAATGGACTTGTAAAAATCGTTGGATCGGTAGTTGGTAATAAATATGGATATGAAATTTATATTCCAAAAAATTGGGAAGAACTTCTAAAATTAATAGATGATCTTATATCTCTAGTTGATTTGGCAAACGTAGACTATGAAGACAGAAAAAAATATACGATAGTTTTAACGACGTTTATAAACTTAATTGCAACTGCCTATAAAGAAATTTGCTTGTTAATAGAATCGGAGCAAAAACTATATAGTAATATGTGTGAGATATATAAATTATATAAAAATAAAAAACCGATAGATACGGTTGAAAAGATTCCTGATTTCAAAGATGAATTAAATGCAAAAATAAAAAATGTAGAAAAAAATAAAGACGGTTCTAAAAGTTTTGAAAACATATATTTTGGTGATATCACAGAGAGCTTTATTAATGCACATAATGCAGAAGTAAATAATATTAATAAAGATAAAGAAATAAAAGCTATTATAAATAAATTTTATAAAGAAATTTTTAGAACGCCATTTGATAAACTTAGTTATGATCAATTTCCGTCTTTCGATGATCCAAGGGCATATTTGTTATATAGTGGATTGGCTAGTAAATTTGAAAGAAAAAATGATGATAAATGTGCAAGTTTAATGGCTATTACTCAAATTAGATTAGCAAATCATATAAATGACATTAATTATAAAGATGATAATTTAGATGTTAAAGTAAGATAATTATATTTAAAGGAGCTGAAAAGCATGGATGTTAACAAGATTAATGATGCGATTGTCATGTTAGAAACTCAAAAAGAACAATTTGAAGAAGATATCAAGACTGTTTTTTATACCTTAAAATTAATAAAAGAAAGTTCATTTGAAAATGTAGCTTATGATAATACGTATTTAGAAAAATCCGCTGCAATATTATATATGTATGGATACAATAATTTTATGGAATCTAGTATAACTTATGATGATTATGAAAAGATATTTAAAAAAATATGTGGCAAACTTTATAAAATGTTCTTAAGTGACTTAAGGATGGATGATAAAAATGAATATATAACTCCAGAATCTTTTTCTAGTATGATGCAAAAATTATGCAAATCAAAGAGTTTTCTAGTTAAAATGGATAATAACAGAAAAACTAAAGGTACAGATAGAAAAAGTGATATATTACACGGTGATTCATTGACACAAAAATTGATTGAAGAGCCAAAAAATAAATTCATTTCCGCAAGCAACAATTTTTTAGCAAAATATAAAAACATTGTGCTTGATATATCACTACTAATTAATTTGCTTACCGAAATAATGTGTATAAATTATGAAAAAAATTTTGAAAAATTTAAGCTAACGTGTCATGAAATATTCAAATTATTAAAGAAAAATCACTTTCAAGATGTTATATTTGAGGATATTAAAAGAGATTTAAGAAGTATAATAAAAAAGCAAGAAGAAAAAATAACTGAATTAGCAAATAGCCACGCAGTAACAGAGGAAATTGATATTAAAATAGGTTCTAGAACGAACAGAATAAGTACTTATGAAAAATCTAAGTTGAAACAGAAAATAAAGGAAAGCAAGTCCAAATTATCATCAGAAGATAAATTATGGGTTGATATAGTAGTGGATCAGTTATTAATTATGGAAGGTGAATTTCTTGATGATTTTAGATGCAATTATGTCTCTTACTTACCAGTAGATAATAAAAACATAAAAGATATTATTAATCTTGCTATATTAGAATTGAAATACAAAGATGCAAATGACGAAGTAATAGATATAATGGAAAGCGCAAATAAATTGTATACAAAATCAGGAAAAGTTTTTTAAAAATGCTTGTGGCTTATTTTGATATTGATATATTTTTAAATAAATAAGTCATGATTATATAACGGATGATGAAGCATTTGAAATTAGCAAAAAATATTAAAAGGTTATATTGTAAAATCAAAAAAAGAAAAAAACGAAAATACAAGTGAAAGAAAATAAGGCTACTTAAGCCTTTTTTCTTATTATGTGCTATAATATCTTCTAGGTGGTAATATGCATTTTAATTATTTAGATAATGATTATTTAGTTATAATAGAAAAGAAAAATAATAAAAATTTATATATCAGAGTAACAGATAATTTAGAAATAAAAGTAACTTGTAATTATTTTTTTACTAAACTTTCTATAAAAAAAGTATTAGAAGATAATAGAAGATCAATAGAAAAAATGATAGATAAACAAATCATAAAAAATAAAACTCAGAAAAAAGAATCTAAGAATCTTTTAGGAAAAAATTTAAACGTTATTTATAAAGATGTTAAAAGGCCGATATATGATTTAGATACAATTACCGTAAAAGATGATGTCATGCTTAATAATTGGTATAAGAAATATGCAAAAGAGGTATTTAAAAAATACTTAGATGAAGCATATTACGTATTTGATGAAAAAATCCCGTATCCTATAATTAAGGTTAGAGGGATGAAGACAAGATGGGGAGTATGTAATAGAAGAGATAACTCTGTTACACTTAATTTAGAACTTATAAAAAAAGATCCTATGTATTTAAATTACGTTATAGTTCATGAATTATCACACTTTGTCCATTTTGATCATAGTAAGGCGTTTTGGGGTGTTGTAGAAAAATACTGCCCTGATTATAAAATAGTTAGAAAAAAGTTGAAGGAGTAATTTATGATAATAGAATCTAAAGATAATAAAAAAATAAAATATTTAAATAAATTAAGAACAAATAAATTTATGAATGAAGAAAAAAAGTTTGTTGTAGAAGGAATGCACCTTGTTAACGAAGCTAAAAAAAGTGGTCTTTTGCTTGAAACTTATTCTACTACTGATTGTGACTTTGGCGTAGTAAATAACGTTGTGTCTAAAAGTGTTATGAGTTATATAAGCACACTTCCATCTAAAACGGATGTTATTGGAATAGTTGATTTTATTAAAGAAGATTTAACGCTTGGAGATAAAATAATTATATTAGATGATGTTCAAGATCCAGGAAATTTAGGAACCATAATAAGAAGTGCTAAAGCATTTAACATAGATACGGTAGTGCTTAGCTTGGGGTGCGTTAAAAAATATAATGAGAAAGTTGTAAGAGCAGCTCAAGGAATGCTTTTTAAAGTAAACGTTGTAACAAAAGATTTAAAGTATTTTATTCCTTATCTAAAAGAAAATGGATACTCGGTATATGGTACTTCTGTTACGAATGGCACGGATATAAGTACACTTAAAAAGAATAAAAAACTTGCAGTTGTAATGGGAAATGAAGGACAAGGAATAAGCAAAGATATTAAAAAAGAACTAGATAAAAATGTCTATATAAATATGAATGATGATTGTGAAAGTTTGAATGTAGCAGTTGCATCTTCAATTATTATGTACGAAATGAACAAATAAAAGTTAAACTATTTTTACTTGATGGGAGAGATAAAATATGAATTATTTATATATTGGAAAATTAGTTAATACTCATGGTATTAAAGGTGAAGTTAGAATATTATCTAATTTTAGACATAAAGATAAAGTGTTTGTTAAAGGTTTTAAATTCTATGTTGGTAAAGATAAGAAAGAGTATGTTGTTGAAACATATAGGAAACATAAAAACTTTGATATGGTAGTATTTAAAGATAACTATGACATTAATTTAATTGAACATTTAAAAGGTTCTTTCGTATACATTAATAAAGATGAATTAAAACTTGATAAAAATAAGTTTTTATCAGTTGATTTAATTGGATTTGATGTTATAATAAATGATAAAACAATTGGTGTTATAAAAGATGTATTAGATACTCCTGCAAATGAAGTTTTAGTGCTTGATAATAACATTATGATTCCATATGTTGATGCTTTTATAAAAGAAATTGATATTAAAAATAAAAAAGTATCTGTATATGAAGTGAAAGGACTTTTATCATGAAAATAGATATATTAACACTTTTTCCAGAAATGTTTGATGGATTTAAAAATGAATCAATTATAAAAAGAGCGATAGAATCTAAGAAAGTAGAAATAAATACTTGTAATTTTAGAGATTTTGCAAAAAATAAACATAAAAAGGTGGATGATACTCCTTATGGTGGAGGAGCTGGTATGGTTTTAATGTGTCAACCAATATATGATGCGGTAGAAAGCCTAAAAACAGATAAATCAAAGGTTATAATGCTTTCTCCTCAAGGAAAACCTTACACGCAAAAGAAAGCATATGAACTATCAAAGGAAGAACACTTAATATTTATATGTGGCCATTACGAGGGATTTGATGAGAGAATAAGTTCGCTTTGTGATGAAGAAATATCAATAGGAGATTATGTTTTAACTGGAGGAGAATTACCATCGATGGTTATTACTGATTCTGTTGTAAGATTGCTTCCTGGAGTAATAGAAGAAGAATCACACGAAATAGATTCATTTAATGAAAACTTACTTGACTATCCAACTTATACCAAGCCAAGAAACTATAAAGGCATGAAGGTTCCAGAAGTATTATTATCAGGAGATCATAAAAAAATTGATGAATGGAGAAAAGAGCAAAGACTTCTTGTAACAAAAGAAAAAAGACCAGACCTTTTAAGAAAGAAATTGATTTTGAAAAAAGGTGGTATGAAAAAAAGTGGTTTTAAAATATCAATGGATGATGTTAAAAACATTAAGGTAACCGAAATTAAAGAAGATAAAAAAGATACGTTAGAAGAAAAGGAAACTCAAAAAAAGGTTACGAAAAAAGAAACTAAAAAAGAAACTAAAAACACAGTTTATAAACTTTCACTAGAAGAAAAATTAGTTGCAATAACGGTATTTGATCCCAAAAAATTAGAAGGCTACAAGTTAAAGGGAAGAAATAAAGATGGGGATATAACAAAAATACTTATTGTAAAAACATCATTTGCATCAAAAGTAGCGATGAAAAACATTAGAAAGAAAATAGATATATTAAATTATAGATTAAACATGGCTCTTCAAACAGATGATAATGAAGCAACTTCAAGAGTGCTTGGAGAATCTGAAATGTTAAAATCTATGATAATAAAGGTTTATTCTAATTTTCTAAGTAAAGAAGCTTTGGATTTTGTAATTCAAAACATAAATAAATTGGTAAATGAATTTGTAAAAAATAAATCCATTAGAAATTCAGTTTTAAATGAAAGATACTAATAAACAAATACTTGCATAATAGTTAATTATGTGATAGAATTTTAGTGTTTGAAAAAAGGCAATCCGCCGCATATATATTATTTTGCATGATTGCTGGTTATAAGTTTTAGAAAGGAGAACTAAGAAAATGAATAAGATTGAAGAAATTACAAACAAACAATTAAATCCTAACGTACCAGAATTTAGAGTTGGTGATACTGTTAGAGTAGGTGTTAGAATAATCGAAGGTAAAAAAGAAAGAGTACAAGCTTTTGAAGGCGTTGTAATCTCTCGTAAAGGTTATGGTGTATCTGAAACATTTACAGTACGTAAGATGTCTAGTGGTATTGGAGTTGAAAGAATATTCCCAATTCATTCACCAAAACTTGATTCTATTGAAGTAGTAAGAAAAGGTAAAGCAAGACGTGCTAAACTTTACTATGCAAGAGATATCGTTGGTCAATGGAAATTAAAAGAAAGAAACTAATAAGGCTATTTATGCCTTATTTTTTGATAGGTGAGTAAAGATGAAAAAGGAAAGAATAAAAAAGATAGTAAAAGATATATATCCATATGTTTTAGTTGTAATATTAGTAGTACTTGTAAGAACGTTTATAATAACCCCTGCAATTGTAGATGGACCATCTATGGAGCCGACTTTATATAACAATAACATTGTTTTACTAAATAAACTAGATTATAAGCTAAACGGAGTAAAAAGGTTTGACGTTGTTGTAGTTTCCTGGAATGATGAAAAAATAATAAAAAGAGTTATTGGACTTCCAGGGGAACATATAGAATATAAAAAAGGAAACTTGTACGTCGATGGTTTTAAAGTTGATGAAAATTTTACACACCAAGATACTGATGACTTTAAGTTAGAGGAAATAGGATACTTAACAATACCTGGAGATAAGTATTTGGTAGTTGGTGATAATAGGCCTAATTCAACGGACTCAAGAGTTATAGGATTATTTGATAAGAAAGATATTTTAGGTAAGGTAAATTTAAGAATTTTTCCTATAAATAAGATTAAGAAAGTAAAATAAATGTTTTAATCTAATTTTTGCTTAATAGAGGAATAAAAATGAATAAAAGAATGAAAAAAGATGAACTTTTAAAGTTAATAGAAAGTTTAAAAATTGATAAAAATGAATTTTGGATATTATCGTCTGGAGCACTTGTCTTAAGAGGTATTTATGATGATGCTGGAGATTTAGATATTGCGGTAACAAATAAGGGACTAGAAGAATTAAAGAAGAATTATAGCCTAATTAGAAAAGAAAATGGTTGGTATATAGTTAATGATAAAGTTGAATGTGTTTGCGATGGTGATAAAGATAAGCTTAAGTATAAACCGGAATATAACGGAGAATATTATCTTCAGAATATAAATGAGTTTTATGAATATTTAAAACAAAGCGCAAGAGGTAAAGATAAAGTGAGAATTCCCATTGTAGAAAATTATATAAAGAATAAAATCGATTTTAAATAATAAATAGAAAGGAAGCTGTGAAATAATGAAATCTGAGAGATTATTGAGTGAATTAAAAAGTAAGAAAAATGTTATTACTTATAAAGATACTAATAGTGAAATTGTACGTGAGTTTAAAAATAAATATGATATGTATAATGATAGGTTTTTTTATGATCAATTTATAAATTGTGGTGGTTTTATAGTTGATAATTGGATAAGAATATATGGATGTGGAGCTTTAAACGTAATTGAAAAAAATAAACTATATAATAAAGATGATTTCATGGATATATTAATAGGAGAAGACGTTTTAGGCGGTGTATTTGCACTTAAAAATAAAGACGTATATTATTATGCTCCGGATACTAACAAATGGGAAAACTTAGAGTTATATTACACTGAATTTATATATTGGATATTAAACTATGAAGAAGATGTAAATGATTTTTACAAAGGTTTAAGATGGGCCAATTGGAAGGAAGACTGTAAGAAACTTGGTATAGCTGATGGATTTTCACTTTACCCACTGTTGCCATTTGAATGTGATATTGAAAAAAGAAGTAAAAAGATAATTCCAATTGATGAATTAATAAGATTAAATTTTGATTTAAGTTCAATGTTAAACGAATAAACAAAGTATAGTAATTAAAATAAAAAGACAAAGAGTTAAATCAAGGACAGATTAGATAAAATCTGTCCTTTCATGTATCATTTATATATTTGTATGTTCTCTAATATTATTAATATAAAAAATATTGAAATAAAAGATAAAAATAATATGTTATAATATATAAAGTGGGGAAATAACCTATTGGTAATAATCTGTAAATAACCATTTATGATTTTTAAATATATATGATTTGAAGAGTGATTATAATATTAGTATAACGTTTAATAAATATCGATATATGTAAATATTAACTGAATATACTTAATAATAAACAAAGTATGGTTAATAAGTGAAAGTAAAGGTAGTGATCAAAATGAGTAGTGAAGAAAAAAGTTCTCGAAAAACAAACATAAACTGGTATCCAGGCCATATGGCTAAAACAAGAAGGCTTATAAAAGAAAACATTAACATGGTGGACATTATCTATGAAGTAGTAGACGCAAGGATACCTTTTTCATCTAAGATAAAGGATGTAGATGACTTAATAAAAGATAAACCTAAGATTATGATTATGACTAAAACTGATTTATGTGACATAAATAAAACTAGTATGTGTGCTAAAATGTATGAAAAAGAAGGTTATAAAGTTGTAATGGTAGATTTAATTAATAACAAAGGATTATCTGATATATATAGTGCAACTAGTCTTTTACTAAAAAGTTTAGATGACAAAAGAGAAGCAAAAGGACTTAAAAAACGTGCCTATAGAGCCTTAATAATTGGAATACCAAACGTTGGGAAGTCTACGTTAATAAACAGATTAGTTGGTAAAAAAGCTGCCGTAACAGGAGATAAACCTGGTGTTACTAAAAAGCTTTCTTGGATTAGAATAAATAAAGATTTAGAACTTTTAGATTCTCCTGGTATATTGTGGCCTAAAATAGATGATGAAAATCAAGCTTATAACTTAGCGTCATTTTCTGCAATAAAAGAAGAAATCCTGCCACTTGGTAAGGTTGCTTGTTATATTCTTGATAAGATGGATAAAAAATACCCAGATAATTTATTTAAAAGATATGGGAACATAAACTATGATAATGATGATGTCATCTTGGCATATGAGGAGATTGGTAAAAAAAGAGGATGCATAGTATCAGGTGGAGATATTGATTATGATAAAGTATCTAGCATAATAATAAAGGATTTAAGAGAGGGAAAGTTAGGCAAAGTAACTTTTGATGAGGTGTAAAAATGGATGAAAAACTTAGTTATATTAAAAGTTTAGGGATGAATGATGAAACAATAGCAAAAATATTAAGATATGATTCTTTAGACAATAATGATATAGATTTAGATGATAGGTTAAAAAAAATATATGAATTACTCGGATTTGCAAAATTAACAAACAAAGAAATAGAAAAAATTATATATAATAACTTATCAATATTAGACTTTTCTAACAGTGAGTTATGTAAATTAGCAGCAGTGTTGGAAAATGTTAATTTTAATAATGATATAATTGAGAAAAAGACGTTTTCAAAAGGTCTTGTAAATTATAAACGTATTTTTATTAGAAACTTGGTTTTAGAAGCAAGTGGTAAAAAAAATGTATATGGTAATACTGTGTTAACAGAACCTGATTATAGTGCATATGGAACTAAACATAATTTATCTTTAGTATGTTCACAATCACTTAAACAGTCATGTGATTCTGATGAAGAATTAGAAGAAGCTTTAGATGGAAAACTGATTATAGGCGATAAACATTATTCGGTTGATGATTATATCAAAATACTATCAAGTTTATTTTATAATAAATACTTAAACAGTAAAAAGAATATGGGAGCTCATAAATAATGACCGACTTATATGAAAATGAAAAAAAGTTATGGAACTTAGGTTATGAAAATATTGCTGGCTGTGATGAGGCAGGCCGTGGGCCACTTTTTGGACCTGTTGTTGCAGCATCAGTAATACTTCCACATGATTTTGTCTTGGAAGGTTTAAATGATTCTAAAAAGCTATCAGAAAAGAAAAGGGAAGAGTATTATCCGGTTATAATGCAAAAGGCTCTTGCAGTTTCAGTTTCCATAGTAGAAGCAGATGAAATAGATAAAATAAACATATATGAAGCATCAAGACAAGGAATGTTAAGAGCGACTAACTCTTTAAAAGTAAAGCCTGATTACATAATAACGGACGCTATGCCACTTGATGGATTTACAAGTGTGCCACATGAGGCCATAATAAAAGGTGATGCTAAAAGCATAACGATTGCGGCAGCATCAGTAATAGCAAAAGTAACTCGTGATAGAATAATGTATGAAATAGATAAAGTACATCCCGAATACGAATTTAAAAAACATAAGGGTTATCCGACAAAAAAACACCTTGAACTAATAGAAAAGTATGGTATAATTGACGGATATAGGCGTACATATGGACCTGTTAAAAAATACATTGAGGAACATAAAACAAATAAGGAGGCATAAATTATGAGTAAAAACTTAGTAATAGTGGAATCTCCTACTAAGACTAAAGCAATAGAAAAATATTTAGGCAGTGATTATAAAGTAGTATCTAGTAAAGGTCACATAAGAGATCTTGCAACATCAGGTAAGTTTGGATTTGGTGTTGACTTAGAAAATCATTTTGAACCTAATTATGTTGCAATAAAGGGTAAGAAAAAAGATATTACAGCTCTAAAAAAAGATGCAGAAAAGGCTAAAATGGTTTATCTTGCAACCGACCCTGACCGCGAGGGAGAGGCTATTTCTTGGCATTTAAAAGATGCATTACAACTTAAAGATGAAGAGTATGAAAGAGTTGTTTTTAACGAAATTACAAAAAACGTTGTAAAAGATGCATTTAATCATACTAGAAAAATAGATGATGATTTAGTTCATAGTCAGGAAACCAGAAGAATATTAGATAGAATAATAGGCTTTAGGTTAAGCAAATTAATGCAGTCTAAAACAGGTGGTAAATCAGCAGGCAGAGTTCAGTCTGTTGCACTTAAACTAATAGTAGACCGTGAAAGAGAAATAGAAAGTTTTAAAGAAGAAGAATACTGGACCGTAACTGCTAAATTTGCTGATATGGAAGCTTCCTTAGATACTGTGGATGGCAAAAAGGCTGATTTAAAAACAGAAGAAGAAACTGATAAGGTAATAGATGGTTTAGATAGCAAATTTGTAATATCAAATTATGAAACAAAGCCTAAGAAAAAAGCTTCTAAATATCCTTTTATTACGTCAACTATGCAGCAAGAAGCAATTTCAAAATTAGGTTTTTCTGCTAAGAAAACTATGCAGGTAGCTCAAAAATTATATGAAGGTATAGATATAGAAAATGATACTATTGGTTTAATAACTTACATGAGAACTGATTCTGTAAGATTATCTGATGAGTTTATTAAAACAAGCTATGCTTTTATTAAAGAAAATTATGGTGAAGAATATATTGGTTATGTAAAGAAATCAAAAAAACGTGAAAACGTTCAAGATGCACATGAGGCAATTCGCCCATCTAGTATAAATAGAACGCCTGATTCTATAAAAAAATATCTAACAAAAGACGAATTTAAACTATATGAAATGATTTATGCAAGAGCACTTGCTTCCCTAATGGCAGATGCTAAGTTAAATCAAACAACAATCACTTTGGATAATAATAACACAACGTTTAAAACAACAGGAAGTGTACTTATATTTGAAGGTTACTTAAAAGTTTATGGTAAGTTTGAGTCATCAGAAGATAAGGTTCTTCCTAAATTAAAAGTAAATGATGAACTTGTAGCAGAAGAAATAGTAAAGAATCAACACTTTACTAAACCTCCAGCAAGATATACCGAGGCTAAGCTTATTAAAGCAATGGAAGAATTAGGAATAGGGCGTCCTTCTACTTATGCATCAACGATTAGTACTTTAACGCAAAGAGGATATGTTAAAATAATAGAAAAAAAACTTAATCCTACTGAAGTTGGAATTACAACGACGGATAAATTACAAGAATTCTTTAGCGATTTAATAAACGTTAAATATACAGCTAAGATGGAAGAGGATTTAGACAAGGTAGCAGAAGGTAAGAAAGTATGGTATAAAATTCTAGAATCATTTTATAAGGAATTTGAACCAGAAGTTGAAAACGCGTTTGATAAGATGGAGAAAAAAGAAGACGAAGAAACCGGAGAAGTATGCCCTAACTGTGGTAAACCTATGGTTATAAAAAACGGACGATACGGTAAGTTTGAAGCTTGCTCTGGATATCCGGAATGCAAATATATTAAACCAAAGGAAAAAGCACCAGAAGTTGAAGTTTGTGCTTGTCCTAAATGTGGTGGCATGATAGTTGAAAGAAAAACTAAAAGAGGAAAAGTATTTTATGGATGTGGTAATTTTCCAAAATGTAAAGTTGCTGTTTGGGATAAACCTACCGGTGAGTTATGTCCTGAATGCCATAGTCTTTTAGTTACTGATAAAGAAGGAATAGTAAAGTGCAATTCTTGCGATTACAAAAAATAGTTTTTACTATTTCTTTTTTGTATATCAAACATTTGTATCTTTACAATGTTAAGCATTTGTGGTATTCTTAATAGGTCAGTTTAAAATATGACATTTAAATGATTAGTTATATTTATTTTGAATATAATATAATCGGATAAAGAGGTTGATTTAATTGAATTTAATGAATAAAATATATAAAGATAAAGAATTTATGAGTGTTGCATCTCCAATTCTAAGTCACAAGGAATTTTTAAAAACCAAGTCAATTGTACATCATGGTAATACTAGATATAATCATTCTGTTAGAGTTTCTTATACAGCATTTAAATTATCTAAAATGTTAGGTTTTGATACAAATGCGGTTATTAGAGCTGGTGCTTTGCATGATTTCTTCTTGGTTAGAGATGATAAAAATATTATGACGTCAACAAAAATGTTAATTGATCATCCAAAAATGGCAAAAGAAAATGCAATTAAATATTTTGGGGTAAATGAAAAAGAACAGAATATAATAGAATCACATATGTTTCCAATTTCAAATATTGCTCCTAAATCTAAAGAAGCTTGGATGGTGTCCTTATCGGATAAGATAGTTGCAGCTTTTGAAGGAGTAGCACGTGCTAAAGCACAAATAGGTGTTTGGATGTTATTTCTAGTTAATTTTATAAGATAATAAAAAATACATAACCTAAAGATGTTTATGTATTTTTATTTTTTTTAAAAATAAAGTGGCGTCCCCGGCGCGATTCGAACGCGCGACCCCTCGCTTAGGAGGCGAGTGCTCTATCCAGCTGAGCTACGAGGACGTGCAAATACATTATAACACAAAAATTAAAGATGTGGTATAATATATCTATATTAGAGAGGTTTTAACATGAAAAGAGCAATTGTCTTATCAGGTGGCGGAGCTAAAGGGGCTTACGAAATAGGGGTTTGGAAAGCACTTAGAAGACTTTCTATTAATTATGATATAGTATGTGGAACATCAGTTGGGGCATTAAATGGGGTATTAATGGTTCAAAAAGATTATTTTAAAGCACTTAAATTGTGGTATTATATGGATTATAGTAAGGTAATTGATATTGAGTTAAAAAATAAGTATACAAGCAAAAAAGGGAAAGAAGAAATATTAGGAAAGTATGCAAAAGGTGCTTTAAAAGGAGGACTTGAACTTTCCGGACTAAGCCAGGTTATAGATAAAGTACTTAACAAGGATAAATTTTTTAAATCAAACATTAATTATGGCCTTGTTACTACTCATTTTCCTTCATTAAGGCCTAAATTAGTAAAAAAAGATGATCTTACAGAAGATGATGCAAAAAGTTATATGTTAGCTTCTGCTTCTTGTTTTCCAGCATTTAAACCTACTAAAATAGGCAAAAATTTTTATATTGATGGTGGATATTATGATAATATGCCGATTAATTTTGCGATTAGTATGGGAGCAGATGAAGTAATTGCAGTAGATTTAAAAGCAGTTGGGATGGTAAGAGAAGTTAAGGATAAAAACGTTAAAATAACTTATATAACACCAAAAAATGATTTAGGCAGCTTCCTTGCTTTTGAAAAAGATTACTCAAGGAAAGCCATTAGTTTTGGTTATAATGATACTATGAAAGTATATAAAATGCTTGATGGTAACATATATACATTTAAAAAAGGAAGTCTTGATAGGAATTATAAAAGAGTGCATGATAAGTTTAATTATTATATGGATTTATACCTAAACAAGGTTGCTAAACTAAAGTTTAAGAAGGTAACATCAAGTGATAATACTAAATACTTTAATGATGTATTAGAAAACACGTTAAGAGCATTTAACATAGATGAATCTAAAATATATAGAGCGTCTTTTGCAAATGTATTAATTAAAAAAGAATTTTTAAAGTGTGAAATTAAAAAGTTTAATACTATTAAAAAAGCCATTAAAAATAATAGTTTAAAAAAAGCATTTGTGTCCAAAGAACTAATCTGCTACATACATAATGAAATAGGAAAAGAAAATAAAAGATTAATAAATGATTTAGCAATAATGTTTCCAAATGCATTTTTATGTGCTTTATACATTAAAACAATAGAAAGGTAAGATATGAATAATATTAAAAAGCCACGTCTAAAAAAGAATTTGGATAAAGGATATTTAAACGAAATAAAAGGTAGTGACATTATATGTGATCTATCCTTTAGTGATGAAAAATCTTTAAATGATATAAAAGACATAGAGTTTAATGGCTGCTTATTTAAAAATATCGATTTTAGTGATTGCAGGCTTAAAAACATAGATTTTATTAATTGTTCATTTGAATCTTGCAATTTACCTAATATGGATATATGTGAAAAGCTTATTTCTAGATGTGAGTTTATAAATTCATCGTTAGTAGATTTTTCTGTTATAGAATCTAATTTGAAAGACGTTTCATTTTATAATTCTAACATTTCTTATATGAATATGTCTTCTAAACTAAAAAACGTTTCGTTTACGAACTCTAATATGACTGGGGCAAGATTATTTGAAAATGAATTTAATAATGTTATAATAGATAAGTGTAATCTTACTGATGCAGAAATATATAAAACTAAGTTAAATAATATGGACTTATCTAACTCGGTATTAAATGGTATAAACGCTGATTTAGAAAGTATAAAAGGTGTTACAACCGATTTAACAGGTATTTGCGCTATTGCAAGATTATTTAATATAAATATTAAATTTTGAGGTGAAAAATGAACGAAGAAAAAACAAAAGTATTTGAAAAAGAACTAAGTTACATAAATAATCCAAGATATAAAGAGGGAGCCCAAAAACTAATTAGTTTGCTTCCTGACTACTTTTTTGAAGTTCCGGCATCTTCAACAGGAAAGTATCATCCTAGTTTTGCATTAGGAAGTGGCGGCCTTGTTAGACATACAAAAGTAGCGGTTAGATTTGCTTACGAAATGTTTAACGACGAAAGTATAACAGGTGCTTATTCTAAAAACGAAAAAGATTTAATGATAATATCTTTAATTATGCATGATGGACTAAAATCAGGTCTTGAAAAATCTCAATATACAAAGTTTGAACACCCACTTTTAGTGTGCGACTATATAAAAGAAAACAAGGATAAACTAACCTTTACCGATAAGGAAATAGAGTTTATGTGTCACGTTATATCATCACATATGGGGCCTTGGAATACCAATAATTATAGTAATATAGTACTTCCTAAACCAGAGTCTAAATTTCAAAGATTTGTTCATATGTGTGATTATTTAGCAAGCCGCAAAGTAATAGATGTTAAATTTGACAGTGATAACAACATAGAGGAGTGATTTTTGAAGCTTAAAAAAATTTTAGTTTCTAATTTGGATGTATTTATTTATGAACTAAAAATGGAACTTGATAATATAAATAAAGATTACGTAATCGTTAACGAGGATGGATTCTGTGAGTTTCATATAGATAATTTTATATTTCAAAATTAAAGGTTAAAAATAAGGAACTTCGTGAAAACGAAAGGTTTTTTATTAAATGGATATTGACAATATGAACATATATTCATATAATGAAGAAGTGAAAATAGAAAGAAGGTTATTATGAAGTTATTAGACGATGATAAAGTAATAGATTTATCCGAATTATTTAAAATGTTTGGTGACTCAACAAGGGTTAAGATAATGAATGTTTTAATAAACGGAGAAATGTGTGTTAGTGATATATCAGAAAAAATAAAGGTAAGTCAGTCTGCGGTATCTCACCAACTTAGGATACTTAAGGATTCAAAGCTTGTTAAGTATAGAAAAGAAGGAAATTTAACATACTATTTTCTAGCAGATGATCATGTAGAAAAAATATTTGTGATGGGATGTGAACATATAAATGAAATATAAATTTAAATTAAGCTATTTAGATTGTGCTGGATGTGCTTTAGAAATTGAAAAAAAACTAAATGAAAATGATGAGATAGATTATGCAAGCGTCAATTTTTCTAAACTTATGATAACGGTTACAACAAAGACGCAAAATCCTAAAAAATTAGTTTCTGATATTGTAAAAAAGGTAGAACCAGAAAGTAAGGTAATGGATTTAAATGAATCATATGAAAATAAAGGTAAGTTTAAATTTCACATAATAAGACTTTTAGTTGGAATTATTTTTATGATAATAGGTATGTGCCAAAAAGGCATACTTTCAAATGTCTTTATAGTACTTAGTTATGTAACTCTTTTATATAGAACGTTTACTAATGCTATAAAATTACTATTTAAATCTAAAACGGTAAACGAAAATATGCTTGTTACAATATCTTGTGTTGGGGCTTATTTAACTGGTAATACTCATGAAGGGTTAATGGTTATTATTTTGTACGAAATAGGTAAAATACTAGAAGAGGTAGCAGTTAATAATTCTAGACGCTCAATAAGCGATTTAATGGATATAAAGCCAGAGGTTGCTAACTTAAAAAAGGGTGATGAAATATTAACGGTAGATCCAAAAGATGTTAAAATAGGGGATGTAATAATAGTTAAAAAAGGTGATGAAATACCTCTTGATGGTATTATTATAAAAGGAAGTTCTAAATTAAATACGGCAGCATTAACTGGTGAGTCTGATTTAAAAAGTGTTAATAAAGGAGATAAAGTGTTATCTGGCTCTATTAATACACTTTCTGTTATCGAGATAAAAGTAGAAAGTTTATATGAAGATAGCGCGGTATCTAAAATATTAGAATTAACGGAAAACGCAAGTGATAGAAAAGCTAAATGCGAAAACTTTGTATCTAAGGCAGCAAAGGTTTATACCCCAATTATTATGATACTTGCACTTTTAATAGCGCTTATTCTTCCATTATTTGGTTTAAGTTTTAAAGTGTCTATTTATAGAGCTTTAGTATTTTTAGTAGTATCTTGTCCTTGTGCAATTGCAATAAGTGTACCACTTGGATACTTTTCTGGAATAGGAAAAGCATCTAAAGAAGGAATCTTGGTTAAGGGAAGTGATTATTTAGAATTACTTTCATCAGTAAATAAAATCGTATTTGATAAAACAGGAACCATAACAACTGGTATATCAAATGATTACGAATTAGAAGTATTAGATGATAAATACAAAGAAAAAGATATAATTAACTATTATGTAAAGGGTGAGGCTTTATCAAATCATCCACTTGCAAAATCAGTACTTAACGTGTTTAATAAAAAGGTAAGTACAAAAGATGTTTTAAATTATGAGGAAACTGCTGGTAAGGGAATCTCTTACGAAATAGATGGTAAAAAAATTAAGATAGGTTCATCTTCATTTGTTAATGCAAGTGATAAAGATAGTTATATTTATTTAAAAATTGATGGGAAAGTAGCAGCTAAACTAAAATTAATAGATGATATAAAGAAAGACTCTATATCTGCTATTTTAGAGCTTAAAAAGCAAAATATTAAAACGTTTATGTTTACTGGAGATAAAAAGAAATCAGCAGAGGCTGTAGCTAAAAAAACTGGCGTAGATGAAGTTTTTTATGAGATGCTTCCAGATGATAAATATAAAAAGCTTGATAAGATAATAAAAGAAAATGATAAGAAAACGGCGTTTGTGGGAGATGGAATAAATGATGCTCCATCGCTTGCACTTTCTGATGTTGGAATTTCAATGGGAATGAGAGGAAGTGCATCTGCAATTGAAGCTTCGGACGTAGTTATTATGAATGATAGTTTAAGCAAAATACCAGAAGCTATTAAAATATCAAAATTTACTAAAAAAATAATCAAACAAAACCTTATATTTGCTATAGGAGTAAAGGTATTAGTATTAGTTTTAAGCGCTATTGGAGTAGCTAATATGTGGCAAGCTGTTTTCGCTGATACTGGCGTTACTTTACTTACTATTTTAAACACTACGAGAATTTTAAGAAAGAAATAATAAATTAAATACATTTTATTGTACTATTAAATATAATATGATAGAATGTATTTGAAATGCCTCCTTAGTTAAGTGGTATAACGCAGCCATGGTAAGGCTGAATTGTAAGTTCGATTCTTACAGGAGGCACCATAATTGATAGCAAGCTCGAACTTTTCGGGTTTAAGTAATAAATGCTAACTAGAAATAGTTAGTTTTTTTGTTATAAGTTAAATATTGAAAATTAATTATTTTAAATAATAAGTGGGGAATATATCTATGAAGGTAAAAACAACTAATGCATTAATGAAATATTTAAGAGAACTGCATAATATTTCTATTGATGGTCAAAAGACAATAAAAATCTAAGAAATATTGGATATTATCATGGTTATAATGGATATAGATACATTAAAAATACTAAAAATAGAATAATTTTAACTAATTTTGATGAAATAGTATCTATCGTTGATTTTGATACTAAATTAAAAAATTTATTATATTCACAAATAATGCAAATAGAAACTATTTCTAAAAATTGTGTGGAATAGACAGAATCGTTAGATTGATTTATCTTAGAATATATATTAAAATTAAGGCAAGCAAGAAATTATTATATGCATAAAAATTGTTAATCTATTATGATATTAAATATAAAGGAGGATAAATATGAATCTTAGACCATATAAAAAAGAAGATGCAGCTAAAATATTAAGTTGGATAAAAAACGAAAGAGAGTTTAGATTATGGAGTGCAGATAGATATAAAAATTATCCGTGTCAACCATCTGATATAAATGATAATTATTTAAATTGTATGAAAACATCTTCTTTTTATGCTTTAACTTTAGAAGATAATTAAAATATTGTAGGGCATTTAATATTAAGAAATCCAGGTGAAGATAAATCTGTTGTTAGGTTAGGTTTTGTAATAATTGATGATAGCATCAGGAAAAAAGGATACGGAAAGAAGCTAATTAAAGAAGCAATTAGGTATGCTAAGGAAAACATTGGCGCAAAAGAAATCAATCTAGGTGTTTTTACAAATAATTTAGGTGCTTATGAATGCTATAAAGCAGCTGGATTTAAGGTTACTAACATTATAAAAGATGCATTTTTATTTCGTAATGAAAAATGGGATTGCGCTTAAATGGTTTTAGATGAACAATTATAATTATTAATAATACTTTTAGGAGGTAATAAAATGGAAGATATTGTTATTGGTGAACTTACGCTTGTTAATTTTAATTCTAATGATAAAACGCATCTTATGACACTAAAAAAACTTGCTAAGGATTCTGATATAACATCAAGGTTTAATGGCTTTTTATGGCATTTGAATAATAAAAATAGTAATTTTTTTAATAAGGGATTTTTTGTTAAAGACGAGGGTAACTTAATTGGTTATATCGATTTAAGTAATTTTAATGAGGAAGAAAAAGCTGTATATATAAGGCAAGCAATTTTTAAGGAATACAGAGGAAATAAAGAAAAAAGATATGGAACACTTCTTTTAAATGAAATAACAGATTACATATTTAGTAATTATTCTAAGGTGCATTATATAAAAGCTAGAATTCATCATGACAATCTAAGTAGTATGAAGATGGCTTGGAATTGTGGTTTTAGTAATGATGAAGAAATATTTAGTAAAGAAAATCCTTACATCAAAAATAAGTTAAAATAAATTTAAATGGTCTTTTGACTATTTTTTCTTTTAAACATTTACAAAAACATTTGTTCGTGATAAAATTAAATAGAAGTAAAAAGTAAGAAAGGAATAAATAATATGTATTCTTATATAAAAGGTATTATAACAATTATTGATACAAGTTATGTTGTGTTAGAAAATAACGGAATTGGATATATGATATATGTTGCAAATCCATATTCATATAAAGAAAATGAAGAGGTTATTATATATTTATATCAGCAGATAAGAGAAGATGAAAATACTTTGTATGGTTTTAAAACTAAGGATGATAAAGACTTATTCTTAAAACTCATAAGTGTTAAAGGTCTTGGCTGTAAAATGGCTCTTCCGATGCTTTCAGGTGATAATAAAGATGCTATTTTAGATGCGATAGATACCGGAAACGTAAGTTACTTAAAGAAGTTTCCTAAGATTGGTGATAAGGTTGCAAGGCAAATAATTCTTGACTTAAAAGGTAAACTTGCTAGTGATGATAAAAAAAGTAGTTTAAATAATTTTGAAGAACTTACTGAAACACTTAAGTCACTTGGATATAAGCCTAATGATATTAAGAAAGTATTGCCTAAATTAGATGCATCTCTTTCTTTGGAAAAACAAGTTAAAGAGGCACTTAAATTATTATTAAAATAAGAAAGGACTAAATTATGGATAATAGATTAGTTACAGGAGATAAATTAAAGGAAGATGGGTTTGAGTCTAGTATTAGACCACAAACTATTGATGAATATATTGGACAAAAAGATATAAAAGAGAATATAAAAATATTTATGTCCGCTGCTAAAATGAGGGGCGAAGCATTAGATCACGTATTGTTATATGGTCCTCCAGGGCTTGGTAAAACAACGTTATCTTACGTAATAGCAAATGAGATGGGTGCATCCATTAAAACAGCATCAGGACCTGCTATTGAAAAATCAGGTGATTTAGCAGCTATTTTATCTTCACTAGAAGAAGGGGACGTACTGTTTATTGATGAAATACATAGAATTCCAAGATTTGTTGAAGAGATTTTATACTCAGCAATGGAAGATTTTACGCTTGACATTATAGTAGGAGGAGAAGGCTCTAATCGTAATATAAGAATTGATTTACCACATTTTACTTTAATTGGAGCAACTACTCGTGCAGGAGATTTATCAGCACCTTTAAGAGATAGATTTGGAATAGTTTCAAAACTTAATTATTATACGGAAGATGAAATAACAGAAATCATTAAAAGAAGTGCTAGGGTTCTTGATTTAACAATTGAAGAAGATGCGGCCCGTGAACTTGCTAATAGATGTAGAAGAACTCCTAGAATTGCAAATAGACTACTTAAACGCGTTAGTGATTTTGCTTTAGTTAAGGGAGATGGTACAATAACACTTGATATTACTAAGTATGCTCTTGATTCTTTAAAAGTTGATAAGTTAGGTTTAGATGAGGTTGACTACGAATTATTAAAAACCATAATTTATAAATTTAATGGTGGTCCTGTTGGGGTTGAAGCGGTTGCAGCATCAATTGGTGAAGAAGTATCAACGATAGAGGATGTTTGTGAACCTTATCTTCTGCAGATAGGTTATTTAAAAAGAACTCCAAGAGGTAGGATAGTAACGGACTTAGCATATAAGCATTTAAATATATCAAAAGAAGGTAAGTAATTGATATTTTAATAAAAAAAGATTATAATAAATACTTGTTTAGTATTTATTATTTTTTCATTTGGGAGGGAAATTCATGAAAACAGAAGATTTTGACTATGATTTACCAAAAGAGTTAATTGCACAAACTCCTTTAAAAAACAGAAATGCATCACGTATGATGGTGCTTGATAAAAAAACTGGAGAGTATGCTGACAAACATTTTACTGACTTAATAGACTATCTAAATCCTGGTGATACTTTGGTTCTTAATGATACAAAAGTAATACCAGCTAGACTTATAGGACATAAACCTGATACAGGAGCAGTAATAGAAGTATTAATGTTAAAGGATTTAGGGGATGATGAGTGGGAGTGTTTAACAAAACCTGCTAAGAGAATAAAAGAAGGAACCATTGTTAAGTTTTCAGATGAGTTATCTTGTAAGTGTACGTTTGTAGGTGATGATGGTATAAGACATTATAAATTTATTTATGATGGAATTTTTTTAGAAATATTAGATAGATTAGGAGAAATGCCACTTCCACCATACATTACTGAGAAATTAGATGATAAAAATAGATATCAAACAGTTTATGCTAAAAATCCTGGATCAGCAGCAGCACCAACAGCAGGACTTCATTTTACTAAGGAATACCTAGAAAAGGTAAAACAAAAAGGCGTAAATATAGCTTACGTAACGCTACACGTTGGGCTTGGAACTTTTAGACCAGTAGCTGTTGAAGATGTTACAAAGCATGATATGCATTCTGAGTATTACATATTAAGTAGTGAAGTTGCAGATTTACTTAATAAAACAAGAGATGCTGGTAAAAGAATAGTTGCGGTAGGTACAACATCAACTAGGGTACTTGAGACGGTAGCGGATAGTAATGGTCACTTTAAAATGCAAAGTGGAAACACTAAGATATTTATTTATCCTGGATATAAATTTCATGGCATAGATGCTCTTTTAACTAATTTTCATTTGCCAAAGTCAACACTTATTATGTTAATTAGTGCTTTAGCAGGTAAAGAAAACGTGCTTAACGCATACAAACACGCAGTAAAAGAAAAATACAGATTCTTCTCGTTTGGAGACTGTATGTTCATAAAATAAAAATAATTATATAAAATTAAATGGAGGGTAATTATGTTAAACAAAAAAACATTATGCGATTTAAGAAGTGAAACTGGTCTTGATTATAATGATAAGGATCAAATAGAATCAGCTTTAAGGATTGCTAATTTTGCAATGCATGAGCTTGAAGAAAATTCATGTGAAAACAAAAATGAAGTATTACTTTCATTATATAAAAACACATCACTTTTAAAGGAATTATTATCTGATGGTGCTATGAAAGCTAAATATATGAATGACGTTATTGCGCTTAAGATAAGAATGAAAGAGTTAGAAGCTAAAGAAAAAATAGAAAACTTTAAAATAGATGATTTAATAAGTTTTTTAGATACTTTAACAGAAACTTTAAACATAGAAGAAAATATTCAAAAGAATAAGAAAGAAAACACATTAAGCTATAAAGACATAACTAGTAAAGATAGTCAAAATTACTATATGGGTATAGCATCAAGAGTTTGTAGTGCGGCAATCTATGCTACTTGTAAGACGTTTAAAGAAGTAACAAAAGGTGCATCAAAAACTTTAAAAAGAAATTATAAGAAAAATATTTAGTTCTTTTGCTAAATATTTTTTATTATGTTATAATTTCAAATGGTGATTTTATGGGAAAAATTAAATATGAATTAATAAAAAATAATAAGGATGATGAAAACGTAAGATTGGGCATATTACATACTAATCATGGTGATTATGAAACTCCACTATTTATGCCTGTTGGAACGCTTGCAAACGTAAAAACCTTGATGCCTGAAGAGTTAAAGGCTTGTGGATCTGCGGTTGTTCTTTCTAATACATATCATTTATGGCTAAGGCCTGGTGAAGATATCGTAAAAAAAGCAGGAGGCCTTAATAAGTTTATGAATTATGATGGACCAACCCTTACTGATTCAGGTGGATTTCAGGTGTTTTCACTTGCAAAACCTAAAGATATATCCGAAGAGGGAGTTAAGTTTAAAAGTCATATAGATGGTAAAAACTTATTTTTAACCCCGGAAAAATCAATTCAAATTCAAAATAAATTAGACTCTGATATAGCGATGAGTTTTGATGAATGCATACCTTATCCAGCAACTAGAAGTTATGTTGAAAAATCAGTAGAAAGAACACTTCGTTGGGCTAAAAGAGGTAAAGAGGTTTTTAAAAATCCTAATCAATCTTTATTTGGTATCGTTCAAGGTGGTGAGTTTGAGGACCAAAGAAAAAAAAGTGCTATCAAAACGGCTGAGATGGACTTTGATGGATATTCTATAGGAGGAACATCTGTTGGAGAGCCTAAAGATGTTATGTATAAAATGATTTCTGATGCAACACTTTATTTACCGAAAGATAAACCTAGGTACTTAATGGGTGTTGGTGAACCAATAGATTTACTTGAGGGAGTATCCCGTGGTATAGATATGTTTGACTGCGTACTTCCAACTCGTCTTGCAAGACATGGAAATTGCTTTACAAGAAATGGCCGTATTAATATTAAAAATGCTAAATATAAAGAGGATTTTACTCCAATTGAAGATACTTGTGACTGTTATACATGTAAGAACTTTACAAAGGCTTACGTTAGACATTTAATAACGTCTGGTGAAGTAAATGGAGGAAGACTTTTATCAATTCATAATATTAGATTTTTAATTAAGGAAATGGAAGAGATAAGAGAAGCTATTAGAAATGACTGTTTTGATGAGTATAAAGAAGAATTTATAAGTAAGTATAAAAAACAAAAATAGACGTTTATTTAAGCGTCTATTTCTTCTTTCATATTTTTACCAATAACTCCTCCTAATATGCTAAATATAAGTAATACCAAGTAATAAATTACGTTTTTTATAGAAAAACTTTCCTTAAATATAATGTTTGATAAAAATACCATAATGATAAATAAAATAGCAAAGTATATAAGCCCAGTTATAATACCTTTTTGTTTTAGTTCTTTACCTAAATTTAAGGAGCCTACAAAAAATGATAATATGCTAACCGCGTATAAAAATATAGAGTTTAACTTGTCTGTTGTTACGTTAAAATAATATAAAATGCTAGTTAAAAGAGTTCCTATTAATATAATTCCTATACCATAAATAAAAGGAAATATCTTATTTTTCATATTCCACCTCTAATTAATTATATTATTTGTATATAAAAATATGATTTAAAACATAATACTAATGGTGATATTATGAACTTAATGATTGTTGTATTTAAAACTCTTTTTATATATGTTTTAGTAGCAATAATATTTAGAGTAATGGGAAAAAGGGAAGTAGGACAGTTAGGTACTTTTGATCTTGTTGTGTTTATTTTAATAGCGGAATTAGTAGCACTTGCTTTAGAACATAAAGATGGATTTTTAATCAATTTAGTTCCTGTTATTATTCTTGTCTTACTTCAAATAGTAATTTCAAAAATGTCTTTAAAAAGCGTAAAATTTAGAAATTTTGTTGATGGAAAGCCTGTTATTATAATAAAAAATGGAATCGTTAATTTTAAAAACATGGTAGAACAAAGATACACTTTAGATGATCTTTTGCTGCAATTAAGAGAAAAAGACGTAAGAAGTTTAGATGAGGTAGATTATGCGATATTAGAAACAAACGGAAAACTATCTGTATTTAAAAAAGATGATAAAGATAAAAAAACATACCCACTTCCAATAATATTAGACGGGAAAGTAGAATTTGATAATTTATATGCTATTGGTAAAACAAAAACATGGCTTCTTAACACCCTAATAGAAAAGAACATAAGCGCAAACGATGTCTTTTATGCTTTTACTAAAAATGGTGAATTATACATAATTAGAAAGGATGAAGAGCAATAGAAATTATTGCTTTTTTACGTATAATATAAAAATTTAAAACAGATTTAGGTGCAAGTGAAACATTACTTTAGAGTTTATTCTTGAAATTAGAAACTTAATAAATTATAATATAATATATTTAAGGAGGTATTAATATGAAAAAACATCAAGAAGATTCACAAATGCTATACGATATTTTAATGAGTGATGACGTTTCACTTTCAATTTTAAAGCATGAAGATGAACTATTTGAAATAATACCAGAGCTTATGTACATAAAGGGATTTGAGCATAAGCATCATTATTTAGATGTTTATTCTCATACAATACTTGCACTAAGTTTATCAGAAAAGAATTTTAGTGTTAGATTGTCTTTGTTACTACATGATATAGGAAAGCCTTTTAGTTTTACGGAATACAAAAACGTAAGGCATTTTAAAAATCATCCATATTTCTCTTCGGTAATAGCAAGAAAAATATTAAAAAGATTATCATATGATGATGAGTTTATAGAAAAAATATGTTATCTAATCAAAATGCATGATTCACATATAACTTTTTATGATGTGAGTTCTAATTATGATCTAAGTTATGAATTATATTTAATACAACGCTGTGACGCTTTAGCACATAATCCTAAGAAGTTAGAAAAAAGGATAAAATATTTAGATGAATCCCAAGAATTATTTGCCATGAAAAAGTAACAGATATGTTTGTTAATTTAGTTGCGTTATGGTATACTATATTAAGATAAAAGGGAGTGTTGTTTATGGATGACAATAATCAAGATATAAAGAAAGCACTTGATGAAATTTTTGGTGATGATTTTATTGAAATAGATGTAAAAAAAGAAAATAAAGATGAAAAAAAGGAAGAAATTCTAAGTACAGAAACTTTGAATGATATCATTCAAACTCCTAAGTTAGAAGAAAATGATAAAGCTGTTATTAATTATTCTAATAAAATAAATGATGACATAAATGAAAATAAAGATAAAAAAGATGGGCAAAATGAAAATAAAAAAACAAGCTTTAATAATATATTAATAATCTCAATCATAATAGGATTTTTGCTAGGAGTCTTAGTTATTTTCATTGTAATCGATAACGTATTTTATAAGGAAAAAGTTACAAATTGTTCATCATCAGCATCAGATTATGGTTATAAATATAGTGATGAATATAAGATAACATACAAACATGATGATATAGTATACGTAGAAGGAGAATATATATATAACGTATTGGATAATGATTATAAGGATCAAATAGACGTTATTAAAAATGAAAAGATGCACGTGTTACTTAATTCTAACGGAATGAAAGGCTTTACTTATACGTATGAGGTAAGTGACAAATCTTTCAAAATAAATAGTTATTTGGATTTTTCACAGTTCGACTATAAAAAAATAAACAATATTGATCAAAATTTAATGCCTATTAGTTACTTTGAAATAACAAATAATATGAAGTATGAAACTTTGATAAAAGAATTACAAAATCAAGGCTATAAATGTGTGCCTACAAGATAATTATAAAAAAGTTAAAAAGTATGATATAATATCAAGAGCAAGGGAGGAAGTTAACTTGAGAGAATTAACAGAACAAGAAATAGTTAGAAGAGAAAAATTAGAAGAAATTAAAAAGGTATGTAATCCTTATCCAGACAGATATGAAAAAACTCATTCACTTAAAGATGCTAAAAATTTAGAAGACGGAGAAAAAAACGTTAGATTAGCAGGTAGAATAGTATTTATGAGAAAGATGGGTAAATTAAGTTTTATCCGTATAAGAGATTTAGAGGGTTCAATACAGTTAGAACTTAGAATAGATATTGTTGGTGAAGATAATTATGCTTTCTTTAAAAAGGAAATAGACACCGGAGACTTTATTGGTGCAGAAGGGGAGATGTTCACAACTCAAACTGGAGAAAAGACTTTAAGAGTAAATAGCTTTGAGTTTTTAGGTAAAGCGTTAAGACCACTTCCAGATAAGTTCCATGGACTTAATGATACTGAACTTAAATATCGTCAAAGATACGTTGATTTAATATCTAATGAAGAATCAAGACAGGTATTTTTAGGAAGAAGCAGATTATATGCTTTCATTCATAAATTTTTAGGAGAAAATGGATTTTTAGAAGTTGAAACACCAATACTTCAAACTGCTGTTTGCGGAGCGGCTGCAAAACCATTTTACACTCATCATAACGCATTAGATATTGATTGTAACTTAAGAATTGCTCCAGAAACATACCTAAAACAGTGTGTTGCAGCAGGATATGATAAAGTTTACGAAATTGCTAAATGTTTTAGAAACGAAGGAATGGACACTCAGCACTTACAAGAGTTTACTCAGGTAGAATGGTATGCATCATACTGGAATTTTGAAGATAACGTAAAGTTTTATCAAAAGTTTATTAAATCACTATTAATGGAATTAGTTGGTACTACAAAAATAGAATACCAAGGCGTAACGCTTGACTTTGGCAAAGATTCTTGGGATAAGATAAACTATGTTGAAGAAATGAGAAAGATCTTTGGTTTTGACTTCCTAGAAGTAGAAGATCCTAAAGAATTAAAAGATAAGATTGTAGAAAAAGGTTTATTTACATACGAAGATTTAGAAGAATATAAATCAATAAGTCAAATAGTAGACTTTGTATACAAAAAGAAAATTCGTGAAGGAATTGTTCAGCCTACCATTATGTACAATTATCCATCTATGCTTATTCCTCTTGCTAGAAGAAATGATAAAGATGATAGGATAATTGATGTATTCCAAGTAGTAGCATGCGGCAGTGAGCTTTGTAAAGCATACTCTGAGTTAGTCAATCCAATTACTCAAAGAAAAACTTTTGAAGACCAATTAAAAGCTAAAGCACAAGGTGACGATGAGACAATGGATTTAGATGAAAACTTTATGCTTGCAATGGAACAGGGTATGCCACCTATTTCAGGTTTAGGTTTTGGAATAGATAGATTAATGATGATTATTTATAATCAACCATCTATTAGGGACGTTGTATTATTCCCACTTATGAAACCAGAAATTGCAAATCCAAATGAGAAAAAAGAAGATTAGTTCTTCTTTTTCTTTATTTAAAAATATATTTATGGTACAATATGTAATGTTATGAAATAGTAAAGGAGTATTAATTATGTTTATAGGATTTTATGGCGCATCAGTCTTACTTACTTATATAGGACTTGCATTTTCAGTAACGGGAATGGTACTTGCATTTTTAGGACATATTCCAGCTGCTGTTATGTGCTTAATTTTAGCAGGAGTTTGTGATATGTTTGACGGAACTGTTGCAAGAGCTTGCAAAAGAAGTGAAACAGAAAAGAAATTTGGAATTCAAATAGATTCACTTGTTGATACCGTATCCTTTGGTGTTTTTCCAATAGTTCTTGGTATTTGTATGGGATTTACTAGTAAGTTAAATACGGTAGTATACATTATATATGGTCTAGCAGCAGTTATAAGACTTGCTTACTTTAATGTTTTAGCAGAAGAAAAAACGGTATTTAATAAAAAGAAAAAGGAAAAAGTTTCGTATTATTTTGGACTTCCAGTTACAAGTATTGCAATTATTTTACCATTTACGTATAACTTAAATATATTTATGCATCCAAGTGTATTTTTAAAGGCTTATCCACTTGTTATGCTTATGACGGCAATACTGTTTGTACTTAATATTAAAATTAAAAAGCCCACTGGTATTTGGTATGTTATCTGTTCTATTTTAGCGGTAATAGAAATAGCTATCATATCAGCTGCAATGAGATAATGAGAAAAGTTTATAAAGGTAATCCAAATATTGGGTTATCCTTTTTATATAATACCCATTTAGGAAGAATTATTTTAAAACCGCTAGTTAAAAGTAGATTTATATCACGTCTATCTGGAAAGTTTATGGACTCATCTTTATCAAAGATTATGATAAGTTCATTTGTTAAGAAAAATAACATTGATTTAAGTATTTATGAAAAAGATAAATTTGATAGTTTTAATGATTTTTTTACAAGAAAAATAAAAAAGAATAAAAGACCAATACCTAAATCTAATAATTATTTATTATCTCCTTGTGATTCAAAACTAACTTACTTAAAAATTGATAAAAATACTACTTTTAATATAAAAAATAGTACGTATACTATAAATAGTATATTAAAGAATGATTCTTTAGCAAAAAAATATAGGGATGGAATAGCACTTATTTTTAGATTATCACCTGATGATTATCACAGATATATGTTTATATGTGATGGAGTAATTACTTCTAATTATGAAATTAAAGGAACGTTTCATTCGGTTAATCCGGTAGCATATAAAAATTATGAAGTATTTAAGGAAAATACAAGGGAGTGTACTTCTATTAAAACAAGCGATATGGGGCTTGTTACATATGTAGAAGTAGGGGCACTCTTAGTTGGTAAAATAGAAAATAAAGTAAAGTCTGGAAGCGTAAAAAAAGGTCTAGAAAAAGGATACTTTAAGTATGGTGGATCAACTATCGTACTACTATTTGAAAAAAATAAAATTACTTTAGATGAAGAAATAATAAACAATTCTTTAAATGGTTTTGAAACATATGTGAAATATGGAGAAAAAATTGGCGAAAAAAAGAAATAGTGTTTTTTAATTAAAAATATTATGTTATTATATTAATATAAGGAGGGTAACGATGAAAGAAAATGAAGAAAACATGGAAAAAGAAACAAAATTAGAAGAAGAAAACGAAGCTAAAGAAGAAAATGATTTTCTAGACTTGGATGAAGAGGTAAAAGATGAACCTGAGTATGTTACCCGCGAAATAAATTTAGATGATTTATATGATGGGGCTATTAATAATACTGTTGTTATAGATCCAATAACAAAAGATGAGGTTTTAATGACTAAGGATAGAAGGCCAAATTATGCTATAATTGGAATTATAATTGCAATACTAGCTTTATTAATATTATATTGGGTTAATAATAAATCAGATTTAGGAAGAACAACTAAGAATGTTGGCCCTAAAACAACCACAACGACAAAAGAAAATATGATAGACAATACTAAAGGCACATTAACTTGTTCCTATGAATCTAAAAGCGATGCAGAATTACAAACAGTAACGTATACTGCTAATTACGAAAAAAACACGGTAGGTAAATCGGAATTTAACTTTGTTGCACAATCACTAACCGATAGTGAATCTGCTGTTGTAAGTGACTTAAAAACACAGTATGAAAACTTTTTCATAAATAATGCCGCAGTTCAAGGTAACAGAGTAACTTTTGACAAAAATAGTAAAGGATTTACCTTCAATGTAGAAACTAATTATAAAAAGCAAGGTTTTGATGGGTTAATACTTGCAGATAATCAAACAATATTATTTGTAAAACCACAAACTAATGACACCATAGATAGCTTAAAGGATACATACACAGATAAAGGATTTAAGTGTTCCATAACTAATAATGAGGAATAATAATATGAAAAATAGTGAGATTGATAAAAAAGAATTAGAAAGAAGGAAAAAATCCATGAAATCTTTAAGATATGCTATGGGATTTGTTGATTTTTTTGCTATAATTCTACTTATTGTGCAAATAAAAATAGCAAAAAATGTTTCATATGTATCTTATGTTTTATTAGTTTTATGCAACATAATAACTTTTACTTTGGACCCAGGAAAAGATTATAGAAAAAACAGAAAAAAATAATTTTATCTGTTTTTTTTCTTTAGTTCTTTTAAAACAATTATTATTACTAAACTGGTTGTTGTTACAATTCCAATTATCATTGAAAATATCAAAGAATTCATTCCTAACCCATTTTTTCCTAAAATATATAAGGCACTATACTTTACTATTACTGAAATGGTACTTGTTAAAAATAATTTATTTGTTTTTCCCATTGCTTGGATTGCAACCGATAGTGTTGGTTGCATATAAAGAATTAAAAAGAATGGTCCAATTAAGTAAATGTAATTAATACCAAAATTAACATTATATACTAATTTTAATATTTCATTTGGAAAAATTAAAATAAAAATCAAGCAGATAGCGCCAACTAGCATTGATAGAAACATTAATTTAAGAAGTTTCCGATTAAATTCATCATATTTTTTATTTGCGTATGCTTTCGTAATATTTGGAAGTAGTGCTGATGCAATAGATATGGAAAAGAAACTTGGGATGGATAAAAGAGGAACAATGTACGAGTTAATAATTCCGTATTCCATTGTTATGTAATTAGGAGAGTATCCGGTAGAAAGTAATGTGTTAGTAAGGATAATTGGTTCTAAAAAAAATCCCACTGATGCTATTAGTCTAACTGAGGTTGTAGGTATTGAAATAGAAAGTATTTCTTTTATTATATTCTTATTTATACGTCCTTTGCTATGGTTTATATATTTTTTATTAATTGCTTTTTGCATAAATAGTATGTTAGAAGTTTCTGTTATTACGTTAAATAGTATTAAAAATATAACAGATGTTATATTACCGCTAGATATGGTTATTGGTAATATAAAAATAATTAAAAGAATTTTAATTATTTCTTCTGTTATGTTTGTAATCGAAGCAGGTAACATATCTTCTTTACCATGTAAAAAACCTCTTTGTACGCTTGATACACAAACGAATGGAATAATTACACTAATGCTTAAAATAGCAGGAGCTAAAGATCTATTATGCAAGGCTTTTGCAATGAAATTAGAAGATAACACAAGAATTAATATTAGTATTATATTTATAATTAAACCAATTAAATATGCGTTCTTTAATAAACTTTTATTATCATATTTTTCCTCGGCACTAATTTTGCTAATTGATATTGGAAAACTAAATTGGGTGATGCTAATAATAAGCATTAATGTTGGTGTGATTAATGTGTATAAAGATACAACATTAACTCCAGCAATTCTCGTATATATTATTTTACCAATCATTCCTAAAACCTTTGCAACCGCACCAGAAACAAGAAGGATTATTATATTTTTAATAAGTAAGTTATTTTTAAATTTAATCATAGTTAATTATATTTTTTACGCTTCTATTTATGACTTGACACCCGGGGGGGGGTATATGATATTATAAACAATAGGAAAATAAGTTAATCTTGCAAGGTTATAAAGAATTAAAAAGTGTATGATAGACTAAACATGAGAGCATAACTAAAATGAGGTAGATAAGTATGAAATATAGAAAGATAAAAATAGGAAAACAATATAAAAACAGAACCAATTTAATGCTGTTTTTACTTTTTACATGTTTTACATTATGTTTATCAGTAGGTTATGCAGCGTTAAATAGAGAGTTAAAAATAAGTGGAGAAGCAACATTTAGAGTAGATGCAGATATAAGAATAACAAGCGTATCATTATATGAAACAGAAAACGTAGGATTAGAAAATTATAATAGTAATTATAGTAAAAACACGATTAAATTAGGAGTAGATTTAAAGCAAGTTAATTCTACGGTATCATATAAAGTTGTAGTGGTAAATAAGGGAAATGTAGCAATGTGGATAAATTCCATATCTCAAGAAATAAATAATAATGATAATATGGAATACGTAATAAATGGTATAGGAATAAAAGAATTAATAGAGCCTGCTACAACAAAAGAATTTATCGTAAAGATAAAATATAAAAATAGCATAACGACACTTCCTAGTAATACCAATTTAGATACAGTGCTTAAATTTGACTTTAAGAAACCGGAATCTACTTTAGCTAGTGGAGGATGGTCAAGTGGGAGTACGTTTTTTAACAATGGTCCAATAACTAAAAATAAAGTTGAAAGTATAACCTTTTTACCAACACTAGATCCAGTAGAAAATGCGATAGGATACTGGGATGCTTCTGCAAACAAAGATAGCACCGTAATAGCATCATATAAAGACTCTGATAATAACGGGTTATACGAATTATATATTGGTGGAGTAGGAGAAGTGTACGCACCAGAAAATTCAGCTAATTTATTTAAAAATTTTACATCATTAACTAATGTTACTTTTTCTAAATACTTTAACACTTCAAATGTTATAAATATGCAAGGTATGTTTTATGATTGTACATCTCTTGCTAAAGCGGATTTTTCAAACTTTGATACTACAAATGTCACGAATATTGGAGGTATGTTTTACGACTGCACAAAACTCATATCGCTTGATTTGAGCAGTTTTAATACCCATAGTTTATTAAGAATTGTTGCACCTAGATATAATGATTGGAATCCTAATAGAGGGTTATTTGAAAATTGTACTTCTCTTGAACAAGTTAATATTTCAAATTTTGATTTTTCTAAGGTAATAAGTGCCGAAAGAATGTTTTATAATTGTAAAAAATTATCTTCTATTAATGTTTTGAAATTTAACTTTTTAGAGACGACGGACATGATATCAATGTTTTATGGATGTTCCTCATTAATTAGTTTAGATTCTATAACTTTTAGCAGTGATAAGGTAAGCAATGTCTCATATATGTTTTATAATTGTACTTCATTGACGAATCTTGATTTAACATCTCTTGATGTTAAAAACGTCGTTAACATGTCTAGCATGTTTAGGGGATGTTCAAAATTAACAACGATTGATGTTAGTAATTGGAACACAAAAAATGTTACCACTTTTCATGATATGTTTAGAGGAAACTCCTCTTTGAAAACATTAAATCTAAGCAACTTTGATACTACAAACGTAACCGATATGGGAGCAATGTTTGCTGGTTGTTCAAAACTTGAAACAATAGATTTAAGTAATTTTAAAACTCCTAATTTAATAAAGATAGTAACCCCAAAGTATAATGATTGGGATCCTAACGTTGGATTGTTTGAAAATTGTACTTCTCTTGAACAAGTTAATATTTCAAATTTTGATTTTTCAAAAACAATTAGTTTAGAAAGAATGTTTTATAATTGTAAATTATTATCATCAATTGATTTATCCACGTTTAATACAGAATCAGTAACTAACATAGCATCGATGTTTTATGGATGTTCAAAGCTTGCAACGATAGACTTAAAAAAATTTAATACATCCAAAGTAACAGACATGAGTTTCATGTTTTATAATTGTACTTCCGCATCAAACATAGATACATCTTTATTTGATACATCAAATGTTACTACAATGGCAGGCATGTTTGCAAATTGCAGCAATTTAAAAAGCCTTGATTTATCAAACTTTAATACTAAAAATGTTAAAGCATTTGGAACAATTACTTGGAGAGGTATGTTCTATAATTGTTCAAAATTAGAGGAACTTAACGTATCTAGTTTTGATACATCTAACGCCAATAATATGTATATGATGTTTGCAAATTGCAGGAGTTTAAAAAAACTTGATTTGTCAAACTTTAAAACGCCAAATTTAACTTCTATGGCATCAATGTTTGCAAATTGTAGCAGTTTAGAAAGTCTTGATTTATCTTCGTTTGACACATCAAAGATAACAATAACATCAGATGATAGTTCTACTACTGGTTTGTTTAGTAACTGCTCATCACTAACTAGCTTAAATGTTTCTTCCTTTAATACTGAAAAAATGACGGATATGAAACGTATGTTTGCAAATTGTAGCAGTTTAAAAAGCCTTGATTTATCTTCATTTGATTTTTCTAATGTAACTAGATATACTGAGTTTTTTAAAGGAAATGTTTCTTTCAACGTATACGTAAAAGATCAAGCATCAAAAGATTTTATAAATAAAGTTGATTCTGGTATTAATTGTGTTATAAAAGAAGCTTAACAAGCATAAAGATTAGAAAATGTTCTAATCTTTTTCTTTTACCTTTGCTTTTACTTTGTATATGTTATATAATAAATTATGTTGTGATGATATACATCACGTATATAATTTATTATAAAGGAAGGCAAATATGAAAAAGAATTATATTAAAAGATTATTAGTATTTTTTGTTGTGGTAATAATATTTTCATTAGTATACATACCACTATTTAATGATTTAAAATTTGGTCTTGATTTAAAAGGTGGCTTTGAAGTTTTATATCAAGTAAAAAGAAGTGATGGGAAAGGTTTGAAATCTGATGATTTAAATAGTACTTATGACGTTTTAAAAAGAAACGTAGATTCACTTGGTGTATCAGAGCCTGAAATAACAATAGAAGGCGATGATAGAATAAGGGTAAAGCTTGCTGGTGTAACTGATATAGAAGGTGCTAGGAAAGCTTTATCTAACGTTGCTAACGTGTCATTCCGTGATACGGATGACAAGCTTTTGATGGATGCTAGCGTAATTAAAGGTGCCAAACTTTCATATGATGAAAATGGTAAACCTGCTATTTCTTTATCCGTTAAAGATAAGGAAAAGTTCTTAGAGGCTACAACAGAGGTTAGTCAAAAGGAAACTGGTAAAAACGTAATGGTTATATGGTATAACTTTGAAAAAGGAGTTAATTCATACAGCAAAGATGGTGAAACTTGTGGTAATGAAGACAGCATGTGTTTATCTGCTGCAACCGTATCTCAAGGATTTTCTTCTGATGTTATAATTACTGGTAACTTTGAAAAGGAAGAAGCAGAAAATTTAGCATCAAACATTAATGCTGGTTCTATTTCAACTAAATTAACTGAAATATCAAGTCAAAACGTTAATGCATCATATGGTGCTGGCGTTCTTACTAAGACTTTTGTAGCAGGCTTAATAGGTATGGCACTCGTTATTCTATTTATGGCCATACTTTATAGATTTGCAGGATTTATATCTGGAATAAACTTACTTTTATACATGTTATTAGTAATGGGCGTTTTCTGGTTGATAGGAGGAGTTTTAACACTTCCTGGTATTGCAGCATTAGTTTTAGGTATTGGTATGGCAGTAGACTCATGCGTAATTACTAATGAACGTATTAAAGAGTCACTAGAAGAAGGCAATAGTTTAAAAGCAGCATTTAAAGATGGAAATAAACAGTCTTGGAGTTCAATATTTGATGCTAACGTAACTACTTTAATAGTTGCAATCGTATTATTTATATTTGGTGAATCATCTGTTAAAGGTTTTGCTACCATGCTTATGATTACCATATTTGCAACTATGTTTATAATGGTATTTATTAATAGATTAATATTAAGTGGTTTTGTTAAAACTGGGCGTTTTGATGAAAACCCAAATAAATTTGTTAAATACTTAAAGAAAAATAAAGAAAAAAGAAAAAAAGTAAACGTTAAAGCAGTAGAAATTACTAAGAAATGTTTTACTATAACATTAATATATTTAGTAATTGGTGTAATATATCTAGCTATAAACGGATTTAACTTAGGAATTGATTTTAGATCAGGTTCTGATGTTACAATAAAAGCTGATAAAATAACTGTAAGTGATGTAAAAAAAGACTTTAAGAAGTTAAAATATGACGTAGTATCATTAGAAAAACAAGAAAATGATGAGATATACGTTAGATTAAATACTGAATTAAAAGAAAATGGTATTAATAAAGTTAATAACTATTTTGAAGATAAATATAATGCTAAAACAGAGATAAACGTTGTAACTGATATAGTAAAACAAGATTTAGTAAAAAATGCGTTTTATTCAGTCGTAATAGCTGCTATTGCGATTATTATATATATTTCGTTTAGATTTAAGTTTAGTTATGCAATATCTTCTATAACTACGTTATTACATGACGTACTATTAGTAATGGCTTTATTTTCTATCTTCAAAATAGAAGTAAACGTAATATTTATTGCAGCTATATTAACCGTTATTGGTTACTCAATTAATAATACTATAGTAGTTTTTGATAGAATAAGGGAAAACTTAGGTAAATATAAAGGTAAACTTACTAAGGAGTCCTTAAAAGAAATAGTGGATGATAGTGTATCTGATACTATTACAAGAAGTTTATATACAACAATTACAACGTTAATACCAGTAGTATGTTTAATTATTCTTGGGTCAAAAGGAATATTACCATTTAACATAGCTATTATAATTGGACTTGTTGCAGGTTTTTATTCATCATCTTTCTTAGCACCACAATTATGGTATAAAATAGAAAGCAAAAATTTTCCGATTGATGAACGTATTTCTGTTAAGAAAAAAATTGAAGTAAAAGAAGAGACTAAAGCTTCCGAAGAAAAGAAAAAAACTGCTAAAAAGAAATCAAAGAAAAAGAAAAACAAGAAATAAAAAGAAGGTGCAAAAACATGCAAAAAGAAGATGCATATACACTTGATGATTTGTTAGAAAAAGCAAAAGTATATATAAAAAGTGATGAAGATATAGAGTTAATTAAAAAAGCTTACCTTTTTGCAAGTAAAGCTCATGCAGGGCAGCTTAGATTAACCGGTGACGATTATATGCTTCATCCTTTAAACGTTGCTTTAATTCTTACTGAAATATATGCTGATGCACAAACTCTTTCAGCAGCATTACTTCACGATGTAATTAATTTTGCAAACGTTACAATAGAAGAAATAGAAAAAGAGTTTGGCCCTGAAATGAAGGCGTTAGTAGACGGAATATCTAGAATTAATAAACTTTCTTTATCTGCTGATAATGAAGCATTAGTTTCATATCATAAGAAAATATTAGTTGGCCTATCAGGTGACGTACGTATCATAATTTTAAAGATAGCAGATCGACTTCATAACATGAGAACCCTTTGGGCAATTCCTGAAAATAAGAGAAAAGAAAAGGCTAAGGAAACTCTTGAAATATTAGTCCCAATAGCACACCGTTTAGGTATAAATCACATTAAAAGTGAATTAGAAGATCTTTCTTTAAAATACTGGAAACCAGACGTTTATAATGATATTTTAGAGAAGCTTAGTGAATCAAGAGCAGAACTTGATAAATCAGTTGATAAAATGATGGAAAGCGTATCTAAAATATTGGATGAAAATAACATACCTCATGAAATGAAAGGTAGAAGTAAGAGTGTTTATAGTATTTATAATAAATTGCAAAAAGGTAAGACTTTTAATGAAATATATGACATTTTAGCACTTCGTTATTTTGTAAATACTGTCTCAGATTGCTATTTAGCTCTTGGTGCAATTCATGCTAAATATAAGCCAATGCCAAAAAGATTTAAGGATTATATAGCGCGCCCTAAGGCAAATGGATATCAGTCTCTTCATACAACGGTATTTGGAGTGGATGGAAAGTTATTTGAAATACAAATTAGAACCTATGAAATGGATAAGGTTGCAGAGTATGGTGTTGCATCTCACTGGTCATATAAAGAACATGGTATAAACAAAGTAAATGATATGGAACTTAAGTTAAAGTCATTTAGAACTGTTATTGAACTTAATGAACAGCAAGTAGAAGGGGAAGAATTCGTTAACACCGTTAAAAATGAAGTATTTAATCCTACAAACATTTACGTCTATACACCAAAGGGAGATGTTTTTGAACTTCCAATTGGATCAACTCCAATAGATTTTGCATACCGAGTTCACACGAGCGTAGGTCATCAAATGATAGGAGCAATAGTTAATGGTAACATAGTTTCGTTAGACTATAAATTAAAAGATGGAGACATCGTAAAAATAAACACTAATAAAAATAGTAAAGGCCCATCACAAGAATGGATTAATATATGTTTTACAACAAGTGCTAAAAATAAAATAAAGGCATTCTTTAGTAAAATAGATAAAGAAAAAACAACGTCTGATGGTAAAGATATGTTAATTAAGACAATTAGAAGAAAGAAATTATCCATTAATGACATTATGGATGATAAAAAGATAAAAATTGCTCTTGATGATTTAGGTTTAAATAATGAAAATGAATTATATTACGAGATAGGAATTGGAAAGTATAACCCAACTAGCGTAATTAAAACCATTTTAGGTGAAAAAGAAGACGAAAAAAGAGCGCTTGAAAAAGTACTTAAATATTCATCTAAGACAATGGAAGCATCTGGTGACATAATAGTAGATGGAATGGATGATTTAAAAGTGTCTTTTGGAGGATGCTGCACGCCTGTTAAGGGTGATGATGTAGTAGGATATATTTCTAAGGGGAATGGTATTACAATTCATAGAAGAAATTGTCATAATATATGTAATTTAAATGAAAGAATTATTAACGTACACTGGAATGATAATGCAAGCAAAAAATACGTAACTAACGTTATCATATATACTGAGAAAAAAGATAATTTACTACTTGATATAATATCAAAAACAACGTCAATGAACGTAGGAGTTAAAAGTGTAAATACGATTAATAATACCGATTATAACGCTTATGATTTAGATATATTAGTAGATGATAAAGAAACTCTAGATAGATACATGAACGTAATTGGACAACTTCCTTTTGTAACTAGTATAGAGAGAGGTAACAAATAATGAGGGTTATAGTTCAAAGAAGTAAAGAATCTAGTGTAATAATAGATGGTAAAGTAAACGGAAAAATAGATAAAGGATATGTTTTATTAGTAGGATTTACACAAGGTGACACTAAGGAAATAGCATCAAAAATGGCTTTTAAGATAGCAGGTTTAAGAATTTTTTCAGATAGCGATGATAAATTAAACTTATCATTAAAAGATATTAATGGAGAAATATTATCCATATCACAGTTTACTTTATATGCTAAATTAAATGGTAGAAGGCCATCATTTACGAAGGCTTTAAACTATGGTGAAGCTAAAGATTTGTATGATTATTTTAACGAAAAATTAAGAAATCTTGACATAAATGTTGAAACTGGTGTTTTTGGAAGTGATATGACTGTTAACATAACAAATGATGGCCCTGTTACAATAATAATAGATAGTGAAAGTGATTTTTAATAGCTTTCACTTTTTTCTTTACAAAAGTTTAAAAAAAACTTTCTTTTTATGAAAGAATAATATATAATTTAATTATAGGAGGATATTATGAAAATAGCATTAATCATACTTTTAGTAATTGTTGTGCTAATTGCGCTTTATTTTATTAGTACATATAACACACTTGTAAGTTTAAGAAACAAAGTAAAAGACCAGTGGTCACAAATTGATGTTGTATTAAAAAACAGAAATGATTTAATACCAAACATTGTAGAAACAGTAAAGGGTTATGCAAAGCATGAAAAAGATACTTTAGATGCTGTTATAGAAGCTAGAAGCAAGGCAGTAAGTGCTACAACCAAGGATGATGAAATAAAAGCATCAGGTGAGGTAACACAGGCTTTAGGAAGACTATTTGCACTTGCAGAAAGTTATCCAGAACTTAAGGCTAATACTAATTTCTTAGATTTACAAAACAAGTTAAACGAAATAGAAGAAAAAATTAGATACGCAAGACAATTTTATAATGATTCAGTATTAACTTACAAAAATAAAATTGAAATGTTTCCATCTAATATAGTAGCTGGTATGTTTAATTTTAAACCAGAAGCTTTCTTTGAAGCTACTGAAGAAGAAAGAAAAAATGTACAAGTAAAATTTTAGTCTACTATAAAGTAGACTTTTTTCTTTAAGAAGGGAGAAAAAGAAAGTGAAAAAAATATTTAAAGCCTGTCTTTTATTAATGACTTTATTTGCATTTCCACTTATTGTTAAAGCAAATTCCATTGATAAAATAGACATGAATATATATGTTGATAAAGAAGGAACAGCGCATGTTACCGAAACTTGGAGTGCTAATTTAAATCAAGGAACAGAAGGCTATAAACCATATTACAATATTGGTGATGCCAACATAACTAACTTTAAGGTTAGTGAAGAAGGTAAGAACTATACATATACCGATAACTGGGATACAAATTTAAGTTTTGATGAAAAAGCATATAAAAATGGTATTAACTATGTTAACAATGGTCTAGAATTATGCTGGGGTATATCAGAGTATGGCTATCATAATTATGTATTAAGTTACGATATAGAAGGATTTGTTGCAAAGCTTACTGATTCAGATATGATATATTGGAGATTAATTCCTAATGAATTATCAAGCAAACCGGATGATGTTCATATAAAAATATATTCAGATACATACTTTAGCGATAATGTTCCAGTATGGGGTTATGGTAAAAAAGGAGCTACTGCATACGTATATGATGGTTATATAGAAATGAATTCTGAAGGTACTTTAGATAGTGATGAATACATGGTTATTTTAGCAAAATTTGATAGTGGTACATTTGATACAGAAAACGAAATTAATCATGATTTTAAATATTACCAAGATATGGCAAAAAAAGGTTCTACGCCTTATAAAAAGAATTTTCTAAGCAGGATATTTTCATTTTTCACTAGCATTATAAGTATGTTAGTTCCTATAATAGTACTTATTCTTTCTTTTGCGGGAATTGCAAAGGGTATTAAAAAAAACGGAAGAATGGTAGGAAGTAAGGAACTTGATTTTGGACAAAGAGGAAGAGTGCTTCCTAAAGATGTTCCAAATATGCGTGACATTCCTTTTAATAAAGATATTTTTAGAGCATTTTGGGTTGCAGAAGCATACAAGCTTGATAATAAAAAAACTGATTTTTTAGGTGCTATTCTATTAAAATGGATGTTAGAGAAAAAAATAGTTTTAAGAAAACAAGAAGTTAAAAATCTATTTAAAACAACAGAAGAAAGCGTAATAGTATTACCTTCTAATACCATTTTTGATAATGATTTAGAAACAAAGCTTTTTGGAATGATGAGAGAAGCAAGCCGTGACGGAGTTTTAGAGTCTCGTGAATTTGAAAAGTGGTGTAAAACAAATTATAATCAAATATTAGATTGGTTTGATGATGTTATAGATAAAGAAAGCTTTAAATTAAAAGATGAAGGCAAGATTATATCTACAGAAAAAACAACGTTTAAAATATTTAAATCATACGTTTATGAAGTTGATCAATCAATGATGGATGAAGGAATTAAATTAAAAGGTCTTAAAAATTTCTTAGAAGAATTTTCAAGAATAGATGATAAAGAAGCAATAGAAGTTAATATGTGGGAATATTATTTAATATTCGCTCAAATATTAGGTATTGCAGATAAAGTTGCTAAACAATTTAAAAAGTTATATCCGGAAATAATTGAAAATAATGAATATGGATACACTTATAATGACTTTGTATTTATAAATATGATAAGTTATAGTAGTATGTCTACCGCTACATCATCAAAATCGCGTGCTGAAAGTTATTCATCAGGTGGAGGTGGATTCTCTTCAGGAGGCGGAGGAGGAGGCTCTTTCGGTTCTGGTGGAGGTGGAGGAGGTTTTAGATAAACCTTTTCAAACTATCTTAAATATTGACAAAGCTTAAAAAAAATAATAAAATAATTATAGTTTTTAGTAAGAAGTGACAGCTTACAATACAAATAAAAACAAGACAATTTAAATCAAAACAAAAGAGCACTTTAAGTGAAGTAGGGTGGCACCGTGGACACATAAGTTCATCCCTATGCTAAAAGGCTCTTTTTTATGTAAAAAGGAGGATAAATATGATAACAAAGCCAAAAGGAACTAAGGATATTTATGGAGATGAGGCTAAAAGATGGCAATACGTATCTAAGGTAATTGATGAAGTAATGGAAAAGTATAACTATAATTTTATACGTGTTCCAGTGTTTGAATCTAGTGAATTATTTCATAGAGGTGTTGGAGAAACAACTGACATAGTAACTAAGGAAACTTATGATTTTACTGACCGCGGGGGAAGGCATATTACACTTCGTCCAGAAGGAACTGCAGGTGTTGTAAGAAGTTTTATTGAAAATAAGATGTACGGTGATAACAATAAGCCAACAAAACTATATTATAATTGTCCAATGTATCGTTATGAAAGACCACAAGCAGGAAGATATAGAGAGCTTACCCAATTTGGATATGAACTTATTGGATCAGATGATCCATTATCTGATGCTGAAGTTATATCTCTTGCAGTTAACATTTATAAAATATTAGGTTTAAAAGGTATAATAGTTAACATAAATTCACTTGGAGATAAGGAATCAAGAGATAACTATAGAGAAGCTTTAATTAATCATTTTAAACCACACATAAGTGAATTATGTAGCGACTGTAAAGAGAGACTAGAAAAAAATCCACTTAGAATACTAGATTGTAAAGTAGATGCTGATAAAGAAATTATGAAAAATGCTCCTAAAACAATAGATTATTTAAATAAAGAATCTAAAGAAAGATTTGAAAAAGTAAAAGAATATCTAAAGGTTATGGGCGTAGAATTTCAAGTTAATCCAAATGTTGTAAGAGGCCTTGATTATTATAATCACACCGTATTTGAAGTAGAAGCTAAAATAGAAGGCTTTGGTGCTCAAAATGTTATTGGTGGTGGAGGCCGTTATAATGGCATGATAGAGCAACTTGGGGGACCCCAAACACCTGCTATTGGTTTTGCAGCAGGATTTGATAGATTAATGCTTGCACTTGAAAAAGAAAACGTTAAAATACCTATTCAAGATAGCTGTGACTTATTCTTATTATACGTAAGTGATGAGGAAAAAAAATATGCAGCATATTTATCAAATGAACTTAGAATGAACGGATTTATTATAGAGACTGATTACTTATCAAGAAGTCTAAAGGCTCAGTTTAAACAAGCAGATAGATTAAATAGCAAATTTACAATCGTGCTTAATAGTAGCGAATTAAAGAATAATGAAGTTAAAATTAAAAATAACAAAACCAAAGAAGAAGAGGTAATATCACTAGATGCACTAATATATTACTTAGATGAAAACATAGTAGAAGATGATGATGATTCATCTTGTGATTGTGGATGCACTTGTAATCACGAATCAAATGAATGTGATTGTAAAAATAAGTAGGATATTATTAAGATGGATGAAAATACATTTAAAACGATTTCTGATATCAACGAAATAATAAAATATGATGGTTTTATAGCACCAGATGGTTCATTTTATAAGGTAAGTATTAAAAATAGACATAATCCAACTCATATAGAATGGGCAGAAGAGTATGTTAAAAGAAAGCTTGATTATGTAAAACGTCTTGCAAACCCTAGTGGAAGTTTGTTATACATAATTTCTAGATTAGATAACAAACAAGATGTGTTAGTGCACTTTTATGGATATGTATATTATGGTCATGATGCTGCATCAAGAAAACCAATAATAATATATCCGGATAGATCAATAAATGAACGAGAAATTACTGAAGAACAATTAAATACACTATTTAATATATTAAGAAAAAACGATGAATTTAATGATTTTTATATATCACATGAAGAAAAAATAAATCATGATAGACACGAAAGATATGTTGATGGATTTATATCTAGGGAAATGGAAATTAAAAAATAAACTGAAGGGAATAATAAAATGATAGAATTTGAAAAATACATAGATAAAGAAATAACAATTTCTGGTTTTGCAGAAAAAGTTAGAAACATTAAATGGGTTCAATTTATAGTACTTAGAAATGGTACTCAAAGAGTTCAAATAACAATAGAAAAATCAGAAGAAAAGAATGCTGAAATGGTTAAAAAGGTTGAAGGATTAACAAACGAATCAACTATTAAAGTAACAGGCAAATTAGTAAAAAACGAAAACGTTAAAATGGGTGGTATGGAAATAATACCTACTAGTCTTGAGATAACAAGTTTAGCTGCACCAGAATTACCAATTAGTATTACTAATAAAGATGCTGCTCAAATTGATACTAGAATGGATAATAGATTTATTGATTTAAGAAACGACTATAATATGAATATATTTAAGATTCAAAGCGAGTTTGTAAGAGCGATGAGAAAATATTTGTATGATAATGATTTCACAGAAATACATACTCCAAAATTAATTGGAGCGGCTTCTGAATCTGGAAGCGAAGTGTTTGAGGTAGATTATTTTGGAAATAAAGCCTATTTAGCGCAATCACCACAATTTTATAAACAAATGGCTATGGCGTCAGGATTTGGTAGAGTATTTGAAGTTGCACCTTGTTTTAGAGCGGAAAACTCTAATACTAATCGTCATGCTACAGAATTTACTTCGTTTGATATAGAATTCAGTTACATAGACTCATATGAAGATGTAATGGATTTGGAAGAGGATTTATTGATAGAAGGATTAAAGGCAGTAAAGGAAAAATATGGTGATTTAATTAAAGAGACATATGGTGTTGACGTTGTAGTACCAACTAAACCATTTCCAAGAATTAAATTACAAGATTTGTATGAAAAACTAACTGAAAAGTATGGTTATAAGGTTCCTGATCATGATATTGGTGACATGAATGCTGAGGCAGAAAAACTTACTAGTCGCTATGCTATGGAAGAATTTGGACACGAATTTATTTTTGTAACGGATTTTAGCAAAACTAAAAGAGCGTTTTATCATATGAGAAAGAATGATGTTCCTCAAGGATATGACCTTATATGGAAAGGTACAGAAATAACTACGGGGGCTCAAAGAGAACATAGATATGATATTTTATTAAAACAAGCGGATGAAAAAGGCTTGGGAGATGACATCAAATTTTACAAAGATTTCTTTAAATATGGATGTCCACCACACGGAGGATTTGCCCTTGGTATTGACAGATTAACAATGTTATTATTAGGATTACCATCACTAAAAGAAACAATGTTCTTATTTAGAGGACCTAATAGAATTACTCCTTAACATTGTTTACGTTAAAAGAACTTTTATATAGTTCTTTTTTTATTCATTATTGTATTTTAACTAAAAATAATATATAATTAATTTAGATTAAGGATAGGAGTGGGAGTATGAACGAGGAAATAATAGGTTTGGAAGCTGATTTTGCTAATAATGAATACTTTGGCACAAACGTGTGGACAGAGGAAAAATACCGCGTTTTATCAGGAAACGTTCCTGTTTTACTTTCTGCACCTCACTCAGTTAATCAAATACGTGGTGAAGATGTAAGAGATGCTGAAAAATATACCGGAGCACTTACAAGATTTTTAGCAAATGCTACATCATCATATGCTATATTTCAAATATTTACCCATGCAGATCCTAATACGGATGAGGAAAACGCATATAAAAACGCCGTTGTTAATCTAGTCAATTCATATAATATTAAATTATTATTAGATATTCATTCTAGTACGTTTAAAGATAATACAGATATGGATATAGTAACAAATAACAGGGAAACTTTAAGAGGAATGGATTACTTATTTGATAGACTTAAAGAACTTGGTGTTAAGTATAATATAAAAATTGATGAAAATAACGTTCCTAATAAAGAAAAAGAAAATGAAATTATAAACGTAACTTCCTTGATATGTGGTATTCCTGCGATGAGGATAGTTATAAATAATAAGAGATTAGAAACTAGTGATGAAGATGATTCACTAGAAAACATAATAAGCTTGATGGAAGAATTTATTTCATATTTCAATTATTCTTAAGTGTAAAATATAATTATAACACTTGTATAAATATATTAATTAGTGATATAATATAAGTGACCTGGAGATATCGTAAGCTAGCACATTTAACCCGCTAAGATTTTAAAGGGAATCAGAATCAATGATGGTGTTCATGCTTAAATTTATTTAAGAAGTCTAAAATCATTGTGGGATGCCCACCTGCGTTAGTTTGCAGGTTTATCTTGCTAGTAAACGACTCTCTGGGTCATTTTTTTATTGCAAAAAATTATTAAAATTTATATAATTTAACTAGGTGATAAATATGGATATGTTTGAAAGAACAAGAAAAATAATTGATGATGAAAAGATAAACAAATTAAAAAACACAAGTGTTTTACTAGTAGGTGTAGGTGGTGTTGGTGGTTCTTGTCTTGAAATGTTAACAAGAAGCGGCATTGCATCCATTACGATAATAGATTTTGATGATTTTGAAGAAAGTAACTTAAATAGACAAATACTTAGTTTAACTAATAATATTGGCAAATCAAAAGTATTAATTGCAGAAGAAAGAATAAAATTAATTAACCCGAATGTTTTGGTTAAAGCAATTAATGCTAAGGTGGATGATAATTTATCACTTCCTTTAACTGATTATATAATTGATGCTTGTGATGATATAAAAGCCAAGGTTTTATTAATTAAACATGCTATAAAAAATGGTATTAAGATTATATCTTCATGTGGTACGGGAAACAGGGTAAATCCATCCTTACTTACCATATCAAATATTTGGAAAACCGAGTATGATCCCTTAGCAAAAAAACTAAGGTATACGCTTAGAAAAGAAAACATCACCTATAAACTTCCAGTTGTTTGTTCAAAAGAGGTACCTTTAATAAAACAAGCTGGAAAGGTAGGATCTATGGCAATGGTTCCTAACTGTGCAGGCATACTTCTTGCAAGTTACGTTATAAATGACATAATGAAAAATTAGCTATTATACTATTGAATAATATTTCATAAAATGTTACAATGTTTTATATAAAAATAGGAGTTGAAAAAATGAAAAAAGTAAAATTATTTTTAATGTTTATTCTAGGAATGTTCATTTTTAGTTTAAATGTAAAAGCTGCTGATACTTATGGTATTAAATGCGATAAAGCTTATGCAAATGAACCTTTTGCATGTTCTGTTACAACCGCTAAGCCAGTTTCTATATCTACTGATTTAAAGGTTTATGAAGGATCTGTTTCAATGGATAAAAATGGAACTATAAAATTTAAAGCGTCAAAAGCAGGAGATTATGATATATCACTTATTAGTGATGATGGAGAAACAACTTATAAAACTGTTACTATATCAGTTAATGAAAAAACTACGACGACAAAAACTACGACTGTAACAACTAAGGCTAAGTCAGATAATAATTACTTAGAAAGTATAACAGTTAATGGTGAACAAGTAGAATCCTTTGAAAAAAGTAAGACTAAATATTTTGTTGAAGTAGAAAATAAAGTTAAAAAAGCCACTATTAAGGTAACTTCTGAAGATGATACTGCAACCGTTACGATCGATGGACCTAAAGTGCTTGAAGTAGGAGATAATGAGTATACAATTTCAGTAAAATCAGAGAGTAATACCACTAAATTTTACAAGGTTATAATAACTAGAAAAGATGAAGAAGAATCTTCTAATACTGATATTAAAAGCATTAAAATAAGAGGATATCATTTAAACTTTGATAAGAATTCTAAAACGTTTTATTTAAATATTAAAAAAGAGGATACCGAACTTGATATAACGGTTAATACAAAAGATAAAAAAGCAAACTATGATATTGAAGGCAATGAAAATCTAGAAGATGGTAGCGTTGTTAAAATAATTGTTACCGCTCAAAATGGTGATACAGATACTTATAGAATTATAATTCAAAAGGAAAGTACCAATATCATTCCTTATATAATAGGTGTTGTAATTCTTATAATTATAATTGTTATAATAGTTGTTGTTATGAAAAATAAAAAGAAGAAAGATAATGACAAAGATGATAATAAAGATAAGAAATCTGATGGTAAAAAGAAATCTATAAATAAGGTAAATCAAAATAATGAGAATTACGAAAATGAAAAGACAATTGAAATGCCACCTATTAGTGAGCCTAAAGAAAAAGACAATAAAAAATCATACGAAGAGGAATATGATGATGATTTAGATGATGAGATGGTTCACATTGATAATGATGAGGAAGAAGAAACTAGAATATTATCATATGCTGAAAGAGAAGAACTTGAAAGAGCTAGAAGGCAAAAAGAGGAAGAAGAACAAGAAGATGATACCTCTGACGTTTCAAGTAAAATAGATGAAGAATTAAATAAGAGTTTATCATTTGATTATGAATATGAAAATGATGACGAAGATGATGAATAGTATAGAAAAAAGTAAGGAATTTTAATTATTTTCCTTACTTTTTATTTTTTCTATATTATCTAACGTTATTTTAAGCATTTTTTCATATCTATTGTTTTTAGGCTTATAGTAAACACGATTTTTAAGTTCATCTGGAAGATACTGTTGAACGACATAACTTCCTGGATAATCATGAGGATATTTATAGCCAAAGGCCTGAGCGTTTATATGGGATGGGACTTTGCCTATGTTACCATTTTCTACGTCTTTTAATGCTAGGTCAAGTGCGGTATGTCCACTGTTTGATTTTGGAGATAAACATAAATCTATTACCATGTTACCAAGTGGTATTCTAGCTTCTGGAAGTCCAACTCTTTCACAAGCATTAATGCAAGCATCCACTCTAACACCCATGTTTGGATTAGCAAGTCCTATATCTTCATAAGCAATAACGGTCATTCTTCTATATATGCTATCTAAATCACCAGATGATATTAACCTTGCTAAATAGTGAAGTGCAGCATTAACGTCTGACCCCCTAATTGATTTTTGAAAGGCTGATAATACGTCATAGTGTCCTGTTTCATCAGAGTCCATTGGACTTGATGCTTTATTATTAATTTCTTTAATAAGTGATGTTGTTATTTTCTTATCACTACTGCTATAATATGCAACTTCAAGTAAGTTAATTGCAAATCTAAAGTCACCATTTGACATAGTAGCAATTAAATCTAATGCGTCTTTATCTATCTTTATGTCAGAAAGATTTTTAGATGCTTTTAAAAGTCCTTTTGAAATATCCTCTTTTTTTAAAGGCTTAAGTTCAAATATTTGGCATCTACTTCTGATTGCGGGATTTATTTTATGATAAGGATTGGATGTTGTAAGGCCAATTAACGTTATTAATCCGTTTTCAAGCATAGGTAAAAGAAGATCTTGCTTATCTTTATTAAGTCTATGTATTTCATCTACTACAAGAACTATATTTCCGTATAGCTTGGTTTCTTCAAACACTATTTCAAAATCCTTCTTATTGTTAAACGTAGCATTTAAAAATCTATGTTTAACACCTAGTTCTTCTGTTATAGCATTTGCAATAGAAGTTTTACCAACGCCTGGAGGACCATATAAGATTAATGAAAATATCTTTTTATTTTTAACTAAATTTGTAAGTATTTTATCCTTGCCAATTAAGTGTTCCTGACCTATAACATCAGATAGTTTTTTGGGTCTTAGAGCGTTCGCTAATGGTTCGTTATTCATGCTATCATCCCTTTCATATAGTGTACTTATTATAACATAAGCCCATTAATTTGACAAAAATAATAATTTATAGTATTTTTAGTTTATGGTGGGTGAAATTTATGTTAGAAAAATTATTAACTAAAATGAACTATTTTTTAAATACACTTGATATAGATGCTGAAAGAAAAAGAAAAATAATTGAAATTTTTAAAGAAAACATGGATATAAAAGAAAAAAACTTAAGTGATAAGGAAAAAAACGATAAAACTTTTTTAGAACTATATTTTCAAAATTATTTTACGGTATATATAGAAAAAGTTAGGTCTGCCTGTTTAATAGAAGAAAATGTGGATGAGTACATAAGTTTTATAAGAAAAAACAAGTATAATTTTAATCCCAAAATACTTAGTAAAAAAGACGAAAAATTATATAATTTAATAGTAAATACTACCTTTGATTTTGAAACGATCCTATTAAAAACTGATGGGGTTAATTCAAATGTTTTAATTCACAGATTATTTTGGCTTGCAACAAGACTTGGCTTTACTGAAAATAAGAAAAATTATAATACAGATTGTGAATATAAATATTCTGATATTCCAGATGACTTAAAAGATGCGATTAAAGGAGTAGAAAAATAACAAGTAATCCTTGTTATTTTTTTTATTTCTTTATATAATTATTATGGTGATAATATGATAGAAGATATAGAAGATTATATTAATTACGTTTATATAGAAAAAAAACTAAGTTGTAATACTAAAGATGCATACCTTAGTGATTTAAAAGAATTTTCTTCATATTTAGATGATAAAAAAACAAGTGATGTTAAAGCGAGCGATATAAGAAACTATATAGAGCATTTATATAATATAAATGAAAAGGATAAGACAATTGCAAGAAAAATAGTTAGTGTAAAAACATTTTTTGATTATTTAATGAAAATCGGAAAATTAAGTGCTAATCCAGGCGAAAAAATAGAGTCACCAAGAATTAAGAAAACACTTCCTAAAACACTTAATAAAAAAGAAGTAGAAATGCTTCTTAACATAAAACCAGACAGTGCTAAAAAGTGGCGTGATAAAGCTATGATTGAGCTTATGTATGCGGCAGGTTTAAGGGTATCAGAACTAGTTAATTTAGAAGTAAATGACATTAACTTATCTGACTGTTACGTAAGAATTTATGGTAAAGGAAAAAAAGAGAGAATAGTTCCAATTGCATCAAGTACGGTAGAATTATTAGATAATTACATTAATATATATAGACCTTCTTTACTCAAAGGCTATTTAACTGATAAAGTTTTTATTAGTAGCTACGGAAAAGGTATAACAAGGCAAGGTTTCTTTAAAATACTTAAGAAAACAGCAAAAGAAGTAGGAATAGAAAAAGACTTTTCACCCCATACGCTAAGGCATTCTTTTGCAACGCATCTATTAGAAAATGGAGCAGACCTAAGAAGTATAGGAGAAATGTTAGGTCATGAAAATATAAAAACAACTCAAATATATACACATATATCAAATAATAAAAAAAGAAAGGATTACGATAGGTATCACCCACGTAATAAAAAGGGAATATAAAATGAAAATAGTAAAGGAAATTTTTAGAAGTTATGATATTAGGGGAATATATGAAAAGGAATTAACCAATGATTTAGCATATTTAATTGGACGTGCTTTTGCAACGATATCAAATGGAACGATAATAGTAGGACACGATGCTAGAACGTCGTCTAACGCCCTTAATACTAATTTTATTAAAGGGGCCTTAAAATCGGGAGCAGAAATAATTGATATAGGTTTATGTACTACCCCTATGCTTTATTATGCAAGAGAGTTTTTTAAAAAAGATTATGCTGTTATGATAACTGCATCTCACTGTGCTAAAGAATATAATGGCTTTAAGTTATGTGATAGTAATGGAAGTATGTATGGAGATAAAATTAAGGACTTTTTAAATCTTATATTATCTAATAATTTCAAAGATGGAATAGGACATGTAAGTACGTATGATTTAACCTTTGACTATAAAAAAATGATAATTAATAAAATTACTTTAGGGCCAAGAAAGATAAAAGCTGTAGTAGACTGTGGTAATGGTACTACTTGTTATTTTAATCCCGAGATATTAAAGGATTTAGGCGTAAGTGTTGTACCACTTTATTGCGAGCCAGATGCATCTTTTCCAAACCATATTCCAGATCCTGCAGTAGAAAGTAACATGGTAGCATTACAAGAAAAAGTAAAAGAAGTAGGAGCTTCTGTTGGAATAGCATTTGATGGAGATGGTGACAGAATCGGCATAGTAGATGAAAAAGGAAACCTTGTAAAAACCGATATGTTCATGTTAATTATTTGGAAAAGTATATATAAAACTTGCCAAAATAAAACCGCATCATTTGATGTTAAATGTTCTGAAGCATTAAAAGAATCACTAGAAAACCTTGGACTTAATACAAAGTTTAACAGAACTGGTCATTCGTACCTTAAAAAGGCCGTTAAAGAAAATAATTATGATTTTGCAGGAGAATTCTCAGGTCACGTATGCTTTAATGATGAGTTTTATGGTTATGATGATGCTTTATATACAGCGGGGAGATTACTTAGAATACTATCTAATACCGATAAAAATATTTCTGACTATTTTTTAGATGTGCCAACATATTATTCAACTCCTGAAAGTTATATAGAAACGAAAGAGGAAAATAAAGATAAAATAGTTAATGCAGTTTTAGAGTATGCAAAGAAAAAAAACTATGACATAATAGACATTGATGGGGTTAGAATCGAATATGGAAATGGCTTTGCTTTAGTTAGAAAATCTAATACTGGACCTTATATAACGGTTAGATTTGAAGGAAAAACGAAAGAAGAAAGAGATTTGCATAAAAACGAAATAATGAATATAATAAATAACATAAATAATTAATTTAAAGCCATTTTAAGCATATAAATTAAAAGGAGGTATAATTATGCCAAACAGATGTTTATATGCTTTTATATTGTCTTTTTTAGCGGGAATATCAACCGTTATAGGAGCGTTAGTTATCTTTTTTGATAAAAGAAAAAATAGTAAGATAGTAGAGATTAGTCTTTCTTTTGCAGCTGGTGTTATGACGTGTGTATCATTAACTGACTTACTTCCTAATTCATTTAGAATGATACTAGATAATAATAACTTGTTTCCTAAAATTATATTAAGTTTAATTTTTATGACATTTGGTATCATTATATCAATGTTAATAGATAAATATTTACCTGATAATAAAGTAAATGCTGATAATAAAGGATTATATAAAATAGGAATAATAAGCATGGTAGCTATTGTGTTACATAACGTGCCGGAAGGAATTGCTACCTTTATTACTTCTACCAATAATTTAAAGTTAGGTCTTACCATAACCATTGCAATAGCACTTCATAATATTCCAGAAGGAATATCTATTGCAGTTCCAATATATCACTCGTCCAATAACAAACTAAAAGCCTTTTTATATGCCTTATTATCCGGCATGAGTGAGGTTTTAGGAAGTATATTAGCATACTTATTTTTAGCCCCTTTAATAAATGATCACGTAATGGCAGCATTATACGCCGTTATAGCGGGCATTATGATTCATATATCCGTTTATGAATTAATTCCAGGTGCGTATAAAGAAAGCACGTTAAAAAACGTTTTAAAGTACTTTTTAATAGGTTTTGGTGTAATGATACTAAGTCATTTACTGATGGACTAGTAAATGTTATAATATTTGATGGTGGTAGTATGAAGTTAAAAAAGTTTTTTGGACATTTAAATACGGTTAATAAACATAGGTTCTTAGTGTTTAAATATTCTGTCAAAGCAGGAATACCATTTAGAGGATTAGTTCATGATTTATCTAAGTATAGTTTACTTGAGTTTTTAGAAGGGGTTAAATATTATAATGGTAATTTCAGCCCCATTAGTACTTGTAAAAAAGTAAATGGTTATTCTAAGGCATGGCTTCACCATAAAGGAAGAAATAAACATCATTTTGAGTACTGGTATGATTTTAATAGCCCTTTAAAGACGCCTGTTATACCGTATAAATATGTAGTAGAATTAATATGTGATAATATTGCCGCATCTAAAACGTATTTAAAAGATAAATGGAACTTAAATTCACAATTAAATTACTTTTTAAATAGAAAAGATTTAAACTATATTAATCCTAAAATTAAAGATATGCTAATTAATGTATATAGTGATATGATAGATATTGGTATAGATGGAGTTTTAAATAAAAAATATTTAAAATATATGTATAAAAAGTACGTAGGAGAGTAGAACATGGCTTTATTTAGTAATTTATTTATAGATGGCGTAAAATACGAAAAAGATGATGTTAAAAATAAAAATATTTATCCTTTTAATATTTCTTCAATAGAAAGCTTGGATAAATTAACATTTTCAAAGCCAGTTACTTTTTTAATAGGAGAAAATGGAGCAGGCAAGTCAACTTTTATAGAAGCTCTAGCTATAAGGCTTAGACTAAATCCAGAAGGTGGAAGTCAAAACATCGTATTTAAAACAACTGATTCTCATTCTAATTTATCTGATTATTTAACCGTTTATTCTAGTGGTAATTTACCTAAAACAAAATATTTTTTAAGAGCGGAAAGTTTTTATAATGTAGCAGCAGAGGTACAAAGGTTAGTAGAAGAAGATAAGTTTATTGGATTATATAATGCTTATGGAGGTAACTTGCTTAAATATTCTCACGGTGAATCCTTTATCAAATTGGTAAAAAATAGGTTTGAGCCCAATGGCTTATATATATTAGATGAGCCAGAGGCTGCTCTTTCACCACTTAGACAAATGACACTTTTATGTTTAATAAATGACTTAGTAAAAGAAGGTAGTCAGTTCATAATCTCTACTCATTCTCCGATACTTCTTTCATATAAAAATGCAGAAATATTTAATTTAGATGATGATTTTAACAAAATAAACTATAAGGATACCGATATATATAAAACATATAAGATGTTTTTAGAAGATCCAGATAGCATGCAAGAAAGGTTGTATAATAATGAGTAAAACAATAGCAATTGATTTAGACGGAGTAATATTTGATACCGAAAGATATTTTAGGGTGGCATCGGAAATAGAAGACGTTAATAAATACGGACTAAATAACAAAATAGATAATAGAAACGTTAGATTTCAAGATAGATATAATTGGGATAAGGATTTTGAAGAAAGCTTCTACGCTAAAAACGTATATGACTTTGAAGAAAGATCCGGAATTATGCCGGGCGCAAACTACGTACTTAGTTATTTAAAGAGTAGGGGATACAAACTATATGTTATAACAGCTAGAGGATTCTTTAGTCAAAAACAAGTAGATTTAACAAACTCACTATTAAAAAGGTATGATTTATATAATATGTTTGAAAAAATAATATATAAATCAAGTGAAAAACTAGATAAAATATTAGAATATAAAATCGATTATATGATAGATGATAATTTAGATGTTTGTGAATATGTAAAAAATGCTTGTACAGCTATTTATTTTAAAGATGGACCAGTACGCTCATCTTCATCTAGTAATATAGTTACGGTTAATAATTGGGGTGAAATATATAGATATTTTTACAATCAATAATTAAACTATATGTCCCCACTACACCACTATCATTAATCGGGTAGGTAGTATAGTTTAATAAAGGTATGACATACATGCTTATTTTTTTATGTTTTAGTATATATTACTAATTATTAGTAATGCATCTAAGCTCATTTTGAATGTTTTAATGGGTGATTATCAACCTCGATTTATTCTAGGAAGCATTATATTTTTTCATTAATATGATAAATAGGCTAATATAACATATTTATAAGTTATATATTATTAATTATAAATATGATACATATGTAACTAATAAATAATGTTTATTAACTTATTGCAATTTATACTTATTATATTAGTATTATTATTTGTATTAACAAATAGGTTAGTATATATTAAAAAAAGATAGTGTAGTTTTTATTAAACTAACTATCTAATGTTTTAAAAATAAAATGTTAACATAATATGTATTATACGAACTAGCAAAGAGAAGTCAAATTAGACATCACGAGACTGGATTTCAGCTATCTTAGCAAGTACTTCCGATGCATTATCCTGATTGATTTCCGTATAACCAAGCTCTTGTAACGCTTGTATTTTAGCGGTGTTAATCTCTTGCGTACGGCTTAATTTCTCTTCGTTTTTATGTTCTATCTCCATTACAAATTTCTTATGTTGTTCAGCAAGTTTTGTTTTAGATGCACCACCATTACGGTATAATACCATAGCAGAATGCATAATACTTTCAAAAATGAATTGTTCTTCCTCATTAAATGCGTATTCATTAGGATCAACAAAACCTAATAATTTAACAATATAACCCATCATATACTTTAGTTCTTTTACGTTTTCTAGTCCTTGAATAAAATTTAATAAGTATTTATAAGTAATATATGCTTCAGAAGAATTTTCTATAAAACGTTCTTTAATTATAAATATAATATCATTAAGCAATTCTTGTTCGCGGGGTTTTAAATCTTTAAACTCGATCGTTTCCGTATTTGCTGAATTCATGTTTGAAGGATCACCATTTAAAACCATATCCACTTTATTAATAAATTCAGCGTCAACTTTTATATTATTTATTTCAGATGCTTCCTTAATATCAAGCAAATTAAATAATTTCATTTTTTTGTCTTTAGGCCATCTAGAAATATCATTCATTTCCAAATAATTGTAAATCATTTGCCTAGAAACTCCTAAATATTTTGCTAATTTAACTTTTGAAATTCCTACTTCTTGTAAAATTTCGTTAAGTTTATCCATAATTATCTCTCCTCTACTCTATTACTATACTTATAATTTTACACTTTTTTACAATTTTGTCAACAAATCTACATACATAAACAAAAATAACACCATAAATGGCGTTATGTCATAAACGTAAATAATTTAAGCAAAAATGGAGTTAAATATGAATCAATCAGAGTGTTTATGCTAATTAAAATTAATGAAGTTAAAAAAGCTAATAGGTATTTGCCCAGAAAACTTTTAAAATTTAAACTATCTTTTTTAAACAGTGCCTTTAAAAATTTTATTGCGGCATTAAGAGCAAAAAATGACATGAATATGTATATTAGAGTGTTAATAACAAGACAAGGTGCAACATATAAAACGCTTGCCAAAACACCTTTTAATTTGTATTTTAACAAAATAGTGCCAAGTGTTACTCCAATAGTAAAGCCTTTAAAAAATATGATTATAATAACCGCAAATAATCCAATCATCGAAATTCCTAACACAAATATTAAAAGCAATTGTAATGAATTATTTACTATTTCAGGTAACATGGCTTTTATACCAAATACACTATCACTTAATTTACTTATGTTATTAAAGTATGAAGTAACCTGATTTATTAGCATTGTTTTATCATCGTTACTTACAAAGTTAATAAATAAAGATCCAAAAACAAGGCCTAAAATAAAAATTATAATTATAAAAGTTAATAGTATTCTTTCTTTTTTTATTGCTGCAAATAAGTAGTTAATTATCTTTTTCATATCTTTCTTCTCCTGTCTAATTAACTATATTATCTAAATAAAGTTTTATTACTTTTATTTTTCTACATTTTATATTATAATTAGTATGAGGTGAATAGATAAATGTCTAAGAATAAGGATACTAAAAAAAGAAAAAAATTTAAAATAAACTGGAGCAAGTTCTTTGTATGGGTTGCACTAATAGCAATGGTAGGTTCTGCTTTTGCAGCGATACTCTCTCCCCTATTTTCAAGGTAGAATGCAAACAAATGCATTCTTTTTATTTTTTTATTTAATATAATTTAATATGAATATAGATATAAACGAGGAAAAAATTAGATATATTAATTTACAATTAATTGCAACTACAGGTTTTATTATAGCACTTGTAGTTTCTTTTACTTTGTCCGTAGATAAAAGGGAATCACTTAGAAATGGTAATAGATTATATAATGATAAAGAAGCACAAAAAATATCTTTGATGCAGACTATATTGGTATTTATAGTAGCACTTTTATTTTTATATATTACGTATAATCAATATAAAATATCACATAAATATCACGAAACGGATGAAAATGATTTATTACTGCAAAGTAAAACTGCAATATTATCTATAATTGCAGCGTTAATTGGACTTTATATAGTAATTAAAAATTATAATCAAAATAACCTTAATATTGCGGAAATAGAATCTATTTAGAAAGTTTTGATACAAGGCTTTCTTTTACTTTTGAATTTATATTGGAATTTTCTATTTTGTATATTCTTATTACCGATAAAGTAAGTGTTTTTAAGTATTTTAAATTTAATAAAGCATTACTTTTTTTCAGATAGTATAATACTTTGAACAAATCATTTCTAAAACAAGAATTACATTTTTATCATCACAAAGTGAGATGTTTGCTAGAACATCTTCAAAAGTATAATCCAAAAATTTTGTGTCAAAGTAATTTAAACTTTCTAAAAAAACTTCTTAAATAATTTTTTTCATAAGTAATAACTTCTGGTTATTCATAATAACATAATATTAGAAAAAAAGGAACAAAAGCTCCTAATTTTCACCTTCTTCAAGCATAGTTGTTATAAGTATTCCATAACCTCGTTTCGGATTATTTACTACCACGTTTGTTACAGCACCAATTATGTTATTTCCCTGAATTATTGGCGACCCACTCATTCCTTGAACAATACCGCCTGTTTTATTAATTAAATTACTATCAGTTATCTCGAAAAGAATGTTTTTATTATCTGTTTTATCATTATTTACTTTAAGTATATTAATGCTATATTCCTTCTTTAATGTACCTTCTATAACCGTAATTATTTTAGCTTCACCTAGTTTTATATCCTCGTAAACTGCTACTTTGTATAAGTTGTCTTTATTAATTTCTTTTGTGTAATTTCCGAATATACCAGATACTTTATTTTCCTTTACATCACCAAAGACATCATTACTATTAGTATTTGCGTTTTTAGCCCCGGGCTCACCTCTTACTGATTTCTCAACAGAAGTTACGTTTGAATTATATATTTTACCATCACGTACGTTTATCATCGTACCGGTTGTTTGCTCTAAAACCTCATGGCCTAACGCTCCATATATTCTACTTTCTGGATCTATGTATGTAAGTGTTCCAATACCTGATATCATATCTTTAACGTATAATCCCGTTTTTAAAGTACCATTTTCATTGGTTAAATTTAAAGTCGTGGTCTCGTTTTGTTTGCCTCTTTGATAAACCAGTTTTAAACTTTTTCCATCACTTTCTTTAATGACACCTATAAAATCATCTATCGATGATACTTCTTTATCATTTGCTCTTTTAATTACATCACCTTTATTTAAACCAGCATCATATCCAGGATATTTATCTCCTACTTTGTAAAAACCTGCAATTATTATTCCTTTATTATTAATGGAAAGACCTATGTTTTCCCCGCCTGCTACTATGTATTTAGAATAAGCGAGCAAAGATTGTGGCATAATAAATGTAGCAACTAAAAAAATTGCTATAAAACTTTTTAATTTTTTAAAAGACATTTTTATGCTCCTTAATGTAATTCGAATTACATTATTATTATGTCCTATAAAGTTTTAATAATAAGTGAAAATAATTGGAAAAAAGAACTAGATTTTCTAGTTCCATAAATTTTTAGGATATTTTTTTTCTTCAATCATTTTATTTATTGCAGAAACTAAATCCTTTTTATCCTCTTTATAAGTTACACCATACCATTTTTCATCAGTATCAAGTACTTTAACGGATACTTTGTTTTCATTAATTCTTTTAAATACACTATTTGGTATTAAAAATTCACATTTTTCTAAATCGTTTTTATGTTTTTCAAAAAAGTCTTTCATTTCATCTTCTAGATAATCAAATATGCTTGTGTTAAATCCAAAGAAGTTCATTGATACTAAAGTATCTTCTTTTATTTCGAATTTTGCATCTTCATCTTCAAGTGGTGTTGCGATAATTTTATCACCTACTTTTTCTATTGATGATTCAACTAATTTCGTTAAGTATCCTTCATCATTTTGAGTACATACACCACGTTTTACAGAACCATTTAAGCTCATTGTATTAATTGTTTTATAACCAATCATTGCATATTTGTTTTGATCTTTATTATTATCAAAGAATTCCTTCATTTTTTTATAAGGATCAAATCCGTAAAAATCATCTGCATTAATAACGGTAAATGGTTCATTTACATATTTTTTAGCAGATAAAATAGCATGCGATGTTCCCCAAGGTTTTACCCTAGATGCTGGAATATCAACGCTATTTGGTACATCTTCTATTTTTTGGAAAGCATAAGATACATCTATTTTAGATTCTATTCTCTTTCCTATCGTATCTCTAAATAATTCGTAATTTTCTTCCTTTATTATAAATACTACCTTTTTGTATCCTGCTTTTATTGCATCATAAATTGAATAATCCAAAATAAATTCTCCATTTGGTCCTACTGGTTCTACTTGTTTTAAGCCGCCAAATCTTGAACCCATTCCGGCTGCCATAATTACTAATGTCATGTCATTTTCTCCTTTAATTATATTTTTTAGTCCGTAATACTTATTATATAGTTTATTAATTTACTAGAAACGGTTACGTTTTTTGGTTTATCTTCTTTTTTATCTTTGTACTCTGCAAAACAACCAACTTCATCAAATGTCAAACTATGATTATCAAATCTAATTTCATAAGTGCCATATAAGATACACTTATATAATTCTTTTGATTCCTTAAATGATTCTTTACTTATAATTTCATTAATTTCATCAGTTTGTTTTTTAGTTAGGGTAACTTTTCTTAATTTGTCATTTACCTTTTTATAAACTTTAATATCCTGATATTTATGCAGCGAATTATTAACCGTTATATAGCTCACTGATATTATAAGAATTATTATTACTACGCTCATTATAATAAAATATTTGTTTTTCATATTTTAGCTCCTAATCAGATAAATTTTTAACATAGTTAACAAATTCATTAGATAAAATGGTGTTATAGTTTTCTTCGGTGTGATTATTCTTATAATAACAAGATCCATCATCATTAAAGTATAGTTCAACATTATCATAAGATATTTTATACGTTCCTCCATCCAAACTACTTGCGATGTTTTTTTTATTAAATTTTTCTTTTTTTAAATAATCTATTATTTTTCTTCTTTGTTCTTCTGAAACATTAATGAAAGTATTATTCTTATAAATTTCTAAATTACTATAATTACTTTTATTTAGCAAATTTGGTAAAAATTTAATTAATAATAATGTAATTATAACTAATAATATGATTATTGTATACCTAATGTTACTTTTTTTCATTATTCCTCCACCTTAAAGTCTTCTTCACCATTTTCAGTTAAAATTTTGTTAACGTTTTCTTCTGCGCTTTTTAATTTTTCTGAACATTCTTTAGCTAGTTTCATAGCGTTCGTATACTTATTTATTGCATCATCTAAGTCTACATCGCCTTTCTCTAGTTCATTAACCATTTTTTCTAAGCTATTTAGCTTATCTTCAAATTTAACTTCTTCCTTAGCCATTTTTTACCTCCATTACTTTAGCTTCTGCTATTCCATCTTTTAGTATTACATTAATTATATCATCTTTTTTTATTGTTTTTAAACTAGTTATGCATTTATCATCTTTTTTTATTATCGCATATCCTCTTTTTAGAGAACTAAGTGGGTTTAATATCTCTAGTTTTTCAATTAAATGATTAGTTTTTTTAAATTTATTTTCATATAACACACTTGGATCTTTAAATATAATGCTGTTTTTAACTATCTCTAGCCTTGCCTTATTATTACTTATAATAGCATTCATACTATTACTTAGTTTATCGATTAAATTATCTAACTTTTGTTCTTTTATTTCATACATACTAAGCGGATTTTTAAGTACGTAACTATCAGTTAATTTTTTAAGCCTTAGTTTATTATTATCAAGTACTCTTTTAATAGCATTTAAATACCTAGTTTTATAATTATCTATTTCTAATAGTAAATCACTTAACATGGGAACTGCACGTTCTGCTGCTCCCGTTGGTGTTTCTGCTCTTTTATCCGCTACAAAATCACATATCGTAAAATCAATTTGGTGTCCTACACCACTTATTATTGGTGTTTTACAAGCAAACACTTTTCTTGCGACAACTTCTTCATTAAAAGGCCATAAATCCTCAATTGATCCTCCACCGCGTCCAAGAATTATAACATCTAAACCGTAATTATCTGCAATATCAAGTTTTTTTACAATGTCATCTTTTGCAAGTTCACCTTGAACTAAACAAGGAAAAAGAATTGTTTTACATATTGGAAACCTTCTTTTAATAGTAGAAAGTATGTCTTTTACAGCAGCACCGGTTGATGCGGTAATAATTCCTACCTTCATCGGTATTTTAGGTATTTCTTTTTTGTATTTTAAATCAAATAATCCTTCATCACCTAATTTTTTCTTTAACTGTTCAAACGCAATATGTAAATTACCAACACCATCTTCTAACATATTTGATACGTATATCTGGTAATTTCCAGTAGATTCAAACACACTTATTTTTCCCTTAACTAAAACCTTCATACCATCTTCTGGCATAAACTTTAATTTAGATGCGTTAAAACTAAACATAATTGCGTTTATACGGGAGTTTTCATCTTTTATAGTAAAATAGTAATGCCCTCTAGTATGAGCCTTAAAATTGGATATTTCACCCCTCAAATAGACTTCCTGTAAGTTTTTATCATTATCTAATTTATATTTAATGTATCTAGTAAGTGCAGTTACACTTAAATACTTATCTTCCATAGTTCACCTACTTTTCTTATAGAACTATTGTATCATTTTTATAAAACTATATCAATCAAAAAAAGACAAGAATTACATCTTGCCTTGTTTCTTTTCTAGTAGCATTCCAAGTGTTTTAGAAAGCTTTACCCGGGCTATTTTTTTATCTACATGACTATCTTCTACGTATTTTTTCATACCAGGTTTATTTAAATTTTTATCATAAAATCCAATCATATTTAATAAAACAGCTTTAGGTATATTATTAAAATGCCAATTTGAATTACATACGCAGTAATAAAAATAATCCACGTCAAAAGAAAATTTATTAGGATCTTTATAATATTGTACTTGTCTTACGCTATATAATATATCCAAAAACTTTTCAGCACAAATAGGCGTGCTTATTAAATCCATATATTCATATAATTTATCTAAAATATATTCTTCATCCATATAAACGTTAAACGGCAATGTGATATCTTGTCTTTTAGCCATAATAGCAAGATCATTTATTAAATTTCTTTTTCCGTCAACTAACTTTGATAAATTATTAACCATTCTAACATGATTAAGATCCATATTTAGTACGCCCGATGATTCATAACGCTTTATAATGTCCATAAACATACTATCATCTAACAATGGATAATCGATAGAAACTAAATTCATTTTTTCATCCATATCTTTAAACTCTTCAAATGTTTTTGCAAAACATAGATATCTATTTAAAAAAGAGTTATCACCTTTTTTAGAGTCCCAAGTAGTATCAAATAAATAAACGCCATTAATATCATATTTATCATCTTTTACATAAACTATGTTTCTAGAGTGGCCATGTTTTTCATCATTTTTATCTCTTAGATTAAATACTTTTGCACTAAAACCTAACTTTTTAGCAATTATATTAAATATATTAGCATATCCAAGACATACTATTTTACCGCTTAATAATGCGCTAGATAGATCTCTAGAAATTGATGCCGACTCATTTTTATCTTCCTTTTTATAAACTCTATCTCTAACCCAATCATATACATACATTAATTGTTCCATTGGACTTAAGTTTAATGATTTAACTTCACACACAAAATCATCAATAATTTGCATAGATTTCACGCAGTTTGAAATGGTTTCTGGGCTATTGTTACCATCAATTTCTAATAATATGTTTTTGTTAGTCATAAAAACATCATGAATTCTATTTATCTCTGATAACATTAAATCAGGATTATATAAATTATCATTTGTTATTATTATCTTTTTACATTCAGGAATATTAAAGCGTTTAATATATTTTTTAATTTTTTCGTAATCATCCGACTCAATGGTAATTGAATCTGCATTGGAAATTAAATTACTAATGTTTGGAATAATTTCATTCTTTATTGATTGTCCAACTATTTCATCGTTTCCACCTTCAATGTTTAAATACTCTAAATATTCTTCATATTCAACTCTAAAACCTTTAGTATCAGTTACCCAATCTTTTGTATTTGGATTGTTTGGTAAAACATAAAGTGCTTCTCCTTCAATAAAAAACGAATATTTTCCTGGCAATATGTTTCCATTTATATCTATCTTTAATAATAAATTTAATTTATTTTTCATAACAATTCCCCTTTTTTTTGACAACTATTATATTCGAATATTAATAAAAGTCAAGTATAGTAAGGAATTGATATTGATTATTAGAAATATTTTATGTATTATATTTTTGGTGATAAAAATGAATGAAGAAAACCTAATTACTTATTATAATAAATTTAATGAGGATAAAAGATTAACTCATAGACATGGTATTATAGAATTTAATACTACTATTAAATATATTGATAAGATATTAAAAAACATGAATAATCCAAAAATAATAGACGTTGGAGCAGGTTGTGGGAAATACTCTATTTACTTAAGCGATAAAGGTTATGATGTTATCGCAATTGAGCTTGTAAAGCATAATTTAATGACTTTAAAAAGCAAAAATAAAAACGTTAAAGCATATCATAGTAACGCCTTAAATCTATCTAAATTCAAAGATAACTCATTTGATATGGTGCTTCTTTTTGGACCATTATATCACTTAATAAGCATGGAAGATAAGCTAAAGGCCTTAATGGAAGCAAAAAGAATTGTAAAAGAAGGCGGCTATATTTTAATAAGCTATTACATGAACGAATATGCTGTTATAAAACATGGATTTATGGAAAATAACATAACCTCTGCAATAAAAAATGGTGATATAGACAAAAACTTCCATATAACGCCAAAAGAAACTGATTTATATAGCATGGTTAGAATAAAAGACATAAACTACCTAAAATGCAAAGCAAACCTTAAAAGAGTTAAGATAATTTCTCAAGATGGTCCATCAGACTACATAAGACCAGTAATTAATAAGATGGATGATGAAACATTTAAATTATATTTTAAATACCATCTTAAGACTTGTGAAATGAAAGAATTATTAGGTGCTTCATCTCACATTTTAGATATATTAAAAAAATAAAATACACTTAAAATAAAATTAAGTGTATTTTTAATGTTAACTTATCTTTTCTTTATATACGTTATCTAAAACCTTGTTAATCATGTTTTTAACTTTATCATCAGAATATGATTTAGCAAGTTCAACCGCTTCATTAATTGCAACTACATCAGGAGTATCAGTATAAAGTAGTTCATATAAACCTAAACATAATATTGCTTGATCTGTTAGGCCTAAACGAGACATCTTCCAGTCTTTTAAGTTTTGATCAGCCTTTTTATATAGTTCATCTTTTTTATCTAAAACACCTTTTACCATTTCTCTTACAAATAAGTTATCTATTTCTAAATTCTCATTTATAACATCTTCCACGTCGTAACTTATCTTATCTTTTTGATATAAAAAGATTTGATATAAAATGGTCATAATTATCCTTCTGGATTCATTTCTATTCATAACTTACCTCCTTATTATATTTTAGAGTCAAATTTCTTCATGCATTTTTCTCTTAATTCATCAGTTGTGATAAGTGCACAAAACGCAAAGTAATTTTGATCCATTTTAGTAAACATATCGTTTACAATTATTTGATATTTATCAAGTAATGCTTGCTCACTTGAATCAGTTTGTTTCATTACTATTCTTTTTATATACATAATGCATAATTTATCTAAAACATCTATTAATAATTTTGTATTATCATCCGTAAAAATATTTTTTATAACTGATTCATAGCCATTAAAATACATATCATGAATTAATTTATTTTCATTAATTCCCTTACAAATAAATAATTGTTTAAGTAAAGAAATTATTAAATTATAATTAGTGTATCCTGCTCTTATTTGAATCTTTTTACCATTTATTTCTTCTTCATGGGTCTTTGGCATAACGATTCTAGAACCCGTCGTATCCATCGTGTATATTTTCTCTGCAGTCATATTACATAATGCGTTTGATAGTGCTATATGGTTATCATTAGCTTCAAATATGACTTCTGTTACAGCCTTATAAAAGTTTGTTTCATAAAATGCAGAATTGCTTTCTTTTAAAGCTCCATTTATATATAAAACCCCATTACTTACCATGTAATAATCCATTTTGTTAACTCTGTTAAACATAAGAGAAATAAACTTTATTTTAGATGCAAACTTATTAACCATAGGAACCAAATCTTTAGGCTCCATATAACCTAAGTTTAGGCACGCTATAAAATACTTTCTAAGTAAATTAAACTCATCTTCCTCATATCTAGCACCATTAGAAGTCATCGCTTGCATAACAATGTCTTTTATAGGAATTTTAATATCTTTCTTTTCTTGTCCGTCCATTTTAATCACCTAGTCCTTTTTATCCATTTCACTTTTAAGTTCGTATAATACGTTTAAAGCCTCCATTGGAGATAATTCAAGTGGGTTTATATCGTCCAATTTCTTTTTAATTATATCATATTTATTAATAGGCGCAACACTTTCTTCTAAATTCATACTTATTTGGCTTACTACTTCTTTTTTAGGTTTTTTATTTTCGTAAGACATCAGAATTTCATCAGCTCTTTTTATTAAAGAATCTGGTAATTGTGCTAATTTTGCAACATGAATACCATAACTTTTATCTACGCTTCCATCTTTTACCTTATGTAAAAATGTTATCGTGCCACCTTCTTCATGAGCAGATACGTGTACGTTTTTAATATGGGCCTTATGTTCTTCAAGGCTTGTTAATTCGTGGTAGTGAGTTGAGAAAAACGTAATTGCCTTTATGTTATCATGAATGTATTCTATTATGGCCTGTGCAAGAGAAATACCATCGTAAGTTGCCGTACCACGTCCTAATTCATCAAATAAAATTAAACTACGCTCTGTTGCTCCTAAAATAGCACGGTTAGCCTCTTTCATTTCCACCATGAAGGTAGATTCACCACTAACTAAATCATCAGATGCTCCAATACGAGTAAATATCTTATCAAATATTGGTAAATAAGCCTTTCTAGCAGGCACAAAACATCCTATTTGAGCCATTATAACAATCATTGCCATTTGTCTCATATAAGTTGATTTACCTGCCATATTAGGTCCCGTTATAAGCTCTACATATTTATCTTTAGTAAATATTATATCATTTGATACAAACTCACCATTTAATACCTTTTCAACTACCGGATGCCTTCCTTCTGTTATTTTAACTTCTTTATCAAGAGTAATAATTGGTCTTGTGTAGTTATTTTCTTCTGTCACGGTTGCAAAAGCTATCATAACGTCTAATTTTGCTACCATTTTAGCAGTTAACTGAATAGTTGGTATTACTTCTTTTACCTTGCATCTTATGTTTGTAAAAAGCTCATATTCTAAGTTTATTATTTTTTCTTCAGCCCCTAAAATAAGTTGTTCTTTTTCCTTTAACTCTGGAGTAATAAATCTCTCGTTATTAGCAAGCGTTTGTTTTCGCTCCCAACCAAACTCTTCTTTAACCTGACGGCTATTTCCTTTGGAAACCTCAATATAATAACCAAACACCCTGTTATATCCTACCCTTAAGTTTTTAATTCCAGTTCTTTCTTTTTCTTTTTCTTCTAGTTTTGCAATAAAGTCCTTACCACCACTTCTAGCAAGTTTTAAATCATCTAATTCTTTATTGTAACCAGACTTTATTAAGTATCCTTCTTTTAAAGTAATAGGAGGATTTTCATAAATGCTTTTATCTAAAAATTCATATAAATCAGTTAAGTCATCTATTACTAAGTTAAAGCCTAAAATACTTACAATTTCTTTTATTCTAGGTAATACTTTAAGAGAGCTTTTAAGCTGAAGTAAATCCCTTGCATTAGCATTACCAAATGATACTCTTCCTGCTAATCTTTCAAGGTCATAAACTTCTTTTAAAAGATCTTTTAGTTCATCTTTAAGTAAAAATTCTTCAAGTAATTTAGATACCATATCATATCTATTTTCTATTTCTTCTTTATCAATAAGTGGGTTTTCAATCATTTGTTTTAGCATGCGGGATCCCATCGCCGTCTTAGTTTTATCAAGTAACCATAAAAGTGAGTAAGTTCGCTCTTTTGTTCTTAAGTTTTCAGTTAATTCTAGGTTTCTTTTTGTATGAATATCCATCTTTAAATAAGTTTTATAATCTTTTACTTTAACGTTTTGCAAATGGTCAATACTTCTTTTTTGAGTACTTGTTAAATAATTTAACAAAACACATACCGAAGATATTATTCTAACGTCTTTTATATCTTTATATAAATCTTTGTATTCAGGTATTTCTTCATCTACTTCTTCTTTTGATATTGTAACAGAGTAATTATTTTTTAAAGTATTTATAATTCTAGGATCAACGTTACCGTTTATTATTAACTCGGTAATGTTATCATTTACTATCTCGTTTATTATTTTTTCAAGTTCATATTCTACTAATACACTTATAAATTCTCCCGTAGATAAATCAGCATAAGAAAGTGAAAAACAGTGTCCTAAGTCCCTTAATGCACCAATAAAGTTATTGTTTTTAGCATCTAACATATCATCTGACATAACGGTACCCTTTGATACTATTCTAATTACTTCTCTTTTAACTATTCCCTTAGCATCTTTTGGATCTTCTACCTGCTCACATATTGCGACTTTATATCCCTTATCAATTAATTTATCAATATATATATTAGCGGCATGATGAGGAACACCACACATTGGTATTTTCTCATCTAACCCAGCATTTTTACCTGTTAAGGTAAGCTCTAAGTCGTGTGATACATTTATTGCATCTTCAAAGAACATTTCATAAAAATCACCTATTCTATAAAATAAGATAACATCTTCATAGTTATCCTTAGTTTCTAAATATTGTCTCATCATAGGAGAGACTTTTTGTCTATCTACTTCACTTCTATTCAATTTAAATCACCTAGTAGTTATTATATAATAAATTGGAAAAAAAAGCCATTAATTAATGACTTTAAACTTTAGATAATTGTTATCCTCTTTTAGGCTCATATTTCTTTGTTTTTATCTTGCAATTAAAACCATATTCATTAACACTTAAAATGCCATCAATAGCTTCATATACCGGAATCATAATCTTTTTTAGATTTTCATTAATATTTTCTTTATCACCCACATAACAATACCCATCTTTATCTGTTTTTCTACTTATTTTTTTAATAAAAAATTTACCTTCTTTAAAAACATATGAATACATAGGTAAATCTATCTCTATTTCCATACCACTATCTACTAATAAAATGTATTTTCTAACAACTTCTATGCCTTTATTTACATTATATATACCCATATTAGGAGTAAATGTATAAACGTAGTTGCTATATTTTTCTAAAATACTATCATCTTTAATTACGTATGCTTTTTCTATACCATTTTCCATAATGTAATTATTAAAATATTTAGGTGCAATTAGTGGATTATAAAAAACGGCACTATTAGGATTTAAAAATTTAACGTATGTAATATCGCCTATCTTTTCTGAAACATCAGATGAAAAAACTATTAATTTAGATTTATTTTCATTCATATTAAATATTCTCCTCCATTACATTTTACTAATGTCAAAGCAATTAAATTACAAAAAAACTTAGCATTTTATTTGCTAAGTAATATTAATAGTTTTTACCTTTATCTTTTATATAAGATTTTCCCTTTTTTGATCCACTTATATAATCATAGGCAGATATAACGTTTTTATTATATATCGGGTATCCGTTATTATCATATTTACCATATGACATTCCAATATGTAAATGAGGTCCAGATGAATTACCAGTATTTCCAGTTTCACCTATTTTTTGTCCTTGTTTAACAGTATCTCCAACAGATACTAATACTTTACTTAAATGCGCATATGCGGTATAAAAGATTTTATTATTCTTTTTATGTTTTAGTAAAATAAATTTTCCAAAGTGTGAGTAACCACCACCACAAAAGCCATATGATTCGCATTTTTTGTTTCTTGTTATATCTCCCATTACAACTGTTCCACCATCCATTGCATATACACTCGTTCCAGTTTTAACTGATATATCATTACCACCATGCCATTTTCCACTGCTATAATGTAAATGGTCTTTTGAATATTTTGTACCATCACTCCATTTTCCAACTCCCTTTGGTAATGGATACACAAGCTTTCCAGTCGTAATACTGGTTGTTGTAGGACGAGCTAACGTTTTAAAATCAATGGTTGTTTTGTAATAACCATATTTTCCAGAAGCAAAATATAAAACCAAAGTATAGTTTGTTTTTGGAGATACACTTGTTTTATAAACTCCTCTTGTTTTAATACCATAATCATTATCAAATCCGTTTTTTACAATATCAACCTCAGCACCTGAAATACCGCCTTTAGTAGTAGTAAGTCTAATGCTTTTAGGCTTTGCACCGCTATCACATTTTAAAATCCAATTAAATGAATTATATTTTATGTTTGAAACACCAATATAACATTTATTACTAGGCACTTTTTTAGAGTTTCTAGCAGGTACTATTGGCCCGGCATTAAGCTTGCCATTTTTATATACTCTGTATGTTCTTTGGATTAAAGTTTCACTATCATTTTTATATTTTAATACCAGCCTAGCATCCTTACTAACGCCCCCTGGCACATTATACGTTCCAGTATAAAAAAAACCATTATGGTGATCAAAACCATTTAACATAATATACTCTTTGCCATTAGATCTAATTCTAATTGATATTGGTCTTGCGTTTGCTTGACATCTAACTTGATATTTTACTTTGTTTTTTGAAAGACCAGCTAAACTAATATGACAAATATTTGGTTTTTGATCCTTTGTTTCATTAACAAGTGAATACGTTTGGACGTTACTAGACATAGCAACACTAGCACCCTTTATTTTATTTGGATTAATACTTTTTGATAGTATACTTATTCCTAATGTTATAAAAACTATCGTAACAATTAATGTTATTAAAATTATAAGAAGAGCCCTTTTCTTAGTTGCTTCATCAGCAAGCCTAGGCCTTCCAACCGATTTTTTTTCTTCTTTTTTCATTTTTTACCTCACTCTTACTACTTTACAAGTATCATTTTAACACATTTTAATCATTTAATCTATAATTTTAAAATATATTTTAATATGAATAAAAAAAATATAATTATAATTTATATATTTATAATATTAGAACTTCTAATATTATTTAATTCAAATATAATAATTAAAAGCGTAAACTCATCATCACTGATGTTCATAAAAAAAATTTTTCCATCATTATTTCCAACCATGGTAATTGGTAACATATTAATAAAAAGTAATGTTTATCTAATAATTCCTAAAAAAATAAAAGCATTTTTATTTAAAAAGTTTAACTTTAGCAACTCTACAATGGAACTTTTTATTATATCTTTAATAACCGGAAGTCCAAGCTCTGCTATGTATATAAATAATTATTTAAATAGTGGTTTAATAAATAAAAAAGAGGCAGAAGCACTTTTATGTTCCACCCATTTTATAAATCCGCTATTTATTGTTGCAGGTGTTGGCGTTGGTGTATTTAATAACGTAAAAATAGGATTTGTATTATTTATAATGCTATTTATAAGTACATTAATAAAAATATATTTAAATAAAAATAATTTTAAAAATAGTAAAAAAAAAATTATAAACATCAAAAATACTAATCTTATAACAAATATTACATCATCTATTAAAGAAAGTATAAACGCTCTATTATTAATATTTGGAATAGTTGTAATATTTAATATATTAGTTTCACTTGTTAGTCATATATTGGATTTATCAGAACTTGCAAGTTGCGTAATAAATGGATTACTTGAAATGACCGGAGGAATTATAAAATTATCAAATTTAAATGTAAATATATATATAAAAATTTTTTTAGCATATTATTTTTTAAATTTTGGCGGGTTATGTATTCAAATGCAAAGCATGTCTATGATTGATAATAAAAAGATAAGATATTTAAAGTATCTTATCTTTAGGTTGTTCTAATCATTATTGAAGTTCGTATGTCAAGCCATCTTTATTTAATATAATAACTGGACGAACTGCATAATCTTTTTTATGTAAGAAATGATTATAATTGGCTATTTCAGAAGCAAATTCTCTTTTACTAGTATCAACGTAATACAAATAGCCACAATCTTTAGCAATCGCCGTCCAATAATTATTACTGCCTTCATAAAGTATATCTAATGCCTTGTTACATATTTCATTATCCCAATCACATGATATATTTGAAGTATTTAAATTAGGAATATTTAACTCAAAAGAAGCAAAATTAACGGTTTTATTAATATTATTAAGCATTTCAAAATCAAGTATTGTAACATCATCTATATTACTGCCTATGTTATATTTATTTGCGAGCGTATTTTTGTAGTTTTCAAGATATTCATGAGGCTTAATTCTACTTTCTTCATAATCTTCTTTAATACATAAAGTACTTGTCCCGATACAACGATGTTCGTCAGATCTTAAGTATTCAAGTACTCTTTTACCATATACGGTTGCTGGGTATTTAGAACCAAATACTTTGTTATCAGTTTGTATAGGTGATGTTTCACATTTATTACTATTTCCCCAATAAACTGACTTTTGATTACTTTGACCATCATAAAATCCGGTTTCAGAGCCTTCTATTACATTGCTTGCTATAACCGTTAGTTTATCATCGGTTTCACCTATAACGTATCCTAGCTCATTTCCGTTTACAACAACTTTTTTCCCAAAGTTTAAGGCTCCTGAATTAATGTTTGCGTTTTCATTAAAATAATGAAAACTTATGCTTCTATTATTTTTATAATTAACTATTATTTTAGAATACATAAGAAAATCATCTTTAGAAGAAACTTCAAAATTAGTGCAACTTAAATTACCAGGAACATCCTTACATTCGTAACTACCTGCCATGTTTTTAAAAGGATCGGCTTTGCTATCCAAATAAGCTTTTATTAATCTAAAATCATAATCTTTTTTTACATAAAAATTAGTTTCATTTCTTGCGTCGCTATAAATTTTTTTAACCGTAGAAAGTGTTTGAAAAAAATATATTATAGCTACTCCAACTATTGCAAAACTAACTATAAGTTCCACTAGAGTAACACCTTTGTTATTAAGTTTATTCACTACCATCCCCTCCTAAATTACAATCCCTTGTAGGATTAGGATTTTCTATTTTTATTGATGCATATCTTTTTTCATTTCCATTATCAAATACGCCTATTAATCTGTATGCGGAACTGTCAAAATTAGTTTTTTTAAGTCTTTTTAAATATCTGTTAAAATTATAATTATTATCACTAGGTGAGCTCATGTATGACGTAATGTATAATTCTTTTAAATCACTATCTATATCAAACAGAAAAATTCCCGTATCAATTGTTATTTTATCATCAATTTCTTTGCAACCATTATTGGTTTTGCTATCAATATATCCACCATCAAATTTATCTCTTTCATATATTGATCTTAATGTTAAAACATCTTCTGTTTGATCATAATATTTGGTTTTATTTACATAATTATTATAAAGTTTTGATATGTTTGGATAAACAAAAGCCATAATAGCAGTTACTAACGCTATCATAACAATAGTCTCTGCTAAAAAGAAACCCTTGACATTCTTTTTCATATTTCTCACCTTTTCTTTATTGCTATCTTCTAAAATATATTATATAATATTATTATAATAAAATCTAGGGTAATGATAAAAGAATGAAAAGAATATTAAGGGAGCGATTTATATGTTAAAACAAATTGATTTTACTAAGTTACCTATAACAGAAATAGTAAACGAAATTATTTATACAGCAGCAGAAGCAGGTGCTAGTGATATTCATTTTGATCCTACTGAAAAAACCGTAAAGGTAAGATTTAGGATTGATGGTGTTTTAATCGATTATACAATAATTCCTCCCAATATTCGTAAAAATTTAATAGCACGTATAAAGATAATATCTGGAATGGATATTACTGAATCTAGACTACCTCAAGATGGTGCAATTAAAACCACCATAAAAGATATTAACCTTGATATGCGTGTTTCATCACTTCCAACCAATGAAGGTGAGAAAATAGTTATACGTATACTTGACTATTCGGCATCATTAAAGGGACTTGATTCGCTAGGATTTTCTCCTAACAATTTAAGAAAAATAAAAGAACTAATAAAAGAACCAAACGGGATAATACTTGTAACTGGAGCTACTGGAACCGGTAAATCAACCACCGTATATTCGATACTTCAAACTCTTAATACACCAGAAGTTAATTTAGTTACGGTTGAAGATCCAGTAGAAATGAGTATAGAAGGAATTAATCAAATACAAGTTAATAGTGAAATAGGGCTTACATTTGCAGAAGTACTACGTTCAATATTGCGTCAGGATCCGGATATAATAATGATTGGAGAGATTCGTGATGATGAAACTGCAAAAATAGCAGTTAGAGCATCTATAACTGGACACTTAGTATTATCTACACTGCATACAAACAATGCTCTTAATACAATCGAACGTTTAAGGGATATGGATGTTGAAACCTATTTGCTTGCTAGTTCATTAAATGGTATTGTATCACAAAAATTAGCCAGAAGAATATGCCCTTATTGCATAAAAAAAAGACCCGCAATAGACTATGAAAGAAAGTTAATTAAAGCTAACTTAGGAATTGATGTAACTGAACTTGCTTACGCAGAGGGCTGTGATAAATGTGTTAAAGGTTATAAAGGGCGTATTGCTATTCATGAAGTTTTGGTAATATCGCAAGAAATAAGGGATGCCATATCAAATGGGGTTTCAAAAGAAGAATTAAGAAAGCTAGTTTATACTGGTGATACTACTACTCTTTTACAAGATGGTCTTCAAAAAGTATTGCAAAATAAAACAACAATTGAAGAGATATTAAGATTGGTTGAGCTTGATGACGAATCAGTTAAAATCGTAATGGGTTCCCAAAATAATAATAGTAATAATTCATTAAATTTACAAAATAACATTAATAATGGTGATACCGAAATGTTAGATATATAAAAAAACCGTGAATGATTAGTATTCATGGTTTTTATTTTGTAAAAAATTCAAGTATCATATTTAAATTTAATTTTAGCAGTAAGATAATAACCGCAGCGACAGACAGGTATGGCCCAAAAGGTAATACGTTATTATTATTTTTTATTAAACTTATTACGGAAAGTGGTAGAGCAATAAAAGATGCCATGAATATTGCCACAATTGACATATCAAATCCAAGTGTAAGTCCAATAAAGAATAATAGTTTAATATCACCGCCACCTAAACTCTCCTTTTTAAACATCAAGTCTCCAAGGCATTTAAATAAATAAAGTATAGCAAATGAGCCAATACCATTTAAAATTGGCATTATTAATCCTTTTACTACTCCTAAATCATTTAAATATGTATTAATACCAAATAATATTAAAATAATAATCGTTCCAACAATTAGCACTTCATCAGGAATTATATAGTATTTTATATCACTAATGCTTATTATTATAAGTACAGAAACAAACGTTACCGCAATAAAAAATTCAATATTAATGCCAAAGTTCAAGTAACAAAGCAAAAATAAAATGCCTGTTAAAAGTTCAAAAAATGGATAAAAGAAAGATATTTTGCATTTGCATTTCTTGCATTTACCCCCTAAAAATATATAAGATAAAACCGGTATCAATTCATAAAAATTTAATTTATGGTTACAATTTGGACAATGTGATTGGGGAAACACAATTGACATCTTATTTGGAAGACGATATCCAACTACGTTATAAAATGATCCAAACACAAGTCCAATTATAAATATCATTACACAATTAAATATATGTAAATTCATGAAAACTCCTTTCTATAAGGCATCATACATTCCATACATAGGAATTATAACTGCAAGTAATATACCACCAACAATAACAGCTAAAGTAACGATCATTACAGGTTCTATTAACGCTTTCATTTGATTTATAAGGGTTCTATGTTGTTCTTGATAATAATCAGATACCCTTTCCATCATTGGACCTAATCTACCAGTTCTTTCTCCAGTTAAAAGCATTTGATATGCTATATTAGGGAAAGCCCAATGATCTTTAAATGCCTTTGATATGGAATCACCCTTTGTTAGATTTTTAGCAGTATCAAAAATTAATTTTTTATATACTTCATTATCGGTTATTTTACTTAAAACATCAATTGAATCCGTTATAAATACATTATGATTAATAAGATTTGCAAATGTTTTAGCAAAAATTGTTACTTCATTATATTTTATAATATTTCCAAATACAGGAAGATGCATAGCAAACTCTTGCATTGTCTTTCTAAATGCTTTAACGTTTTTATATAAGAATAAATATATTATTATAAATATTATTATTCCAAGTAATATATAAATTAGATAATTTTTAAGAAAGTCACTAATTGATATAACAACCTTCGTAATAGTTGGAATATCACTACCTAAGTCTGCATATATATCAACAAACTGAGGAACTACCCACATCAATATAAATGTTATAACAACAACAGCAAATACGGAAACAATGGTAGGATACATCATTGCGGATTTCATTTGCCTTTTAGTTGACTCAGATTCACTATAATATTCAACCATATCATCTAATGTTTCCGGAAGATTTCCAGTCATTTCTGCTGTCTTTATCATATTAATTAACAATCTTGGAAACGTACTACCTCTTTTTTCCATTGCAAGAGATAATACATCACCCATTGATAGATCATAATAAACCGCTCTCCAAGCTTTTTTTTCGTTTACTTTTTTTGATTGTTCATCTAGAATTTTAACAGCTTCAGCAAGAGCAATTCCTGATTTTAAGTAAGCAGATAACTGTGATAAATAAAATATAAGTCTATTTTTCTTCATTTTATAAGTTATTATATTACGTTTAGCCTTAGCAGCCGTAATATCATATACTTCGTAACCTTCTGCTAGTAAAAATGAATGAACATCAACTCTAGATAAGGCCTCAATTTTCCCCCTTTCAAGTTCCCCCTTAGGATTACGAGCCATATAATCAAATACTAATGGGTGGGAAAGACGTGCAGCCTGATTATTCTTATCGCTAAATTGTTCATTTAAAACGTTCTTTTTCGCCTCTAATTCTAACTCAGCATTTTTATTATAAGTTAATTTTTTATACAGTGCTTTGACCTTGTCTGAAAAACTAATTGGTTTTCCTTCTTTTAATAGTTCTTCTTTTCTTTTTTCCTGCGCTTTTTCTATTGCTTCTTCTTTTTTTCTTCTTTCAAATTCTTTTTCAATCCTTTGTTTTTCTCTTTTTTCGTTTTCTTTTCTTATTTTTTCTTGTTCTTTTATTCTTTTAGCTTCTTCAGCTCTTGCTTTAGCAACTAATTTTTCAAATTCTTTTTGTCTTTTTAACTTATCTTTTTGCTTTTTTTCATTAATTTTATTTATATCTGTCTCCGGTTTTGGAGCAACTGGTGTATCAAATGCAGATTTAACATTTTTAACAACTTTAACCTGTTCACCATTTTTCTTTTCAGAAACTACGCTTATTTTCTTGCTTTTTTTACCATCAATACCAAAAACTTTACCAATTCCAACGATAAAATAGTATGGTAATAGTAAAACAGTTATAAAACCTTTATATATAAAAGTAAATGGTAACAAAATAATTTCTAATGCATTCATAAAACACACCTTCCTATTCTACAAAAACATTATAACATATTAACTTTCTTTTTATCAATTAAAATTAAACAATAAATGCCATAAATCATATATTATTGTAGAGAGGTGATAAATGTGTATGGTTCCATGCCTTATATGATGCCTGGTATGGTATCTCCCGCTGCAAATGCCGCAACACTTGGTAGTGCTACAGCAAGCGGCGCATCAATATTTAGTAAAATTAACTGGTCTTCTCTTTTATCCAATGCTCAAAAAACACTTGGTGTAGTAAATCAAGCAATACCTCTTTACTATCAGGTAAAACCGGTATTTAAAAATTTAAGAGCACTTGGAAAAATTGGAAAAGAGTTTACTAAAATAAGTGAAAGTAATAATCAAAATAGTAATGAAGTAAAACAAGAATCAAAATTTGATAATACTAATAGCAACGCAGTAATTAATAATATTTCAAATGAGCAAAATGATTATCCTACCCCCACATTTTATTTATAAAAAAGAAATGACTCAAGATAACTTACATTTGAATCATTTCTTTTTTTAATTTATGATTATTTATTTTTAAAAACATTTTCTTTATAAGTTTATTTTTAGGAAGTTTATTTATAATATAGTTATTTTTATTTATCCTATTTATTATTAATTCGTTAAATAACTCATCCTTATTTCTTAATAACACGGGTCCAAATTCTTTTTCTTTTTTGGTATACCTTTTATATCCTTTTTTAAAACTTATTATAGTGTAAATAATATTATTTTCTTTAACTAATTTTTCATTATCTATATAATAACCATTACATGTTAAATAAACTCTAATATTTGAGACTCCAACATTTGATTGAATGATTATGTTATTTACTTTATTTAGTTTTTCTTCGGCTTCTTTTAAAATATTAATTATTTTAGCATCACCTAAACCAGACATAATAACGGTATCAACGTTATCTTTAATATCTATCTTTTCAAAGCCATCAGATAACCTAGTTTCAATATTTTTAGCGTTATATAATTTGATATTTTTATCTGCTTGATTTAAAGCACCCTTTGTTATATCAATGGCAAATGATTTTTTAATTATTTTTTTCTTTGATAAATAAATATCAAGTAGTGCGTGATCGCAGCCAATATCTGCAATAACAGCATTATTTGAAACAAAAGATGCTATTGCAGAAAGTCTTTTAGATAATTTAATATTAGTCACTTAAGTAGTCCTTTAACTTTCTAGATCTTGAAGGATGTCTTAATTTTCTTAACGCTTTAGCCTCTATTTGTCTTATTCTCTCTCTTGTTACACCAAACATATTACCAACCTCTTCTAGAGTATGGCAAGTTCCGCCTTTAAGACCAAAACGTAATTTTAACACTTCTTCTTCACGAGGAGTAAGCGTGCATAATACTTCTTCTATTTCGTCTTTTAACACTTCGTTTATTGCATATTCTTCTGGAGACATAGAGCTTTCATCCTTAAGGAAATCACCTAAGTGAGAATCATCTTCTTCACCAATTGGAGTTTCAAGAGATAATGGGTCTTGAGATATTTTAAATATTTCTCTTACCTTTTCTTCAGTAGTATTCATTTTTTTAGCAAGTTCAGCCTCTGTTGGTTCTCTATTTAATTCAAGTGTCATTTGTCTTTGAATTCTCTTAAGTTTGTTAATTGTTTCAACCATATGAACTGGTACACGAATTGTTTTAGCTTGGTCTGCAATAGCACGTGTTATAGCTTGTCTTATCCACCAAGTTGCGTATGTAGAAAATTTATATCCTTTAGATGCATCAAATTTATCTACAGCTTTCATAAGACCAATATTTCCTTCTTGAATTAAGTCTAGAAATGATAAGTTTCTACCAACGTATCTTTTAGCGATTGATACAACTAATCTTAAGTTAGATTCTGCAAGTAATCTTTTGGCTTCCTCGTCACCTTCTTCAACTCTTTTAGATACAGCAAGTTCTTCATCAAGACTAAGCAAACTTATCTTACCAATTTCTTTAAGATACATTCTAACTGGATCATTTATGCTAGCGTTTTTAGGCAACGCAACATCTTCAATTGATATTTCATCGTCAGCATCATCACTATCATCTTCATCCTCAAAATTTTCTGAGATAATTTCTATGTTATTATCATGAAATGCGTTATATAATTCATCAAGTGAGTCAGCGTCAAGTTCAAGCCCTTTTAGGCTTTCTGCTAACTCTTCATAAGTTAATACTCCCTTTTCCTTACCCTTTTTTAATAATTCTTCTTTTCTTTGTTCAAATGTTTTTATTTCTTTCATGTTATTTACACTCCTTCTTCTTTAAATTTCTTAACTTTTCTGTTAATGAAATCTTTTTAGCAACATCCATTTCTTCTTTTATTTGCTTTTTAGTTTTTTCTATTTCCCTTTTTAGTATTCCCTCATCTATAGTTTTAACATAATCCATTAATATATCAGTATTAACTTCATCTGGTAAACTTAAATCATCGATTATTAAACTCTTTTCTATCAAATCGATTTTATCTTCTAAAAAAACAGTAAAATCCGTTATATTAATATATCTATTTATTTCATAAAATTCAAGTATTTCCATCGCTATTTTAGAAAGCATAGGATCATTTAAATATGAAACGTTATTTTGATAAATAAGCACCGCATCTACATTTCTTAACATGTAATGAACTAGGTATTCCTCTGCTTTTTGATATTTATCTTTTTTTAGGCTTGTCCGTTTAGTAATTACCTTAATCTCGTTTTTAGGCATACTTTTTACCATGTCATTTATGGTATCACAACTTACGCCCGTTTCTTTAGATAATTTATTAACCGTTAGTTCATAAACTACTTTATCATCTATTTTTTCAAGTTCTTTAGAAACGTTTTTTAAATACGTAGATATTTCGTTATAATCATTAAAGTTGGTTTTAGATTTATCTATGTTAATTTTAAATACAACACTACTCATCGGATTATTTAAATGCGTTAGATAAGCATCACTACCTTTTTTTATTATATAATCATCCGGATCTAAATCATCTTCAAGTCTTATTATTTTAGGTGTTATACCAATTTTTTCTAAAGCATCAAGTGCACTTATGGTTGCTTTTTCTCCTGCTTTATCTCCATCAAAACATAAAACTATGTTTTTAGATAATTTCATAAGTAAGTTAGCATGCTCTTTAGTAATTGCAGTTCCCATTGTTGCAACTACGTTTTTAATCCCTATCGTATAAAGTCTTATTACGTCCATAAAACCTTCTACAACGATTATTTGGTGTTTTTCTCTTGCATGGGATAACGCTCTATGATAGTTATATAAAAGATTTCCTTTTTTAAATATTATTGATTCTTTTGAGTTTACGTATTTGCTATCTTCTTCGCCATTATAAATTCTTCCAGAAAAGCCTACCGGCTTTCCATCTAAGTTATATAAAGGAAACATAATACGGTTTCTAAATATGTCATAAACAAAATTATCTTTTTTGCCACATAGGCCAATATCTATTAATTCATTTACGTCATAGCCTTTTTTCTCTAAAAGTTTACTTACGTTATTATCATTCATTGATAATCCTATTTCAAACTCATTTATTACGTCATCATCTATTTTTCTATTATGTAAATATTCAATTGCTTTCTTACCATAAACACTTTTAATATTATTTTGATAATACTTATTTGTTATATCAAACATTTTGTAGTATTTATCATATTTAGTATCTTGGGGCTTATAATCATCTTTTACGTTTATATCTAGGTTTATACCTGCTTTTTGTGCTACTTTTTTAACAGCACTTACAAAGCTTACTTTTTCATAGTTAGCTACAAAGTTAAAAACGTTACCAGATGCCCCACATACGAAACAGGTATATATTTGCTTTTCTGGAGATATACTCATACTTGGATTATGGTCATCATGAAATGGGCATATCGCAAAATAATTCTTACCCTTTTGTTCTACTGGCAAATACTCACTTATAACATCTACTATGTTAACTTTGCTTTTTATATCCAAAATTACATCATACGGTATTTTCTCCATAAAAAATTCCTCCCATATTAATTATTCTCCATTTTTTTCAAAAACCCCCTAAAAAATAGCAAAAAATCATAAAAAATCATAAATTTTTTCAAAAAAATGAAAAAAATCACAAAAAAACGACAAAATATGTCGTTTTTTACTCTCCATCCATAATATCTTCTACTTTTGATATTGCATCATATAAAGATATTTCTTCAAACTCATCTTTTTTTCTCTGCTTTATTTCTACTATTTGATCATTTATTTTATTACCTACCGTAATTCTAATTGGAATACCAATTAAGTCCATGTCATTAAACTTAACGCCAACTCTTTCTTCTCTGTCGTCTAAAATTGTTGAAATGCCTTGTTTTCGTAAGTTTTCATACAAATATAATGCTGCATCCATTTGTGCATCATCTTCTGTATTAACAACTACTATAGCTACCTTAAATGGTGCTATTTCAAGTGGCCAAATGATTCCCTTTTCATCGTTATTTTGTTCTACAACAGATGCCATGCATCTTCCAATTCCAATACCATAACATCCCATCCAAACAGGTGTGTTTTCGTTGTCTTTGTTTAAGTATGTTAATCCCAAACTTTCAGAGTATTTAGTTCCTAGTTTAAACGTGTTACCTATTTCTATACCGTTTTTGAAAGCAAGAGGCTTACCACACTTAGGACAACAATCATTTTCAGTAATTGATCTTATATCTTCTATCATTAAGTAGTTAAAATCTTCTAAGTTAACGTTTTTATAATGATAGTCAGTTTTATTAGCTCCCACTATAAAGTTTTTTAATTGTGCAACCTCTTTGTCCATAATAACCGGAATAGAAAGTCCAATAGGACCTGCAAAACCTAACTTAGCACCAGTTACTTCTTCTACTTCTTCCTTTGACGCTAATGAAATATCATTTACCTTTAAAGCTTTTTTAAGTTTTGCTTCATTAACTTCCATATCACCTTTAACTAATGCCGCATAAAATTTATCATCTGCTTTATATATAAGTGTCTTAACAAACATACTAGGATCTTCCTCTAAAAACTTAGATACCTCATCTATTGTTCCTACATCTGGCGTTTTAACAAGTTCTCTTATCTTTATATCATCGTCACTTTTTTTAGTTAATAACGTACATTTTGCAACATCACTATTAGCTGCATAACCACAACTATCACATATAACTAATTTATCTTCGCCAATAGGAGTAATCGCTTGGAATTCTTCAGACAATAAACCTCCCATTGCACCAGTATCAGATTTTACTATCCTATAATCAATACCAAGTCTTGTAAAAATCTTTTTATACGCATTATACATATTATTATAAGAATCATTAAGTCCTTTTTCATCCATATCAAAAGAATATGCATCTTTCATTAAAAACTCTCTTACCCTTATAAGACCATACCTACTTCTAGGTTCATCTCTAAACTTATCTTGAATCTGATAAATACTAAATGGCAAGTCTTTATATGATTTAACTTTAGCTTGCGCTGCTATCGTAAATAATTCTTCATGAGTAGGTGCTAAAACGTATGGCTTATCAAATCTATCTTTCAAAGAGAACATATCATTTCCAAAAGCATCACGTCTTTTAGAGGTCACATAAACATCTTCATTTATTAAAGCCGGCATTAAAAGTTCTCCGGCATTAACATTTTCCATTTCCTCTCTTATTATTTTTTCTATGTTTTTCATTACTTTATATCCCAGTGGTAAGTACATATAAACTCCACTAGACGTTTTCTTTATCATTCCACTTCTAGTTAATAAATTACCACTTACAGATTCTTCATCTTTTGCATTTTCTCTTAACGTATAAAAATAACTACTTTTTAATTTCATAACTTTCTCCTGTCTTTCAAAATAAAGTATATAATAAATAAAATATTTATGCAAGAAAAAAGGTTCTATTTTCTAGAACCAATTGTATATGATTTACCATCTTTTTCTTTGAATCTATTAATGTATGAACTTATTCTTGCAAATTGTTGTTCATTAACGTATAGTTTTTCTAAATTTTTACTTGGTGCTTCTAAAAGACCATTTGCAACTTGCTGCATAAGCATATTATCAAACTCTTGCATTAATTCAAACGCCTTTATTTCATTATCTTTATCTTCTTCAGCTAGTAAAGATACTTTACGACTAACATAATCTCTTTCCAAAGCTTTTCTAGAAACATATGGTAACTCCGCGTTATCATTAATGTTATCTTTTAAAACTTCAAAAAATAATATTTCATCTTCTACTTTTACCACAGGAATACTTTCTAAATATTTCAATGCATCTTTTTGATTGTTTGAAATATTATTATCCCTTGCTTTTTGTTCCATGCAAAATAATCCCATAACCAAAACCTCCTAATTTTTTATTTTAACTTTTCCTCTAAAGCTTTAAGCTTATTTTCCTCATCTTTTAGTTTTTCTCTTTCTGAGTTAACTATTTTTTCTGGAGCATTCTTAACATATCCTTCGTTTGAAAGTAGTTTTTTTCTTCTTTCGATACTTGATATTAAGCTTTCTTTTTCCTTTTCTAAAGTTTCTTTTTCTTCTTTAGTACTTTTTATTCCTTGGTAGCATAACACGATACTTCCATATGGGAATAATGCAGTACTTTCCGTTGCTCCCTCAAATGAAGATAATATAATATCACACTTTAATTGCCTTGTCAATATTTCAGCATTTTTGTCAATTATATCTTTGTATTCTTCTTCAAACTTATTAATAAGCCCAAATCCCTTTGGAATATTATTCTCTTTTTTTATGTTACGTAATTTAGATATTACTTCTATTAAAATATCAATTTCTTTTTCATCTTTTTTATATATCATATCCTTATTATATTTAGGATAGCTTGATAATATTATGTTTTCTTTATCCTTAACTGGTAATGAATTATATATTTCATCAGTTACATAAGGCATGAATGGATGAAGCATTTTTATAATATCTGTTAAAACCAAAATCAAGCAAGACTTTGTAGATATATTATCACTTGATACCTTACTATATTCTATGTATGTATCACAGAAATCTTCCCAAATGAACTTGTATAACTCTTTACCTACCACGTTAAAGTCATATTTATCCATGTTTTTCCTTACGCTTTTAATCGTTTTATTAAGTTTCGTTAAAATCCATTTATCACTAGAAGTTAAGTTAGATAAGTCTATTTCTTTTAAATCTTCCGTATTCATTAAAACATATCTTGATGCATTCCATATTTTGTTAATGAAATTCCAAGTAGATTTAACTTTATCTTCATCATATCTTAAATCTTGACCAGGCGCTGAATTAGTTGTTATAAACCATCTAAGTGAGTCTGCTCCGTAGTTATCTATAACATCCATTGGATCTACTCCATTACCTAATGATTTAGACATCTTTCTTCCTTCTTTATCACGAATAAGGCCATGTATTAAGCAGTCTTTAAATGGTCTTTTACCTGTTAACTTAAGTGATTGAAATACCATTCTGCATACCCAGAAGAAAATAATATCATATCCTGTTACTAAAACGTCATTTGGAAAATATCTTTCTAAATCATCTGTTTTATTTGGCCAACCAAGCGTACTAAATGGCCATAAAGCTGATGAAAACCAGGTATCTAAAACATCTTCATCACGCGTCCATCCTTCTTCTTTAGGAGATTCTTTTCCAACGTATACTTTATCACCCTTATACCAAGCCGGAATTTGATGTCCCCACCATAACTGTCTTGATATACACCAGTCATGACAATCACTCATCCAGTTAGTTAATATCTTTTCAAATCTTTCTGGAATAAAGTTAACTTTATTATCCTTATTCTTTTGATTTTCAAGTACGTTTTTAGATAATTCCTTCATATTAACAAACCATTGTTTAGAAAGATAAGGTTCAACCATAACGCCTGTTCTTTCAGAGTGTCCTACACTATGAGTCATCTCTTCTATTTTAATAAGTAGGCCTTCTTCTTTTAAATCGCGAATTAAAGCATTGCGGCACTCAAATCTATCCATACCAGCATATTTGCCGGCATTACTATTCATGGTAGCATCTTCATTCATAACTACTATTCTCTCTAAATTATGACGGTTGCCAACTTCAAAGTCATTTGGATCATGTGCAGGAGTTATTTTAACAACCCCTGTGCCAAACTCTATATCGGCATGAGGATCACCAACAATTGGAATTGGCTTATTAACGATAGGTAATATAACGTTTTTACCAATTAATTTATTATATCTATCATCATCAGGGTTAACTGCAACAGCAGTATCTCCAAACAATGTTTCTGGTCTTGTTGTTGCAACTTCTAGATATTTATCACTACCTTCTATAAAGTATTTAATGTGATAAAAAGCACCAGGTATATCTTTATATATAACCTCTTCATTAGAAAGAGCTGTCTTTTGAACTGGATCCCAGTTTATTATTCTCTCACCACGGTATATTATTCCTTCATTATAATACTTAACAAATACTTCGTTTACAGCGTCATTTAATCCCTCATCAAGAGTAAAGCGCTCCCTTGAGTAATCAAGTGCAAGCCCAAGTTTAGCCCACTGACTTCTAATAGTTTTTGCATACTCATCCTTCCACTTCCAGGCTTTAGATAAGAATCCTGCGCGTCCTAAATCACGCTTGTTTATTCCTTCTTTTTTAAGTCTATCTACTACCTTTACCTCGGTTGCAATCGCTGCATGATCCATTCCTGGAAGCCATAAAGCATCATACCCGTCCATTTTCTTATAACGAATTATAATGTCTTGAAGTGTTGTATCCCAAGCATGCCCTAGATGCAATTTACCAGTTACATTTGGTGGTGGTATAACAATTGAAAAAGCTTCTTTTGTTAAATCTCCTGCTTTAAAATAGTTATGTTTAATCCATGATGCATATTTTCCTTCTTCTACTTTTATATGATCATATTTCTTATCTAACATAATTAATGCCTCCCTTTTCTTTAATTAAATCATTATTTTTATAGCCTTTAACAAACTCTTCGAAACATGAAGCATTAGGAAGTTTATATAATTCTTTATTTGATATAATTGCAGATTCCATTACAATGCCCCTATCGAATAACTTTTCTAGTTTTTTTATTTGATTATTTGATATGTCATCTGGGACAAACGCTCCATATAAATTAAAATGCGTATAAATAATAACATAACCTTCACTTACCAAATTAATTATGTCATTATGTTCCAATCTATTTTGAATACAGTATTCATATAATACATCATTATGATTTAGATCATCAGTTAATCCATATTCAAAATAATCACTAATTTTAGCTCCATCTGGTGGAATGATAATAATTTTTGCCTTCATTTTTTCACTTCCTTATCTAACGTTTTTCCGTACCTTATTTTCTACGTAGTTTAAAAATACATCAAAAGGATCATTATTACCATCTAATAAATATTGTAAATCTACATTAAAAGAAATATTATTATTTGATAATAAGTTTTTTATTAAATCCTTATTTTCATGTATAGAATCAAGTTGATCTACACTAAATGTTTCAGCATCATTTATAAAAATACAAGTAATGTCATCTTCTGTTGTGAATACTATGTATCCAAGATTTGAAAGCATCATAGCAAATTCTTGAGAAGTTGTATATATTGCATCTTCTTTATTATAACTTATATTGTTAATATCAAAATATTCAATAAGTTTTAAAGCATGTCCCTTGTCATCTACACTAGTAACATGCAAGTTACCATTTGGTGCAATAACAACAAGAAATCTATTATTCATAAATATCCCTCCAAAAAAATCGTCCTTTAATAAAGGACGATTATAACCGCGATACCACCTTAGTTCATATCAAATTGATATGCATCTTAAATGCCATAACGCGGCACACGTAGTTATTTACTTAATTTCTACAACTAGGCTCCCAAGCTACCTTCACTTAAAACATATATAAACTCACAGCATACGTTTACTCTCTTTGATACGCTAAAAAGTTACTCCTCTTGTTCATTGCCTTTTAAAATATAAGAATAGTATATCAAATTTTTGTTAAATTAACAAGCCCATACTTAAAATTAATAACTACTACATTTACCATTCAAATTAATTTTTTCGCTGTTATTTAATAAATTATCGGTAACCTTAAAAGTTGAATTATCATCTTTTTCAGTACACGTAGCAACTAAGTTACCACTTTTACATGTTTTATTACCATCAACGCATTCAAAATCTTTGGTCCAATATCTAATACCATATCTACTCTTTACTCTAATGGTAGGTTTGCCATTAACTTTAACCTCATCTATTGATAAGAAAATCCCGTTTATCAAGTCATCGTTTGCTTTGCCAATTAAGCTTGACGAAGATGATAATTGCGCAAGTGCAACCCCTAAAAATAATAAAAAAGCAATCAATAGCGTATACAAAATACTAGATATTGCAAATCCTTTGCTATTAAGCATAAAAATCATCTCCTATCATTCTTTTAATATAATAACATTTTTCAAAAGAAAAAACCACATTTTTTACAAATATGGTTTCACTTTAGACATTTATCCATATAATATAACAAAGGTGATAATATGCGTTTTAATAATTCGTTTTTTAAAGGGTTTTCTTGGGCGTTAATACTTGTTATAGCATTTTGCTTTATAACTTTTTATCAAGCTATAATAGCACTTATACTATGTGCTAGATTTCAAGTTTTTCTATTATTCATTGACCTTTGTCTTTTGTTCTTTGGTATTTTCTGCCTCTTGTTCCATAAATAATTTATCAGTTGTAACTAAATAGTTACAAAGCCTTGCAACATCAATTGTTTTAGCCATTTCACTTTTAGTCAAATCAAGTTTATCTGGTATAAATAAATATATAAAGATAAGCATTTCTTCTTCCTTAGTAAGTGGGAATCTTTTTTTATATTCATGGTATAATTCATTAAAATCATAATCAGCGAAGTTATTCTTATATAAATTTATAAAATCATATATAGGAAGACCTCTTTTAGCATTATTCCAGCTTATTAAAACATTTTCATCATTTCTAATTAGATGATGAACATCCAAGTTATTGTGAAGAAGAACAATTCTTTTCTTACTTGTCTTCTCCATTTTTTTATACCAATCATCAAGTGTGTTTTTACTAAATTCCAGACAATTAAATATCATAGAGCAATTTCTAGCTAGCATATAAGAAGAAGGTGACATATAAACTTTAGATTCAACCATGTTTATAATGTCATCATAATAATTATAAGTACTTACTATTTTATTAGATAAGTACTCATATAACTCTTTTACCTCATCTACTGATGTGTCTTTATAATAAACCGTCTTATTATGTAAAAGAGCGGATGTTTTAATTAAATCACTCATTCTTTGTTCTTTCGGCATTTCTAAATCTTCTTCATATTTATAAATGTATACATCCTTATCTAAATATTCTAACTTCGGTAAATAGGCAAAACCCCTGGAATTAAGATAATTATATACTTCAAGTGCATCTTCTTTGTTTTCTTTTACAACGTGTTTATTATCATTCTCGTCTTTATATATGACCGCGCTCTTATAAAATTCATACTTTTTAGCTTTGGGACATATCTCTTTTATTTTACTAAGAAGTAATTCATTGTTCATTAGAAATCGGAATAATTATCTTAGTTCCCAAAACAATGTTATTTAAATCGTTATATTTTTCTAGCTCTTCTTTGCTTACGTTATATTTAGTAGTTATTTCATCTATTGTTTCGTTGTCTCTTATAATATGAACTTTATACGTAATATATTTTTCTTCTTTATCAAATAGACCAGTTTCTATCTTGCTTGTAATATCGCTTTTTATTTCTTCAGAAACTTCTTTTTTAGAACTTTCTTCTCTTATTAAAGTATCTTCATTTTTATTAGAAGTAATAACATTATCATTCATTAAATCATCATTCCTTTCATCTTTATTCGGCATGATACTTTGTCTTTCCTCTTTTTTTACCTCAGCTGGTTTTTCTACCTTTTCCTTTTCATAAACTAAGTTATCTACTAATACATCTATATGAACTCTTAAAAATTCATCATTTATAATTTCGTAATAAAAATCATCAATGTCAATAGTTACTTTTGATGCATCATATTTTGAATCAAGTGTTATATCAAAAGGAATGTTTTCTTCAAATACTTCTTCATTTATGCTTATATCATTTATTCTGTATTTACCACTTACGGTAAAACTACCTACCACAGAATCACTATTTTCCATTTTTAAGTTATGTTCTAGTGCAATACTTGTTATTTCGTAAATCTTAGGTGCTAAAGAAATATCTTTAACAAAAGGTATTATTTGTTTCATATACTCATCTCCATTCATTAAAATGTATGCTAAAAAAAGAAGAAAATGTTAACTTTTCTTCTTTTTAAATAAATCATCATATATATCTATGTAATTTTGAACCAATACTATTTCTATTTTTTCTTTTACTTCTTTTGGAATATCACTTAAATCAGCCTCATTAAGTTTTGGAACAAACATCTTATTTACTCCTGCTTGATATGCTCCAAGTGATTTTTCCTTTAATCCACCTATCGGAAGAACCTTTCCAGTAAGTGTCATTTCACCTGTCATTGCAACAGTATTAGACACACTCTTTTTAAGTAACATACTTATTATTGCAGTAGTAAGTGCTGTTCCTGCTGATGGACCATCCTTTGGAATACCACCTTCTATTGCATTTATATGGATGCAAGATGAATCAAATAGTTTTTCATCTATTTTTAAATCTTTCGCATGACTTTTAATATAACCAAGTGCAATTGATACGCTTTCTTTCATAACATCACCTAAGTTACCGGTTAATTTAACAGGTTCTTTAGAAGGATACATAACAACTTCTATTGGTAAAACTGTTCCTCCATAACTTGTGTATGCAAGACCATTTACAACGCCTGGCGTGCTTTCTAATACCTTTGTATTTTCATACTTAGGTTTTCCAAGTAATTCTTCTAACTTTTTATCAGTTATTTTGATAGATATAGTATCTTTTTTATCTTCAAGCATCTTTTTAACTATTTTTCTAACTATCTTATTTATTACTCTTTCAAGTTCACGAACTCCAGCTTCCTTAGTATAACATCTAATTATTTTAAATATTATTTCATCACTAAATTTTATATTTTTCTCATTTAATTGGTATTCTTCTAGAGCCAGTTTAATTAAATGTTCTTTTGCTATATGAAGTTTTTCATATTCTGTATAACTTGATAAGTCAATTATTTCTAATCTATCTTTTAATTCATCTGGTATTTGAGCAATATAATTAGCGGTTAATATAAACATAATCTTAGATAAATCATACGCTTCTTCAACGTAGTTATCATAGAATTTATCATTTTGCTCAGGATCTAACACCTCAAGTAAACTACTTGCTGGATCTCCCTTGATATCCTTAGTCATTTTATCTACTTCATCAATTAGAAATACAGGATTATTAGAACCACACTTTTTAAGTGCATTAATAATTCTTCCAGGATTTGCTCCCATATAAGTTCTTCTGTGCCCTATTATTTCTGCGGGATCGTTTACTCCACCAACTGATATTTTAACAAATTTTCTATTCATCGCCTCAGCAACACTTTTTGCAAGAGATGTTTTACCAACTCCTGGAGGGCCTACTAAACATATAATTGGTGCTTTATTAGATACGCTTCTTTCTTTAACTGCTAAATACTCGATAATTCTTTCTTTTATTTCAGTAAGACCATAATGAGATTTATCAAGTACTTCTTTTACCTTCTTTAAATCAGTATTATCTTTTGTATAAGTATTCCAAGGCAAATTAATTAAAACATCTATATAATTTCTTATTATTCCAATTTCAGGAGAAGCTTGAGGAGTAGATTCATATTTTTTAAGTTCTCTTTCTAACTTCTTAGTAATGTTTTTTGGACATTTTAACTTTTTTATTTTACCTCTTAACTCTTCTATCTCGTCATCCTTAGATGAAATATCTCCAAGTTCTTCTTTAATTAATCTTATTTTTTCTCTTAGTATGTATTCTTTTTGACTTTTATCCATTTCTTTTTTTAGCTTAGTATCAAGTCTTTTTTCTATTTCATATACGTCTAATTCTTTTTGGATATCCTCTAAATCCATCATAACCCTTGTATGAGGATTTACCGTATTTAATATTTCATATTTACGTTCAAATGATGTTGGCATATAATTTGCAACAACGTCTGCCAATTTGCTTACCGTCTTTATTTCATCTATTACTGCTAGTATGCTATTAGATGAATAAGGAACTAAATTAATGTAGTTTTCAAGTTCAGTTTTAAGTTTTCTAACTAAGGCCTCTTCATCTGATAAATCCATTGCATATCTAGTAGGTGATGAAATAACTCCTGCAAAAACATCATCATATCCCTCATACGAAACATAGTTATTTATAACAGCACGCCTTTTTCCTTCAATAGTAACTCTAATGCAACCATTAGGAAGTGTTGTTTTCTTAGTAATCTTACCAACTACTCCAAGTTTAGGTAATTTATTTATTTCTATTTTTTCTTCTAAAAAATTATTAGGAGATACTAAAAGTACGTACCCATCATGATTTTCACTTGCAAGTTCTATTATTTTAGTATCTAATTCATCTATTAAATCTATTTTAAGTTCAGCGTAAGGAAGAACTATTATCCCTCTTAAAAGTATTATTGGTAAATTGGTTTTTTCCACAAAACATTCCTCCTTAAATCAAATATAAATTTTTACTTTTTATTATAAACCATAGACTTTAAAAGTCAACAATATTAAGTTAATTTAACTAGTAATTTCTGGTAATAAAAGAAAATATGTAAAGTAAAAAGAAAATGAATTTTTAAAATCCTATTTTCCTTTTCTTTACCTTCATATAATCATTAGTATTAATATTATTGCATTCATTTATAAAGTAATCTAATGAAGTATTATCAGCTAGTACAGAAACAGGACATGAGCTATCAGTAATTTTAAAATCATCAGTGCAATTAAATCCTTGCATTACTTTATTAGAACTTATAATAGTATTATATTTATCTCTTATACAAGTACTCCCAACAATTGTATCTGGAACTATGTATTTTGTTTTAATATCATTTCTAATTAAAGTTTTGTCATAGTTAACATGACATCTAAAATCTTGATTATAATTTCCTGTATCTTTAAAAACATCAACATAACGTATATAATTAGTATCAATATTTCCATAATATACTACTCTTCTATTTATTATTTCAGATAAATTTCTATTATCATATTTCTTTTTAATCCTAATATTTGATTTATAAATAACACCATTAGAATTAATTAAAGTATCTTTGCTAATCAATCTATCATAAGTACGATTATAAATATCAAGCTTACCACTAATAAAATACTTTATATCATCTATTTCATAATCATATTTTAATATAATAGAATTATCACGTTTTTCAAGAACATAATCCTTATCATTTTTAAGACATCTTAAAATTATATTTTTATTTTCTTTTTTCAAAAAAATAAAATCTTTAAAGAATATTTCAAATTCATAAGCTAAATTTTCATCAAATGGTATGTTTATAAAATCATTAAGTACGTTAAACCAATCATTTTTCATAAATAACTTCCTCTTTTTTTGATTTATATAATAGCATGTTTTAATTATAATTACAATAAAAAACTAGTTTATTAAAACTAGTTTTCTAAAATCAATTATTTCTTTAATATGTCTAATACTTTTTGTACCTTTATATCATACTTAAGCATTTCAAGTCCGCCGAAAGCTTTAATGTATTCATCTTTATCCATACCGTGCTTCTTAGCTTTTTCTTCTGCGTCATGATTTGCTTCCTCATCTGTTGCATCAATCTTTTCTAATTCAATTATTTCATCGATTGCAAAACGAAGTTTAACTCTCTTTTCTGCTTCTTCATGCATTTGAGCCTTTAGTGCTTCTTCTGATGAGTTAGTAAACTTATAGAATTGTTCTAAAGTAATGCCTTGCATTTTTAATCTTTCAGCATATTGTTCTACCATTCTATCTAATTCTTCGTGAATTAATTCATGTGGAACTTCAACAGAAGTTTCTTTAAGTAATGCTTCAAATAACTCATCAACGTATTTATTTTCAGCTTCATACTCTTTTTGTTCAGTCATTGTTTCTTTAACCTTTTTTTCTAAATCTTCTTTAGTTTTAACGTCTTCCAATCCTAAATCTAAGAAGAAATCTTCATCTAATTCTGGATAAACCTTAGTCTTAACTTCATGAACTAATACCTTAAATACTACTGGTTTACCTTTTAATTCTTCAGCATGATAATCTTTAGGGAAAGTTACGTTAACATCTTTTTTATCTCCCTTTTTAACTCCTACTAAAGCTTCTTCAAAACCTGGTATAAATGAATTGCTACCTAATTCAAGAGCGTAGTTTTCAGCCTTACCACCTTCAAATGCTTTATCTCCATCAAAACCTTCAAAATCAATTATAACAGTATCACCATTTTCAGCTTTACCATCTTTAACAGTTAAGTCAGCATATTCTTTTCTCATTTTTTCTATTTCGGCATCAACGTCTTTTTTAGTTACTTTAACTGAATCTTTTTTAACACCTAAATTTGTATATTTATTTATTTTTATTTCTGGTTTTGTAGTAAATGTAAATACGTAAGTAACTCCTGTTTCATCTGCTTTTTCTATTCCAACTGTAGGTTGCATGATAGGCTCACCCTTAAATTCTTTTAAAGCCTTAACATAAGCTTCGTTCATGCATGAGTCAACAGCTTCAACAACGATTGATTGTTTTCCGTATTTTTGCTCATATATATTTCTTGGAGCTTTACCTGGTCTAAAACCATCTATTTTTACTTTCTTAATTATTTTCTTAAATGTTTCATCTAATTTCTTTTCCCAATCTTTACCAGTTATTTCAACTTTAATTTCATGGACATTTTTAGCTTTTTTTTCTTTCTTTTCTGCCATAAATATAATTCCTCCCTAAAACAATTAGTATTATAACTTATTTAAAAATCTTTTACAAGTCTTTATTTGGAAGTAGCCAAATAAAAAAGATAGCGAAACTTACGCTACCTTAACTATTTCTATATTAAAGTTTCCGTTTGGAGATTCAACCGTAACCTTATCATTTGCTTTTTTACCCATTACAGCCTTTGCAATTGGAGATTCATTAGAAATTTTATTAGCGAAAGGATCAGCTTCATTAGTTCCAACTATCGTGTATTCTTCTTCCTCATCGTCATCATCGTATTTAACGGTTATAACAGAACCTACACATACCTTACCATCGTTACTTCCTTCAATAATAGTTGCGTGCTCTAAAGTATACTCTATTTCTTTTATTCTATCCTCTAATCTCCCTTGCATCTCTTTAGCTGCTGAATACTCAGCGTTTTCAGATAAATCACCTTGAGCTCTTGCCTCTTTTAAATCTTTAATGATTTGTGGGCGTTTAACAGTTTTAGCTTCATTTAATTCTTCTTCTAGCTTTAAAAAACCTTCACTAGTTAAATAGATTTCTTTTTCTTTTCCCATTTAAAATCACCTCTAAATATTAAACTGCGTATCATAATACTACAAAAATGATGTTTTGTCAATCTAAAAAGTTGACACGTAATAAATCATTTTTAGAAACCTTAACAGGACAATTTATTCTAACTATTTCTCTTGGATGACAAGCTTTATCTATCTTGTTTCCATCAATATCAGTTAAAGTTTCTATTATAAATGAATAATCATCTTTTCTTGGACCAAAAACAGTCACCTTATCAAATGGCTTAAAGTAATTTCTTTGTTCTATTATAGCTTCTTTTTTTTCTTCATCATAATCTAATACTATTCCTAAAAAATCTTGGTTAGAATCTTCTTGTCTGTTTTTATAGTATTGTTCATCTTTTGATGGCATTTTATTAAAAAACTGCGGTGCAACTTCTCTGTTAGCAACACGATATAGTATTTTCCTAGCATTTTTTACATATTCATAATCTACGTTACCACTTAAATACATATCTATTAGTTTTCTATAAACTGATATTATGCTGGAAGTATAATAAACGGATCTCATTCTTCCTTCTAACTTAAATGATGCAACGCCTATTTCTATCATATCTTTTACGTAGTCAAATAAAGATAAGTCTTTTGGCGCTATCGAAAAATTATCCCCGTCTGATACTACTTTACCATCACCTTTTAAATTAAAGTTAAACCTACATACCTGACAACATCCACCTCTATTAGCATCTCTATTTGTAAAGTAATTGGAAAGTACACATCTACCTGAAATATTAGTGCACATCGCACCATGAATAAAACATTCTACCTCACATCCTACGCTTTTTATTATGTCTTTAATATCTTCTTTAGAGCATTCACGTGCTAAAACAATTCTAGAAACTCCATGACTTACGTAGTATTTAGCAGCATCTTTATTTAAGATAGATGCCTGGGTACTTAAATGAAGCTCTAGTTTAAGATTATTTTTATGTGTAATATCAATAACTAAAGGGTCACTAAATATAACCGCATCAACTCCTATTTTATCTAACTCTTTTAAGTAATCTTCAAAACCATTTACATCATTATTATGAAAAACTATGTTAACCGTTACGTAAACCTTTACACCATGCTCATGAGCAAACTTTACACCTTCTTTAATTTCTTTTAACGTAAAGTTTTTAGCATTTGCACGTAAACTATAATTTACACCACCTAAATAAACAGCATCCGCTCCATACAAAACAGCCCATTTTAACTTTTCTAAATCACCTGCAGGAGCAAGTAGTTCTATTTTTTTATCTTTCATCTTTCTTCACCCTGTAAATAGTTTCTTTATTAATAAACCCATAATTAGCGTTATATGTATCATTAATCCAGTCATTTTTATCTTTCTTATTATTCATAAATATTTCTAATACTTTTTTTACATCACCAAGCATAAAGCCATCTACTATTTTATAGTCTACATCTATATCAAAAGAAAGTAAGTTAAGTACTTTATCTCCTAATATATGTGTTCCGAAATTATCTTCTATAATCTTATAGATATTATTACTATTTTTTTCACTAATTTCATAAATAGATGAGGTATCATTTATATTAAAATACTCTTTATAATTACTTATAAGCCTTCTTTTAGAAGTAGATAAATGAGGATAGCCAAAGACTTGTTTAAATAAAACTGACTTTGTATTTTTCTTTATATCATTTATTTCACTAAGTGTTATGTCATTAGTTAAAACCGTTCCATAAACACCATTATTATAATAGTGATTAATGGCATAAAAGCTGTTATTAAGATGCATTTGATCAAGAATAACATTCGTCTTTATATCATACGTTAAAGCCGCTATATCGCCTACTATAATGCCTGCTATGCCTAAGCTATCTACTTTTTTTAATTTCTTTTTATAATCTTCTAACTCACTATTAAATATAACTCTATTAAAACTTACAAATATTTCTTTTCCCTTTAAATCATCTTTTATCTTTTTTATTTCATCTATATTAAATGTTTTGCCAAACAAAAAAGAATACTTATCTATACCAAGTATGTATCCGTCTGCTTCATAAGATAATTCTTTTACGTCATTTATTTTTAAAAGTATTTTACTCATCTTTCTTCTTCCTTCTTCTAGATATTGCAACACCATCACCTATCTCAAAAAACCTTGTTTTAAATTTTTCATTATCCTTTAAAAAATTAATGTATCTCTCAAGTTTGGTAATAAGTTGTCTTAAGTTTCTAGACATCTTTGTTTTATCTGAATACGTAAGTCCGTGAAAATTAATGTTATCAGTTACAATAAAACCTTTTTGTTTTAAGTTCTTAGAGAATTTTTCAAAAAACTTAATGTACTGACTTTTAGCAGCATCAATAAATATAAGGTCAAATTCTTCATCCGTATTAAAAGCAAGAGCATCCGCTAAAATAAGTGTAATTCTGTCTTCCAAATTAAATTCTTTTATGTTTTTAACAGCTTCTATGTATCTATCTTTATCTCTTTCTATCGTAGTTACACAAACGTCACTAGAAGTAAGCGCCATGTTAATTGCAGAGTATCCAATTGCACTACCTATTTCAAGTATATTCTTAACGTTATTTAACTTTATGAACTCGGTTAAAAACGTAATTCCATCTTTTTCCATTATAGGAATACCTTTTCTATCAGCATACTTTTCCATTTTTCTAATTAAAAATTCTTGATCCATTAATAACACCACCTAAATCTAACAATAATTATATAAAAAAAAGTGATAAAAATCAATTTAATATCACTTTAAAATAATGTTTTAAGCATTCTTTATGACACAATTAACGTTTGAATTTAATTTATTTACAAATGTTTTAGAATTATCGTCTTTAACATAAATAGTTCCATCACTTGTTATTCCATAAAACATTGCACCATAATCTGTTAAAGAGCTAAAATCAAACGATGACATGTCAAGAGTTAACAATGATTTACATCCAGAAAACATATTTCTAGTTTTTTGAATATTGCTTCCATTCCATGTACTTATATTTAAATATTCTAAAGACTCACATAATCTAAACATATTTCTAATATCAGTTGCACCAGTAATATCCCAGCCACTCAAATCCAAACTTTTTAGTAATGTACATCCAGTAAATAGCCCATCCCAGTCCGGATTACCTCCTACGAAATTTTTTACTTTTGATGTATTAAAATTTTCTACATCAAGTTTTTCAACTGAAGAACAATTCATAAACATTCCACCCATGCTAACCACGTTAGACGTATCAAAGTTTGATACATTAAGCGTGCTTAAATTCTTACAGCCCTGAAACATATAATACATATTGGTTACTTTAGATGTATTCCAAAGACTCAAATCTAGTTTAGTAAGTGACGAACATCCATTAAACATACCACTCATCAAAGTTACGTTTGAAGTATCCCAATTTGATACATCAACATAGGAGAGTTTTGCACATCCAGAAAACATATTTCTCATATTGGTTGCTTTCTTAGGATTCCATCCAGTTAAATCAAGAGATTCTAAATTTGTGCATCCAGAAAACAAGCCTTTTCCGTCCGTATCAAATGTTGTTACGTTAGATACATTCCAATTACTTAAATCAAGGGATTTTAAAGTCTTACATTGATAAAAGACATTTTGCATGTTTGTTGCAAGCATTGTATCAAATCCGCTCACATCTACCTCAGGAAGTAAAGTGCATCCCCAGAACATGCTTGAATAATTAGTAGCTAAAGTAACCTTCCATCCACTTATATTTAAGTTAGAAAGTTTACTACAATTATAAAACATATTATTAATATATTTAATATTTGATACATCCCAGCCACTTAAATCCAAACTTTCCAATAATGGACAATTTTCAAACATTCCAGAAATTGCAGTAGATTTTGATGTATTAAAATTTTTAACATTAAGAACGCTCACCCTTCTACAACCAGAAAACATCCCTCCCATTGTAGTCGAATTAGCAGTATTCCAATTTGACACGTCAAGCGTCTCGACCGAAGAACAATTTAAAAATACCTGCTGCATATTTTCAACTTTAGAAACATCCCAGTTCGATACATCAATAACAGGAAGCGATGAGCATCCGTTAAATGCTTCACGCATGTTTTTGACATTGGATACATTCCAATTTGATACGTCTAGATTTGATAATTTTCTACATGATAAAAATAGCATATAAAAACTTGTAACCTTTGAAACATCCCAGTTTGACACATCTAATGATGTCAATGCCTTACATCCACTAAACAATCCTGTCATAGTAGTTACTTTTCCAACGTCGAAATAAGATGTATTAAGAGTTTCTAATTTAAAACATTCATTAAACATATATGTCATGTCATTTGCATTTGAAGTATCAAAGTAATTAGTGGAATTTATTGACGTTAAAACTGAGTATCTTTGGAATAAATAAGCAGACCACGCTGGCGAATATACCTTTCCTATACCACCAATATATAATTCGTATAACCCGTTATTATCAGAGTCTTTATATGATGCTATTACAGTGCCATCCTTGTTTGCAGAAGCATCCCAGTACCCTATCGCATTTTCTACTGGATCTAGTGTTGGTAAAAAGGTTATATTTTCTATTTTATCTTTGGTAAGAGTTCCTCCAAAAACTTTCGTAGTCCAAGCACCCTCATTTTTCAATATGGACATAGGCTTCTTAAAGTCAAACTTAAGCACTGTATCTAAATTGGTATTACTAGGAAGTGTCGTTATGCTATTTTTATATTTTATCTTTACGATAAATTCTTTTGTTGTAGCAGGCTCTATTAATTCTTTTATTCCTATACCATTTATTACGTATTCCATATTATCATTATTATTTATTTCTTGTGATATAGAATTTATCCACATTGCTACATTTCCCTTATTTACCACTACAACTTTATATGATACCGTAGAATTAACTTGCTTTAAATCTACTCCTAATTTAATCGTGTTTTTACTATAATTACTATTATAATTTTCTAATCCTACGTTTTCTGTTTCATATAATGATACGCTTGTTATTCTTATATCTGCATCTACTCTAAATGTTGCTTCTCCACTTATTTTTAACTCTCTATTTAACGCTGCATAACCTACTGATAAACATAATGTAAAACATGTAAAAAGTAAAAACAGCATTAAATTGGTTCTGTTTTTATATTGTTTTCCCACTTTTATCTTTCTATATTTCATACTTATCAACACCTTGAACTTGTTACTTTTCTATTGTTTATAATATCATATACCCCCCCCCGGGTGTCAATAGGAATAAATTTGTTTATAAAAAAACAGCCCTATTAGGCTGCTTCATTAGCGTCTTCTGGATTTGACAAAGAAGACAAAATTCCTTCTATAAGTTTCCACTCTTCATCGGTTTCAATTGGAAGAAGCACAGGGTTTTCTTCTTCAGGATTGAATATAGAGGCATATACTTTTGTATTACCTTCATCATCAAGTGTATTGTCAGTGTATGCTATATAATTCTTCTTTGTTTTTTCATCTTCATAAGTGAATAAAACCTCACATTTAATTTCTTGCCCATCATCATTTACTATCGTAAACGTATTATCTTGTTTAACTCCGTTATTTTCCATTTTTTTCTCCCTTTCTTATATCTAAATAATTTTGCAAAATTACAGTTGCTGCTACCGTATCCACTTTGGACTTTCTTTTTTTTCTTGAAATATCAGCTTGCAGCAAAACGTTGTTAGCCGTAACAGATGATAATCTTTCATCTTGCTCATAAACAGGAATATCATAAGTATTATTTAGCACTTTAACAAATTCTTTTGTTCTTTCAGCTGCAAATCCTAAAGAATTATTCATGTTTTTTGGAAGACCAATTACGATTGCTCCTACCTTATATTCATCCATTATTTTTGTTAAGTCGTCCAATATTTCTTCAGGATTATTCTCACTAAACCTGAGAGTTGTTATGGCACTTGCTATCGTTTCAGTCTTATCACTTACCGCAACACCTAATGTTTTAGTACCTAAATCTAAACCAATGTATCTCATTAATTTAAGTATTCCTTTAATAATATTTCAAGAATTTTTGCTCTGTCTATTTTTAAAATCTTGTTTCTGGCTTCTTTATGATTTGAAATATAGCCTGGATCTCCACTCATTAAATAACCAACAAGCTGATTTACTGGATTATATCCTCTTTCTTCTAAAGCCTCACAAACTTCTTTAATTGTTTCTTTGACTAATGCTTCGTTAATATTTTCAATATTAAACAAATAAGTTGTTGATGACATATTATCACTCCCATCTTTTATAAGATAAGTATATTTTACCATTTTTTCAATTAAATATCAATATAATAAAATAATGAGTCAATAAAAGGATCAAAGATTAACCTTGATCCTACATTAAATTTATAAATTTTGGTAAAAAAACATATAGTCCAACACATAAAGCTGTAAATGCCGATGTAACAACTGCTGCTGCTGCAACATCTTTAGCAACCATTGCAAGAGGATTAAAATGGCTTGTATATAAATCAACGGTAAGTTCTATCGCAGAATTAATAAGTTCTGATGTAATAACAAGTGTAACCATCGAATAAACAAGTAACCACTCATAAGCCTTTAAATTAAAGATAATACCAAATATAGTAACTAAAATAGTTGCAATAATATGAATAAGTAGGTTTTGTTCTCTATCAAAAAACTTTTTTATTTTCTTCATATAATTTACCTAAACATTGCAATTATCTTTGGAACAAACACAACGAGCCACATACCTGTTGCCATCATATCTGCTATAAAGCAGGCTGCTGATGCCGTGTCCTTAGCAACTTTAGCAAGTGGATGAAACTCTTCTGTTACCATGTCAACAACTGCTTCTATTGACGTATTAAAAAGCTCTGTAACAAGTATTAAAGCTCCCATAACAAGTGTTATAACCCACTGAATTGGTGTTATATGAAATCCAAAACCACAAGCTATTATAATAGTCATTACAATAACGTGAAGAAGTAAACTCTGTTCATGTAAATATGCATACTTAAGTCCATCGAAAGAATATTTAAAACTCATAAAAATTCTTTTTAATCCTATTTTCTTAAATCCTTGTTCTTCTACGTATTTTCCTCTTGATATTTCTACCTTAACTTTCTTTTTTGATGCCATAGCTATCTAACAACTCCTTTTGTAATCCAAACATTTTTATTTCATCTTCTTTTGTCATATGATCGTATCCTAATAAATGTAGTAAGCCATGAACACCTAAGAAACATATTTCTCTTTTAGTAGAATGTCCATAATCTTTAGCTTGACTTATCACCCTGTCGTAAGATATATATACATCTCCTAAAACCCTAAGACCTGGCACATCAATTTGCTTGTTATCTTCTAGTGCAAACGTAATAACATCCGTTTCCCTATCAATGTTTCTATACTCTTTATTTATCTTATGAATACTTTCATTGTCTACAATTATAACATTAAACATAACGTTTTTCAATTGTAACTTTTCCAAAGCATAATTAATGAAATCCTTTAGTAAATCTAGTTCTTCTACTGGTTTTTTATACTCGTTAAAAAATTCTACATAATTCATGATAACAACCTCCAAAAATTAAACTTAAACGATAAGTATATTATAATTAAAATTATAACTAAACACAAGATGTCTAAGAAAATTTGATTCTTCATAAAATTTGGAAGTTTTTTTATTAATTTATCACTAAACTTATAAATAAAGTATCCTATAACACCTCCTAAAGTATTTAATATGACATCATCAATGTCTGCGGTTCTTCCTATTTTTGTTTGAGCAAACTCAATTGAACAAGAAACTAAAACCGATATTAATAATATAGGATACATTTTCTTATTTTTAATGTAGTGACTGGCAAAAAGGCCAAATGGTACAAATAAAAGTATATTTCCAAGTACGTTTCTTATAAAAAGTCTAGATGATACGTTATATCTAAATATCTCTCTAAACGGAATAAAATTATTAGTTCCATAATTGTTATCTTGAAACGTTACAATGTAATATAAAAGAAGTATGTAAATAATAAAGCATAACATTAAAAGTTCTTTATAAAAAACAAATTGCTTTTTATTACATAAAAGATATGTTATTCTAATTGATATTAAGATAACTGCAAAAATAAAGATCATCGGCCATACGTTATGAATGGTCTTCATAAAAATACTTGTAAACATTATTTATACCTCTTTAATTTTCATTTGTATTTTCTTTGTTTAATAGTGAAGTATCTGCATCTTTAAAATCAGTAATATTTTCATACACTTTAAAGAAAACACCTATTTCTATTTTACTCTTATTTTGTTTAAAGTTCAAAGTTTTTTTACTTATTATATATTCATCATCCTTAAGGTTTACACTTATTTTATTTTCTGCTAGTTTTGTAGCTTTTTTAATTGCTTCTTTAGTTCCTAATTTCTCTTTTTTTACCTTTGTTTTTCTTTGTTTTTCCATTCTTACACTAAAAGGAAATATTTTTTCTTTTATAAGCACGTTTTTATGTTCTAAATAATTAGTAGCATAATTTTTTCTAAGAGAAGCTTCCCTTTTCATAAAAGATACTATAATGTTTTGTTTAACGTCATTTAAATATATAACCTCTTCATAATAAAGTGGGTATTCTATCGTTACTAAGTACCATACTTCAGCGTATACGCATCCCACCGCTCGGACCTGTCCTTTTACTGTTTCATCTTTAATAATATCACCTGATACTATTGTCTCTCCTTTTGATACATAATCATTTTTCTTTTTTAAGATTACCCCATTAGATGCTTCTATTTTCATTATTACACCATCTTTTTTAGCTACTATATGACGAGGTTTATCATATTCTTTTTCCTTATTTAACTTGCGTTCAGTTACCTTTACAGCAAGTTTACTACCATATCTCTCTATTTCAAGCCACTCTATTTTATCTTTGTTATCATTAACTATTTTATTAATTATTTTCTTTCTTTTTTTAAATGATGGTATAAAACGAAAACAAGATATATTATTATCCTTTAATTCATCATAAATTAAGTTTCTCAAACTACTATTACTATGAATAACATCTATTTCAAGTATGGTGTTACTTATTAAAAACAAAAATAAGAATCCTATAATAAGTGATATAACAAAAGTATAATTTTCTTTGATATAAGACGTATATTTTACTATTCCATACTTTTGATTTATATATATTTCATAAGTTTTATTTTTAGATAAAAGTTTTAAATAATCATCATAGGATATTTTTATTGTAACGTGCTTATGACTAACTTCTTTAAAATCTTCAAACGAAATCTGGTTTAAGACATATCTTTTAATAAATAGTTTAGGATTCTTACCAACAATACTTATATTTACATAACTATTCATTATGATATCCTAATTCTATCATTTTTATGTCACCAGATATTACCATGTATTCTACAAACATAGTTTCTATAACAAGGTTTTTACCACGTATAATAAACCTGTCATTTTTACTTGATACTTCTATTAAGTTTGATGTAAAACGTTCTATATTATCATAATAATATATTTTAACCTTTCCATCTATTATTTTTATTTCAAAGTTATTACATTCTACATAATCATCTATTATCTTTTTCAATTTCATATGCACATCACCTACATAATTGTATGCAAAAAAAGGCTTACTATGAAGTTATAGTAAGTCTTTTCTAAATACCGAGTAAAGAAAAATTAAGAATCGCGTCTTTCACGTCTTGCTGCCTTACGGCTATTTTTGATAGCTTCTTTCTTAGCGTTTCTTCTTTGAACTCCTGGTTTATCAAAAGCTTGTTTCTTTTTTACTTCTGAAGGGAGACCGCTTTTAGCTACTCTTTGCTTGAATTTCTTTAACGCTCCATCAACGTTTCCGTTTTTAACTTGAACAGTTATCATTTTTCTTTCCCCCCTCTCCTTTTTTTCTAATAGTAATTATAACACCTTAAAAAAGTTATTACAATGATTTTTTCACCTTTTGTAACAAAAAAGGACAGTTTTTGCAAAAATTATGACATATTTACTCTAAATTCATTATTATTCTTATTAATGTACCAATTATTCTACCTAATTGCATTAAAAATTCTAAAGAGTAGCTTATGCAAGTTAAAACAAGTGGTAAAAGGCATATTATAATTAATATTTTAGATACCTTTTTTATTTTAGAGGACATGAATTTCCTCCAATAAATCTTCTTATACTGCTTCCAAAATACCTACCTACATCTAAAAATGAATTTATGCCTCTTACTAATGCATTAATTAATGATGCACTAAAAGTAGCACCTGCTTTTATTTTTTTTAATTCGCTTATGTTTAGTTTTTTCAAAATATCATCCCTCCTACCTACACTTAAATGGTCTTGCAATTCCGTCAAATATTCCTACGACAAAAGTTACGCCTGCTATAATACCAGCGATTGCCCAACCACTTAAAGCGCCTGCCTTCAATTTTTTTAATTCTCTTTGTTTTAGTTTTATCATATATCGTCCTTCCTTTTTTATCTTTTATTTTTATTATTTTGTTAAATAAATACGTATTGTAATTTCTATGACTTATAAAAACTACTATCTTATCTTTATAGTCTTTTTTTATAGCATTAAGTACCATTTTTTCTAAGCGGGTATCTAGGCTACTAGTCGTTTCATCAAAAATAACCATATCAAAATCATTATTTAATACCTGTGCTATTTTAATTAAGGCTATCTCTCCACCTGATAAATTAGAGTTTGCACTATCAACTAAAATGTTGTAATCAATGCCTTTCTTTTTAAATTCTTCTTCTAATACCATCTTAAAATTGCGTCTTAGATTAAGTTTACATCCAAGAGTTATATTTTCTAAAATAGTATCGTCAAATAATTTTATATCTTGTTCTACGTATATAATGCTCCTTCTTAAAGTATCAAAGTTATATTTACTGATATTTTTGCCGTTTATAAGTATCGTCATTTCATCAAAACGTATTTTCTTTGTTAATGCTTTAAATAGTGTTGTTTTACCACTGCCAGTTGGGCCTTTTATTAAAACAAAATCCCCCATGGATAGCCTAAAATGAATATCGTTTAAAATAATTTTATCATTATATTTATAATAAAAATTATTAAATTCTACATCATTAACCATTATCTTATGTCCAAAACCTATTTCTTTTATTTTATATAATTCACTTATCCTTACACTAGATGCCTTATAGTTAGAATGTAAGAAAAAAAGAGTGCATATATTCTGATTTGAATCATATATAAAAGATAAAACATAAGTTATAAAAAGAGTGTCTTTTACATCCAACTTTTCTAATATGGATATAAGAAGTGATATAGATATTCCAATTAAAATAAGTAATTTATTAATGAAGTCTTTTTTTACACATTTGCTCTTTATATCTTTGTAGCACGCTAATAAATCATTATATAAATTAGTAATTTTATTAGAAACATATGATTCCTTTCTTAAGTTTTTAATGTCATAAATATTTTCTATTGTTTTAGAAATGCGAGCGTTTAAATATTCATTTTTCATTTGTAAATCATAGTTTTTATATGAGTTATTTTTCCAAAAACGCATATTGTATAATAATAGTATCAAACTTAAAATAAAGTTAAAGTAAAATATATGAACGTTTAAAAATAGTAAGAATATAAAGGATATTAAAATTATAACTACGTTTACAAATAATACTTCTACAATAGATAATAAAGCCTCTTTTACATAAGATAAATCATTTACCTTTGATATTAATTCTCCAACCGGCTTATCATGATAAAATAAATAAGGGAGATTAAATAGTTTTTTTAAAAATGGTAATGTAAGTGTTTCATCAGTTTTTAATTGATATCTTAATAAACTTAAATCCTTAACGTAAGAAAATATTTCTTTTATAATACCTAACAATATAAAAGATAAAAATAAAATAATTAAGTTATTTTTAGTACTAATACTTTCTACTAAATATGACAATAAATAAGAGTAAAATAAACTAAGTAAAGTAAAAAGTAAAATTAATATTGTTATCAAAAGAATGCTTTTTCTATTAATAACATTATTTAGCAAATATGGATTATGATTTTTAAATAAAATTGCCACACCTGTATATGATTTATTAAACTCATCTTTTTGTTTGGTTATAAGTCCATATGAAGGATCCATTATGTAGACATTATTATTACTTACTTTTAAAACTACTACAAAGTGTTGGACGTTATTATTAATCGTATGTGCAATTAAAGGGAAAGTGAGGTTTTTATTAACCTTTAAATTTTTATACCCACAAGATGAAATACCAAACTCTTTTGATACTTTAATAATTTCATAAGCACTAATACCATCTTTTTCCTTAATTATTTTTTCTTCTAGTTTTTTATATGTTACGTTTTTACCAAAATATTTTAAAACATATAAAAGACAAGCAATTCCGCAATCATTAACTGACTTTTGTACAACCATTTCTTTTTCTATTTTAATCATCTCCCGACAAAAGTAATTATCCAAAACAAATAATTTACGTAATAATCTTTACATAAAAAGATTTATTTTGTATAATTTAATTAGTGAAAGAACCTAACAATAAAGGTTAGTTTGCTTTCCACAATTGAGTTTATGGAAACAGCATATCCCCCTTAACTATTTGGGTATATGCTGTTTCTTTTATATTTTAAATATTAGTAGCACTAATATTAATAGTAAAAGAAGAATAATTATTTTAAGAAATTTATCTTCTTTCTTCATAATTATCACCCCACTTTCTATTTTAAAAATAAAAAAGTGGAAAGCATAACTACCCAAACTATTAGGTCCTCTCATATCTATAGTTAGACACTTTTTTGAAAAACCCCCTAAAAATCTCTAAAAAAACTAAAAATTTAGAAAAAATTTAAAAGAAACCATGATTTTTTGAATTTTTTATTTTATCAAGAACATATTTTAAAACATTTATAACCATATTTTTTTAACAAAAAAACTGATAAGATGAAATCTATTTTCATTTTATCAGTTTTTATTTAAAAGTTTTTTTCAAAAACACTCTTTACTTACTCAAATCTATAAAATTATATACATCGTTATATTCTAATGATTTGCCATTTTCTAAAACTACATTCGCTTTCAAATTTGTTGTTTCGTATTCGTCTGTGTACTCGTTTTCTTCTACTTTAACTACTTTGCTATTACTTGTAGAAACAAATTCATAGCACTCATCATCATTTTTGTTTTCACTTAATCCTTCTTTTGTCTCAAGTAATTCATCGTTAGTCGTTACAACATAAACTTTCTCGGTATCACTTTCCCTTACTTTAAATAAATACTTAACTTTAACAAATTTACCATTATATTTAATATTTTTAATTGAACCATTTAAATCAAGAGTTAGTTTTTTAGAGCTAGCATCAACACTTCCGTTATAGCAAACGCCATCAGAACATCCTATTGATATATTTCTTTTATCATAGCTATCTCCTATTGATAAATTATCTTTTTCACTATAATTCACATTTACTTTTAATAACTCATCATCACCAGTTAATACATATAAGAGTCCAGTTACTTGTTTATCATAGTCTTCTGTGTTTTCATAGTATAACTCTTTTATGTTTTTATTAAATTTTACTTCTTCTGCCCTTCCACTTGTTATATCATATAGTTTTCCATTGCTTGATAAAACAACAATACACCAGTCAGCATCATGCATAGACCAATTAAACCCTACTATGTATTTTGCATTTTTAAGATCATTTACGTAAGTTTTTTCTCCATAGTCTGAAGTAATACTAACTCTTCCATTTTCTATTTTATATGTTCCGTCAATAGTACCTGCACTAGTACTTTTAACAAATTTAAAATTTTTATACTTTGAGTCAGTTTTATTTACGTTTTTAGTTGTAGTTTTAGGCTCTTTATTATCCACGTTTTTATCGTTTAGTATGTATCCAATAAGAACTATAATTACTAGAATCAGTAAAACACATATCACTTTAAATATATTTCTTTTTTTGATAGTTTCATTACTTGGTCTACCAACGCCATTTTTAAATACTCCCATTTTTACTCTCCTTTATACCTGTATATAACTACCTTTTTATAGCTATCTTACATGTTTATAATATCAAACTCCCCCTCACGGAGTCAATTGTTTTTTCTCTTGTTTACAAAAAAACTTATGCCGCAAAAGCATAAGTTTTAATAATCAAAGTGGCGTCCTGCAAAGGATTCGAACCTTTGACCCACGGCTTAGAAGGCCGTTGCTCTATCCAGCTGAGCTAGCAGGACAATGACTTGTTCATTTAAGAACAAATCAATTATAACTCAAAAATAATAATTATTCAATATTTTTTAACACACTTTTTGTAATTTCCTTGCCATTTACTGTAAATATAACTTCTTTTACGTCGTAATTATCCCTAACTGATAATGAAATTGAGTATATTACCTCTTCTAAAATACTTTTTGAATTAGCATCATCAAATAAATACTCATTAAAATCTACCGTTAATACGTCATCTTTTATGTCATATCCAGTAAGTTTGGTATTATAATTTAAAAAACTCATTAAATTAGTTTCATAAGTATTAGAAGAAGTAAGTTCATCTACTATTATTTTTATTTTATCTCTGTTATCGTTAGAAAGCTTAGATACCGGAACATAATAATACCCACTACTATTTTTATTTACATAATAAATAGTAGTTATACTAGCATTTTTATAATTAAAAGCATCATAATTAGTATTTACTCCATCTTTTCTTTCTAGTGGCTGTTTTATTACATCTTTACCATCTGGATATTTATCTTGCACAGCACCATCTATTTTAAGATAAACATACTTAATATTATTAATACTGGTCAAATTATACGTAAGTGTTTCTAAAGCCTTTTTAAAGCTCTTATTATCAAGTTCTAATATATCTTTTGATAAATCAATTGTTAATGTATCATCTTTTATTAATACATCATTAATCTTTGTATCACTTGGCAAAATTGCTTTAAACCCATTAGGCACCAAGCTCTCATACTTTCCTCCATTTATTAATAATTCCGTAAGTTTAATAGCCATACCTTTATCGCTTGTGCTATTAAGCTTTACTTTACATCTTGCTACAAAGCCATCCTTATCAATTAAATAAGCCTCCCTAGCAGAATATGAAGCACTTGTTTTAACAAGTTTTTCATCTTCAAGTTTATACTCCTTAGATGCTGGAAACAAAAGAAGTAATAACAAAAGTACAAGCATTCCTGTTGTTCTAAAAATCTTATTATAGGCAAACTTTCTTAGCATAATAATCCTCCTATTAATAGTATGAAAAAATCGCATGATATATGCGATTTTATAACGTAATTTCATTTAGTTTTATAAGTTCAATTACCGCGCAAGCTCTTCCCTTAACCCCTAATTTCTGCATTACGTTTGAAATGTGATTTCTAACTGTTTTTTCACTTATTCCAAGTTTTTTAGCTATTTCCTTAGTTGTCTTATTAGTTATTAATAAATCAAATATTTCTTTTTCTCTTTTAGTAAGTACTCTTTTTACCATGATTTCCCCACTTTCTTATGATAAGAGGTTTTAATATTTTTTCTATATTATTTTATGATAAAAAGAAAAAAAGGTACTTACTTTTGGAATTTAACCGAAACATATACCTTAGTTTTAAACTCTTTACTAATTAATCTCATTACGTTGTTAGCAAGAGAATAATCGTGATCTTTCTTTTTAATTGTTACACTTACGTTACTACCATCTATTTTTATAAATGAATCTAATTTAAGTTCTTTTTTTACCTTTTTTTCTAAATCAGCTTCCTTTGCCTTTACCTCATCTATTTCTTTAAGCCCATTATAAGCGTTATTTTTCTCTTCTGTAGATGTATCTTTATTAGTAAGTACTTCATTATATTCTGCTGCAAGCGCCTGTCTTTCCTCGTCTAATTCAACTTGAAGTGCAGTTAAACTATCAGTACTACTTACCTCAGCCTTTGACTTTGTTTTACTTATTTTCTTTTCAGTTACCGCTACCTTATCACTAGTTTTTGCCGTTGTAAGTAGTTCACTTGGCATTGTAATATAATAAACACTTAATACTAATATTAAACTAAATAAAGTTAAAAACCATAATTTTTGTTTGTTAATCATATTATCCTCCAAATCTTTCCTACTTAACTATATGATTAAAATATATTTTAATTACAAAAAAAGAATCCAGATGGATTCTTATTCTTCTGATTTTAATACTGCGTTTGCAAATGGCATAACATCATTTATCTTCTTATCTAATTCTTTTTGTCTTTCGTCTAGTTCTTTTTCTTTTTCATTTAACTCAGATTCAAATCTATCAAGTTCTTCTTTCTTCTCGCTAGAACTCTTAATTAAATCATTAACAAATGCTTCATCTTCTTCTAATTTTTCTTTTTCAGATTCATACTTAGAAGTACGTTCGTTTATTTCATTTAATCTATTAGTTAATCTTCTTATCATTTCTTCGACTATTTCTTTTTCATTGAATTCAGATTCCATAGTCTCAGTTTCCTTTTCTTCCATAATTGGAGTTACTGGAACATAAGGTGTATTAACTTTTTCATTATGACTTTCTTCTTTTGATATTGAAATGATTGGAGACTTTGCGACTTTTAAAATTTCTTCAACATCATAAGGACGCCTATGTGCATCTTCTTTTTCTTCACCAAGAGAAGAAACCGCTTGATTTGATGGTTTAATTTCTGGAATTTCCTTCAAAACCTCACTATCATCATTTGGTATTTGAGGTGTTTGTGGTAACTCCACCTTTGGAATTTCTACTGTTAAATCGTTATCAATGGCATTATCACTTGCTTCAGGAACATTAGGAATGTCTTTTAATGAAATGAATGGTTTTTGAACGTTTCTTTCTAAATCATCCTCACTAATGGCAGTAGGCGTTGCATCATTTGTAGAAATAGTATTCATTTCTGGAATGAATGGTTTAAAATCATCGTGTTTTTCTGATAACGTACTTGAAGGTTCAAAATCAATTGCGGCATTTAAAGAAGATGATACCTCGCTTACAAAGTTATTTAGATATAAATCACTAATTCTAACTAAACTCTTATTAATTAATTCGTACAAACTACTCTTATAATCATTTAATAACTTTTGTAAATTAACTTCATCTATTTTTGAATTAGACATTATATAATCATTAAACTCTTGTACGGCACTTTCGATAGAATCATTCTTTCCATCTTCACCAATAAAGTTCGTTCTTTTTATCTTAACTATTTCTAAATACTTATTGTTTAATAAATGATTTAAATTTTCAACAAATGCATTTTTTTCTTCAACAGATTCTATTTTTTCATTTTCTAATTTATCATTTATTTTATCTATGAATTGCTCATTAACTGTTTCAACACTTCTTAAGTCTTTTATTACATAAGACTCTATTATTCTAGATATAGGATTAGATAATTTTTCTTTTGCTATTGCTAATGTGTTTGAAAAATCAGCAGTATAAGACGACATAGTTACAGCATCAGCGACTAATGAAGTAGTTTTTTCATCTATTGAACTATTTAGATTTCTCAAAATCGTTCTGTATTCATTATTATTCTCACTTATTCTATCTAACACACTACTTAATAACTTACTCATTATCATTACCTCCTTCTAAATTAGCATCCTTAATCTTATTAAGCCCCTTTATTAATGGTTTCATATTAAGGAATATAACTTCTGCTTCTGATAATTTAGAATTAAGTTCAACTTCCCTAGCATTTAATTCTAACTTTCTTTGAGATAGTTTATTTTCTCTTTCGATATTAGCCTCTATATTGGCATTTGTATTAGATAATCTTTCTTCAACATCAGCCTTTGACTTTTCTAGTTTTCCTTCTTTTCTGCTTAGCTTTTCTTCAGCGGTGTTTAAACTAAGAATAACCTTGTTAAATAAAGTCATATCATCATATTTTTCAAACAATGATGAATTATCTTTTGAAGTATCATTCTTCTCCACTATTTCTTTGGTATTTTCAAACATATTATCTTCCCCTTCTTCTTCACTTATTTCTTTTTCTTCTTTTATATCAACTTCGTCTAATAATGAGTTTACAAGTATGTTTAAATAACTATTATCAGCATTTAATATCATTTCTTTTAAATCTTGCTCTAAATTTTTCCTTAACTTTTTTACTAGTTCATTTACAGATCCTACTAAAAATGCGTTTTCGCTTATTTTTTTGTTAATATGTTCATCTACAAATAAACTTACATCATTTATTATTTCATTTAAATTCAAGTCCTCAGTCATGTTTAACTGATTAGAATTTTTATTGTTTTCTAATTCTCTTATGTAGGTTTTTTTTAGCTTTTCAAGTGATATTTTATCACCCACATAATCCTCAATAAATGAATCATTAGTTATTTGAAGTGCTAAAGAATCAATAAATAACTTTCTTTTTATTTTTTTTACTATTTTATTTTCTATTAGTTCTTTTGTTTTATTTCTTAAAATTTCTTCGTTTATATCATCTAATTCCCCAACCAAACTAATCATTTCTTCAGAAAAACGGTATATTCTTGTATTTATAATTTCAATTAAGGATTTTGATATAATCTCATCATTAAGTGTGCTGCACTTTAATAAAACATTATTTTTTATTCTCTCAATTGTACCTATCACAACAAGCCTCCTTTATGCCATCCCCCTAAGTGTAATACAAAGATACTATATATACCTTCATATTATAACTATTAACATTCTATCACAAAAAAAGATAAATTTAAACAATAAATTCATCTTTTTTATCTTTTTTATTTTTTTGCCTATCGTTAGTGCAATAAACAATAAGTAATATAAGTGAAATTAGTGATGTTATAAGTCCTTCCTTCATTAGTTTAGGATAGTATACTAATTTAATTTTATGCTTACCCTTTTTAATGTCACATGACAAAAACGTATCCATTATTTTTTTTGTTTTAACTTTTTTACCATCTATATAAATACTCCAACCATCATCATATGCAATTGAAGTAAAAAGTACTTTATCATCACTTACATGTATATTACCTTCTATTAAAGTATCACTATATTTAGTAACAACAAGAGATTCGGATTTTATTTTTTTATAGAAATTTTGAAAAGCATCCTTATTTAACGTATAGGCATATAAATAAATACTACCACTATCTATATCTTCTTTCATTTTTATCGTTAGACTAACAGAATCTTTTTCAAATTTTCCAGCATCAAAAACATAATACTCATCAGAGGTCAAAGAATAATACTTATCTTCTACCTGAAAACCAGTTATATTATCTCCTCCGATATAAAAATACAAATTATCATGCTTTAAATTATCTACATCTATAATTATTCTTTTGCTATCATTAATGGTTTGATAAAAATAATTGCCTTCTAAATTTTCACCTTTCTTTATCCCAGTTAACTTTCCTTCTTTAACATCAATTAGTTTAACTCCTTCAAACACGTTATTAACATTAGCGGAAAGCTCAACAAAATCGCTTTGATTTTTAAAAGGAGCATATGATTCTAAATTTAGTTTCTCTAAGTCTTTATTTACGGCAAAAGAAATGCTTGATGCATAATTATATCCGGTTGCATTATATGAGCTATTGCTATATATTGGAACGTAATATTCATTTTTTATGTAATCTCCCAGCAAATACTTAACATTAAATATTGTGTTATAAACTGGGGTCTGATATTCTTTATAATAATAGCTATTGATGTTGTTTCCTGCTAAACCTAACTTTCTTTGGGTCTTAGCAACGTTTTCATACGCCATTGACGTAAACGTAGATATTCCATTATAACCATACCAAGCACCATCGTTAAGGGTTAAGTAATCATTTTTTTCTAGTCTATAAAAATCATTATCATGTTTTCTTATTTTATTAATTAAAGTTTCGTATGGCTTTTTATCACTCATAAAGTTTTTAATATCATGATTAATATCCCAATTGATACATATTCCGTATATAACTTCAAACATAACAACCACGCTAAACAAAACATATGTAAACGTCTTTTTTTCATTCATTTTATATAAAACTATTATTAAATAATATATAATAAGAAGTGCAAGACAAATAATCGTTTTAGTGTCATTTATATTTTCAAAATCAAGTTTGTTTGCAAGTAAAACTAAAACAAATATGATTGCAAAAGAAATACTTATAACAAATATGTTTACATCCTTTATTCTTAAAATAGAATAATATCCTAGTGAAATAAGAACAAACACATATATGAAAGAATATCTATATGGAAGATCATTTGGAACGTGAAATGCATGCCATATAAAATCTAACGATGATATATTAAACGAGAAGAAAAAGATTGTAAGGATTAATAAAGACATTATCTTAAATTTCAAATTAATCTTTTTATTCATAAATATTAGCAGTATTAAAACTAACGTAAGCATTCCAGGATATACGTTTGGAAGTGGAAGCGTATCACTTGCAAAAACGGTTCTGTTAACACCAGTAAAATGATTAAATATATAATTTGATATTGAAAATGATGATGTTCCTGCAGGAAAAGTATCACCCGTTGCAGAAATAGATGAAAGCGAGTGCGCTAGTGGAATTAGCATAAACGAAACTAAGCCCGCTGCTAAAACGGAAGATAAAGAAAACATTAAAATCTTTTTTAATATGTTTTTTAACTTAAAGTTTCCTCGATATATAAATAGTCCAACAAAATAAATGACACTAAATATACATATCATATAAGATATAAAGTAATTAGCAAAAAGCATAATAGCAAGAAGTACTATGTAAAATATTGGATTATCCTCATCTATTATTTTGTTTATACCAAGCATTATAAGAGGTAAAAACACCATTCCATCAAGCCACATTATATTCCAGTAATACGCACAGAAATATCCTGAAAAAGCATATAAAACGCCGAATAAACAAGTTAGCAAGCCGTCTTTTTTAAATGTTTTTTTAAGGTAGTAACTCATAGAAACAGACGCAAAAACAGCCTTTAAACCTATTATTATGGAAAATGCCATAACTATGTTTTCCTTTTTAAATAAAAATAAAATGATGTTAAACGGACTTGACAAATAGTTTAAAAAGTTTCTGTAAAAAGGAAGACCTCCTGCCGTATTAAAAGAATATAAAAGAGAACTTCCCTCTTTTATCCTGTCATATAACTCGTTTAATAAAGGACCATATTGATGATAAAAATCAACATCTAGCATCGAGTTATTGCCAAATGGAGCTATCTTATTAACCGTGTATATAATTGATACACAAACAAGTGAAATAAGACCCGTTAAAATGGTCCATTTATTATTATTTATAAATTTTAAGAGTTTATCTTTCATATCATCACCATAAAAATGATAACATAATTTACCAAATTTAGAAAGATTATTCTAGCACATTTTTTATTACGCTATCCCTCTTTTCATAAATTGCTAGCTTTTCGTTTACATCTACCGTTGCAAGTAATATGTCTTTAACGTTTTTACCAGATACCTTTAACTGTTTTAATAGCCATGTTCTATCTTTATTTATGTTAGATAAATTCTTTTTCATTATCTTGCCATCTATTATAACGTTTGCTACCAAGCCATCTTTAGAAGCCTTTAAATTCATATCTTTAATAGTTACAGGATTATTTTCTTCCTTTAGCATAAAACTTATTTTTCCGTTAGCTTCCATAAGCGCATACTTTATTTTACTTACGTCAAAATATCCCGCTATTCTAGCAGTCTCTAAAAAATCATTTATATCCATCTTTACCCTTTTTAAGTTTTTATATACAAACCTACCATTTTCCATTAATATTGTTGGTCTTCCCATAAATATCCTTCTAAGAATTATACTTTTCATAGTAAGATACGAAACTAATACCGCAACAAATCCAAATATTAATACGCCAAATAACCCGTTTAATACCTGTGTGTCCGTACTAGTTGTCATTTCTGCTGCAAAATTACCAATTGAAATACTTATTACGTAATCAAATAAACTAAGTTCTGAAACCTGTTTTTTACCAATAAGTTTGGTCATAAAAAACAAAAATATCAAAGATATAATTGCTCTTTCCGATACAAGCATTATTTCATGCCAATTAGTATTTATTATATCTTTTATCACATTAATCACCATTAATATTGTTGTCAAAAAAATTTTATGTATACAAAAAAAGCCACTTAGGCTTTTTATAACTCTTGTTTTGATATTGTTATTAATGGTCTTATTAAATTTTTCATAGGGTAATCAGTACTACCTATAAAACCACCAAAGACGTTTGAAATAGTATTGGGATACTCTCCTTGTGCCGTACTTAAATAATAAGGTTTTGAAAGAAGCATCCATGATGGGGCGTTATAACAAGAATTATTAGTACATCCAAGAATTGTTGCCTCATTATAAGATAATAAGTTTATTTTTAAACTTTTTTTATTTAAATAATTTTTATAATTTTGTAAATAGGGATATATTAAAGATTTTTCATTTAATACGTGAGTTGGTTCATGATTTTTATGAACATCTCCGTTCCAATAATTTGAATCTGAAAAAGATATTTCTGATGGATTCGTGGAACTTTGCTTATTTTCATTTACATCAAGAGCATGCACAGATAAAGCAGTAACTTCAGTTTCACTTTCTCTAATTACGTAAAAACACTCATTATTAATACATACTTTATCCCCTATTTTATATTTATCATTAATAGTCCCTAAGTATTCTACGTTTATTTTTTCATTATTTTCTACCGTGATACTATACTTAGTATCTAAATCCGATATACTACTGTTTTCTTTATCAAACGGATCTTCAAATTCATCTAAGTAACCAAGTCCAGCTAATCCTTCTATACTACTACAATAATTAACGTACTCACTTTCCTCAATCAAACATGTTTTAGCAGCTTTAGCAATCGTTTTTTTGTTTATTTCATTGCTATCAATTCTAGCCTTTTTTATTATTTTATTTACGCTCATAACCGCTATAACAATTATTACTGCCAATATTACTATAACTGCTAAAAGTTCAATTAAAGTAAACCCTTTTTTATTTTTCATAAATACTCCCTTATTTTTCGCAAAAATATTCTTCATTTGCTATCTTATAACAAATACTTATTCTTTTATAACCACTAATGTTTACAATTATGTTGTCTTCCTTTTTTAATACCTCTTTATAACTTTTATTATCTATTTTGTATTTAACAGCAGTAATCATTTGCCCACATTCTATCTTGTTATGATAAACCGCACAAGAAGAAGCCTTTTTATTATATACACTGCCAACATTATATTTTGGATTAAAATCTAACATTATTATATTATATCCTATAATCACCACCACAGAAATTATAATAAAGACAAATAAACATACGAAAAGTGATTCTTTTTTTGTTTTATCATCAGCAAGTTTTGGTCTTCCAACTCTAGGCTTTTCATTTTTTTTAATCATTTTGTGCCTCTTCATTTATTACATTTACTTTACCTTTTTCAATAATACTACTTTTTGAAATAGTTCTCACGCTAGTTGTTCCATCAACAACATACTCCAAGTTAAAATAAATAACTCTAGTTACATCGCTTTCTTCAAATAATACAACATCTGCTAGTGAACTTGAATCAAGGCCAACGTAACTACCGTTTCCTATTTTATAAGCTATTTTATTTACGCTAGCGTTTTTACACGTAACATTATACCTTGCTTGGTTTGCTTTGACATCTTTTATTTGTAAATCACAAGATCCATTTATCTTACTTGTAGTTTTTATCTCTGATTTAATTGTTTTTGTATGATACTTACTAACCTTGCTATTATTTGGATAATAGACAACCTTAAAAGTTATGGATTTATTAAGTTGTTCTTTAGAAAACCTTACTTCATCACTAACCTTTTTAGTAAGTAATTTTTCATAATTTTCGTTACCAACTTTATATTGTATTTCTTTTATTTTAGCATTTTTACAATCGGCTATGTAGGAAATACCTTCACTTGTTCTTGCAAGAGATGTAAATGAACACTTTCCTTCGGCGTTTTTAATTACTTTTACGTTAAATTCAGTGCTTAAATTACTACCATCTTTAGTAGTTGCCGTAATAATTGCATTTCCCACTCCCGTGCCGGTTATTTTTCCACCAGCATCAACTATTGCAACGTTTTTATCAGATGATTCGTATATAATATCCTTATTAGTAGCATTTGCTGGTAAAACGGTTAAATATGCCTTTCTAGCCGTTCCAACCTTTAATGTTATGTCTTTAACAAGTGGGCTTATTTCATCTACTAAAACGTTTTGGCTAATGTTATTTTGCACTATAGCACCCTTCAAGTTCAAATTTCTAAACCCAAATAAAGTTCCGTATCCAAAAATCAATAGTAAAATAACAAACGTAAAAGAAATACCCGCAATTATCAAAGATTTTTTCTTAGTCTTTTTATCAGCAAGTTTTGGTCTTCCAACTGGATTTTTACTATCATCTTCAAAACCTAAATATTCTACTATTTCCTTTTTCATAATTCTCACTCCATATATTATTCTCTATTAAAATATTATCATTAAAAATATTCCCAGTAAACAAAATTATATACGTAGTGTAAATAAAAATGACAAGGAAAAACAAAACTTTACAAAGACTTGTTTTAATGTTTTATAATTCTGATTTTGATATTGTAATTACCGGACGAAGGCCAATAAGATTTGAATCATACATATCTGAATATAATTGACCTTTAGATACTGACCCCCCATGCTCTGGTGTAAAAGCAATTGCGTATACAAACACATAACTTTCTGCGGTTGATAACCAATAACCAGTTGAATAAACCCATGAATTTGATGAAGAGCAAATCTTCGCCGAACCATCACTACTATTTGTATTACAGCCTAAACTAACAGCCTCATTATACGTTAAAATTTTAGTACTAACGCTTGT
>ENA-ORLW01000044-ORLW01000044.1-human-gut-metagenome-genome-assembly--contig:-NODE-44-length-165768-cov-25.795939_pt1 | contig 165768 bp, 162 predicted proteins | sample MGYA00243017_ERZ508829 | MGnify/ENA primary metagenome ERZ508829 (study PRJEB26277, sample SAMN04329776) | human gut metagenome | biome: human-associated habitat | host: Homo sapiens | place: USA...
GGCAACGATCGTCAGACCGATCACAAGCTGCGGTATGCCGAGCCGGAAGGCAAGTGCGGAAGATCCGTCCACAAACCAGTCTGCTCCTTTGGTCAACATCACAAAGCCGACGATCAATAATGCGATTGCGATAAAAATGTTCATTGTTTTCTCCTCTTTTTTGTTTTCTATCATTATGCGGTTTAAAAAAACTCATGGATCGTATATCCATGAGTTTCTATGCATACATTGAACTTCCCTTAAGCCGTTACATTTGCTGCATATACAGAACCACTCCCAAATAAGCGCATTGCATTCTGCATACCCATATGCATCTGTTCATCTAAAACACTGGCAAAATCAGAAGTCTCTCCATAGGAAAGAGAATTCTCCACATCTGCAACATAAGGGGATTTCTTTTCGATATGATCAGTCGATACGTCATTATTTACACCCTGTATCTTTTCAAGGCTTTTCGCACTGACTGTATTGGTATTGTAAATATATGGCTGATATGCCATGATCGCGCCAATTCCCATGCTGAATCCTTCCTTTCGAAAAGTCACCTTCAGTATACCTTAACTTACTCTTTTTTGCAATCCCCGTCCGTTTTTTTCTCCGGTTTTTCATACTTCTTATAATGCACATAATCCTGTTTTGTATACTTACAAAATGCACTCAGATCTCTTGCCAGTATTTTGATGCTGTCGATCGTCGTATCAAAAAGACCTGATTTGTACAGATTATACAGCACAAGTCCGACCGGAACTGCCAGAATCATACCGCCAACACCGGAAAGGCGCCAACCGATAAATAAAAGGATCAATGTCGGCAAAGTGGATAGACCCAGAGAATCTCCCACAATCCTCGGCTGGATCATCTGTCGGAGCAGCTGTCCACCGCCCCACAGTACCAGAAGAATGATCGCTGTTGTATAATTTCCGTTCAGTATTTTAATGATTGCCCATGGCACAAGTACTGTTCCTGTGCCAAAAACCGGCAGAAAATCTAATACCGCAATTCCCAGTGCCACCAATACCGCATATTTTGTTCCGGTAATCACCAGACCGACCACCAGCAGCAGATACATCCATATTTCAATTTTCAGCTGTGCCAGAAAATAGCCGCCAAAAGCCTTTGTCATCGTATTTTTTACGATCTGCCACTGCTTCTTGACCGGCTGTGGTACGCATTTCTGTAAAAATGCATTGATCTGAAACTTTTCCGCAACAAAAAAGTAAGCAGATAGCAATCCCATCAGGATAGACATCAGTATACTTGGCACATTCATTGCAACCCTGCTGACCACTTTAACCGTTGGAGAACTCAGATTTCCAAGCAGATTTCCCATATAAGATTTTACGCTTTCGATCACACTGTCGATCTGTTGTCTGGAATCTAGCGGCATACGCCGGTATAGTACCTGGAATCTACCACCAACATATGTCAGATCCGCCTCGATTGCTTCCCACATAGAAGGCAGATTTCCGATAAATCCGATCACCTGCTGTGCCAGAAAGTCAGCAGCAAGGTAGAGCAGAAATGCCACACCGCCGATAACTACTGCAATAATAAAGGCGGAACCGGCTTTTCGTTTGATCTTCAGATGCTTTTCCAGAAGCTGTACAAGCGGATTGGCAAGGAGCGCAATGATCCAGCCAACGACAAAAGGCATAAAAAATACGATCAGCCGTGGTAATAAAATAACGACCAATATGATTGCCAGAACCGCGAGCACCAAATTCAGAAAAATTTTCAGGTAGTGTTTTACAGAATCCATTGTTCATCACTCTTTCTTATCCAGAACTACTTTATCAATAAAGTCATACAATTCGTCTCTGCCCTGCTTCGTCTGGGCAGAATAAGGAAATACCAGTGTTCCCGGCTCAACCTTTAGTGTTTCTTTGATCAGCCTGATCTGCTTCTGCACCTGAGAACGATTGATCTTATCCAGCTTTGTAGCAATGATGATCGGTCTGAATCCGTTATGTAAAATCCAGTCATACATCTGCACATCATTTGCACCCGGTTTATGCCGGATATCGATCAGCAGAAATACTTCTTTGAGCATTTCGGATTTTTGCAGATAGCGCTCGATCATCTTGCCCCATTTAGCTTTTACCTCCACAGAAGCATTCGCATAGCCATAACCCGGCAGATCCACAAAATACAGTTCCTGATTGATGTTGTAGTAATTGATCGTCTGCGTCTTACCAGGCTGTGCAGAAGTCCTTGCCAAAGATTTGCGGTTCATCAGCCCGTTGATCAGCGAAGATTTTCCCACATTACTCTTTCCGGCAAATGCAATCTCCGGGAGTGTATTTTTCGGTAATGTACTTGTAATGCCACACACTGTCTCCAGTGCCACATTTTTAATAATCATCTTTGCTCCCTTTCTGGAACGAGTGCTGCAGCACCTCTTCCATATTAGTAACAGGTGTAATATTAAGTCCTGTTTTAATTTCTTGTTCTATTTCTTCCAGATCTTTTACATTATCTACTGGTATTAATACGTTTTCAATACCTGCATTTTTGGCTGCAAGCAGCTTTTCTTTCAAACCGCCGATCGGTAATACACGACCGCGCAATGTGATCTCTCCTGTCATGGCAAGATTAGCGCGGATCTTCCGGTGTGTGATCGCAGATAAGACCGCTGCCGCCATCGTGATACCTGCACTTGGCCCATCCTTTGGCACTGCGCCCTCCGGAATATGGATATGCAGATCATGCGTTTCAAAATAATCATCCGGGATATCATACTTCCTGCTGACAGAACGGATATAAGAAATGCCTGTCATTGCAGATTCCTTCATCACATCTCCCAGTTGTCCGGTCAGTTTGATCTCGCCTTTTCCGGGCATTTCGTTGACTTCGATCTCCAGTGTCACACCGCCGACGCTTGTCCATGCCAGACCGCGTACAATACCGACATCCGCTTTTTTCGCCCGCTTCTCGGGCTGGAACTTTTCTTTTCCCAGATATTCGGACAGATTATGAATGGTAATGCGGACAGCCTTTGTTTCCTTTTTCAAAAGCTGCGCTGCCACCTTTCTGCAGATCTTCCCGATCTTACGCTCCAGCTCCCTGACGCCCGCCTCTCTTGTATAGGCAAGGATCAGTTTCTCCAGTGCTTTATCGCTGAAAGAAAGCTGTTTTGCCAGAAGACCGTGTTGGGAAAGCTGCTTCTTTACGAGGTGTTCTTTTGCAATATGCAGCTTCTCGTTTGTCGTATAGCCACCAATTTCTATGATCTCCATACGATCACGCAGCGGCGCATCAATGTCCTGCAGGTCATTTGCCGTCGCGATAAAAGTAACCTCCGACAGATCGATCGGCAGTTCCAGATAATGATCCTGAAAATGCTCATTCTGTTCACTGTCAAGCACTTCCAGCATTGCGGAAGCAGTGTCTCCTTTATAATCCCGGCTCATCTTATCAATCTCATCCAGCAGGATCAATGGATTTTTCACACCTGCCTGCTTGATCGCCGTAACGATCCGTCCGGGCATTGCACCTACATACGTCTTTCTGTGTCCGCGGATCTCTGCTTCATCCCTGACACCGCCCAGACAGATCCTGACATATTCTTTGTGCATGGCGCGTGCCATACTGCGCGCAATACTCGTTTTACCGATACCAGGCGGTCCGACCAGACATAAAATAGGGCTGTTTCCTTTTTCAGCAAGCTGTCTGACCGCCAGATATTCCAAAATCCTCTCTTTGACATCTGTAAGCCCGTAATGGTCTGTCTGCAGGATCTTTTCTGCTTTCTCAATGTCTGTATTATCTTCCGAGCACTTGTCCCATGGCATCTCCAGAAGCGTTTCGATATAACCGCGTTCTACAGCACTTTCCGAAGAACTCATGCTGATCCTCTCGTATCTGGCGATCTCTTTTTTGATCCGTTCTTTTACCGTATCATCTGCCTGCAGCTTTTTCAGCTTTTTGTGGAATGCTTCCGCATCTGACTCGGTATCTTCCTCTCCCAGCTCTTTGCGGATGTAATGCATCTGCTCTCTGAGCACATATTCTCTCTGGTTTTTCTCTACCCTTTTCTTGACTTCCTTATTCAGTTCATTGCGGATCTCCATGACCTGGATCTCTTCCTGCAACAATGTTTCGATATAGGTATATCTGTCCTGCAGGGATATACATGCAAGTACCTGCTGTTTTTTTGCAGGAGAAACTTGCAGATTCATGGCAAGCTGATCCATAAAATGAGAGAAATCTTTCACTTCCTCCAAATGCCGGATCACGCCGTTGCCTTTGTCCTGCATGCTCTGCAGCTTCGTATAGGCTTCTGACAGCTGACGCCGCATTGCTTCCCGCGTCGCCGCATCCGGTTCTGCGTCCGCCTCTATATCTGCTTTCTGTATCGTAAAGACTGCCCACATGCAGTCTGTCTCTTCTATTTCTTCTATCTGCCCTCTGCAAACACCCTCTACCAATACCCGTATGATTTTCCCCGGCATTTTAATAAGCTGTCTGATCTTTGCAAGTGTACCGACTTCATACAGATCCTCTCTTGCAGGCTCCTTTATCTGCGGATCTTTCTGCATGACCAGAAAGATTTCCTGCTCCATGCTCATTGCCAGCTCCAGCGCTATGGCAGACGCTTTCCTGCTGATATCAAAGTGTATCACATTATCGGGCAGAACGCAGACATCCCGCAGAGGGATCACCGGTAATTTCTTCTGTATCTGTTCCATATTTTTCTCTTTCTTATGGCAAAACGCCGCCCTGCTGGCAGGGCGACGTCCTTATGCTCTTAATTTCTTTGCGGAATCCGATTCCCGATGCTCTACGATCGGTTTACTCTCTCCCAGCACTACCTGTTTTGTAATAGTACATTTTTGTATCGTATCATCCGATGGGATCTCATACATAATATCCATCATGATCTTTTCAATGATCGATCTCAGACCTCTGGCTCCGGTCTTTCTCTCCATTGCCTGCTTTGCGATCTCTGTGACCGCATCCGGCTCAAATTCAAGATCTACGCCATCCATTTCAAAGAGCTTCTTATATTGCTTTACAAGCGCGCTCTTTGGCTCTGTCAATATCTTCTTCAGTGCTTCTTCATCCAGTCCTTCCAAAGATACCGTGATCGGAACTCGTCCGACAAATTCAGGAATCAGACCAAATTTCACAAGATCCTGCGGTGTTACTTCCTTCAGCATATCGCTGATGTCGCGGATCACGTTTTCTCCGATCTCTGCATTAAAGCCAATGGACTTTCTGTCCAGTCTGTTTTCAATGATCTTTTCTAGTCCGTCAAACGCACCGGAACAAATAAATAAAATATTGGTTGTGTCAATCTGGATCAGTTCCTGATGTGGATGCTTTCTGCCCCCCTGTGGCGGAACTGATGCAACCGTACCTTCAATGATCTTCAGAAGTGCCTGCTGTACACCCTCGCCCGATACGTCTCTGGTGATTGAAACATTTTCACTCTTCTTTGTGATCTTATCGATCTCATCAATATAGATGATACCATACTGTGCACGTTCTACATCATAATCTGCCGCCTGGATCAGCTTCAGCAGGATATTTTCCACATCTTCTCCGACATAACCGGCTTCCGTCAGTGTCGTCGCATCCGCGATCGCAAACGGTACATTAATGATCTTTGCAAGTGTCTGCGCCAAAAATGTCTTACCGCTGCCTGTCGGTCCGATCATGATGATATTGCTCTTCTGCAGCTCCACATCATCCAGATCCTTATCTGCGGTCACACGCTTATAATGATTATAAACAGCCACAGACAGTACCTTCTTGGCTTCCTCCTGCCCTATCACATAATCATCCAGAAACTCTTTGATCTCTACCGGCTTGAGCAGGTTAATATCCACTGCATTGGTGGATTCTTCCTCTTCATACTCTTCTTCAATAATATCCGCACACAGATCCACACATTCATCACAGATATAGACGCCTGTCGGGCCTGCGATCATTTTACGCACCTGATCCTGTGTCTTATTGCAAAAAGAACATCTGACTTTTGTATCAGAACTTTTTCCTGCCATTTTTACGCTCCTACATTTTAAATTTCCGTTCTGTTTTCGATAACTTTATCGATCAGACCATATTCCAGCGCTTCCTGTGCAGTCTTCCAGTTATCTCTTTCTGTATCGGCAGCGATCACTTCGTAATCCCGTCCGGTGTTGGCAGCAAGAATCTTATTCAGCTTTTCCTTGGTACGCAGAATATGCTTTGCTGCGATCTCGATTTCTGTAGCCTGTCCCTGAGATCCGCCTGAAGGCTGATGAATCATGATCTCAGCGTTCGGAAGTGCCATACGTTTTCCTTTTGTACCGCCTGCGAGCAGGAATGCACCCATACTTGCAGCCATACCGATACAAATAGTGGAAACATCACACTTTACATATTGCATCGTATCATAAATTGCCATACCGGCGGTTACGGAACCGCCCGGGCTGTTGATATAGATCTGGATATCCTTTTCCGGATCCTCAGCCTCTAAGAACAGAAGCTGTGCTACTACGATGCTGGCAGAAGTATCATTCACTTCTTCGCCCAAAAAGATAATTCTTTCTTTTAACAGTCTTGAATAAATATCATAGGAACGTTCCCCACGGCTTGTTTGTTCAATGACATAAGGTACTAAACTCATGGTAATTCCTCCTTACTTATATAAAACACGTCTTATTTCTTATTTGCTTTTGCTTTCCTTTGCATTGTCTCTTACGAACTCTGCTGCCTTTGTAACTGCAAGATCTTTCATGATCTCTGCCTTACCGGCTTCACCGATCAGCTCTTTTGCCTTATCAGCTTCCATCTGGTACATCTCAGCCATCTTTGCGATTTCCTGTTCGAAATCTTCTTCTGTTGCTTCAATCTTTTCTGCTGCAACAATTGCTTCTAAGACAAGTCTTGACTTGATACGGAGCTCAGCCTGTGGTCTGATCTGCTCGAGCATCTGCTCTTCTGTCATTCCTGTGAACTGCAGATACTGCTCGAATGATAATCCCTGACTGGATACACGCTGTGCGAACTCATCCATCATCTGTCTCTGTGTTGTCTTGATCATTGCTTCCGGAATATCCATCTTTGCATCAGCAATGACTGCATCAATCGCTGCTTTTTCTTTTGCATCCTTTGCATTCTTTTCTTTTGTCTCTGCAAGTCCTTTCTTAACGCTGTCCTTGTACTCGGCTACTGTTTCATACTCAGAAACTTCTGATGCGAATTCATCATCCAGCTCAGGCAGCTCGTCTACTTTGATACCGTTTACTTTTACTTTGAAAACGGCTGGCTTTCCAGCAAGTTCTTCTGCCTGATAGCTTTCAGGGAAAGTAACATTTACTTCTACTTCATCGCCGATGTTCTTACCGATGAGCTGTTCTTCAAAATTATCGATAAAGGAATGAGAGCCGATCACCAGATCGTAATTTGTTCCCTTACCACCTTCAAATGCAACACCATCCACAAATCCTTCAAAGTCGATCGTAGCCTTATCGCCATCCTGGATCGGACGGTCTTCTACTGTAATCTCACGTGCATTGTTCTTTCTTTCACGGTCGATTGCTTCATTTACTTCGTCCTCTGTTACTTCTGTTTCGATTTTGTCGATCTTGACACCTTTGTATTTACCAAGCTCAACTTCCGGCTTTAATGCAACTTCTGCAGTAAAGATGAATGCTTTTTCAGGCTCTAACTGTACCACGTCGATCGTTGGTGTGGATACGATCTCTTCTTCACATTCTTTAACTGCTTTGTCATATGCACCCGGAATAACAGCATTTGCAGCATCCTCTAAAAATACACCCTTGCCATACATTTTTTCTACCATAGCAAGCGGCACTTTTCCTTTACGGAAGCCCGGAATAGAGATCTGGTTCTTATTTTTTAAATAAGCAGCATTAACAGCTTTTGCCATTTCTTCCACAGGTACCTCGATTGTAATCTTAGCCATGTTGTGCTCTAATTTTTCCATCTGTAAACTCATTTTTTCTATTTCCTCCTTGCTTGTGATCTCATTCGTATCACGCAATATTCTTTTCGTACTGAGCCAAGAAACAATTTCCCATACTCACAGTCATTATAGGATTATAGCACAAGTAACATGCAATTACCAGCACTTTTTCTTTGCAAAAATGCACTTTTTGGTCTGACAGAACTTACCATTATAGTTTCCTTTCATTCCGAACATAATAACATCAAGATAAGTGATAAAAAGCACGGATCCGGCGAAGCAGATTCCAGGGTAAGTGTTTTACACTTATCTTGGAAATAGATCAAAAAATATAATCACGGAGGTGAACAAAATGGCAAACACAAAATCATCTAAGAGCATGGAAGTTCCAGAAGCTAAGGCAGCTATGGATCGTTTCAAAACAGAGGTTGCATCTGAACTTGGTGTTAACTTAAAAGAAGGCTACAACGGTGATCTGACTTCTAAGGAAGCAGGTTCCATCGGTGGCGAGATGGTTCGTAGAATGGTAAAGAACTACGAAGAATCTCAGTTAAGATAACTCCCTCAGATCTTCATGCAAAAAGGACAGCGGCTGCTGTCCTTTTTGTTATATTCCTTATAAGTCTCTTATATTTCCATCTTCATAATAATCCTGCGGTGCCTGATCCATATAAGCGCCCGGATTGCCATATATATTTTGATAACCGCCCAATGTTTTATCATAATAATCTACGGTTGCTCTTCGCTTTAATGTCTCGTAAAGCGCTGTTCCTGTCATATTCACATAAGGATTTACCCAGAAAATACCTGCAATTCCACATGTAATACCAGCCACAAGAGCCCATCCGATGAAGGAAAGATCCAGCACAAATGTTTCCCACTTTTCGCCGTCCATCATCTCTTTTGACAGGCGGAACGCTTCTTCTGTCGTCACATCCGGATTTTCTGCCAGAATGTATGGGATCATGCGGTACTCATAACTTTTTACGATGCCCGGAACGATCAAAAGCAGCGACCACAGAAACTGATACAACCCCTTCAAAAACATAGTCTTTACGATATTGCCATATTTACCGTCCTTAAATGCCATCACGAGCACACTGATGTTTTTCATTGTCACTTCGCCATAAGCCGCTTCGATAAAATATCTTCTGCAGCCTACTTCGATCGGATTCAGTACGAATATGGAAACAATCACGGCAATGGCGATCACAGCAACGGCGAATACTGCGGCTATTGCCATAATGCCTCCTACAAGTGCCCAGTCAATCCCTGTGATGTTTCCTGTGATCCGGCTTGCGATATCACCTCCGTCCACACCACCGCTCCAGTCTGTCGAATAGTCTCTTCCGCTGTTACCACCGTTTGAAAATCCACCGGTGATCACCGCCAGAATCAGAGATACCAGCACAAGCGGCCAGTAGCTTCGTTTTACGTAAGCTTTTGCTTTTTCTTTTAATTCACTTCTCGTCCACATTGTTTTTCATTCCCTTTTCTTTGTTTTTTATATGCAGATCGCATAGCTTCTATGACGTCTGTTTCAATGTTTGTATACGATTTTCTCTGCAATATCGTCCGCACACGCCTGATCCTGCATACGTGCCAGAATGGCAAGTGCAAATTCGATTGCCGTGCCCATACCGCGGCTTGTGATAAAGTGATCGCAGACCTCTACCGGATTCTTTGTCACAACAGCACCTTCCAGATGACTTTCAAAGTCCGGGAAACAGCAGGCCGTTCTACCCTTTAACAGTCCCTTATGTCCGAAAATGCTCGGTGCTGCACAGATTGCGCTCAGATACTTTCCCTGTGCATGGAACCGGTCCACCTGCTCCATAAGCGGCGCACAGGCTTCCAGATTCTTTGTTCCGGGCATTCCACCCGGCAGAACGATCATAGCAGTCTCGTCAAAGTTAATCTCCGAAAGCAGCCTGTCTGCCTGTATCGTGATCTTATGTGAGCTTGTGACGCTCTTACTGTCCGTAATGGACACCGTCTCTACCGTAACGCCGCCACGTCTTAAAATGTCTACCACAGTCAGTGCTTCGATCTCCTCCACACCGTCTGCCAGAAATACACATACTTTACTCATAGATTCCTCCTGTTCTTCTGCTCTATGGCAGAAAAAATAATTCGCATTTTTACCATCCAGCCTATATAATAGTAACAACAGCGGATGCCCTGTCTGTCATATGCATCCACAAATTCATTTTGAAACGGAGTACAAAATCATGGAAATCGAACGTAAATTTACGATCAGACAACTTCCCGATAATCTGGACGCGTATCCACATTATGAGATCAAGCAGGCTTATCTGTGCACCGATCCCGTCATGCGGATCCGCAAGCAGGACAGCAAATACATCTTTACCTACAAAGGGCGCGGGCTTATGGTACGGGAAGAATACAACCTGCCACTGACACAGGAAGCCTTTGAAAAGCTTCTGCCGAAAGCGGAGGGTGTCATCATCCACAAAACCCGCTACAAGATCCCGATTGAGCAGTCCGATCTGGTCATTGAGCTGGATCTGTTCCATGCACCGTCCAGCCTCATCATGGCTGAGGTGGAATTTCCGGACGAAGAAAGCGCAAACGCCTTCATCATGCCTGACTGGTTCCTTGCAGATGTTACAAACGATCCTGCCTATCATAACTCCAATATGGCTACAGCCGGACATTAAGTCCGGCTGTTTTCTTTTCTACTCATTGCTTACTGCATCTTGCATATACAAAAAAGGTTTCCCTGATCTTCTCTGCCAGCTGTTCAGCCACCTTACATCTCGTCTTTTTTTAATTTCCAGATATCCTCATTATATTGTGCAATTGTTCTGTCGGATGAGAAGAAGCCGGCCATCGCAATGTTAACAAGCATTTTCTTCTTCCATTCGTCTTTCTTTTCGTAATCTGCCAGTGCCTGATCTTTCGTCCTGATATAATCTTCCAGATCCAATAGTGTCATAAACCAGTCCTTGTTCAGAAGCTCTTTGTAAAGGCGCTCCAGATTTTCCTTATCTCCGATCTTCACAAGTGCATCACTTACAATAAAGTCCACTGCTTCTTTGATCACAGGGCTCTTCTCATAATAATCCTTTGAAACATAATCTGCCTTCTCATAGTGCTTGATGACCGTCTCGGATTTTTCACCAAAGATATAAATATTGTCCTCTCCGACAAGCTCATCAATCTCAACATTTGCGCCATCACTTGTACCGAGTGTCACTGCTCCGTTCAGCATGAACTTCATATTACCTGTTCCGGACGCTTCCTTGCTTGCCAGGGAGATCTGCTCAGAAATATCGCAGGCAGGGATCAGCTTTTCCGCATAGCTGACATTGTAGTTTTCTACCATGACAACTTTCATATAATCCTTTACATCAGGATCGTTGTTGACAAGCTCCTGCAGGCAGAGCAGCAGGTGGATGATATCCTGTGCAATGATATAGGCAGGTGCTGCCTTGGCGCCGAAAATAAAGGTAACCGGTGTACTTGGCTTCTTGCCGCCCTTGATCTCCAGATATTTGTGTATGATATATAAGGCATTCATCTGCTGGCGTTTGTACTCATGCAGACGCTTGATCTGGATATCAAAGATAGAATTCGGATCTACGGTAACACCTTCGTTTTCCTGCAGATATGCAGCCAGCTCCTGCTTCTTCTCATGCTTGATCGCTGCGATCCGGTCAAGTACCTTGCTGTCATCTTCAAACTGCAGCAGCTTCTTCAGCTCATCCGCATCCTTCTTATAGCCATCCCCGATCGTCTCAGTCAACATCCGGGCAAGCGGCTTGTTGCAGGATAAGAGCCAGCGGCGGAATGTAATACCGTTCGTCTTATTGTTGAATTTCTCCGGGTAGATCTTATAAAAATGATTCAGTTCTGTTTCCTTCAGAATCTCTGTATGGATCGCTGCCACACCATTGACTGAGAATCCGTAATGGATATCAATATGTGCCATATGGACTCTGTTGTCCTTATCGATGATCTGTACTCTCTCATCGTCATATTTCGCACGGACGCGCTTATCAAGCTCTTTGATGATCGGTACAAGCTGCGGTACAACCTTTTCCAGATATGCAAGCGGCCATTTTTCCAGTGCTTCCGCCAGGATCGTATGGTTGGTGTAAGCACATGTCTTGCTGACTACATCGATCGCTTCATCGATCGTAAATGCCTTTTCATCTACCAGAATACGGATCAGTTCCGGAATGATCATTGTCGGATGCGTATCATTGATCTGGATCACCGCATATTCGTTCATCTTACGCAGATCACATTTCTTTTCACGCAGCTCTTTCAGGATAAGCTGTGCACCGTTGCTGACCATAAAATACTGCTGATAGATACGGAGCAGATTGCCTGCTTCATCAGAGTCATCCGGATATAAGAACAAAGTCAGGTTTTTATCAATATCTTTTTTATCAAAATCAATGCCTGATTTTACAATGCTTTCATCCACTGTTTCAATATCAAACAGATGAAGCTTGTTGATACCGTTTTCATAACCGACTACATCAATATCATACAGGCGCGAAGTTACCTTATGCTCACCAAACATGACGTCGAATGTCACATCTGTTTTCGTCAGCCAGGAATCATCCTCGATCCAGTCATTTTTTTCTGTATACTGCTTATGATTTTTAAACACCTGTTTAAACAGTCCGAAATGATAATTCAGACCAATGCCATCTCCCGGCAGACCAAGTGTTGCGATGGAATCCAGAAAGCAGGCTGCCAGTCTGCCAAGTCCGCCGTTACCAAGAGACGGTTCCGGCTCAACCTCTTCGATCGCTGCCAGCTTCTTGCCGTTCTTTTCCAGAATACCGCTCAGTTTATCATAAATGCCCAGATTGATCAGGTTATTGGATAACAGTTTTCCGATCAGGAATTCCGCCGAAATATAATAAACTTTTTTCGGTCCGCTGATCGGCTCAGTAATCTCCAGCATCCCCTTTGTCAGGCGAAGGATTGCATAATAAAGTTCTTTGTCACTGCAGTCTGAAATGGATTTGTTGTACATGGACTGTGTAATGCCTTCCAGCTGTTCTTCCAGTTTCAGTTCTATCACTTCTCTTTGTAATGTCATAATGACCCTCCTACTTCTTCAATTAAATTCCCTACTTCTTCATCTTTCTTATACATGAAAACCGTGACTTTGTAAAGCCCTTTTTACGGTTTCTTTTCTTGTAGAATACCCTTTCTTCCATTATAATGAAAGGTAACAACTATGAGGGAGGTAAACAATGAAACAACACAAAAAGATTCTATCCATTTTTCTGGCAGCCCTTCTGCTGCTCCAGCCAATGACACTGCCGGCGAATGCATCCGTTTCGGAAAATAATACGCAGGCGCCGCCGGAGGAACCATCCATTTCCGCCAATGACGGCAGTCAGGAAACCAATCTGCCAGGCAACGATCTGGATGCAGATGACGCAAAAGCCGGTCAGCCTGTTACCGTCACCTTTTACGACAGCGATAACCAGACTATTCTGATGCAGTTTCCATTCACCTATCAGGGAACAGCCATGCATTTCTCCGATTTTTACGAAACTGCCGATTTTCTGCAGCCGGTCCGCAAAGGCTACCGGTTAGCTTCCTGGAACTGCCTGACCAACGGCAAAACTTACCGTAAAGCCTCCAGCGTCTATAATCTTTCTTTAAACAAAGATCTGGTCTTTACCGCCAACTGGAGTAACACCCCCTATTCCTTTGAGATCAGTTACAACACAAACGGCGGCAGTATAAATGATACCGACGCAGACGGAAATGAGATTGATATTCCATACAGCTTCCGTGTCACCGATGACACAATAACATTACCGGATGCCACGCGGAAAAATTTCACGTTTGACGGTTGGTACAAAGACAACACATTCACCGAAAAGGTTACAGAAATCCCCGCCGGTTCTTACATTGATTCTGATGAAAACGGCATTGTAAATCCGCTTATCTTATACGCTAAATGGAAAGATGCAAGACCAAAGGCGCCACAGCTTACCGGCGCTCAGAACAAAAGCACCGGAAAAGTCATTTTAAGCTACACGGCAACTGCTGATAACTACGAAATTTCTTATACAACCAATAAAAAATTCAAAAAGAATGTGAATAAAGAAACCATTGATGGCAAAACAAGCTGCTCTGTCCAAAATCTTCCCAAAGGCAAAACCTATTACTTCCGTGTCCGCGCCTTTGCCACAGATTCCACAGGCAGCATCTGCTACAGTTCTTATTCCAATGTCCTTTCCTGTAAGATCACAAAAGGCGTCAAAGAATACAAAGCCCGGAAAAATGCAGGAAAACTGAAAAAGACAGAAATCAGGGACGGTCAGCTTTTTGTCAGTGCTTCGGTTCCAAAACGGCTGAAAAGCAGTGATGATTCCTATTATCTGGTCAGAGTCAATCCATCCACCGGAAAATACGAGAAAAAGATCGCAGCCTGCCCAAAACTGAAAAAACCACAATTTTCCCTGCCGCTGATCGATGAAAAAGGAAATCATCTGATCCAGGGAAAATATGCCCTTGCCGTAAAAAAAGGAAAATCCTACTTTATCATATCCGGTAGTTCCTTTGTGAAGAACCCGGAAGCCGCAGCTACATATACTGCAGCCTTCCCGTCGACAACCTCCAAAAAAGGACTGCAGGGCTCACTTGATACAGACCTTGGCATACAGCACACTTTTTTAAATATGAATCTGAATGATGTCATAGCAGGCGGTTCCTATGCTTACCGATATAACGGAAAAACGTATCATTTTAACGATCCGTACGGCAGTTTTATTTCTTCCGCCAACCAAAATGGCATGACCGTTACCGGTCAGCTTATGCTGCGCTATCCGGGCAGTTCCTATTCTTATCTGCTCTATGGCACAAAATCCGCCACATCAAAGACAGGTTACTATGCCATGAACGCTCAAAGCAAAAAAGCCCGCGAAACATTAGAAGCAGCCTTCAGTTTCCTTGCCGAGCGTTATTCCACGGAGGACTGCCATCTTGACAACTGGATCCTCGGAAACGAGGTCAACATTTATCCGATGTGGTATTATGCCGGAAGCACCGGCAAAACCGCCTTTATGCAAAACTATGCAGACAGCTATCGTATCCTATATTATGCAGTCCGCAGTAACTATAAAAATGCACGCGTATTCATCTGTACGGACCACACATGGATCAACCGGTGTGGTGACTGGGGTGCAAAACCATTTATGGATGCTTTCAACAGCGAGATCAAATCGCAGAACAAAAATATTAAATGGAATCTTGCTTACCATGCTTACCCCGCCATTTTAACGAGATCCGCAACATGGAACGATTCCCATACAAAAAACAGTCTTGACAGCGATTTTGTATCACCGAGAAATCTTGATGTCATGACAAATTATGTAAAAAAGAATTTTGGTTCCGATACCCATATCCTGTTATCCGAACAGGGCTTTACTTCCAACAGCGGACAGGATGTTCAGGCTGCAGCGATCGCCTACACATATTACAAGGCCGAATTCAACCCGATGATCGATGCTGTTATTTTCCGTTCAGTACAGGATGAGGCTTCCGAGGTATCACAAGGACTAAGCTTTGGACTGTATACGGCGGATGGCAAAAAAAAGCCGGCTTACAACGTCTTTAAGTATATGGACACACCACAGTACGCAAAATACACCAAAGCCTGTCTGAAAACGATTGGTATCAGCAGTTGGAAAAAAGCAACTTCTTCCTTTAAAGAAAGCAAACTAAAAAAGATGCCAGACCGCTAAGACTTCTCAATAAACGGCACAAAAATAGGATGTTTCAAAAGAAACATCCTATTTTTGTGCCTGTAAGGCGTTCCTGCGGATAACAGGACTTGAACCTGCACGGTCTCCCACCAGAACCTAAATCTGGCGCGTCTGCCAATTCCGCCACATCCGCATAGATCAAAAATATGCCGTATCATAGAAAATCCGTCAGCTTTCCTATGATACAAAAAATCTTGAAGCAACATAAGCTTCAAGATTTTTGAATGAGCCACCGGGGACTCGAACCCCGGACAACTTGATTAAAAGTCAAGTGCTCTACCACCTGAGCTAGTGGCCCATATTTAAACTGGGCTAGGCAGATTCGAACTGCCGAATGCAGGAGTCAAAGTCCTGTGCCTTACCGCTTGGCGATAGCCCATTATCAGAAAAGGTGGGTAAAGGGATTCGAACCCTTGGCCTCCAGAGCCACAATCTGGCGCGCTAACCAACTGCGCCATACCCACCATATGACTTGAGGGAAGAACCAGCTTCCCTCATACGTGCTCGAAGGGATTCGAACCCCCGACCCACGGCTTAGAAGGCCGTTGCTCTATCCAGCTGAGCTACGAACACACATCTGCACACGTCGGTGTGCTTCTTTCATAATGGGGCACCTCTGTTCCTGTAATGAATGACAGTCATAAAATGCCAAGCGGGTGATGGGAATCGAACCCACGTATCCAGCTTGGAAGGCTGGTGTTCTACCATTGAACTACACCCGCAAATCTTGCATAAAAAATCGGGGTGACAGGATTCGAACCTGCGACCTCCTGGTCCCAAACCAGGCGCTCTAGCCAAGCTGAGCCACACCCCGTTTTATATCACTTCTTATCCGTGACGCAAGACATATTATATTATATGGTTTTTATATTGTCAACATTTTTTTGCAGTTTTTTTACAAAGTTTTTTTCAACCGTTTTTACAGATAACAGATTGTAAAATGCGCTTCTCCGTCTCTGTCAATATCCATCACTACATAAGATGGTCTTTTTCCCTCCTGCCTCGGATAAGACAGACTACCCGGATTTACCGCAATAATATCTTTTTCAATTTCTACAGTCGGCCTGTGCGAATGCCCATAGAATACAATATCCACACCCCTGCGGACAGCCTCTTCCTTAATGATCTCATTGTTCATGGATACGTAATAATTATGACCGTGTGTGATCCAGACTTTGTATTTTCCGATTGTCGTCTCAATCTCCCGCGGCAGCTTGGAAAAGAAGTCATTATTTCCCATGACAATAAGCGTCTCGCAACCCGCTCCTTCGCTGATCGCATATTCACTTCCCTCTGTATCTCCGCAATGTATCACAAGATCCAGCTTTCCCAGTTGTTCGATCACCTGAAAATAATTTTCATTGCGGCGATGTGTATCACTTACAATCAGTATCTTCATGCTTCATCCTTACACAATTCTTTTATTTTATCTTTCATCATCCGCAGTGCTTTCCCGCGATGGCTGATCCTGTTTTTCTGCTCCGGAGAGATTTCCGCAGAGCTTTTTCCAAACTCCGGCAGGTAAAATATCGGATCATATCCAAATCCGTTTTCACCCTTGATTTCATAACCGATACGCCCTTCCATTGTTGCCTGCGCCGTCCGTGTCGTTCCATCCGGCAAGGCAAGAGCCATGGCACATACAAACCGCGCTGTACGCTTTTCTTCCGGTACATCTCTCAATTTATCCAGAATTTTCTGATTTTTGATCGCATACGGAGTATCATGTCCCATATAGCGTGCGGAATAAATACCCGGTTCCTTATTCAGATAATCGATCTCCAGTCCGGAGTCATCCGCAAGCGCCGGTATGCCCAGTGTTTTTGCCACCTGCATTGCCTTTATGATAGCATTTTCTTCAAATGTCGTTCCGGTTTCTTCTATTTCTCCTTGAAAAGCCGTTTCCGACAAAGGAACGATCTCAATTCCCATATCCTGCACCATCATGGCAACTTCTCTGACTTTTCCCTGATTTGTACTTGCCAATACGATCTGTTTCACTTTTCCATCTCCTTATATGCCAAAAGCACGGCATTACAGATACCCTGTGCTACTTTTTCTATATAAACATTCCTTTGCAGAAGCTTTCTCTCCTGCCGGTTGCTCAAAAAACCCATGTCAAGCTGTGCGACCGGAATCACTGCCTCTCCGATCACCACATTGTCATCCTGCCCCGGTACAATATCCAGTGCTTTTTCATTGGTCGATTCTGCAACTTCGGTAAGCAGCAGATATGCCAGATCCGCACTGGAAAAATCCGGAATAAAATACTGCGCGTTGTATTCTGTCCGGATTCCGTAGACCGTTGTATCTTCTGCTGATGTCACATGTACACTGATCAACATATCAGCCTGCAGCGCATTGGCGAAGCCAACCCGTTCTTCCGGACTGCGGCTGCTATCATCTTCTCTCGTATAATAAACCCGGATTCCCTGTGTCAAAAGCAGTTCTCCCGCCTTTTGTACAGCCGCCAACGTAATATCCTTTTCCTGCAGGCTCACATCCTGCTCCACTGCCGTCTCCCCTACATCATTTCCACCATGCCCGGCATCCAGAACGACAATTTTGTCATAAAGTGAGGCCGGCGACTGCAATGTGATCTCAGCCTCCGTTCCCGCAGTTTCCCGCTGCAGGTGCACAGAAGCCTCCTGCGGCTGATTTAAGACAACTGTAAAAAGAACCGCATCCTGCTCTTCTTTTACTTCACTTTCTGCCAAAGATATATTCTGCCGGATCGGATGTTCCTGAAAATACCGCCTGTCAAGCTGTTTTCCACCGACTTCTTTCCGCAAACGGATCGTCACCTTTTCTGCCATGCAGTCACTCTGCAGCTCTATGTCCTGCTGCGTTACACCCTCAGGCAGTTGCATCAGCAACGTATTTTCCTCCAATGACGCATCATATTGCAGGTAATTTCCCTGTCCTGCTGCAGTTTCAGCAGACAGATCTGATGCCTCTTCCGCCTGCACGCCCTTTCTGCCTTGATATACGAGCAGGCAAAGGCTTACCGCAAACACCAGAAGACAGGCTGTCACATAGGCTTTTGCTGCTTTTCCCGTCATGATCTGCTCCCCGGCTTCGGCCCCATAAACTGATAATAATAGGTTTTTAACATTCCATTATAGATCTTACGATTTTTATCCGCCTTTCTGCCGATCATCTGCTGCGCATCCTCATAAGAAGTGATCATATAAAGCGACCAGGAATCCAGCTGTCTGTAGCGCTCGCCCAGTGTCCGGTAAATGGATGCGATCGTATTTTTATCTTCCAGCCGTTCTCCATAGGGCGGATTCGTAATAATAAATCCATACTTTTTCGGATGGCTGAGAGCTTCTATCCCTCTGCGCTGGAAGTGGATATACTGCTCCACCCCGGCAAGTTTTGCATTTTCTCTTGCAATTCTCACCATCTCATCATCAATATCATAGCCCTGAATATCAGGCATCTGACTGAAATCAACCAGTTCTGCCGCCTCATCCATGCATGCATACCATTCTTTCTTTGGAATAATATGCGTCCAGCTTTCTGCCAGAAAACTTCGATTCATACCCGGTGCCATATTCGCAGCCATCATAGCCGCCTCAATTGGGATCGTACCGCTTCCGCAAAAGGGATCTACCAGGATTCTTGTCTTATTCCAAGGTGTCAGCATAATCAGTGCTGCTGCAAGATTCTCTGCGATCGGTGCTTTTGCCGTCAGTTTTCTGTAGCCTCGTTTATGCAGCGATTCCCCGGTTGTATCCAGAGAAACTGTCACTTCATCCTTATGTAAAAAAACACGTATCGGAAAAGCATCTCCGTCCTCCGGGAACCAGTTGACCCGGTAAACCTTACGCATCCTTTCTACCATGGCTTTCTTCATGATTGACTGGATATCCGACGGACTGAACAGCTTACTTTTGACGCTTGCCGCCTTTGCCACCCAGAACTTTGCGTTCTGCGGGAGATACTCTTCCCACGGAAGTGCTTTTGTTCCTTCAAACAGCTCATCAAAGGTTTCTGCATGAAACTGCCCAACCTTGATCAGTATTCTTTCAGCCGTACGTAAAAAAACATTGGCACGACAGACTGCCTCTGCATCACCGATAAATGTGACACGACCATCTTCGACCGATGTTATTTCATACCCTAATTCTATAATTTCTCTTTTTAACACTGCCTCCAGCCCAAAATGGCATGGCGCAATACACTCAAATGTTTTCATATGTTTATCTTAAAATGATTTTTTCAGGCTGTCAATATAAATGATGCATGACATTATGTAAAGCAGGACAAGTCCTGCTTTTGATTACTGCTCTTTTTTATTAGACTGTTTATCCTTGTAGTCAGAAGTGCAGGATTTTGTGTCATTTGCATTTTTATATGCCTGCTTTGCACCGTTCTTAGACTGCTCATCCTGGCTATTCTGCGCACTGTTCTTTGCGTTTGTTTCATTCTTTGCCATAACTGTTTCCTCCTTCATTTTGTATTGCACTACTAGTATTCGGAGGAAATCAATTTTTATGCATATTCGGTCTCGTTTTTTTCATAATTGGTCGCCTGGGCAAAAAAATTCTTGATAAATTTTCTAAAATATCCTATAATCTAATCATACAACAGCAATCCCCAATTGCTCTGTTGTAAAAATAGTATTTTTATTTATACTCCCCTAAACAGCCTATCACCCCTGATAGGCTGTTTAACTTTGTATAAAACGCACACGTTATCGTTTGTTTTTAAAAAAGGAAAAAATCAGAAAAACAAATGCCAGAACAAATAAGAACGGCAGAAGTGCACTGACGACCGAAAAGATCAGCCCAATGATAGCACACAGCACAATCAGAACTGCTACGATCACAAGAAGGACAAGCAGCTTACCTCCGCGGAATTCACGACCCTGCTTTTGTATTCCCTGTTCTATCTCCGATTCTGCCGATTCCCCTTTACTGCCTTCTGCCGCAAGAATGCTCTTTGCAAGCAGTGCAGGATCTCCCAGCTTCCGTATCGTTTCTTCTTCCGAAATCCCCTTTGCAGCTTCCATGGCGAAATAATCTTTATAATAAGATATAATATCTCTCAACTGATCCGGATCCAGCCGATCCCATAATTTCCGCTCCAACGCATCAATATACGTTTCCTTATTCATCTATTGCACTCCACTCCTTTCCTGTTCTGTCTGTGCCTCTTCCAGCTTATCAAACACCTTCTGCAGGATCATGGATGTTGCATATGCCTGCACAGCAAACATGACCAGAAGCCACAAATACCATGTATATGCCCAAAGCACTGCACTGGCAGCCAGGGCAAGCGCCGGTGCAAACCAGATAATAAATACTACCAGCCATGTTTTAAAGTTTGCCACAGAAATGATCACTGTGTTTTTTATATAGTTAATAATAGTATTTTCATATCTCGCAATGATCGGAAACAGAAACGGAAGTAAAAACGACAAAAATACCATTTCAAAGCCAATCAATACAACCATAAAATTTGTTGTCTGTCCTGCAGACTGTATCATATATGCATATTCCGCATACACAACGCCAAGATATGCAAGGATCACCGCCCACACTTTTGTTCCAACCTTAAAATTCTGTCCAAACGCCTTCCAGAATCCCTTCCACATTGTACCATCCTCGTTCCTGACCATTTTGTTAGTCATGGTAAACAAGGCTGTTACAGAAGCTCCTATTGTAATAACAGGAATACAGGACAATATAAAAGTCAGATTCAGCGCAAAAAGATCGCCAAACCGTTCCAATGCCTTGATGATCGGATTTCTGGTATCCGTTCCCTTTTCCATCCGATTCATTGGATTATTTTCGCCGGTCAGCTCTTCTTCCGTTTCCATCTGCGCAGCAATTTCCGAGACCGTACGTCTTTCTTCTGTTTCCTGCATTTTATCATTCTGCAAAATATCGCTCATTTTTATATCCCTTTCCGGATCATTTGCACGATCCAGTTTTTATTCTACCATCTTTCCCCACAAAAGACTATTAAATAAGCATAAAAAAAGCACATACCCGAAGGTATGTGCTTTTGGATTGTAAATATCAACCTTTAACAGCACCAACTGCAAGACCTGATACGATGTTCTTAGAAAGGATGAGGTATACGATGATAACAGGTAAAATAGAGAATGTGATCATCATGTAAACCTGACCCATATCAAACTTCAAATAGTCAGCAGAACGAAGTGTTGCGATCAAAATAGGAAGTGTCTTCTTATTGTCATCTGTCAAAACCAAAGCAGGTGTGAAGTAGTTGTTCCAGCTTCCTACGAATGAGAAGATTGCCTGAACCGCGATAGCCGGTTTCATAAGCGGAAGTGCAATCTGATTAAATGTTCTGAACTCACCGGCGCCATCAATACGGGCTGCTTCTAACAGTTCCAGCGGAAGTGTACTTTCCATGTACTGCTTCATGTAGAAGAATACAGCAGGAGCTGCAATTGCAGGTATGATCAGCGGAATGAAAGAGTTCATTAAGTGCATTTTTCTCATTAACTGGATGAAACCAAGTGCAGTTACCTGTGTAGGGATCATCATGATACCGAGAATAAATGTGAACATAAATTTCTTTAATTTGAATTCATATGCATGGATCGCATATGCAGTCATTGTTGAGAAGTATGTACTCAGCAATGCTGTGAAAGCAGCTACAATAACACTGTTAAGCAGACCGGAAAGAATCGGAATGTTACTGCTGTGTAATAAGCTGTTTACGTTCTTCAGAGCGCTTGTGCTTGGCAGAGCGCTGAAACCTTTTGTCAGGTCTGCATGTGAACGTGTTGAGTTTACAAATAATACATAGAACCAGAACAGACACATAATAGTTATAATAACGAGAACTACATATGAAATGACTCTTCTAGTCTTTACATTTAAACCTTTAGATGATGCACTCATATTTTCGCCTCCTATTTCTCTGATGCCTGATTCATCTTAAATACGATGACACTCAAAATACCGGTTACAATAAACAGGATAACTGAAAGTGCACCACCAAGACCGTAGTTCTTAGAATACAAGTGCTTATTCAGGTACATGATCAGTGTCATTGTTGTACGAGCCGGATTACCCTGACCATTTGTTAAGATCTGTGGTACATCGTACATCTGCAGACCACCGATCAGAGATGTAACCATTACGTATACCAGAATAGGTCTTAAAAGTGGTAATGTAATCCTGAAGAATACCTGTGTAGAAGTAGCACCATCTACTTCAGCTGCTTCATATAAGGATGTATCAATACCTAACATACCTGCCAGTAATAAGATCGTCGTATTACCAAACCACATTAAGAAGTTCATGAATCCAACCAGGGATCTTGCACTTCCCGCATGTGACAGGAATTTGTAAGGCTCACTCAGAATGCCCATCTGCATCAACAGAGAGTTGATCGGGCCACCATCTGAGAACAATGTAAAGAATAACATGGCAAAAGCAGATGCCATGATTAAGTTCGGTAAGTAAATAACAGTTTTAAAGAACTGCTGATGTTTTAATCTCAGGCTCGGATCTGAGAACCAAGCACCAAGAAGTAATGAAAGGAGGATCTGCGGAATAAATCCGATGATCCACATGATCATTGTATTGCCTAAATATTTAGGCAGATCACCTGATGAGAACAATGTTGCATAATTCTGAATACCAATAAATGTAGGTCCTACTTCTGTCAGACCGTTTTTAAAATAATGTTCAAAGAAACTATTATAGATCGTGCTAATCAGAGGAATCAACTGAAAGATAATAAATACTACAACAAAGGGAATTAAGAAAATGTAGCCCCACCGATTATAACGAAGAACAGTTCCGCTTTTCTTTTTAGCCATACTGTACCACACCTCCGCATGTTATTTTTTCAAACCTGTTCGTTAAAAAAGTGCGCCTGTCCGGCTGACCGCCAAACAGGCGCACTAGCTATTTCGCTATCTTACTATGCGATTCCTAAATCTTAGTATGTAAGTTCAGGATATTTTTCAGTAACAGCTGTGTAGAATGCTTCAAGTGCTTCATCATATGTAGCATAGTTGCCATCGAAGTAGCCTGTCATAGCATTCTGGAACTCTTCGTTACATCCCTGATCGTACTCTGTGATGTTAGAAAGAGAAATCTTATCAGCACCTGCGCAGAACATAGCCAGTGGATTCTGTCCGCCTAATACAGGGAATGCATAAGAATCATCCTGAGCTGCTGCTTCCATAGCTGGCTTGTTGTTTACGAAGTCGCTATCTGCTTTAACGATATCTGTCATGATTGCTTCATCTGTTGTAAGTTTTCTCATGATATCTGCAACAAGGTTAGCATTGTCTGTACCTGTAGCTACTGTGATCCATGTACCACCCCAGTAGAAGCCCTGAGGACCTTCACAAGCACCCCAGCCACCTGCGTTAGCGATAGAACCTTCTGTATCAGCTGCCATAGAGAAGTTGATCAGCCAAGCTGGTCCAAAGTAGCAGAATACTTTTCCTTCTGGATAGAAGCCTTTGCTCCAGTCATCTGACCAAAGATCCTGTGTTCCACAGTATCCGTTGTCAGCCATTTCCTTAGAAGCGTCAACCCATGCTTTGAGGTTGTCATCGATCTGGATCTTGCCATCAACAACCCAAGGAGTTGTTACGTTGTTAGAATATGTACGGAATGTATCGTTTGTTGTAGCTGTCATCTTGTAGCCAGCTTCTTTCATTTCTGCTGCTGTAGCATTGAATGTAGCCCAGTCAGAAACCTTAGCCTGTACTGTATCCGGATCATCAGCACCGAAAACTTCTTTAGCTGCTTCACGGTTGTAGATCAGAACACCAGGACATCCCTGCCATGAAAGACCCTTTAAGTTTCCGTCAGTATCTGTCATGATATCTTTTGTATACTGATACTGGTTAGCTAATTCGGAATCTTTGATTCCAAGATCAGCTACTGACATACAAAGATCTGTGTTAACATACTTTAATGCGTAGTCAGCTTCTACTAAGAACATATCAACCTTGTCATCTGCTGCTGCATCTGCGTTTCCAGGAAGAGTAGCATCCAGGTTGTTCTGGTAAGCATTGTCTGTAGATGGTGTAGATGTGAACTTAACTTCAACATCACCGATCTTACCACCTGCTAAAGCATCATCAGGATCGTTTGCTTCGTATCCCGGATAGTGATCTTTCAGACGGTTAGCGAACTCGTCGTTCCAGCAGTAAATGTTAAGAACTTTACCTGTATCTTCTGGAAGCTCTACATCTGCTTCTTCATCTGTTGCTGCATCTGTAGCTTCATCTGTTGCTGCATCTGTAGCTTCGTCTGTTGCTGCATCTGTAGCTTCATCTGTTGCTTCATCTGTTGCTGCAGGTGCTTCTTCTGTTTTGCTGCCGCATCCTACTAAAAGGGATGCTACCATAGCTGTTGAAAGAACTACACTTAATAATTTCTTTTTCATTCTTTTTTTGTCCTCCTCTAAAAAATGTTTGAAATAAAGTGTTGGTTAATAGTACCTTGCATTTATTAAATTATCACTTGTGTGATATAAATGCCATTATTGGCTTGCAACTGTCGCTCCCGGCAAAAGGATTCCAGGTACGGTAATGGATACAATCTCCGTCGTACTCGGTTTCTCGATCAGTGCGATCAGCTTTTCCGCTGCCAGCATTCCCATCGTCTTGGTGTCCTGCTTGATCGTTGTCATCTTCGGCTCTATCTTTGTCGCCAGTGAAATGCCATCGTATCCTGCCACCGAAATATCTTCCGGAATGCGGAGTCCTGCGGCTTTTATTACATTGATGCCACCATATGCAGCATAGTCGTCCGGGAATAAAATACAGGTTGGCGGATCCGGTAGCTTCAAAAGCTCTGCCGTTGCGATCGCCGTTCTCTGGATATCCCGATAATCAGTTTCCCGGATATATGCGTTTGGAACAACAATGTCATGCTGTTTCATTACTTCCCGGAAGCTTGCCAGGCGCTGCCTTGTGACTGCAGAATCACGACCGTGTATGTATGCGATCTTTGTATGTTTCTTTTCAATAATGTAGGAAACCAGATCCGTGATTCCTTTTTCATTATCGGAAACAATACTGATACGGTTCGGAAATATCCTGTCGATCGTTACGACCGGGAGATTACTTTCGATCAGTTCGATCACTTCGGGATCTTCAAAGTTGACACATGCAATGACAACTCCGTCAAACCCTCTGTACCGGCTGTGTTCCAAATAAGACATTCTGTCTTTTCGCTGCTTATTGCAATTAAGGAATGTGATATCGTATCCCTGTGCCTCTGCTGTGACCTTGAAGCTGTCAAGCAGATGTGAAAAGTAGTTATGTGTCAGACCACTGTGTGCTTCTTCCACAAACAGGACACCGATGTTAAATGTCTTATTTGTTTTTAATGCTCTGGCAACTGAATTGGGGAAATACCCCATATCCTTCGCTACCTTCTTAATATGTAGCTTTGTCTCCTCGCTGATGTCTCTGTGTCCATTCAGTGCTTTACTGACTGTGGCAACGGAAACGTGGCAAGCAGCAGCTATATCTTTCATGGATACCATGTCTTCTCCTCTCAAGGAAAACATGAAAATTACTTAATCGTTTTCGCCTTTTTAATATATTACAATTTGGATAATTTGGCAATGGTTTTTTCACTTTTTTTGTACAGTTTCTATATTTTTGGTAGTATTTCACAATTTTAGCATTCTGTTTTTGAACAGTTCATACACAGTTCGTTTACATTTTGTTCATATTTATTCTATTCCTCTTTCTTCTATTATTACAACCATTAAAACTAGGCTTGTTTTTACCAGCTTTTGCTTGCTTTTATTCCGGGCTTTGAGTATAATTTTGTCTGTAAAGATTTCAAAATCTTGTCTTACTTAATCGTTTTCTAAGTTTTCGCAAATTTAAATTACGAAAGGACATAGAATTATGAAATTTGGTTATTTCGATGATGACAGAAGAGAATATGTCATCACATCTCCAAGAACTCCATATCCATGGATCAATTATTTAGGAACACAGGGGTTCTTCTCTCTGATCTCCAATACAGCAGGCGGCTACAGCTTCTATAAAGATGCACGTCTTCGCCGTATCACACGTTATCGTTATAATAATGTACCGATCGATATGGGAGGTCGTTACTTCTATATTAATGAAAACGGTACGATCTGGAATCCGGGCTGGTCTCCGGTCAAGACAGAACTTGACTCTTATGAATGTCGTCATGGTATGGGATACACCGTTATCACAGGTAAGAAGAACGATCTGAAAGCAGAGGTTACATTCTTTGTACCACAGAATTACGACGGTGAAGTACAGCAGGTTGTTCTGACAAACGAAGGCTCCCAGAAAAAAGAATTCACACTGTATTCTTTTGCAGAGTGGTGTTTATGGGATGCGCAGGATGACTGCACAAACTTCCAGAGAAACTTCTCTACAGGACGTGTTGAGGTAGTCGGCTCTACTGTATATCACAAGACAGAATACAGAGACAGACGTAATCACTTTGCTTTCTATACTGTAAATGATGAGATCGACGGCTTTGATACAGACAGAGATGCTTTCATCGGTATGTACAACGGCTTCGGCGATCCACAGGTTGTTACAAACAATGCGCCGACTGATTCTATCGCAGACGGCTGGTCTCCGATCGCTTCCCACTGCAAGAAGATCACACTTGCACCGGGCGAGAGCAAAACACTCGTATTCGTACTCGGTTATGTAGAAATGCCTGAAGATCAGAAATTCGAAGCAGACGGCAAGACAATCAACAAGGTAAAAGCACTTGCCATGATCGATCAGTACAACACGCCTGAAAAGGTTGCTGCAGGAATGGCAGAGCTGAAAGCTTACTGGGATCGCCTGCTTGGCATCTTAAATGTCAGCACACCGGATGAAAAGGTAAACCGTATGGTCAACATCTGGAACCAGTACCAGTGTATGGTAACCTTCAACCTTTCCCGTTCCGCTTCTTACTTCGAGTCAGGTATCGGACGTGGTATGGGCTTCCGTGATTCCAATCAGGACGTTCTCGGATTTGTTCATCAGATCCCGGATCGCGCAAGAGAAAGAATCATCGATATTGCTTCTACACAGTTCCCGGATGGCGGATGCTACCATCAGTATCAGCCACTGACAAAGAAAGGTAACGCAGACATCGGTGGTGACTTCTCAGATGATCCGTTATGGCTGATCCTTTCCGTTTCCGCATATATTAAAGAAACAGGCGACTGGACAATCCTTGACGAAATGGTTCCATATGATAATGATATGTCTATCGCACAGACAATGCTGGAGCACTTAAAAGTATCCTTCTACCACATTGTAGACAACTTAGGCCCGCATGGTCTTCCGCTTGCAATGCGTGCTGACTGGAACGACTGCATCAACCTTTCCTGCTTCTCCGATACACCGGGTGAAAGCTTCCAGACTTACACCAATCCGAAGTTCGCTGCTGAAGGCGGTTACTCAAAGGTTGCTGAGTCTGTTATGGTTGCTACATTATTCACATATACAGGTCCAAACTACGTTGCGATCTTAAAGCACCTCGGCAAGGACGATGAAGCTGCAAAAGCACAGGCTGAGATCGATAAGATGAAAGCAAACGTTATGGAATCTGCATGGGACGGCGACTGGTTCCTGCGTGCATACGATGCAAACGGCGAAAAGATGGGCTCCAAGGAATGTGAAGAAGGTCAGATCTTCATCGAGCCACAGGGCTTCGCTATCATGTCAGAGATCGGCAAGGATCAGGGTGCTGATCTGAAGACACTGAAAGCGATCGACGAGAGATTAAATACAAAGTACGGTCTTGTTCTGAACAACCCTGCTTATACAAAATACTATGTACAGTACGGCGAAATCTCTACATATCCGGGCGGATATAAAGAAAATGCCGGTATCTTCACACATAACAATGCATGGATCATCTGTGCTGCTGCTTACGCAGGTCAGGGTGATCAGGCATTTAAGTATTATTCAGAGATCGCTCCTGCCTTTACAGAAGAAACTTCAGATCTGCACAAGACCGAGCCATATGTATACGGTCAGATGATCGGTGGTAAGGACGCAGGTTCTGATATCGGACAGACCGGTAAGAACTTCGGTCAGGGCAAGAACTCATGGCTGACAGGTACTGCTGCATGGAACATGGTTGCTATTTCCCAGTACATCCTTGGTATTTCAGCAGACTTCGACGGTCTGAAGATCGATCCGTCTATCCCTGCTGCATGGGATGGTCTTACTGCAACACGTCAGTTCCGTGGTGCTACTTATGACATCAAGGTTTCCAATCCTTCTCATGTCAATAAGGGTATCAAGAGCGTAACAGTTGACGGTAATGCGATCGAAGGCAATGTAATTCCTGCATTCGGCGACGGAAAGACTCATACAGTAGAAGTTGTTATGGGCTAATCCATTATATACAATAAGGGCTTCGGCATTTGCCGAAGCCCTTATTTGATCGCTAATCATCCTATTCCAATCCGCATGATATCTTTTGACACCTATATCACTTCATAGTATTCATTATACAAGAGGACCGAACAAGCGGAAAATATGACCGCCGATCCGATACCAGAGCGGCAGATCCACGCAGAACTGCATATCGATCTTCTGACATTTCTTCAAGGTTTCCTGATAGTCCTTTTCTATATCTAAAATGACCGGATTCTTATAAATGAAGGTCGCGCATTCAAAATGCTCATACAGGCTCCTGAAATCCAGATTGATGCTGCCGACCACCGCCTTCTTATCATCCGAAACAAATTCCTTGGCATGCACAAAGCCCGGTGTATACTCGTAGATCTTTACGCCTGCCTCCAACAGCTGTGGATAATACGTCCTTGCAATCGCAAAGATAATCTTTTTGTCCGGTATATGAGGCAGGATCAGCTTGACATCCACACCTCTTCTCGCTGCATAGGTCAGTGCTGTGATCAGCTCATTGTCAATGATCAGATACGGTGTCATGATGTGCACATATTTCTTTGCTTTGTACAGCATATCCAGATAAACGCTCTCTGCAATATCAAGACGGTTGATCGGGTCATCATTATAGGGAATCACGTAGCCGGGCGCCGACAGAGCTTCAAAATGCGGAAGATACTTTTCATACTCGCCTTCTCCCGCCTCGGTCATATACCACATCTGTAAAAACATGACAGTAAAGCTTCTGACAGCCTCTCCCTCCAGCTTGACCGCCGTATCCTTCCAGTGTCCGAAACGTTTCTTTATATTCATATATTCATCCGCCAGATTAATTCCGCCGTTATACACCACTCTGCCATCGATCACTGCAATCTTACGGTGATCGCGGTTATTCTGGTGCGTGGACAAAAGCGGCTTGATCGGCGAAAACATCTTTGCCTTGATCCCTCTTTCCCGAAGCTGCTGCGGATAACGGTACGGAAGCGATACAAGTGCACACATACCGTCATACATTACCCGCACTTCCACACCTGCTTTTGCTTTCCGCTCCAGTATTTCCAGCACATGATCCCAGACCTCTCCCTGATTGATAATAAAGTATTCCAGAAAGATAAACTGCTCTGCCCGTTCCAGTTCCTTTAAGAGATCCGCATATTTTTCTTCTCCTGTGGCAAAAAAAGTTACATTCGTATGATCGTAGGTCGGAAATCCGTTCTGATTCTGGATATAATGCCCCAGATTACGGATCCCCGAGCTTTCTTTTTTCAGTTTTTCCACCACACGATATTCCGTCCGCAGATATGGTTTTGTCTCATCCTTCCTGCGGTTTAACAGCTTCTGCAGCCCTCTGTTTCCGGGATTCAGTATGATAAAGAGATAAAATCCGATCCCGAACACCGGCACAAGACAGATCGGAAGCACCCATGCCAGCTTAAATGCCGGATTTTCCTCACTGTTGATAATATAAATAATTGCAGCCATGCCAAGCAGATTACTGATCGTGAGCAGATTCTCGGACAGACCCACCATCCGGAAAATCCCGATAAGACACAGTATCTGCAACAGCAAAAGCAGAACAGTGATCATGGTCCGCCCAAAAATCAGCCGGAACAGTACTCTGCCGCCACTTTGCTTTACCTTTTTTGTTTTCTGGCGGATCCGTGACATTGACTCCTTTTGCATAAGCGCCTCCACATTCCACTCTTATTTTTATCCTCAGATCATCATTCCACAATCGTGATCACATCATCTAAGACATAAGAAAACGTCGGTGACGAGGATGTTTCATTTTCTATATACGGTGTATTCAGATCGATCCGTTTTGTACTATCATATGGATCAACACCTGTCAGATTTCCTGAAAACACTTGTTTTTTTCCACTGATCAGTTCATTGATCGTATCCTCGACGATCTGATCCGTTTTCTTTGGCACGATTGCCTCATTGATATCCAGGATACGCACCCAGTTCTTATCCAGACCTGCCATGGCATCCTGTCCATATGTCTTACCATCTATACAGTCTTCAATCTTTTTGTCATGTAAAAGCGCATAGACCGACTGCTCAAAATAATAAGAATACTCTGCACTGCAGCTTACCAGTGATCTGGTCGGTGCCACATCTGTCATACTCTGATTATAGCCAACATGATACACCGGAATACTGCCTCCGGCGCTTTCGCAGGCAGTTGCAGGTCCGATCGTATCGGAATGCTGGGAAATAAGCACACAATCCTGCGCGATCAGTTCTGTTGCCACCTGTTTTTCTATGGAATAATTCGACCAGGTATCCGTATATTTCACAAGCATTGTCGCCTCCGGTACAACCGATCTGACACCCAGATAGAACGCCGTATAGCCGGATATGACCTCTGCATACGGGAACGCCGCAACATAACCGATCTTTGCCTGCTTTGGCGTAATAATACCGTTTTCTATCATTTCTTTTAATTTCACACCCGCTACAACACCGCAGACATAGCGTCCCTGATAAATCGTGCCATAGCAGTTGTGGTAATTGGACAGAACCGGTTCCTGATTGGCATTGTCCCCCGTCGGAACACAAAACTGGATCTCAGGATGCTCCTGCGCCACTTCTTTCACAACCGGACCATAACCATAACTGGCTGCGATGATATAGTCACATTTTTCTGCAACAAGTTCCTGCAACGGCTCCTCGATCCGGTCTTCCGTTACATTATATTTCGTCACACATTCGATCTGATCCCCGTATACTTCCATGACATGGTTTCTGGCTTTGATAAAATTTTCCGTATACGGCGTGATCTCATCACCAACAAAAATAAATCCGACTTTCAGATGTTTCTCTTCCGTCCGCGTGACACGATGCACACCAACTGCCAGAATACACATGATCAGGGAAGTAATAATACATAAAGTGTATGTCCGTTTCATCCTACTTATCCTCCTTAGACTTTGCATACAGTTTTTCCACATCAATCGTTCCGTCTTCGATCAGGGACAGTAAAATATCCACCAGCTTCGGATCAAACTGTGTTCCGCTGCAGCGTTTCAGTTCGCCGATCACAAAATCAATATCCAGTTGTTTTCGATAGACACGGTTTGCCGTCATGGCATCAAACGCATCCGCAATTCCTATGATTCTTGCATCCAACGGAATTTCCTCGCCCTTCAGACCAACGCAATATCCGCTTCCGTCATACCGCTCATGGTGATACAGCGCACCTACGCTCACATTGTCGATCATAGTGAAATCCTTTAATATCTCACCGCCGCGTGTTACATGCGTTTTCATGACTGCGTATTCTTCATCCGTCAGTCTGCCCGGTTTATTTAAGATCGCATCCGGAATACCGATCTTACCGATATCATGCAGCAGCGCCATCTGGCGGAGGTTCTCGCACTTTTCTTTTGAATACTGCAGTCTCTTTGCAATTGCCACGGAATACTCCGATACACGGAAAGAATGCTCGCTCGTATTGGAATCCTTCGCATCCACCGTACGGGCAATGGAAAGAATGGTCTCATTTCCCATCTGGATCTGTTTCTTTGCATATTCCAGCTCATACTTCTGCTTCAGCAGCGTTCTCTGTGCCTGCGTCCTTGTAATGAACCATGTGACCCAGATCAGCACAAGTCCCGCAATAAAAATAACATATAACTTAAACCACCAGTTCTGGTACATCTCGGTTTCTTTTTCTATCTTATAGTTTGCCGATTCCACGACCGCGCCATCCGCACCGTCCAGGATCGCAATCCGGAATGTATAAATACCCGGCTTCAGCTTCTGATAAGTCAGCTTATCCATCTCGCTCAGCAGACACACTGTTGCTTTTTCAGCATATCCTTCCAGAAAAACACTGACATACGGATCGTTCATGGAATAATTTAAGACTTCCGGTTCCAGCACGATCTTATCCGCATCAGAAGCAAGCCGGAACGTATCCACACGGTCAATATCATATTTTTCGCCGTCCACATAAATATAATCCAGAATCATACGATAGGACTTTGCTGTCATATCATACTGCTCCATGCTGACCTTTACTACACCGCTGTCACAGCACAGATACAATTCTTCCCCTTCCCGGTACATCCATGCGTTGGCAACCAGCGAAGAACGGAAGCCCCGTTTGGCATTGATCAGCAGGTAATCTGTTTTCTCATCCGCTACCAGATCCGTTGTATCCGCAATATAAATACCTGCACTGCCAAGCACCCAGCACGTTCCGTCTGTATCGCAGATCATGTCATAATTATTACTGTATGGAAAATTCTTCAGATATTTTATTGTTCCGTCCGGTGCTCTGTAACACAGACCGTTACTTGTCACAATATAGATACCGCCGGATACCGGATCAACAACCATACGCAGAATCACGTCCGAAGACAGTCCATCCTCTTTTCCGATATGTGCTGCGATCTTATCATCTTGGATCTGTGTGATTCCGCCACCGTCAGAACCGATATAAAAGCTGTCTCCGTCTGCCAGCAGACAGAGTGACTTTTCATTCATAAGTCCATTTTCTGCCGAGAAGACCCGCTCAACTGTATTGCCGGAAAGAATTGCCACACCATAGTCTCCCGCAGCCACGATCCTGCCATCCGAAAGCTCACAGATATTTCGGAAACGCGTACCAGGCATACCATCTTCTTCCGTAAAATTACAGATCCGGTATGTACCGTTTGCCGCGGAAACCTGATAGATTCCCATTCCGGTCGTTGCGATCCATAACGCATCCTGACTGTCTACCATCAGGCAGCGCACTCTTATATTCTGCAGCAGGTCACTGATCTCATTTTCTACTTTGCTTTTTTCATTCTGATCCAGAATCACCAGTCCCTGATCCGTTCCGCAGAAAAGCAGCCCCTGCCACTTCTGTGTTGTATTGACAACAGCCGTTTCCCCGATCTCCCGAAACAGTTCCGTAAAAGACGACTGACACAGTTCCATAAGGCCAAGCCTTGAAGAACTGAGCCAGAGATTTCCCTGGTAATCTATCAGCATATTATCGATAGAGCTTGTAAAATTCCCTGTATTCAGCGTTTCATAAGTACCATCCGGCTGCAGGATCGCAACGCCTGTATCAGAGCAGACAAAAAATTCATTTTTCTCTGTCATGTAAAAAGAATTGATCTCTTCGATCCCATCCAGCACAATCGTCTGAACCGGCTTCATCTGATCGTTTTCCATCTGATAAATCCGGATCTGATCATCTTCTGTTGCAGTCAACAGCAGATCATCAGCAAAGCAGACTGCTCTCAGCGGTTTATTCTGCATAAAGCCCTGTGGCGACTGTACAATTTCGCCGTCCTTCAGCCAGTAGGTCTTCCCTCTTTCCGTCACGATCACAACATGCCCGTTCCCGTCCGCTGACATATCCATAACATTTTGGGTCTGTTTGTATGATTTTGTTACCTTTACACCACTGCTTAAAGATACCTGCGAAAGTCCCTCCGTCGTTCCGATATAATAATTGCCGTCAGAATCACAGACAATGCTTTTTACGGAATTGGACAGCAGTCCATTTTCCTCATCCAGCACGTTCATCACGTGCTCATTGATCAGTATCGTCACACCGTCATCATTCGTTCCGACCCACAGCCTGCCTTCTTCATCCACATACAAACAGTTTACATTTTTAACGGAATCTATATTCTGGAGCAGTTTAAATCTGGTACCGTCATAACTGAACAGTCCCGCATACGTACCAATCCAGAGCTTACCGTCCTTCGTCTGTGCAATATCATTGGCTTCTCCGGACAGCAGACCTTCCTCTTTCCCATATTGCATTTGAACATAGGAATCATAATCAGCCGCTTCCCTTGCCTGCACATTTTCTTTCTGCAGCAGGACACCTGCCATGACAAGCAGCACAAGCAGCGTCCCTGCCTGTTTTCTCGCCCGCCCGCTTCTGAACAGTCTGATACACAGATACACGATCTCCACGCAAAGCAGTTTATCCAGAAACTCCACGCAGAACTGCCCGAGCAGATTGGCAAGATAAGTCGGAAATCCTTTGTCAATACAGAGCTCTATCACCTGATTCCCCCAGATATTTCCACTCTGTCCATCATACAATACTGTGTTGAGCACTACCGCAACACCTGTCGAAAACAGCGCCAGACCCATACCCAGTGTCATTGTCCTGAACTGACTCTCAAAAACCTTCTTTTTGGCAAAATAGCCGACCACAATACCAAGGAGTGCTCCGACAATGCAATACACTGATTGTTGATCTACAAAAATGCCGTAAACAATGTTATTCGTAAATCCTACAATTCCTCCACACACCGGTCCCGCCATATAGGCGATCAAAAAGGTACCTATTGAATCGCACCAGATTGGTAACGTCAGCCTGTCCGCCATAACCCTTCCAAGCAGATCGACTGCAAGTGCAGCTATCGTCCATAAAATGATCTTATACTCTTTTTTATTTTTCATTTGCATTCCCTCTTACTACTCTTTTTCCTCTTACACTATACACAAATCCACACAAATGATGTCGGAGTCAAAAGCCCGGGCTATGATGCCTGCGGATTGTTCCGTGCTCTGCACTCCCACAATCCTGCCCAATATTCGCATATCGTGGGATTAACATCCCACTTTTATGCTCATATCGGGGCGGGCCCCAAGGTCTTTCAACCACTTATGCGCAAGCTCATGTGGTTTTAGACCTTTTGACCCTGGCATCATACAAAATAAATTATACCATACTTTGAGTATCATGGAAATATGCAGATATCACAAGAAAGCCGTTTGAAATGCCAGCCCACCTTTACAAGCGAGCTTTTGCTGTATAGCAGATTTCAAAAGAATTCCCTATACAACAAAAAAGCCTGAAACCAAACAGTTTCAAGCTTTTCAAGCGTGCGTGAAAGGATTCGAACCCTCGACCTTCTGGTCCGTAGCCAGACGCTCTATCCAGCTGAGCTACACGCACATATTTTTGTTACGTCACCCGCAACATCATGTATTTTATACGATTCTCCACGTTATGTCAATACTTAAATCTGATATTTTATACAGATATTTTATATTTTATATTTATTTCGATAAAAACAATTCTCCAAATATCATATAGAATTCCTGCCATGAAGCATGCACTAAGCAGGAATTCTATATAAAAGACATTTATTTCTCCGTACTGTTATCGGAAACAACCGATTCCAGCTTGATCAGCTCATCCGCGGTTTCCCGGAAACTGCCACAAAGACCGCTTGTCATCGTATAGACCACATCCGGCTGCTGATCTGTCATAAAGTAATAGCAGTTTGCCGTCGCATTGTGATCACCGACCGTAAAGGTGTAGGTCTGGTCTGCCGTTGTTACTGTAATGACATTTGACGGTGCATCCAATCCATATTCGGACAGATCTGTCACATCATCGATCTCTTCGTCCGCTTCTACCTTCGTCACGTTGGCAAGCATGCTTGTGATCCGGTCGTTATCCATATGAAGCTCTGTATTCTGATCGTAACTCCAGTTATCATCCGTTTTGGTGAAGGATAAGGTTTCTCCATCAAGCTGATAGGAAAATGCCTCTATCGCATCCGTATCGATCTCTGCCACCTGTATTTTATCCTCCTCTTCCTTTTCCGCCTGTTTTTTATTATATTGCTGTAAAAGAAAATAACCGCCGATGAGCAGCGTCAGTACTGCTACAAGCACAACCATTTGAACTTTCTGTTTTCGCATTTTTCTTCTCCTTGTCTTCTTTTCCGGGTCTCTGTTCTGTTCGCCGTCTTTCAGCTAACGTCTTCTTCTCCTTACCCAGATCACAATACCGGCTGCAAGAAGCAATACCGGCAGAAGGATCACAGTAGTCAATCCAAGGAATACGAACTGATTCTGTGGAACGGTAATGCTTTCCTGTGTGTACTCTTTCACCGGAATTGATACCGAACTTTGTTCCTCCGACAGATCATTGATCACACGTGTGAACAGCTGCAGGTTGGAACCACCAACCATCTGGCTGGATTCATCTGTAAAGAGATTCTCAGAAGAGAATATAAACATTGTACTTGTTGTTTCACCCGCTGTTTTCTCTACTTTTGCACCCAGCGTAAACTGTCCTGTCTCTTCCCCATCCTCTGCTTCATAGCTTGTCATATTCTGCAGATCATCTTTCACAACCGCATTTTCACTTGTGACAAGCATCTGTGTGACGGAAAGTGCATCATTCTCTGATACAGTCAGTCCCTGTGCATATGGCGCAAAGACATACTTGGAATCTGCAAAATCAGAAGTATAAGTATTGCTCTTAACTTCCGGGATCAGATAAAACGGATTCTGGTAATAATGTCCGTTATCGGTTTCTGCCAGAATACCCTTTGTTACAGATACACCGTATTCATCCAGGATGGATTTAAAATTTGTCATATCCTGATCTGTATAGGTTGTCACAACAATGGCTTTTCCGCCTGCTGCCATATAGTCTTTTACCTTCTGGGCATCATCAGTTGAAAAATCACTGAGCGGAGCCAGAATCATGATTGCATCCGCATCCTCCGGAACCTTATCCTGATCCATCAGATTCAGATCTTCCACAGTCAGATTTGCCTTTTCCATAGCAGTCCGGAAGGAACTGTCAAGCTCCTGTTCATCATGTCCCGTAATCCGGTAAACAACAGGCATCTCTGCTGCGGTCACATAATCCAGCGCACTTGTGATCCGGCCTTCTCCGTCATATCCGGTCGTCTGCTGGGAATATGTATTATAATCAATCTGCGTTTCATACATATCCTCATAGGAAATGACTTTGTTTCTCTTTTCTCCTACTACGATCAGACTGTTTTCCTGCAGTGTATCACTTGTATAGTCCGATGCAAAATTCGGATATTTGACCGGATCTTTATATTCTACTTTAATATGAGAAGATTCACTCTCGTACTTGGAAAGTGTCCGGGAAATCGTTTCGTCCAGTGTGCTCTTCTTTCCATATACATAAATCGTAACATCTTCCTGCATGTTCTTTAAAAACTGCACCGTATCATCCGTCAGAGAATACAGATGATTGCTCGTCATATCAATGCTGGATACAGAAAGCGGAAGCTGATCCGCAACCAGATTGACAAGTACCGTTACCGCGATCGCAGCTGCGATCATTCCGCTGCTGAATACACCTGTTTTCAGGCTCTTGACAGAAATGCTCCATCTTCTCTTCTGGATGGACTGACAGGTCAGAAACAAAAGCAACAGGATAACGGTTATAAAATAGATTGCAGCCTTCAGATCCAGTGTTCCGGTCAGGAAAACGGAAAATCTCGTGTAAAAATCAAAACAGCCGAGGATCTTTGTCAGTACATTGCCTTCTGAAGAGATCATATTACAAAGACCGCTCATAATGTAGCAGACAAAAAGAGCTGCAAAGGATAATACCGCTGCGATCACCTGACTTTCTGTCAGAGAAGAAATGAAAACACCGACTGCCATGCAGGCGAGCCCATATAGATAGAATCCCAGAATTGCCATATACGATTCCGCTACCGGGATATTACCGAATTTCATCAGGATCAACGGATACAAACAGATCACAAGTATAGGGATCGTAAAAATCGAAGCCAGTGCCAGAAATTTTCCTGCAATGATCTTGCCCAGAGAAACCGGCGCTGTCAGGATCAGCTGATCCGTTTTATTTTTCCGTTCTTCCGCAAGACACCGCATTGTCAGAATTGGAACCGCCAGAAGCAGAATAAAACCGCATGCACTGATCACATTTGAAAAGTAAGCACTGCCATATAACAGATTTGTTGCGGTAAAATACAGTCCTACAAAAAAGAGGATCACTGCCATGAACAGCCAGCCTATCACCGTATGTAAATAACTCCTAAATTCCCTTTTCCATATTGCCAGCATTGTCTGTCTCCTCCTTCTGCGTTGTTTCCGCTGTCTGTGAATTTTCTTCTGCAGCTCTTTCCTTTGCCGTCCGGCCGGTCATCTCTTCTGCAGCAGCACTCTTTTCCTGTTCCTTCGTCAGTTCCAGGAATACATCCTCTAAGGATTTACTCGTCATCTTCATCTCATAAATCGGAAGTCTATGCTCTGCCATATAATAGAAGATTTCTTCCCGCAGATCCACTTCCTTTTTATAATGAAGTTCCATCTGCCACAGATCATTTTCCACATTGTACGAAGCATGCATTTCTCCAATCGCTGCATAGCGTTCCTTCAGTTCCTTTTCCGCTGCTCTGACCGCATCTTCCGTACCGCAAAGCTGCATGGAGAGCACGTTGTCACCGCTCATCAGCCTGCTCAGATTTTCCGGCGTATCGCTTGCTGCCAGTCTGCCGTGTGCAATGATCATGATATGGTCACAGACTGCACTGACTTCCGGTAAAATGTGTGAACTCAGTATTACTGTATGTTTCTTGCCCAGACTTTTGATCAGCTGTCTGATCTCTATGATCTGCATCGGATCCAGTCCGACTGTCGGCTCATCCAAAATAATGATCTTCGGATAACCCAAAATTGCCTGTGCCAGCCCTACTCTCTGTTTATAACCTTTGGAAAGATTCTGGATCAGTCGATCCTGCATGGATGTGATCTTTGTAAGCTCCATGACTTCCCCGATCTGTTTCCGTCTCTCCTTTTTGTCGATTTTCTTCAGTTCTGCCACAAATGCCAGATATTCCTTTACGGTCATGGTATCATAAACAGGCGGAAGCTCCGGCAAATAGCCAATATTCCTCTTGGCTTCTTCCGGTTCCTTATAAATATCATGCCCGTCAATTTTAATTTCTCCACTGGTTGCTCCCAGGTAACCGGTCAGCATATTCATCGTGGTTGATTTTCCTGCCCCATTCGGGCCAAGGAAGCCATAAATCTGCCCTTCTTCTACGCAAAACGACAAATCATCCACAGCAACATGATTCCCATACTTTTTCGTCAGATGACTTACTTCTATCATAGTCTGCCTCCCTGTACATTTTATATTTGCCCTTATCTTAATGAGGAATTGTGAAAAAAGAAAAATGATTTTGTGAAAAAACTGTGTAAAAACTATGATATGCTATTTGACACAGACTGTATGCTATGATAATTTATTATCTATGGGTAACCACTCTGGAGAGTCTCTCTTCCATTCTGGGAAGAGAGCGCCGAAGGTGTACGGCTTACAGCCAATCTCTCAGGCATAAAGGACAGAGCATTACATATCTGATACGTATTGCATGTTCTTCTCTTTAGAGTCAAATCATGACTAAGAGAGGAAGGAACACAAAAATGTTAGAAACTATCAACAATCTACTTGGTGCAATCGATGACTTCGTATGGGGCGTTCCCCTGATCGTGCTCATCCTTGCCACAGGCATTTATCTTACCATTCGTGTAAAATGTCTGCAAATCTCCAAACTCCCACGCGCGATCCATTATATGTTTCATTCGGAATCCGAGGATCTGGATGGTGAAGTATCCAGCTTTGCCGCACTTTGTACCGCATTATCCGCAACGATCGGAACCGGTAACATCGTCGGTGTTGCAACCGCTATCGTAGCCGGCGGTCCGGGCGCATTATTCTGGATGTGGATCGCAGCCTTTTTGGGAACAGCCACCAAATATGCGGAAGGTCTTCTTGCTGTAAAATATCGTACAGTTGCAGAAGACGGACATATTGTGGGCGGTCCGTTCTACTATATCGAAAAAGGTATGGGGGAAAAATGGAAATGGCTTGCAAAGCTTTTTTCTTTCTTTGGTGTCGGCGTCGGCCTTTTCGGTATCGGTACTTTTACCCAGGTAAACGGTATCACAAGTGCAGCCAACAACTTCTTTGATCCAAATAATGCGCATATGATTTCATTATTCGGCCGTGATTATTCCTGGTCCGTTGTGATCGCAGGTCTGATCCTTGCGATCTGTGTCGGTCTTGTTGTCATCGGCGGTTTAAAGAGAATCTCACAGGTTTCACAGGTTGTCGTACCATTTATGGCTGTGATCTATGTGATCGCTGCTATTACAATCCTGATCTGTAATATTACAAAGATTCCTGGAGCTTTCGTTACGATCATCCAGAGCGCATTTGGCATGCGTGCTGCTGCAGGCGGTGCACTCGGTGCAGTCCTGCTTGCCATGCAGAAGGGTATTGCCCGTGGTATCTTCTCCAATGAGGCCGGTCTTGGTAGTGCGCCCATCGCTGCAGCCGCTGCTCATACGGAAGAACCTGTAAGACAGGGTCTTGTTTCCATGATGGGAACCATTATCGATACACTGATCATCTGTACGATGACAGGTCTTGCCATCGTCATCACAGATACATGGAACATCGGTCTGGAAGGTGTTGCTGTTACAACAGTTGCATTCCAGCGGGGACTTCCGCTTCCTGATGAGGTATGCTCCTTTATTTTAATGCTTTGTCTGATCTTCTTTGCCTTTACAACGATCCTTGGCTGGGATTACTATTCCGAGCGTTGTCTCGAATACCTCTGCCATGGCAATCAGAAGGTCGTACATGTATATCGTTGGATCTACATTCTGGCAGTCCTGATCGGACCTTTCATGACAATCTCCGCAGTCTGGACGATTGCCGATATCTTCAACGGTCTGATGGCTCTGCCTAACCTGGTAGCTCTGATCGCATTATCCGGCGTGATCGTGGCTGAGACAAAATCTTACTTTGAGAGAGTTCCGAAGTATAAATAATGTAAACAGAAAAAAACATATAGTAAGCAATCTCGGTCGTCTACACTATCGATTGCTTACTATATGTTTTTTCTGTTGGTATATTATATAAATGGAGTTTCGCTTGCGAAACTCCTGCGCCGAACGCGATATGCCATGAGGTTCTTCCTCATGGCATATATTTTCCGCTTCGCGTGAGTGCGCATCATTATATATATGAAATGTTTTACATTCATATATATAGCCCGGGCTTAATCGCCCAGGCTTTTCCATTTGAGATATGCATTGATAAATTTATCGATATCGCCGTCCAAGACCGCATCTACATTGCCTGTCTCAGCGCCGGTCCTTGTGTCTTTGACCATAGTATATGGCTGCATGACATAAGACCTGATCTGATTGCCCCATCCGATCTCCGTCACCTCACCACGGATATCAGACAGTTTTTCCGCATTTGCTTCCTGCTTGAGCATATACAGCTTTGCACGCAGCATCTGCATTGCTTTGTCCTTGTTCATATGCTGGCTTCGTTCATTCTGACACTGTACCACAATGCCTGTCGGCAGATGTGTAATACGGATTGCGGAAGACGTCTTGTTGATGTGCTGTCCACCGGCTCCGGAGCTTCGGTAGGTATCGATACGCAGATCCTCATCACGGATCTCCACATCCACATCTTCTTCAATATCGGGCATTACATCCAGCGATACAAACGAAGTCTGACGCTTTCCCTGTGCATTGAACGGAGAAATACGCACCAGTCTGTGCACACCCTTTTCTGATTTCAGATAGCCATAGGCATTCTCACCGTTTACCTGGAATGTGACCGATTTGATACCGGCCTCTTCGCCTTCCAGAAAATCCAGCTCCTCTACCGTAAATCCTTTGCGCTCTGCCCATCTTGTATACATACGATACAGCATCTGCGCCCAGTCACAGCTTTCCGTTCCGCCTGCGCCCGCATTCAGCTTCAGTATCGCATTGCATTTGTCATACTCTCCCGAAAGCAGGGTACGGATCTTGATATTATCCAGCGTCTGCACGAAGCTGTCAAATTCTTCTCTCGCTTCCTGTGCAAGCTCTTCATCATTTTCTTCATAGCCCATCTGGATCAACGTCTCGATATCCTCGTATTGCTGATACAGATGTGCACACGTCTCTACATCGTCTTTTAAACCTTTGAGAAGCTTTGACTTTTCCTGTGCTGCTTCCGCATCATCCCAAAAGCCCGGGGCTTCCATTTCCCGCTCTAATTCTTCGATTCGCTTTTCTTTATTAGCGATGTCAAAGTGAATCCCTTACTTCCGCAAGTGGAGATTCGTAGGATAAAAGTTCCTGTTTTAACTGATCGAGTTCGACCACTCTGCTCACCACCTTATTCTTATATATAGAAGCGGGTCTGCTACAGATTCACAAACCCACTTTTCCTTCTCATGACAGTTGCGCTCTAAAGCTTTCTGCCACAGCAGTTCTTATATTTCTTTCCGCTTCCGCACGGACACGGATCGTTTGGATAGATCTTTTCGCTTTCTCTTCTGACAGGTCCCTTCGGTGCAGAATCATCCTTGTTTGTTCCTGTTACCTTTGCAACCTGCTCACGCTCTACCTTCTGCTCAATCCTGACATTAAACAGCAGTCTGACCGTATCTTCCTGAATTGCCGCTGTCATGGCATCGAACATGTCATATCCCGCCAGCTTGTATTCCACAAGCGGATCTCTCTGACCGTAAGCCTGCAGACCAACGCCCTGACGCAGCTGCTCCATATCATCGATATGGGACATCCATTTCTGGTCGATCACCTTCAGGAGGATCACACGCTCTACTTCACGGATCGCTTCAGGCTGCGGGAATTCCGTTTCCTTGCTTTCATACAGCTTCACAGCTTCTTCTTTCAGGGAATGCTTCAGTTCGTTCTTCTTCATACCCTTGATATCCGGATGGATCACAGGCCGGAGCGGAATGATCGGCAGAAGAAGCTGATTCAGCTCTGCCAGATCCCAGTCATCACTGCTTCTGTCATCGGAAATGCTGGAATCTACCGCATTTTCCACAATATCTGTGATCATCTTATAGATGACATCACGCATGCTTTCTCCGTTCAGTACACGGAGACGCTCTGCATAGATGATCTCTCTCTGCTCATTCATAACCTGATCGTATTCCAGAAGCGTCTTTCTGATACCGTAGTTATTGCTTTCGATCTTCTTCTGGGCTGTCTCGATCGCCTTTGTCAGCATCTTATGCTCGATCTGCTGTCCTTCCTCGATACCGAGCGCATTGAACATCGTCATCATACGATCTGAACCGAACAGACGCATCAGGTCATCCTCAAGAGAAATATAGAAACGGGATTCACCAGGATCTCCCTGACGACCCGCACGACCGCGGAGCTGGTTATCAATACGTCTTGACTCGTGACGTTCCGTACCGATGATACGCAGACCGCCTGCTTCTTTTGATTCATCATCCAGCTTGATATCCGTACCACGACCTGCCATGTTGGTAGCGATCGTAACGGAACCGTGAATACCTGCATCTGCAACAATCTCTGCCTCCAGCTCATGGAATTTGGCATTTAATACCTTATGCTGGATGCCCTCTCTCTTTAAGAGTTTACTGATCTCTTCGGATGCTTCGATCGTAATCGTACCGACTAAAACCGGCTGATTTCTGTCATGCGCTTCCTTGACAGCCTCCACAACCGCATGCAGCTTTTCTTTCTTTGTTTTATAGACTGCATCTTCCCAGTCCTTACGGATAACTGGACGGTTTGTAGGGATCTCAATAACATCCATTCCGTAAATATCACGGAATTCCTTTTCTTCTGTTAAAGCAGTACCTGTCATACCTGACTTCTTTTCGAACTTATTGAAGAAATTCTGGAAGGTAATGGTTGCCAGTGTCTTGCTTTCTCTCTTGATCTTTACATGTTCCTTTGCCTCGATCGCCTGATGCAGACCATCTGAGAAACGGCGTCCCGGCATAATACGTCCGGTAAATTCATCTACGATGAAGACCTGATCGTCTTTTACAACGTAATCCTGGTCGCGGAACATCAGATTGTGGGCACGCAGTGCCAGAATAATATTATGCTGAATCTCCAGATTTTCCGGATCTGCCAGATTTTCGATCTGGAAGAACTTTTCAACCTTTTCCACACCTTCTGCGGTCAGATTGACCAGCTTATCCTTTTCATTGACGATGAAATCACCGTCTTCTTCCTGCTCGATACCCATCATGATATCCAGCTTGGATTGCTCTTCCTGATCTTTACCACGCTTGAGCTGGCGTGCCAGAATATCGCATGCCTCATACAGCTTTGTGGACTTACCGCTCTGTCCGGAAATGATCAGTGGAGTACGTGCCTCATCGATCAGAACAGAGTCAACCTCATCGATGATCGCATAATGCAGATCACGGAGTACAAGCTGTTCCTTATAGATAACCATGTTGTCACGCAGATAATCGAATCCGAGTTCATTATTCGTGACATAGGTGATGTCGCAGTTGTATGCTGCCCGTCTTTCCTCCGGCTTTAAGTCATTCAGTACAACACCGACCGTCAGTCCTAAAAATTCATGGATCTGTCCCATCCACTCCGCATCACGCTTTGCCAGATAATCATTGACCGTAACGATATGTACGCCCTTTCCTTCCAGCGCATTCAGATAAGCCGGCAGTGTGGAAACAAGTGTCTTACCTTCACCGGTACGCATTTCAGCGATACGTCCCTGGTGCAGGATAATACCACCAATGAGCTGTACCCTGTAATGCTCCATATTCAGAACACGTTTACCTGCCTCACGGACTGTAGCAAATGCCTCCGGCAGAAGATCATCAAGTGTCTCACCTTCCGCAAGACGCTTTTTATACTCTTTTGTTTTGCCTCTTAACTCTTCATCTGACAGTGCACGCATCGTATCGCGATAAGATTCGATCTTGTCTACGATTGGCTCGATACGCTTCAGTTCCCGCTCGCTGTGGGTTCCGAATACCTTTTCTATCATTTTCATAATTTGCCTTAACTCCTACTGTTCTCTGCATAAAACAGAGTTATTCCGGATAAAACCTAATGTACATTGTAACAGATTTACATAGATGATTCAACCTGAAAGGATGGTTAAGAAAGTTAAATTTTTATGAATAGAAAGGCGCGGAATCATTGCTTTTTCGCTCTTTTAGTGTTAGAATTTTAACAAATGGGGTTTCCCCAGAAGAATATGACAAATGAGGTGTAAAAAAATGGCAAAAAATTTTGATGAATTATTGTCAAAGGTATCTTCTTGTTCAAAGAAGAAATTATCTGTAGCCTGCGCACAGGACAAGGCTGTTCTGGAAGCTGTCAAGGCTGCTAAGGAACGTGGCATTGCTGATTCCATTCTTGTCGGCGACGAAGCAAAAATCAAAGAGATCGCAGCTACGATTGATATGGATTTATCCGATTATGAAATCATCAATGTAGAAGACACTGTTGAAGCTTCTCTTGCAGCAGTCAAGCTGGTACATGACAAGAAAGCCGATATGTATCTGAAGGGTCTTCTTGACACAAAGACATTCTTAAAGAGTGTTCTGAACAAAGAATGTGGTCTTCGTACAGGCAAACCATTATCTCACGTCTGTGTATTTGAAATCCCGGGAATTGACCGTCTGTTATTCTTTACTGACGTAGCATTCATCCCATATCCTACACTGGAAGATAAAGTCAACATCATCAACTATACAGTAGAAGTAGCAAATGCCTGCGGCGTTGAGAATCCGAAGGTTGCTCCTCTTGCAGCAGTTGAAATCGTCAATCCGAAGATGCCTGTTACAGTGGATGCACAGCAGCTGACAGAAATGAATGAACGCGGCGAGATCACAGGCTGTATCGTTGACGGTCCTCTCTCTCTTGATATTGCGCTTTACAAAGAAGCCGCTGCAGAAAAAGGTGCGCTCGACCGTAAGATCGTAGGCGATGCAGATATCCTTCTGTTCCCTGACATCCATGCAGGAAACCTTGTATACAAAGCAATCGTACATATGGTTCCGGTCAAGAACGGTAATATCTTAACCGGTACACAGGCACCGGTCATCCTGACATCCCGTTCCGATACATGCGAGACAAAGGTAAATTCCATTGCACTTGCAGCCGTTATGGCAGAAAAGATGATGAAATAGTGTATTCATATTAAAGAAAGGAAACAGTTATGTCTAAAAAGAGTTTAATTATCAATCCAGGTTCTACTTCTACAAAGATCGGTGTTTTTGAAGATGAAACATTATTATTCGAAGAAACGCTGCGTCATTCCACAGAAGAGATCGCTAAATATGCAACTATTTTCGATCAGAAGGACTTCCGTAAAGAAATTATCGTAAATCTGTTAAAGGAAAAAGATTTTGATATCAATTCCCTTGATTTCGTTGTCGGCCGCGGCGGTATGTTAAAACCAATCCCGGGCGGTACTTATGCAGTAACAGATGATCTTTTAAATGACTTAAAGATCGGTAAACAGGGACAGCATGCTTCCAACCTCGGCGGTATCCTTGCAAGAGAGATCGGTGATTCCATCGGTGTTCCTTCTTTCATCGTTGATCCGGTCGTTGTAGACGAGCTGATCCCAACATCCCGTTATTCAGGTGTTCCGGAGCTTCCAAGAACTTCTGTCTTCCATGCACTGAACCAGAAGGCTGTTGCAAAGAGATATGCAAAGGAAGTCGGCAAGTCTTATGATTCGCTGAATCTGATCGTTGTCCATATGGGCGGCGGTGTTTCCGTAGGTCCTCACAAGCAGGGCAAGGTCATTGATATCTTCAACGCTCTTGACGGTGACGGCGCATTCTCTCCGGAGCGTGCAGGCGCAGTTCCTGTTGGTGCACTCGTTAAGATGTGCTTCTCCGGCAAATATACAGAAGCTGAGGTTTATAAGAAATTAGTCGGTAACGGCGGTTTCAATGCTTATCTTGGCACAAACGATATGCGTGATGTAGAGAAGATGGTTGATGCAGGCGATACAAAGGCTGCTGAGGTACGTGATGCATTTATCCAGCAGATGTCCAAAAACATCGGTGCTATGGCTACTGTCCTCGAAGGCAAGGTTGACCAGATCATCGTAACAGGTGGTATTGCTTACGATAAGGGTGTTGTAGACGGTCTGAAAGCCCGCTGCGAATGGATCGCTCCATTTACTGTATATCCGGGCGAAGATGAGCTCCTTGCACTTGCACAGGGCGGACTCCGCGTTGTGAATGGAGAAGAAGAGGCTATGCAGTACTAAGAGACAGCCTGCTTGCCCCCTGTAAGACCAGAATAATTATATATGTAATAATACGAAGAAAACCATATACCAGTCAATCACGCTTGACTACCCTGCGATTTGCTATGAGCACATATTGCCGTGCTCCGGCCGCTAGAACCTCTGTGCATGTAAAATCGGCTTTGCCGATGCACAGAGGCTACATAACGGATTCACATAGTAAATCCGTTACATTTTGCAAAAAAGCGTTGCGGTCTCTCCGCTGCGGCAAGTGCTTCGCAAATCTCGGTCGTCTGCGCTATCGATTGTCCGGCATATGGTTTTCTTCTTCTATATTTCTACAAATAACAATAGCTCCGGCATTATATTGCTATGCAATAGCTACAAATGCGTCTTTCTACTTGGCTAAGTACTGACAATGGATATGGTGCCACGACAGGGACGTCGTGGCAGCGAATCTGAGACATGGATGTCGAATGTTCGCGTGCCATATCCATGTTAGTACGTGCCTTAGTAGAAAAGCATGCGTAGCGTGCATAAACTATAATGCAGGAGCTATTGTTTTTTCGATAATTAATGATGGAACAGGCGGATTCCTGTGAAGCACATTGCCATATTGTATTTGTTGCAGGTCTCGATGACATGGTCATCGCGGATAGAACCGCCCGGCTGTGCCACATATTTCACACCGCTCTTGTGTGCTCTTTCGATGTTATCTCCGAATGGGAAGAATGCATCAGAGCCAAGTGCCACATCTGTATTCTGATCCAGCCATGCTCTCTTTTCCTCACGGGTGAATACAGGTGGTTTTTCCTTGAAGAACTTCTGCCATTCGCCTTCAGCCAAAACATCCATGTAATCTTCTCCAATATAGAGGTCGATCGTGTTATCACGGTCTGCTCTGCGGATATTATCTACAAACGGAAGGTTCATAACCTGTGGTGACTGACGCAGGAACCAGTTATCAGCCTTAGAACCTGCCAGTCTTGTACAGTGGATACGTGACTGCTGTCCTGCTCCGATACCGATTGCCTGTCCGCCTTTTGCGAAGCAGACTGAATTGGACTGTGTATATTTCAGTGTGATCAGTGCGATCGCAAGGTCGATCTTTGCAGATTCCGGAATTTCTTTGTTGTCTGTGACTACATTGGAAAGCAGCTCATCATCGATCTTGAGCTCATTTCTGCCCTGTTCAAATGTAATACCAAATACCTGCTTGTGCTCGATCGGAGCCGGTACATAATCAGGATCGATCTGGATCACATTATAATTTCCGTTTTTCTTTGCCTTTAAGATCGCAAGTGCCTCGTCTGTATAACCCGGTGCAATGACACCATCGGAAACTTCTCTTTTGATGATCCTTGCTGTGGATTCATCACAGACATCGGAAAGAGAAATAAAATCACCGAAAGAAGACATTCTGTCTGCGCCTCTTGCTCTTGCATATGCACAAGCCAGCGGAGAAAGCTCGCCGAGATCATCTACCCAGTAGATCTTGCTCTCTACTTCACTCAGCGGAAGTCCGACAGCCGCACCTGCAGGCGATACGTGTTTAAAAGAAGTTGCAGCAGGAAGTCCTGTTGCTGCTTTCAGTTCCTTTACAAGCTGCCAGCCATTAAAAGCATCCAGGAAATTGATATAGCCAGGCTTACCGTTCAGTACTGTGACCGGCAGATCACTGCCATCTTCCATATAAATGCGGGAAGGCTTCTGATTTGGGTTACAACCGTATTTCAGTTCTAATTCGTTCATTTGTATTCTCCCTATTTGTTTGATTTTATTTTACTGGTTCTTATTTACGATCTTAGAAGTATACTTACCTGTCTCGATCTCAATGTATCTGACAAATAAAGATACTTTGTTATCTGCGTTTAAGCTGTTCCACAGAAGCTCTGTGAATGCATCCATATCATCCGGAATAGAGATCAGCTCCGGTTCTCCTTCAAAGCTCGGAAGCGGATTGCCATCACCCATGTAAGTATGAATGAAATGTCCTTCGCCTGCTACCGGATTTTCATAGGCAAATGTGTAACGGTTGCAGGCTGCCGGATTGCCATTATTGCTCTTTAAAATAGACATTGCATAATTGAAGCCACCGTTTTCAAGATGCATGATACCTGAAATACGAGGTGTGTAGTTTGGTGCATCCGGTTCAAACTCTCTGGTGCGCAGTGCCTGTTCAAATGTCTGCTGCTTGTCCATCAGTTCATAGATCGTATCTGTCTGATCGCCGTTTGTCACGATCGTTTTATTGCCCAGCACCCGTACCGGTGCATAGATGATCAGACTCGGATCACTTAATTTACCCGGATCAAATGCCTGTGTGCGGATACCCTCTCCGTCCTCTACAAAGACACGGTTACGGCTGTTTTCACTTCTGCCCATGATAAAATATGCTGTTACCGCATACTTACCGTTTGCGCTCTTACCAATGATAATACCTCTGCCCGGATATGCATTTTGCTGCAACTGTTTTTCAATCGACTTCATCTGCATGCTATAAATCCTCCTAAAATGATTGTAGTTTGATTTTCTATCGACCATACAAATCTACTATAGCATAGTTATATACAATTTTGTATCTTTTTTTCCCGGCGATTGTAATTACTCCAGTCCAAACTTCTTTGCGATCATCTCATAATTCGGCATTGCAACGCCTGCCCTGCGTCCCATGCGGACCGGCTCAAATACAAGGCCTTCCAGCTCGGAATCCTTGCCTGCCCAGATATCGCGCTGCATGGAAGTGGAAGCCTCCGGGGACAGGGTATCCAGAATATCCAGATTGGTCTTTACGATATCCACGAGGAATGGGATCTCCATTGCTGTCGCAAGCGCATCCATTTCCTGCATGCATTTTACGAAAAGCTCCCGTTCTTCACCAGCCTGCTGGAATACGTCAGCCTTGGCATCATAATAGAGTCCGCAGGCTGCCATCGGTGCCACATACGCATATTTCTGGAATGCATCCCTTGCAATATTATCGGAAATAACCGCTTCAATTCCTGCCTGTCGCAGATCCTTTGCAATATCAAACATTTCCTTATTCGGCTCCTGCTCTTTTCTTGCACCGTATACAATACGGAAGATGCTGCCTTTTTGCAGGATCACCCCAGGCTCTTTGATCTCTGCTGCAATATAGATACAGCCATCGAGCACTGTCGGTTCCGGTAAAAGTGTCTGCAGCTTACTGCCTGTTCCGTAGATATTCAAAATAGGAATGATCACTGTCTGGGCATCACTGTGTGCCTGCAGAAACGGTACGATATCCATAACAGAATAGCCTTTGACGCAGACAAAGATCACATCAGCGATCCCTTCATAGTCATCTGCCGCCATGGCATGCACCGGAACAGTGAAATCACCCAGATGCGGTGTTTCCATTTTAATGCCGTCCTTCTGCATCTTCTCTAAATGCTTTCCTCTTGCGATCACCGTCACATCTTTTCCTGCTCTTGCCAGATATGCAGCAATGCTTCCGCCACAGCCACCGGCTCCTACGATTACATAATTCATTCTGATTGCCCTTTCTTCTTTATTGATATAATAATGATGTCGGGGTCAAAAGCCCGAATTCGATGCTCATATCGGGACAGATCCCAAGGTCTTTCACCCACCTACGAGCAAGCTCACATAGGTTTAGACCTTTTGCCCCTAGTATCATATTATACTAATATATCCGCATAGCTTCCGCCGCTTGCTTTGCACAGATCATCCGGTGCAAGATTCATCTGACAGCCGATTCTGCCACCACTGACATATACATCTGACAGCACCTTTGCACTGTCACTGATAAATGTTTTATACTGCTTCTTCATACCGATCGCTGTGCAGCCGCCGCGCACATATCCCGTTACCTGCGTGATATCCTTCACATGAAGCATGGAAACAGACTTTACGCCTGCTGCTTTTGCTGCCTTTTTGAGATCCAGCTCTGCTTCGATCGGCAGAACAAATACATAATATTGTTTGTCATTTCCCTGTGTAACAAGTGTCTTATACACCTTTTCGTGAGGCAGCCCCAGATTATCTGCTGTCTGAATGCCATCTACAAACTCGTCACATTCATATGCCTGATGCGTATACGGGATCTTCATCCTGTCGAGTATTCTCATGGCATTTGTTTTCACTTCTTTCTTTGCCATATGATTACCTTCTTTCTTATAATACTTTGTACTGCATCCACTCGTAGATCAGATGTGTTCCTTCCATGATCGTATCCGGCAGAAGTGCGCGTGCTACCAGCTTTGTTTCTTCCCCTTCGATACGCTCTCCCGCTTCTGTTGTTCGGGCAAGATGCGCATAATCGCCATCAATGCTGTCTACGATATAATAAAATGTATTCATTTTTCGCTTCACCTCTTCTTATTTACGCAAATTTCCTGCTTTTCAAAAATTTTTGTCGTCTGCTTTCTCTCCTTGTGTCAGAAAATACATTGAATAAAGATCATATAGCAGATCGTTCCGCCCAATATGGACAGCAGGGTATTGTGCTTCCACTTATGTAAACCAACTGTCAGAAGAACTGCTGCAAGCTCCGGAATCCCGTGATTGCCGGAAAGCGGCGTCACACCTTTCAGACAGTATACAACCAGCATACCCATAATTGCAAAAGGAAGCACCTCTCCCAAATACAAAACGATCGCCGGCGTATGTTTTTTAAATATCACAAACGGAGAGAACCGGATCGCCATTGTAACAAGTGCTGCAACTGCCACAATGCCGGCTGCATGTCCCTGGCTGATCGTACCGCCGGCCATACATCCTAAATATGTCATGCCCTTGTCTCTCCCTTCTCCATCCATTTTTCCCCGATCAATAAGGCGATCGTAATGCCGATCATGGCGGGGATCAGGAAATCATCCGCTCCGAATATAAAGAGACTGAGCAGTGAGAGCAAAACGCCGCAAAGCGCCGGAAAATGCTGCCTTGTCTTTTCCCACTGTTCTACAAAAATGACTACAAACAATGCTGTCATGGAAAATTCTACACCTGCTGAGTTAAACGGAAGGGTGCTGCCTATGATACTGCCAAGCAGACTGCCCAATACCCAGTAAATCTGGTCCAGCAGAGAGATCCAGAAATAATATGCATTCTCCTCTACCCCCTCCGGCAGATCCACATCACAGACAACCGAAAAGGTTTCATCTGTAAGGGCAAAGATCAGATATGGCTTTTTTCTGCCCGCTTTCTGGTATTTTGTCAGCATCGTAATACCATAAAATACATGGCGGATATTTACCATCAGCGTCATGAGCGCCGTAGCAAGCAAAGAGGCTCCGCTTCCCAGCAGATCGATCGTCACATACTGCATGGAACCTGCGTAAATACAAAGACTCATAAGGAACGCCCATAGAAGTCCATAGCCCTGCTTTTGCAGCAGAATACCAAATCCCATACCAAGTACAATATACCCTGTCATGATCGGAATTGATTTTTGAAACGCATATTGTATTGTTTTCTTTCTGTTACTCATCTGCTTATTTATTTTTCATAAGATCCTTCAGACTTTCCATCAAAGCCAGATCTGAATCTTTTACTTTCAAATTTGTTGTGACCGGTTCTTCTCCCGGACGTGTTACAGTCAGCTCCAAAATAGTTCCTTCCTCGATCGGACGTGAAAACACGGTCTTTAAAAAGGAAATTACCTTTGGATGACTTTGTTCAAACTGCGCCTTCGCGCTCATCAGTTTCATCAATACTGCAGGATTCATCTATCATATACTCCTATCAACTATCAGCGTTAAAACGGGAGATCTTTCGATCTCCCGCCTTTTATTTCATCTTTTCACAGATTGCCTACTATTATTTGTTAGCAAGCTCTGCTTTGATCTGCTCTGTAAGCAGTGGAACGATCTTATTCAGATCTCCTACGATACCGTAGTCAGCTACATCGAAGATTGGAGCATCTTCATCTTTGTTGATTGCGATGATGATGTCTGATTCTTCCATACCGGCTACGTGCTGGATAGCACCTGAAATACCGATTGCGAAGTATACGTTAGGACGAACTGTCTTACCTGTCTGTCCAACCTGTAACTCCGGAGCCATTCCATAGCTTTCAACAGCAGCACGTGAGCAGGAAATCTGTCCACCAAGTACTTCTGCAAGATCTTCCAGAATCTTGAAGTTTTCTGCAGATCCAACACCACGACCACCGGATACTAAGATCTTAGCATCCATGATATCTTTGATGTTTGAAACAGCTTTGGAAATCTCAAGGATTTCTACATATCTGTTATTTGGAGTAAATCCAGGATTGTAGTTGATCACTTCTGCTTTCTTTCCAGCTACTCTGTCAAGCTTCTGCATAACACCCGGACGAACTGTAGCCATCTGCGGACGGTTGTCAGGACATGCGATAGTAGCGATCGTGTTACCACCGAATGCAGGACGAGTCATTAATAACTGGTTGTGTTTCTGTTCTTTTCCAGGAATCGGATTAACAGGGAAATCACCGATTTCAAGTAATGTACAGTCAGCAGTAAGACCTGTCTTAACTCTTGCTGAAACTGTAGGACCAAGGTCACGACCGATAGCTGTTGCACCAACTAACATGATCTCCGGCTTGTACTCATTGATAACAGATGCAAGTGCATGTGCATATGGCTCTGTTCTGTAATCCTTTAATTCAGGATCGTCAACAACGATAACCTTGTCAGCACCGTACTCAGCAAGCTCATCTGCAAGACCGGCAACTCCTGATCCAAGTAAAACTGCAGTTACTTCTGTTCCTAACTTTTCTGCAAGTCTTGAACCTTCACCGACAAGTTCGAATGCGATACCGCTTAATTTATTGTCTACCTGCTGTGCAAAGACGAATACGCCTTTGTACTTTGCTAATTCTTCTGCGTTCATTGCGCCCATTTTATTCACCTCTTAAATTAGATAATGTGCTTTGTTTTTAATGCGTCTACAATAATCTTAGCTGCTTCATCAGCTGTGTCCGGAGTAAATTTCTCACCAGCACCCTTACGTACCTTATCAGAAGCTCTTGCGATCTTTGTTGGAGATCCCATCAGACCGATGTTAGAATCATCAACGTCAATCAGATCTGCTCTGCCAAGTGTTGTAATTTCTGCATCACAAGCATCGAAGATTCCGCCCGGAGTCATGTAACGAGCTTCATTTAACTCAGAAAGAGCTGTGATCAGACATGGCATTTTAGCTTTCAGCATATGGAATCCGTCTTCATACTGACGTTTTACGACAACGCTGTCGCCTTCAACCTTGATATCTTCTGCATAAGAGATGATTGGAAGATTTAAGTGCTCTGCGATCTGTGGACCAACCTGAGCTGTATCACCATCGATAGCCTGACGGCCTGTGATGATCAGATCATATTCCATTCCTCTAAGTGCACCTGCGATAGTTGTAGATGTTGCCCATGTGTCAGCACCACCTAATACTCTATCTGTGATCAGGACGCCTTTGTCAGCTCCCATAGCCATTGCTTCACGAAGAACGTCAGCAGCCTTTGGAAGACCCATTGTTACAACAGTAACTTCTGCGCCTGTCTGATCCTTGATTCTAAGAGCAGCCTCAAGACCTGCCTTATCATCCGGATTCATGATTGTGAGCATTGCAGCTCTATTTAATGTACCGTCCGGGTTGAACTGTACGCCACCCTTTGTATCAGGTACCTGTTTAATACAAACAACGATTTTCACAGTATGTTCCTCCTTATTTCAAAAGATTAGCTGAAATTACCATACGCTGAACTTCTGAAGTTCCTTCGTAGATCTCGGTAATCTTAGCATCACGCATCATACGCTCTACATCGTACTCTTTGATGTAACCGTAACCACCATGTAACTGAACACATTTTGTTGTTACTTCCATAGCAACTTCTGCTGCACATAACTTAGCCATAGCAGCTTCTACAGAATAAGAAGTCTTGTGATCCTGCTGATACTGCGCTTTCTTCATAGCAGCCTTATATACTAATAACTTAGCAGCTTCTACCTTAGTAGCCATATCTGCTAACTGGAACTGTGTATTCTGGAACTGTGCAATGGAACGACCGAACTGCTTTCTTTCCTTTACATAGTTGATTGTTGTCTCAAGAGCACCTTCTGCAAGACCAAGAGCCTGAGCAGCGATACCGATACGTCCACCATCCAGTGTATGCATTGCGATACCAAAGCCTTTGCCCTTAGCGCCTAAGATAGCATCTGCCGGGATACGGCAGTCTGTGAAGATCAGCTCGTATGTGGAAGAAGCACAGATACCCATCTTGTTTTCTTTTGTACCGAATGTAAATCCTGGTGTTCCTTTTTCTACGAGGAATGCAGAAATCTCTTTCTGAACACGACCACGTTTCTCGATCTTACCTGTTACAGCGATGATTACATAAACATCAGCTTCTTTACCGTTTGTAATGAAGCACTTAGAACCGTTTAATACCCATTCATTTGTTGCTTCATCAAATACAGCCTTTGTCTGCTGACCCTGTGCATCTGTACCAGCACCCGGCTCTGTTAAACCGAAAGCACCAAGCTTTTTGCCTGAGCAAAGATCCGGTAAATATTTTGCTTTCTGAGCGTCTGTACCAAATGTCTGGATCGGATCTACGCAAAGAGATGTATGAGCAGATACGATAACACCTGTTGTACCGCAAACTTTTGAAAGCTCTTCAACACACATAGCATATGTTAAAGGATCACATCCCTGTCCGCCTAATTCCTTCGGAACAGGAATACCCATAAAGCCTGCTTTAGCCATTTTTTCTACTGTTTCTCTTGGAAATCTGTGTTCTTCATCGATTTCCTGAGCAAGTGGCTTAACTTCATTTTCGGCAAAATCTTTAAATAACTGTCTTGCCATTTCATGTTTCTTACTTAAAGTGAAATCCATTTTTTAATTCCTCCATATTTATAGTTCAGCGCAAAGCTTACTGTGCGTCTACAGGTGTCTTTGTACGATCTGCGTTGTATACATAGAAACCTTTTCCGCTCTTAACACCAAGATTGCCGCCACGTACCATCTTGCGGATCAGTGGGCATGCACGATACTTGCTGTCGCCTGTCTCATTGTAGAGAACATCCATGATAGCAAGGCAGATATCCAGACCTACGAAATCACCGAGTTCGAGAGGTCCCATTGGATGATTCGCACCAAGCTTCATAGCAGCATCGATACCGGCGATATCTGAAACACCTTCCATTTTGATGAAAGCAGCTTCGTTGATCATTGGGATCAGGATACGGTTTACTACGAAACCGGCAGCTTCATTTACCTGTACAGGAGTCTTGCCGATCTCTTCAGAAATCTTCTTGATAGCATCTACTGTTTCAACCGGTGTATTTACACCTGCGATCACTTCTACAAGCTTCATTCTGTCAGCAGGATTGAAGAAATGCATACCGATCATAGGACGTGTTAAGCCATTTCCGATCTCTGTGATAGAAAGAGAAGATGTGTTGGAAGCGAAAATGCATTCCGGCTTAGCGATCTTGTCAAGCTCAGCAAATGTTGTCTTCTTAACTTCCATATTTTCAAATGCAGCTTCTACGATCAGATCGCAGTCTGCACACAGGTTTTCCTTTAAACCAGGTGTGATGCTGTTTAAGATAGCATCTACCTTATCCTGTGTCATTTTTCCTTTTTCTACAAGTCTTGCATAGCCTTTAGCGATCTTATCCTTACCGCCTTCAGCCCACTCCTGCTTGATATCGCAGAGAGCTACTTCATAACCGTCAACCTGGGCAAATGCTTTTGCAATACCCTGACCCATGGTTCCTGCACCAATAATGCCAACTTTCATTGTTGTGCCTCCTTTAAATATTTGTTTATCTTTACCCACACATGGCTGGCAGATTTTCTGCCAGCCCGGTGTGTATATTACCTGAATATATTAGCAGTTTTTGAATGGCTCTTTTACTTTTTCTTTGTTCTTGTCAAGGAAGAAAGCCATACCATACTTCTGATCTTCTGTCTCGAAACAGTCACCGAATAATTTCTCTTCGATCACAACTGCCTGATCCATATCTACCTGAAGGCCGTCGTTAATTGCCTTCTTGCAGTTACGAACTGCGATCGGTGCATTCTTTGCAATGCCTGCTGCCATTTTCTGCGCAGCCGGAAGGAGCTCTTCCTGTGTATATACGGCATTTACAAGACCGATTCTGTATGCTTCGTCTGCTTTGATATTTCTTGCTGTGTAGATAAGCTGTTTTGCCATACCAGGGCTGACAAGTCTTGCCAGTCTCTGTGTTCCGCCAAAGCCAGGTGTGATACCAAGACCAACTTCCGGCTGACCGAATACAGCGTTATCAGAACAGATTCTGATATCACAACTCATGGAGATCTCACAGCCACCGCCAAGTGCAAAGCCGTTTACAGCAGCGATAACAGGGATCGGGAATGTTTCCAGCTTGCGGAATACATCATTACCCTTCTTACCGAATGCTTCGCCTTCTGCCTTTGTCAGTGTGCTCATTTCTCCGATATCTGCGCCTGCAACAAATGATTTCTGGCCTGCACCTGTCAGGATCAGACATCTTACTGTATTCAGATCTACAGCATCAAGAGTAGCATTCAGTTCATCAAGAACCTGTGAATTTAAAGCGTTTAATGCTTTTTCACGGTTGATCGTAATAGTGCCGACTGCACCGTTTACTTCATATAAAATATAATCCATTGTTGTTCTCCTTATTGACTATTCAGGCAGGCAGATTACTCACGCTCAACGATTGTTGCGCATCCCATACCGCCACCGATACATAATGTAGCAAGACCCTTCTTAGCATCCTTTGCTTCCATCTCGTGAAGCAGAGTAACAAGGATACGGGCACCTGAAGCTCCAACCGGATGACCAAGTGCGATTGCACCACCGTTTGGATTCAGCTGCTTATCTACATCAATACCAAGCTCTTTACCTACTGCAACAGACTGTGCTGCGAAAGCTTCGTTTGCTTCGATGATATCGAAGTCTTCGATCTTCATGCCGGTTTTTGCCATAACCTTCTTTGTTGCCGGAACAGGACCGATACCCATAACTTCCGGTCTGCAGCCTGCAAGTGCGCCAGCTACGAATGTAGCCATTGGCTTAACACCAAGCTCTTTTGCTTTTTCTTCGCTCATAACAACGATTGCTGCTGCACCATCATTGATACCGGATGCATTACCGGCTGTAACGAATCCGCCCGGATTGATCGTACGAAGTTTTGCAAGACCTTCGATTGTAGAACCGGCTCTTGGACCTTCATCCTTCTTGAATTCGATTGTTTCTTTTTTCTTCTTAACCATTACAGGAACGATTTCCTTATCGAAAGCACCGTTTTCCTGTGCTGCACAAGCCTTTAACTGGCTCTTTAATGCGAACTCATCAAGCTCTTCTCTTGTCAGTCCCCATTCTTCGCAGATATTATCAGCAGTCTTGATCATATGGTAGTCATTGAATGCATCCCAAAGAGCATCATTTACCATTGTATCAACAAGTTTAGCATTGCCCATTCTGTAGCCGTAACGTCCCTGCATCATAGCGTATGGAGCCATAGACATGTTTTCCATACCACCGGCAACAACGACATCAGCATCTCCTGCCATGATCATCTGTGCTGCCATGTTGACACAGTTCAGACCTGAACCACAAACAACGTTGATCGTAACAGCCGGTACTTCATTTGGAAGACCTGCTTTGATACTTGCCTGACGAGCTACGTTCTGTCCCTGTCCGGCCTGGATTACACAACCCATGTAAACCTGGTCTACATCTTCCGGCTTAACACCGGCTCTGTTTAAAGCCTCTTTAATAACGATAGCACCCAGTTCCGGAGCTGGAGTTGTGCTAAGAGATCCACCCATTGTACCGATTGCTGTACGGCAGGCGCCTGCTAAAACTACTTTTTTTGCCATTTTTCTTTCCTCCATATAATTGTTTCCCGCCCTTATTTTCGGGCTTGGCAATGATTGTTATTTTTTTATCATTGCCCACTGCACTTATTTTAACATAGCAAAAGTGCAAAAACAAGAGGGAGAATCGCTTTTCCCACAATTCTCCCTGTTTTTTGACATCCTATATTTAATTTTCAGGTTCGATCAGTCCGTATGTACCGCCTTTTCTCTTATAAACAACGTTTACTTCGTCTGTTTCCGCATTGCAGAATACGAAGAAATTGTGTCCTAAAAGCTCCATCTGTACACATGCATCTTCCGGATACATTGGCTTGATGTCGAACTTCTTTGTACGGATGATCTTGACATCTTCTTCATCCATATAATCTTTCTCGATGAATTCCTGTTTGAAGAAACTGCCAGCCTGCTGCTTGTCCACCAGTTTATTCTTATACTTCTTCAGCTGTCTCTCAATGATCTCTTCCACAAGATCAATAGAAACATACATGTCGTTGCTTACCTGCTCGGAACGGATGATGTTGCCTTTTACAGGAATTGTTACTTCGATCTTCTGTCTGTCCTTCTCTACACTCAAAGTAACATGTACTTCTGTCTCCGGCGTAAAGTATTTCTCCAGCTTTCCAATCTTGTCCTCCACTGCTGTCCTCAAACCGGGAGTCACTTCAATGTTTTTGCCCATAATAATATATTTCATACGGCTCACCCTTTCTGTCTTAGATTTATGTGATAATTATAGCACATTTGTATATATATTTGCAATATTTATTCAAATTGTCTGTAATATTTGTACATTCAAAAAGTCAATACCTTTTTCGACGTTTTTCGTCAAATAACTGTTTTTTATGATTATCCCACAAAACAGATGTTCTGAAAGTTACCATAAAATCCCTTTATTTTTAACCTCTTTTTATGTGGATAATGTGGATAACCTCGTTTATAAGTCACTTTTTGCCTTAAAATCGTTCTTTCTTATGTGGATAACTTTTTTCGACCTTACCTGTATTTTTTCTGCAATTTGGTCTTGCATTCTCAGATCTTTGTGCAAATTGTCTACCGCAGCAATCTGCCGGAGTTCTCACAGCTTTGGTTCATGGGTTACATAAAAGACAGCGCACCTTCCATTGAAGATGCGCTGTCTTGTCCCGCCCGGATTATTTTCCCTTTCATAATCCGCATCCATATATACTTTCCCTGATTATCCTTACTACTCCCCACAATATTATGTATTCGACATAATCCTGCAATTTTATAGTAATTAAATCGCAATTTCATTGTACTAATCCGTTTGTCGTTTGTCAATTCGTTTCTTGTTATATTTTTGTTTTTATTGTTTTTCTACCTCTTCCTTACTATAATGATAAATATGTTATGATATGATGTCGGGATTGTGGGAGTGCATGGCACGGAACAATCCGCAGGCACCGAAATCGGTGTTTTTGCCCCGACATCATGATACAGAACAGAAAAGGGGACTTACTCATGATACTGGCGGACACTCTCAGATTACTGATCACGATCACCGTATGCTGCTGCATCACCGGACTTTTGATGTGGCTCTTTCTATTATATAATAAGAAAGCATCCATTGAGGTTCTTCTGCTTTGCAGCGGTCTGCTCCTTGTCCGTTTTCTGTATCCTTACGAGTTTCCGTTTACGCACTCCGTTTATATCACAAAGGGATATCCTACACTGAATGAATTTTTTAACCAAACTCTCTCTATCGGCCGGGTTGAATTTCCTGTGGCAGCACTTCTGCTTGGTATATGGATCGCCGGAAGCCTTTGGAACGGTTTCCGTTTCCTGCGGCATTATATAGTTCTGCAAAAATCGGTCTCCCGGCTTCCGATCTGCTCCGATGACAATATCCGCTCGCAGCTTGATCAGATATTGAAAGAAAAACACTTTTCAAGATGCACCTTTTCCTTAAAAGAAGATACCGAAATGGAGTCCCCTTTTGTGACCGGCTATTTTCATCCGGTCATCGTCGTTCCGGGACTGTCCCTGTCAGAGAAAGAATGGTACTATATATTGTCCCACGAGACTGCACATTACAGACATGGCGACACCTTGTACAAGCTGCTTATCGAGATACTCCTCGTAGTTTTTTGGTGGAATCCGCTTTTTTATTTATTCCGCCGGAAAATATCTGTCTGTATCGAGCAGTCCGCCGATCTGCTTGCCATAGAAGATCTGAATGCTGCAGAAAAGCTGGACTATCTGGAATGTCTGTTAAAGGTTGCCCGCCAAAGCCGGCATAACCCTGTGCTCCGTTCAGCAGTCCTTACCTTTGACGGCTACGGAGATTCGGAATTGAAAAAGCGCTTTGCCTGTATTACAAAATGTATTCGCCAGGAAGCCACATTCGGCAATCGTATCACAAAATATGGTTTTATAGCCGCCATGCTTCTTGCAACTTTCCTCTCTTATGGTATCATAGTGGAACCAAGTTCTACAAAGACACCTGCCGATGAGCCGGCGTCCTTTACCATACAGACAGACAACAGCTATGCGATCAAGATCAATGACTCTCTTTATGAGCTATATATGGATGATGTATTGATAGGAACTTTTGAAGATCCGGCCAATCTGCCGGAAATACCCATTTACGAAAAGGAGATCAGATAATATGCCTAAAAAACAACCCTTTCAGAAAATTACAAACCGTGAACTGGAGATCATGCAGCTTTTATGGAATGCAGATCATCCGCTTATCGCATCTGAAATTGCAGCCATGAAACCGGATCTGACCGTCAACACCGTTCAATCCGTTCTGCGCAATCTGCTGAAGCACAAATATATCGAGGTGGCAAAGATCGTATACAGCGGAACTGTTCTGACACGCAGCTACCGGCCTCTTATCACCGAACAGGATTTTGGTATTGATCAGGTGATCAACGACTTTCATTCCTTCAGGGGACTTTCCGTATCCCATCTGGTAGCCAGCCTTTTGAACGAACCCGTTTCTTCCTCCGAAATTGATGAGCTGGAGGAAGTGATCCGAAAACAGCGGGCATTATTACAGGAAAACAAAACAGAATAGTAAAGATATGTACAGGCACCGGCGCCAAACCCGGTGCCTGTTGTATTATAAAAATACAGACAATCTTCTGTCTGTATATGTACCAATATTATATTTACATTGTTATTGCAGCTTTTGTGTTTTTTATTTTCAGAATAATTTTAGATTGATTATTCTGCGCATTCGTATTATAATTTTCCTGTAACAGGAAAAGAGAGGGGGAACATATGGATGACTATGTTCGACTTTTGATAATGATATCTATTTGCTGTTGCATTGTTGGATTTTTGATGTGGCTCTTTTTGAAATGGTATAAGAAGGCTTCCATTTGGATACCGCTACTTTGTACCATCCTTCTTCTTATCCGATTTATGTATCCACGTGAATTTTCCTTTACCCACACAATAGGTGTGTCCAAAGGATATCCTACATTAAACCGCTTTTTCATGCTGTCCATTGCAGTTGGCAGAATTCGTTTCTCCATTGCGCACATCATAATAAGCATCTGGATACTCGGGATTATTGTGTCAGCCTTTCTCCTGCTCTATCGCTACTGCAGGCTGCGCAGAAACATTTATCAGCTTCCAGAAGCACAGGATCCGGCTGTTTTATCGCAGTTTGATCGCATTTTGTCTGAAAAGCATTTTGCAAGCTGTCGATTCCGTATTAAAGAAAGCGCGACGCTCAACTCCCCTTTCGTGACTGGGTTTATACACCCAGTGATCGTTGTGCCAACGCTTGCCTTATCAGAACAGGAGTGGTATTATGTTTTATCTCATGAAACAGTGCACTATCTGCATGGCGATACGCTTTATAAGCTGCTGATTGAGTTTCTCAGCATTGTTTTTTGGTGGAATCCACTGTTTTATCTGTTTCGGAAGAAAATAGGAATTTATATTGAGGAATCTGCGGATCTGCTGGCTACCGAACAATTAGATGATATTAAAAAAATGGAATACCTGGAATGTCTGGTCAAAGTGGCAAAACTGAGTACGCATAGTCCCCTGCTCTCTTCCGGGCTTTCCTTTGACGGCTACGAAAATTCAGAATTGATGCAAAGATATCGTATTGTTATGGATAGTATTGATACACCACAGTCTTTCCAGAAAAAGCACGGGAAATATGGATTCATTGCCTTGATGCTTCTTATTACATTTTTATCTTATGCTATCATTATAGAATCAAGATCCACAGAAGTTCCTGCTGACGAACCAACTTCCTTTACGATTCCCAAGGAAGGTAGCTATGCCATCCAAGCAGGTGATTCCCTGTATGAGCTCTATATAGACAATACATATATAGGAACTTTTGAAGATCCGGCAAATTTACCGGACATACCCATTTATGAAAAGGAGGATTTACCATGAAAAAAGCACTTTATGCATTACTCATCTGCAGCACACTGGCAGTGGCTCTGCCATCTCTCAGTGTCACAAGTTTTGCGGAACCTGCAATATCAACAGAAGCAGACGAAACCGGATCTGACATAACAGCCAGAAAAGCCATTACAGAATGGCGTTATAAAGTAATCAATGGGAAGTTGTACAAAAGATTATATGATACCACTCACGAAAAATGGCTTACTGACTGGATTCCATGTTAGGAGGAATAAATAACATGCCAAAGAAACAACCTTTTCAGAAAATTACAAACCGAGAACTGGAGATCCTGCAATTATTATGGCACACGGATCATCCACTTATCGCATCTGAAATTGCCACGCTCAAACCGGATCTGACGATCAATACGGTACAGGCAGTACTGCGGAACCTGTTAAAATACAAGTATATCGAAGTCGCAGACATCGTATACAGCGGAACCGTACTGACGCGAAGCTACAGACCGCTGATCACCGAGCAGGATTTCGGTGTCAGTCAGGTAATTCGCGATTTCCATTCCTTTGAAGGGCTTTCTGTACCACATCTGGTAGCAGGCTTATTAAATGAGCCGATCACAGCAGATGAGATCTCAGAGCTGGAAACAATGATCGCGCAGCAGAAAGAGCGGCTGAAGCAGCGCAAATCTGGAAAGTAGTATAACGACAACTGAATATGGAAGCTGTTTGACGCATGTCAAACAGCAAATGCTTTAAAAGGGCTCCGGGAATTTTTCCCGGAGCCCTTACCTTATTATGTATTATGTACCTTATTTAAATTTTGCCTTCTTATGAGCACCCTTCTTGCAGATGATCTTTTTATACGCTTTCTTCTGCTTCTTTGGTACTTTAAAGGTTGCCTTTTTGGTAATGCCCTTAAATGCCTTTGCACCGATTGATTTTGCTTTCAGCTTTGTCGTCTTGATCGTCACTGTCCTGATCGCTTTACAGCCACTGAATGCTGATTTGCCGATCTTTGCAATATTGCTTCCGATCGTTACGGTTTTCAATTTCTTGCAATTCTGGCAGGCCTTATCTGCAATAGAAGTTACTTTATAAGTAATACCATCGATCGTCACTGTCTGTGGAATGGTGATTTTGGTAACCTTTTTGTTTTTCGGTCCATAGTAAGCAACTTCTCCGGCTGTTGCATCTGCCTTTGTTACCTTATATGATCCTGTGGAAGCTGTTAAAACAGTGCCTGCTGCAGGGGTTTTTACCGGATCTTTTGCCGGATCTCTCGTGGTAGTTCCGCTGCCCGGCTTCTTTGTATCATCCTGTTTTCCTGTTGTGGTTCCGCCTGATGTGGTCCCACCTGTTCCTGTTGTACCGGAGCCCGATTTTGTTACAGTTACTGTATAAGTTGTCTTATATCCTTTATACGTAACAGTTACTGTCTGTGTACCTGTCTTGTATCTGCTGTATCCTCTGTATTTTACAGATGCAAGATCTTTTGTGGGCAAAGCCACTTCCGTTCCATCCGAAAGGACATAATATACTGCATTACCACTCTTATCTAACGCCTTGCCATATTTGTACTCTGTCACTTTTGGCACTACCTTCAGCCCGGTAATGCTTGCCACCCTGATGTCATAGGCTGTCTGTAATCCCTTATAGCTTACCGTCACTGTCTGTGTACCTGCTTTGCTCATGTCATAGCCGGTGCAGACTGCCTTGGAAATATCCGAAACAGCTGTTTTTGTATCATCTGCCATCACCAGATACAATTTGAAATCCGGTGTAAATGTATCTCCGACCAGATAATATTTATCTGCCTTTGGTTCTACCGCAAGCTTTGCAACATCCAGTACGTTGATATCAAATGTTGTTTCATGTCCCTGGTAGGTTACTTTCACAGTCTGTTTACCGGCCTTGGTTATATCAAAACCAGTACATTCCGATTTAGATACGTCGATCTGCGATTCTGTTCCATCTGTCATCTGTGCATATAAGGTATATTCCGGAATAAAATGATCGCCCTTGACATAAACTGCATTCTCTGCAGGCTCAACTCTGATTCCTTTTACACCTACTACCTCAATATCAAAGGTTGTGGTAAAGCCCTTGTAGGCTACAGTAACTGTCTGCTTTCCGGGTGTATTCATATCATAACCGCTGAGTTCTCCCAGACCTTTTCCAAGTTCGAACTTATCTGTATAATAGCCTCCGTTTCCGAAGAAATCTCCGCCAGTATTAAACTTGTATGTAGTCTGTAAATATAACTTATAATCCTTGGAAATGTCATCTCCGCAGGCATATTTTTCTTTAGTGTCTTCTACAATGATTCCTTTTACGGTATTGCTGTAAGATACAGCACCTCTTTCACTTGGCTTATGACCAAGCCCCATCCGATATGCCGGTATTCCATAGTTGCCATAACTACATTTCTGCCCGGATTTGTTTTTGGAGCTTCCTTCTCCCCAATATTGATTATTGCAATCCCATGTCAGATCCATGTAATGCCATGTACCATTATAATACACAACGTTCCATGCATGTCCCTGCCCTGTATGTGTTTCATCAAATACACCTACAGAAGATCCCAGACCGGAAACATATAAACTTGGAATGCCTGCAGCACGAAACATAATATTTCCCAGTGTCGCAAACCCTCCGCAAATAGCCCTCTTGTTCTTAAAAGCATAATCAAGCTCATCTCCTACGTTTCCGCCATTATTCAGCAGTTCATAATCATATGCAAGATTATTACAAACCCAATCATGAATTGCCTGAATTTTCTGCTCAGCTGTACTGAGGTTCTTCACAAGATCCTTTGCCGTCTGTACAACCTCTTCATAACTGTCTGCCTGTACAGATGCAATAGTTGCCGGATTGGTATAGTTTTTAATCTGTTCCTCTGTTTTTTTATTTAATTCATTCAGAAGATCCGTATTTTCCTTCGCATATGGAGAGTAAAAAGAAAGATCCGATCCCTTTTTCTCAATATATACGACAGCCTGCCACTGAAGACTGTTACTATATCTGGTCGCATATACCTGTGCGAAAGCAACATGCAAACCATCTTCCATGTCCGGTTTCTGAGAAAAATCAATAGATACACTACATTTTGTTCCAGAAAATTTAGACTCATTGACACGTTTCATATCCAAATATGATTGGGCAAACCATTGCTGTTTCATAACAGAAGAAGCTACACCAGCATAGGCATCGACTAATGAAAATGTCAATACATTATTTTCCAATTTCGCTGTCCACTCCGGAATCGTCTGTCCCGGAATCTCGGAAGACACCAATTCGGATGTTCCACCTGTTCCTGCTGTTGTCCCCTCTTCTGTATCGCTTTCTATCTCAGATAAAACATCTTCCCCAACATCCCTTGAAACCGTCTGCTCTGTTTCTTCCAAAGCAGCCTGCCCGGCTTCTTCCGAAGCTGTCTGCTCCGTAGTCTCAGAAGCGATCACACTTGATACATCGATCGTTTCTTCCGCCTGTACTGCAAGCGGTTCTACAGCTGTCATAAGCATGCTCAGACAAAGCAGCCATGCAGCACCCTTCCATCCTGCAGATTTCTTTCTTATTGTTTTCATGCAATTACCTCCCTGTTTTTATTACGATCTCTCGTTACTTCTATTATAAATCGTAAAACAGTTTAGACGTTTTTACCGCGTGTAATGTAGCGTTTTGGGCACGAAATGCAGTTTTAATGTTGAAAAAGAAGTACAGATACAGTACAATACGAACGAACAGAACAGATGCAGGGAGGAGTCTAAATTGCGAATAGCATTATGTGATGACAATCAGGATTTTTTACAGAGTACAGCAAATTTGATCAGACAATGGGCTGCGGAAAGCGGTATCACAGCAGAGCTGTTTCCCTTTGACAATGGGGACGCGCTGCTTTCTAAGATCACAGGTACACATATGGATATCGTATTTCTTGATATTCTTATGCCACTGCAAAACGGAATTGATATCGGCAGGGAGCTCAGGCAGCATGACAATGTCGTACAGATCATCTATTTGACATCCTCTCCTGAATTTGCCCTGGAATCCTATGAAACTAAGGCACAGGGCTATCTTTTGAAGCCTGTTTCCTACGAAAAGCTAAAGGAAACGCTGGATGAATGCAGTCATACATGCACCATCCAGCAGAAAAATATGGTTCTGAAAACAGTTCAAGGCTACCAGCGGGTGTATTTTCATGACATCGAATTTGCCGAAGCCCAGAATAAAAAAGTGCTTTTTTATCTGCGGACAGGACAGGTCATCACGACCATCACCCCATTTCATGTTGTGGAAGATCAGTTTCTGGAAGAAGATGGCTTTTTCAAATGTCACCGCAGTTATCTTGTCTACTTTCCTAACGTAGACCATTTCAACGCGTCCGAAATCTTCATGAAATCCGGGCTGCGTGTTCCGATTGCACGCGGTTACAGCAAAGCATTTAAAGAGGCCTTCTTCAGTCTGATGTTCCCAGAGTAGAGAAAGGAACCTAAAAGGAGCAGCTACCATGTGGTAACTGCTCCTTATCATTTCTCTTATTTTATTCAGATTAGAAAATTCTTCTGACTGCAAGTACGCTTCTGTAATCTGCATTGGAAACCTTAATACCGGTTGCTGCTGTGGAAGCATGTACAATCTGTCCGCCGCCGATGTAAAGACCAACGTGACCACTGTAGCATACAAGATCACCGGGCTGTGCATTTGCAAGACCACCTACATCATAACCGCAGCCTCTCTGTGCACCGGAAGAATGTGGAAGACTGATACCGAAGTTCGCATATACGCTCATGGTAAAACCGGAGCAGTCTGTTCCGTTTGTCAGACTGGAACCACCATATACATATGGGTTACCGACAAACTGGAGTGCATAGCTTGCTACGCTCGCGCCTGCGCCGCCGCCTGATACAGATGCGGAAGATCCGCTTCCTGAAGAGGACTTACCGCTCTTCTTGCTGGCTGCTGCATTGGCTGCTTTTCTTTCTGCCTCTTCCTTTGCAAGTCTGGCTTCTTCTTCTGCCTTGGACTCTGCTTTTACAAACTCTGTATGAAGCTCCACAAACTCTGTGGATACATATCCTTCACCTTCTTCGATCGGAACCTTTACCCATCCGTCCAGTTCATCTTCCTGTAATACGGAGAGATCATCCTCCAGACCAACCATACCAAGTACAGCCGAATCAACGGTTGGCTCTTCTCTTACAAATAAAGTGGTTGTTGTAACAGTTGCGATTCTGTTACCGACTTCCTTTGCCAGTGCAATGGCAGCTTCTCCTGTCACACAGTACTCTGCTTTAACATAACCTGTTACACTGCCTGATGTGATCTGATACCATCCACCGTCTGCTTCCGATACGAAATCACCAACTGATTTATTATACAGCTTGCCGACGATCTCTGCTTCCTCGCTCGGCTCCTGTCTGACATTGACATAATCGTTACATTTTGCAATAACAAGATTTGCATATTGTGCTTCTGCACTTTCCGCAACTGCATCTTCACCGGAAATGGTAATGTCTGCCTCTTCTTCCGCAACTTCCGCTGCGACATCCAGAACCGTTTCTCCGCCGACTTCTGCTTCCTGTGGCAGTGTTGCCTTCTCCAGATTATCTGCTACAACCGCACCTGCTGTCATCTTCAGATCTCCGTTGGAAGCAACCGTAATGTCGCTGCCGTTTAATGTAGTTGCAGCTCCGGCAGATGGTAATGTGCTTGAGAGAGATGAAGCAGATACCGGAATTACTGTATTTATTGTCATTGCAGCCGCAAGTGCGAATGCAAACATTTTTCTGTTTTTGTTTAACATACTTCCTCCAAAATTGTTGATTATTTCTTACATTTGTTACAAATTTGTTAAATCTGTAATAAAATATAACACCATACAGCTCTCTTGTCAACCCGATTGGAGAAAATGGTTAAAATTTCCTTTAACGATTAAGTTGGCGTATTTACGCAGTTTTAAAGTGTTAACAGATCCTCCTGCACACTTGTCACCGCATTGGCGCCGTCTGCTGCCGCTGTCAGGATCTGACGCAGTGCTTTTGTCCTGACATCGCCTGCCGCGTAGATACCTTTTACGGATGTTCTGCAGTCTTCACCTGCGATCAGATACCCTTTTTCATCCTGTCCTGCCAGTCCTTTTACAAAGGCGGTATCCGGGATCGTACCAACCGCAATGAAAACACCATCTGTCGGAAGTACTTCTTCTCTGTTTTCTTTATTATAGAAGAGAGTTACCTGCTCTACCTGTTCCTCTCCTGCGATTTTCTTTACCTCCGCATTCCAGATCACTTCCACATTGGAAAGAGAAAGCATATGTTCCTGCAAGAGCTTTGCTGCACGCAGGCTGTCTCTTCTGTGCACCAGATAAACCTTTTTACAGAAGCGCGCCAGAAAGATCGCATCTTCCACAGCCACATCGCCACCACCGACAACAACAGCCGTACGGTTTCTGAAAAAGGCACCGTCGCAGGTCGCGCAATAGGAAACCCCCATGCCTGCCAGTTCTTCTTCCCCGGGAATATGCAGCTTCGCATGATGTGCTCCTGTAGCGATCAGAACTGTCCTTGCTTCCATACATCCCTGGTCTGTATTAAGCACCTTTGTCGCGCCCTGATCTATTATATTTTTAACCTCTGCAGTCCGGATCTCCGCACCCAGACGTAGGGCATGTTCCTTAAATTTTTCGCTCAAGTCAAAACCGCTGATTTCCGGAAGTCCCGGGTAATTATCGACTTCATAGGTCGTCAGGACCTGTCCACCGCTGATACCGGTCTTTTCCAAAACAGCAGCTTTTAATCCCGCCCGCTGTGCATAAATGGCTGCTGCCATTCCGGCAGGACCGCTTCCGATAATTAACAGATCATATATTTGTGCCATACTTTTTATCCTTTCGTCTATACCGTTCATACCATAATTTTCCCAACATGTATTATATTACCATACATTTTCCCAAACGAAAACACATCATAATAAAGTGTGCGCATCTATACAGCAAGAAACCGGTGCCTCCTTCCGAAAGCACCGGCAGACCGTACGTTTTATGCCATGGCATTTGCCATTTTGTATTTAAACAGCATCTCTGCATGATTCTGTTCCTCGATCTGGATGTCTGCGAGCAGTTTTCTCACACATGGCTCTGCAAACACAAAGACATTTGTATTATATTCGCCCGATACCAGTTTCTCCGTACCGATCGCATCTGTTGCCAGAAAGCAGTCGCTTTCCTTATCCTCCGGACTGCTCATGGAAGTGTAAGTTGCCTTTGGGTTATAATTCTTTCCGTCCGCATCATTGCAGTCGCATTCCGGGCAGTTACCGGAAAGCAACTGGTCAAGGGAATCATAATGCTTTTTCTCTTTTAAATGCAGCTGATGAAACAGATCCTTTAATACCGGATCCTTCGCTTCCTGTTCGTAGCGTCTGTATTTCTCCATACAGCTTTTTTCCTGTGTCTGCAGGTCTTTAACCGCCGTCTTCTCTTTTTCTTTTAATGTCACATTCATACATTTGTCTCCTTTTCTTCTTTTACAATCAGTATGTCTTTTTTACTGGAAATTTATACAAGATATGGCGGCAAAAGATGCAAAAAAAGTATCGTAATACCAAGTGACAATACATACTGCATGGTGTAAACTATATCTGTAAAAAATCATCTATTGTATCATGGATCCGAGGATTCATGCCATTTAGGAGAAATACTATGCCAAAATACGCTTTTATCACAGGTGCTTCCCGCGGTATCGGTGCTGCGATCGCGCACGAGCTCGCCGCGCAGGGATATCACCTTTATCTGACCTGTCTGACAAATGGTCAGAGACTACAGTCTCTGGCTGATGAGCTTTCACAGACCTATTCCGTTTCCTGTCAGTGTTTTGTCGGTGACATCGGAGATTACAGTTTTGTGGAACGCTGCTTTGCCAAAATCAATACATTGGATGTCCTCGTCAACAACGCAGGAATTTCCTATGTCGGTCTGTTGTCCGATATGGAAGTCAGCGACTGGAATCAGGTCATGCATACCAATCTGTCTGCCAGCTTTTATACAAGCAAGCTTGCGATTCCTCTGATGCTGAAAAAGCATGAGGGAAAAATCATCAATATTTCTTCTGTCTGGGGAAATGTAGGGGCTTCCATGGAAGTTGCCTATTCTGCATCCAAAGGCGGGCTGAACAGCTTTACGAAAGCACTTGCCAAGGAGTTAGCGCCGAGTAACATCCAGGTCAATGCACTTGCCTGCGGTGTGATCGATACGGATATGAATAAATGTTTTTCTGTAGATGATATGGAAATCCTGAAAGGAGAAATCCCGGCAGACAGAATCGGAACGACTCTCGAGGCTGCCAAAATGGTCAGCATGATCATTCATTCTCCTTCTTACCTGACGGGACAGATCATTACTATGGATGGTGGCTGGCAGTAGACTTACATACTGTCAACGACCGTAAAAAAGTGTTCTACTTCCTGCCATGCTCTTTTGGATTCCGGCAGATGCATCATTGCCATCTGGAATACGTGGAACATTCCCTCGTATTCCGACAGGCGCACATGCACGCCCTGTTCTTTTGCCCTGGCTGCTGCCTGCTGCGAATCGCTGAGCAGCATTTCGTAAGTACCGACCTGGATCAGCATCGGAGGAAATCCGGTAAAGTCTCCGAACAGCGGCGACAAATACGGATTTTTCGGATCGTGGTCCTGTCTGTAATCTGTGCTATAGATCAGACTGTCCCTTGTTTTGCCAAACAACGGATCTTTTTCATAATTATCATCATAAGATGGTCCACTTGCCGTCATATCGGTCCATGGTGACATGGCGACAATTCCTCTCGGCAGTTTCCTGCCATGATCCTTCAGATAATGGCAAAGTGCCATGCAGAGTCCGCCGCCTGCGGAATCTCCGCCCAGATAGATCTCGTCTTCCGTAAAGCCTTTTACTTCCCGCAGCCAGTCAAATGCTGTGATGGCATCTTCAAGTGCCGCCGGGAACGGATTTTCCGGTGCAACGCGGTAATCTATAGAGAGTACGTCCATTCCCTTTCCTGCCTCCGCATATAATACGGCGAAGCTCCGATAGGTATTGTGGATCTTTCCCACATACCCACCGCCGTGCAGCTGCAGCAAAACACGGTCTTCTCTTCGTCCTTCCGTTTTGGTCAGATATTCCATCGAAAAAAGCGGCAGATGGATTTCTTCCATCTCAAATCCCGCCGGACATCTCCACGGCGGTTCCACGATCTTCTTCCGCATCTCTCCATTCTTGAATTTCTGTCCGATGAGGTGATCACTCGTTACACGTGCGATCAGTTCCCGTACAAGCTGACCCTTGAAGCTTGCTTCTTCTTCCGAAATTTTGATCATATATGAAATCTCCTCTTTAGTTCATTTTTTGCTCTTCGGTCACCGAGTAAAATAGTTCCCAAAAACAGTATGCCGCTGCTTACCAGTGCGATCAGGCTCAGAAGCGGTCTTGTCACAATATGCAGAACATACAGAAGCATCTGTATGCCTGCGATCACGATCATGCCAAGCTGCAACAGGATATAGCTTTGCCAGTTCTGCATATTGACGATCATGAGCACGATAATACCTGTATCCACCAGAAAAATCGCACAGGGGATTGCATAATTGACCGACCAGCCACGATAGCCCAGAATATGATCGATCAGCACACAGAGCAGGATTGCGGCCAGACTCTGCACCATGATCTTCATCAAATGCCCTTCATCCTGATTGAAAAGCGTGTAGCGCAGTGTCAGTAAAAAGTATAGAATACCTGCATCACAGATAACAGACCACATCAGACCCGCGTACGTCAGATAATTGATCACGCCAAGCAGGATCATGGCGATCACGGAAACAAACAGACTGATCCGCATCAGAAATCTGTATTTTTTCTGCGGAATGGAAACCTGTGGATACATAGGCTCTGTCTGCTCCTCATCCTCTTTCTCGAGCACGCTCCTGCAAAACGGACAGACACTTGTCTGATCCAATATTTGAATTTTACATTGTTTACAATACTTCATAGGCTTCTCCATTCGTTTCGATAGTCACAGGTACACCCAGCTCCGACAGCGTGCGGAAAAAGCACTTCTGGATTGACTGATCCTTCAACTTGGAGCTGATCGTATACACAAGTGTATCCTCATAAGAGCTGATGCTGCATTTCATATTCTGCCCCTTTGTCATGGAAAGCACGACATGCATCTTATCGATATAAGGCCGGTAATCCTCCCGGATCTGCAGACTGCCTACATTCGTTACAGTCGATGTGTTGGCAAGCGCAGAACTGCGATACACCCACTTCATGGCAAGATTTTTTACAAACAAAGGAACCATACGCAGCATCAGGTTTTTCTGATTCGATACATTATAAGAGATCAGGCTGTCCATATTTTCCTTGGTGATCTGCTCCTTCAGGCTCTCATCGATCCTGGCGATCACTTCTTCTACCGTGTAGTTTTCTTTATCAGCCCGCAGCACTGCTGCAGTCATGCCAAAGAAATTCTTCGTTGTGATCGAACCGTAAAACGGGCGCAGATTAACCGGTACACAAATACTGATCGGTTTTTTATATGGCTGGCTGTGCAGATGCTCTTTATAAATGCTATAGGCAAAAATACCGGTCAGAAATGTATTGATGCTGACACCGTATTCCTTTGCCTTTGCTTTCAGGATCGGGATATTCAAGTAGCCATGGGTAACCGAAAGTGCTTTTGGCGGCAGGAATTCTCCCGTCAGACGGACTGCACGCTCCGTCTTATATTTTTTCTTATACTTCTTGCCGGTATAATTTTTAACATAGCTGTCTTCTTTATTCAGGGACGTATCACTGCACAGTTCATCACCAAGCTTCTCCATCAGGTCATCATGCGTCAGCCGCAGATATTCATAAACCAGCTCCCGCAGAAAGGTTATCCCGCCCATACCGTCCGTCAGCACATGGAATACCTCCAGATTGATCCGTTTCCGATAGTAAGTCACACGAAACAGATAATTGTTGTTCTGATACACCGGAATATACAGGCATGGATAGGTATTTTCTTCCCGCACTTTCGGCGCCGGTCTGTTATTTGTTTCAAAATAATACCAGAACAGACCTCTGCGCAGTCTGACATGGAACACGTCAAATTTGGGAAGCACTCTGCTTAATGCTTCCTGCAGCTTTTCTTCTATAATATCTTCTGTCAGTGTCACGGAGATCCGATAAACACTGCTCATGCTTTCATTTGCTATGACCGGGAAAAGCAATGCCGTATTATCCAGCTTGTCCCATTTCATTTCTTTTTCGGTCAGGCTCATTCTTTTTCTCCTCTTTTAACAGGTGTCTGAAAAACAGCCAGGCTTCTTTTCAGGATGCCATTCATGTGGGCGATCGCCATGCCATAGTTTGTCATGGGTACCCCTGCCTGCAGGCAGGCTTCTTTCCGGTACTGCATTTCTCTTTCATTCAGCATGCAGCCACCGCAATGGATCACCAGTGCATATTTCGTCAGATCCTGTGCGAATTCCGTTCCGCTCGTCCACGTAAATGCCAGCTCTTTTCCCGTATGTTTTTTCAGCCACACGGGCAGCTTCTGCGTTCCGATATCGCCGCATTGCCTGTGATGGCTGCAACCCTCGGAGATCAGCACATGATCCCCATCCTGCAGACGGTCGATACAGCCGGCTGCGGCTTTTGCCGTTTCCAGCTGTCCTTTGTATCTGGCAAACAGCACGGAAAAAGACGTAAGCGGCATTTCCTGCGGTACAATTTCCTTTACATAGCCAAATGCCTGACTGTCTGTGACCACCAGCGCCGGCTTTACATGGGAAAGTGTCTCCGCCAGCTCTGTTTCCCTTGTCACAACTGCGATCATGCCATGATCCAGCAGATCTCTGAGCACCTGCTGCTGTGGCAGGATTAGGCGTCCCTTCGGTGCCGCTGCATCAATTGGCGTTACCAGTATGACGATATCTCCCGCCTGCACCAGATCGCTGACGATCGGTTTTTCCGCACCTGCAGTCTGTGCCAGCTTTCCGATCATATTTTTCAGTTCTTCTATATTTTTCTTTTCTCTGGCACTGACAAATATTTTCGCTGTTCCCGGTGCAAAATGTTTCCATTTTTCAAAATCCTGCTCAAATGCCAGATCGATCTTATTGACCGCCAGTATGGTCGGTACTTTTCTTTCCTGTAAAAGCGCAAGCAGCTCCTTTTCCTGCTCTGACGGTTCCTTGACCGCGCTCATGACAACAACCGCAACATCTGTCTTGCGCAGGATCTGCCTTGTCTTTTCCACCCGGAGCTGTCCCAGCTCTCCTTCATCATCCATCCCCGGCGTATCAATGATCAGTACAGGGCCGATTGGCAGAAGCTCCATGGATTTCTGTACCGGATCAGTCGTCGTTCCGAGCACATCCGATACGACAGACAGTGCCTGTCCGGTCACTGCATTCACAAGGCTTGATTTGCCGCTGTTTCTTCTGCCGAAAAAACCAATATGCACACGCTGTGCACTGCTTGTATCATTCAGTCCCATACTCTTTCCTCCTTTTTATCAGAACCGGAAGTCACGCTGTCCATTTTCGATATTGACCAGATTCTTTTCTACGATCTCACGCACCTTTTCCCGCGGGATATTGGCAAGCTGCTCACGGATCAGCTTTTCACCTTTTGCTCTCGTTTCCGGAGAAGCATAATCGATCAGGTATTCCTGCAGTGTCATCAAGGCATTCGGCAGACAACAGTTGGAGATCTGTCCGCTCTTGCAAAGAGACATGAACCGGTCTCCGGTTCTGCCTTCCCGGTAGCAAGCGGTACAAAAACTCGGGATATAACCACCGTCGATCAGCCAGCCCACCACCTGGTCAAGTGTTCTTGTATCGCTGACATCAAACTGTTCGCTGCATTCCTCCGGAAGCTCCGGTTCCGCGTAACCGCCGACACTTGTTTTGGAACCGCCGCTGATCTGGGAGATGCCCAGACCGATCACCTTTTCCCTACACGCCTGGCTTTCTCTTGTAGAAATGATCATACCCGTATACGGAACACTGATCCTGATGCAGGCAATGATCTTTGCAAAGGTATCATCATCGATACCGTTGTCAAATGCGGACGGATCGATATCATCTGCTTTTTTGATACGCGGAACGCTGATCGTATGCGGTCCCACGCCATGTACAGCCTCCAGATGCTCTGCATGCATCAAAAGTGCTGTGAACTCATATCTGTATAATTCCAAACCGAATAAGACACCCAGTCCGACATCATCAATTCCACCGTCCATGGCACGATCCATGGCTTCCGTATGATAAGCATAATCATGCTTTGGCCCGGTCGGATGCAGTTTTTCATAGCTTTCCTTATGATAGGTTTCCTGAAACAGGATATACGTACCAATGCCTGCTTCCTTTAATTTATGGTAATTTTCTACCGTAGTCGCCGCAATATTGACATTGACACGACGGATCGATCCATTTTTATGTTTGACACTGTAGATCGTTTTGATACAGTCCAGAATATATTCAATCGGATTGTTTACCGGATCTTCTCCCGCTTCGATCGCCAGTCTTTTATGTCCCATATCCTGCAGGGCGGTAACTTCTTTTACGATCTCCTCCTGCGTCAGCTTCTTTCTGGCGATATGTTTGTTCTTCCTATGATAAGGGCAGTATACACAGCCGTTCACACAGTAGTTGGATAAATACAGCGGCGCAAACATGACAATACGATTTCCGTAAAAGTCTTCCTTGATCTGCTTTGCCAGTGCATAAATTTCTTCATTCTTTTCCGGGATATCACAGTCCAGAAGTACTGCTGCTTCTGTGTGGGATAAGCCTTTTCTCAGCTTTGCCTTCTCCAGAATTTTGTCAATAAGCTGTTCGTTATGCCTGTTTTCCCAGGCATAATCCAGTGTTGCCATGACCTCGTCATGGTCAATGAATTCTTCTGCCTTTAACGATTTTGCATTATACATGATATGCCTTCTTTCCATTTGTCTATATGTGATCTGTTTTCTTCCCTATATGCAAGGTCGCTTTTCTATAACCTGCTACGCAGGTTATTGCGCCGTACATTTGCTCTGCAAATGTACGACAATGCTTGCGACATCTACATTGTACGACGCAGTGCGCATCTTTGCAAGCTTGCTTACGACACCTACATTGTACGACGCAGTGCGCATCCCCGCGGATCGTTTTTGTGTAATAGAAACAAAGTTTCCTACTTACACAAAAACAGAGGTCATGCCATGCATGACCTCCCCGCCATTTCTCTTTTTCCGATTATTGCAGTGCTTCCTTCAGCTGCTGATAAATTTTATCATATTGCGCGTTGTCTGTCTGCAGACACGGTTTATCGAGTGTCTGAGGCACGCCATAGGTTCCGTTTTCTTTATACTTGGGGATCACGTGAAAGATCAGTCTGTCACTGTAATCCTCGCTGTCAAAGTAATTGATCGCATCCGGTGCAAACAGCTTATTGAGTGTTTTTGCCGTTTTGGCGATGTCTGCAAAGAACATGTTCCGCTCCAGTGTTGACAGTCTGCAAAGCTCTCTTGCCGACTCCTTAAATACTACTGCGACCCTGCCCCTGCAGGTCTGATCCCGGTACAGATACACACGGGAAATATCCAGATCCGCTACATAAGCCCCGTAAATATCTTCCAGATCTTTTTCGGTTGTCTTCTGCTTACTTTCATCCACTGTTTTTCGGTAAGCCAGATAGGCTTTCGCCATCTCCATGTCCTCGTTGAGCACATGATCCATCACCCAGCTCTGTACTTCTTCCTCGATCTTGCGCAGCTCCGTCGCCGGTTCCTGCTTCAGCTTCGGAATATTGATCTGCATGATATAATCCGAACACTTCTTATGAAACTGTTTATGCTTCGTGATCTTTGGATACGACATTTCATCCATGATCGTCTCTTCCGCATAAAAATGATAAGCAGTAAAATCCCTGAGCCCACAGACGATATCAAGAAGCTGCTTATCTGTCACCCCAATACATTGCATCTGCAGCAGCTGTTCCATATCTCTCCCTAATTTAAACAACTGCTTATGCTGTACATCGATACTTTCAATACTGGTATTCAGGTTCTTCTCCCAATCAAACTTAAAGTCAAACATAACTAGCCTCCATTTGCCATATTGTAGTATCCCCATCATTTTCTCTTTGTTTACTACTATGTTACCACGGATCGCTATGTACCGTAAACCGACAAAAACACAGTTTTTCAGCAGTTTCTTTATTCACTATTTTGAAGCACATCTGCCATCCTGTTTGTCGCACTGACAGGCTTTTCCAGATATTGTTCCCTGATCTGTGTTTTTGACCTGTTTACCTCCTCAAACAACTCTCCTGCCGACCAGACAAGACATTCCTGCCCCCAGACGATGAGCTGCACAAGGCCATCGGAGGTTGCTACCGTTACATTGTAATTTTTCCCGATCGTATGTGCGGCTTTGGCGATATACTGATCTGCCGTCTCCGCTTCCTTGGTATATACGACATCAATATTGTGATAGTGCTGCATCTGTCCGATACCGCCTCTGACCTTGTATGCATCAAACACAAGAATGACATGACAGCCCTTGCTGCCCTGATAATCACAGAGAATATCCATCAGTCTGCCCCGCGCCGCATCAATATTGACCTGCGCCAGCTCCTTCAGCTCCTCCCATGCAAATACAATATTATAACCGTCAACCAGCAGATAGCTTTCTCCCGGCTCTGTCTGTTTCTTTTTGGCTTTCTTCCACGCTTCTGCCGCCTCGCTCTGCACAGGACTGATAACCTTTTTGGTCTGCTGCAAAAGACGCTGCTTCACAGGTCCGTAAGTCCGCTCAAAAATAGCCGCCAGTTCTTCTTCTTCACTGCCGTATCTTGCCGCTTCCATGCGGTTTTGTTTTTCCTGTTCCCTGCGGATCTGCTGAGCGGTAAAAGCTGTATAATCCTCATCGTTGTTCGTGTCAAAAATACTGGGCAGATGCATATGCTCTTTGACTTCATCCCATGGCACGACAAATCCCGCACCATGCTCACAAAATACGGAATCCGCCGGATTTCTCAGATCATGTCCCGGATCATATGCCCGCTTCTCCATGACCGTCTCCGGATCATGACAGATATCATAGCCTGCTGCCACAAGAGAAATGCGTCCCTTGCCATTGGAATAGGACAAAAGCTCCCTGGCATAATTGCGCATCGTGGAAACAGGTGCTTTTCCGGTCAGTATCGTCTGCTCCATCGTCTGCTGCGGCGGATCGCACCTTCCTTCCATCCGCTGTACATCCGTCATGACGCGCCCGGTCAGCTCCGGCGCAACCACGATCCGGAAGCTGTAATACGGCTCAAGCAAAACGCTCTGCGCCTGCATCAGTCCCTGTCTGAGTGCGCGATAAGTTGCCTGTCTGAAATCGCCGCCCTCCGTATGCTTCGTATGGGCACGTCCTGCTACAAGAGTGATCTTCATATCCGTGATCGGAGAGCCTGTCAGCACGCCTCTGTGCTGTCTTTCCTTTAAGTGGGTCAGCACAAGCCGCTGCCAGTTCAGGCTGAGATCATCCATGCTCACATCCGAATCAAATACAAGCCCCGTTCCTCTCGGCTGCGGTTCTAACAAAAGATGCACCTCCGCATAATGGCGGAGTGGTTCAAAATGTCCCACACCCTCGACGGTATCTTCGATCGTCTCCAGATAGACCACTTCTCCGTCATCAAAGGAAATCTCAATGCCAAAGCGGTCTTTTACCACGCATTTCAATATTTCGATCTGCACCTCACCCATGAGCTGTGCATGGATCTCTCCCAGTTCTTCATCCCATACAATATGGAGCTCCGGATTTTCTTCTTCCAAAAGCTTCAGCTTTGCCAAAAGTGTATGTACATCCATTTCCGCCGGTCCCTGCACGCAGTAATTGAGAACCGGTGAAAGTACCGGCGCGATCTCATAATTTTCGATCCCCAGTCCTTCTCCCGCAAAGCTTTCACTCAGTCCTGTGACACAGCAGATTTCTCCCGCAGTTACCTGCTCTGTTGTGTCATACTTTTCACCGTTGTACAGGCGGATCTGATTGACCTTTTCTTCCTTCGACCAGTTAGCAGAGGATAACAAGTCACGCACATGCAGCTGCCCGCCCGTGATCTTCATATGGGTCAGTCTGTTGCCCTGCTGATCTCTTGTGATCTTGTACACTCTGGCACCAAAGGCAGAAGGATAACGCGGTGTTTCTATATAGGTAGCAATGCCTTCGATCAGTTCTGTAATGCCTTCCTGCTTCAGCGCAGATCCGAAAAAACACGGAAATACGCTACGGCAACTGACCAGCCTTGCAATTTCTTCCTGTGGCAGGTCGCCATGCTCTAAAAAGTATTCCAGAGAGTCTTCCTGTGCTACAGCAATGCTTTCCCAGAACATCGTATTGCGTTCTGCGCCAAAATCAATACATTCACTGCTGAAGGTCTGCTGCAGCTGCTGCAGAATCTTATCATGGTCTGCAAGCGGCTGATCCATTTTATTAATGAACAGGATCGTCGGGATCTGGTACTTCTTAAGCAGATTCCAGAGCGTCTGCGTATGTCCCTGTATGCCATCAGCTGCACTGATCAAAAGCACTGCTGCATCCAGTACCTGCAACGTTCTTTCCATTTCCGCCGAAAAATCCACATGGCCAGGCGTATCCAACAGCGTCACTTTTCTTCCCTGCATGGAAAGTCTTGCCTGCTTGGAAAAAATTGTGATACCACGTTCCCGCTCCAGCGTATCCGTATCCAGGAAAGAATCCTTGTGATCCACGCGTCCTACCTTCCTGAGTGCCCCGCAGGCATACAGAAGACTTTCGGATAAGGTTGTCTTTCCTGCATCTACATGTGCCAGAAGTGCTATACATATATGATTATTTTTCTCCTGCTTTGTCTGTTGTCCCATCGGATCTGTCCTCATCTTTCTGTTCTGTCACTTTTCCCTATCTGCTTCTCTTTTCCTATACAGCCTATCCGCCCCCTGCTTTATTTCCACATCCAGTACATAGGCCGTTTCCTTTTCCACACGGAACCGGATATTATACTGCTGATAGGAAAGTCCCCAGATTCTTTCTGCATCCTGTACATAAGCGGTACGCGGATCCTGCGAAAGAAGCTGCTTGATTGTATCCCTTTCTTTCTCTTCTATCTTTATCAGCATCTCTTCCGGAATACTGACCGCAATCCGATTGCCCCGGACCCTGCCCGCAAAGCCATCTGTTGCATCAGGATAACTGTCTGCGTAAGGCAGATAAGGCTTAATATCATAAACGGGCGTTCCGTCCAGCATATCCACACCGGATACATGCAGAACCGGCCCATATGTTTTATGATATTCTATCGAATCCAGCTTCAGTGCGGAAAGCCCGATCGGATTCGGGCGGAACGGAGAACGCGTTGCAAATACGCCCATCCGCTTATTTCCGCCAAGGCGCGGCGGCTTAACGGTCGGTGACCATTTTTCTCTCTTCGCCTGTGAAAATTCCCAAATCACCCAGATATGAGAATATTCCGCAAGTCCCCGGAATGCTTCCCGATTCCGGTAAGCCGGTTCCAATATGATCTGCCCCTTTAGCTGTCCGACCAGTCCGCTTTGTCTCGGGATTCCGAACTTTTCCGGAAAATCCGTATGGATCGTTGCAATCTGTTTTAGTTCCATTTTGTTGTCCTCTACTTACTGTCATATCATTCTGCAAAGTGATTCCTAAATTCTGATAATATCAACTGTGTGCGAGCTTGCGCCGATCAGATCCTGCCTTTCACAGGTTGCCAGATGATATTGCAGGAAGCAGGAAAATTCTTCTTCCGACATGGCATTGATGACCGGACGCATATGATCCGCCGGTCCATCTGCCGCAATGATCTGGATCCTGTTTAGTCCTACCGCTTCATTCAGGCGGTTGATATCCTCCAGCCTCACAACACTGTAGAGCTCGTTTGCTTCTTCCGTGCAGTGAAAATCCTCTGTCAGAAGTCCCTTCTCCATGCTTTCGAGTATATGTCCTTCCCGGAATGCATACGTCAGCACGCTGTATTCATTCATACAGTAAGCAACAAGCAACACGCCACCCTTTTTTGTCACTCTTTTGGCTTCCGATAAAGCCCTGCATTTTTCCTCAAAGGTATGCAGGTGATACAAGGGGCCGAACAAAAGCGTCACATCAAAGGTCTGATCCGCAAATCTGGAAAGCTTCAGGGCATTTCCCTGATACGCCTTCACGTTGCTGCCTTTTTTCTTCAATATGCCAAGGTTACTTTTGACAAGCTCTACCGCTGTTACATCCAGTCCCATTTCGGCAAGTGCCACACTATAGCGGCCTGTTCCCGCTCCGATATCCAGAACACTGCAGCCCTTCTCCCAGTCCCCGGGCAGATATTTCTGAATGTAGCGCATCGTCGTCTGAAACTCTACCTGTCCGTGGCGGGACAACAGTCTTTTATCTTCGTTAAATTTATTATAGTATGCGATCAGTTTTTCCTGCATATCCTATCCTTTTCTCTTCAATTCTTTTATTTTCTGTATATGGTATCCGGTGTTCTGTGCGCCACCAAACGCAGAGCCTGTTCTGCCAGGTCTGATGCCTGTCCACATATCGATTTATCTATGAGATGCTGCCCACTCCGTCTCTGAAAACGGAATCACAGACGCCGGGCTCTCTGTATGCTCTCCCAGCATCTTTTCCATCCAGATCATATCATACCATCTGCCAAACTTATAGCCGCTGTCATGAAATGTGCCCACCAGTCTGTAGCCCATCTTTTGATGGAATCTTTCACTGTCCTTTGTTAAATACTCGTCCTCCTTTTGCGGATAACCGATACAGGCATTTAAGTTCAGGATGTGCTGCGCGCGCAGGGCTTCTTCGAGTGCTGCATACAACTTTCCACCAATCCCCATGCGTTTCTTTTTCTGGCTTACATAAATCGTAGTTTCCACTGACCAGTCATATGCCGCACGATCTTTAAAAGTACCTGCATATGCATAGCCAACGATCTCGCCATCTGCTTCCGCAACCAGATACGGATATTTCTCCAGAATGTGCTCTATTCTGCCCGCAAATTCCTCCACGGATGGCACTTCATATTCAAAGGTAATTGCCGTCTGCTCCACATAAGGGGCATAAATGTTCAAAAGTGCAGGTGCATCCGCCTTTGTTGCGGTCCTGATCCGCACCTCTTTCCTTTTCTCTTCCTCACCTGCTGTTTCCTGTATTGGTATATCATGTTTTGATGCTTCTGCTTTCTGTCCCGGTTCTTCCTCTCCTGAAGCTTCCTGCAGCATGTCAAGCTCCTCCATGTAAATACAGTGCTTTATGCTGTTTACCGCCACTGCCTTCCGCAGTTCCCGGTATTCCGTCCAGCGCACCGATTCTACCTCCGATGCCTGCAAAGTCAATTCGTTTTCATTGACTGTTTCTTCATATATAAATACATAACTAAGCTCTTCATCTATAAAGGAATGATCCTTGCCTGATATGTGATGCACGCGCCTTTTCCCCATATAGTGAAGCTGCTCTGCTTCCGCCCGGATGCCCAGCTCTTCTGAAAGCTCCCGTAGAGCTGCCTGCCTGTAATGATCCGTTGCCGGTTCACCCGCATCTACATGTCCCGCTGCTGAAATATCAAAACAGCCCGCATAAGAATCCTTAGTGCTGCTCCTTTTCTGTAATAACAGATCAAAGCTTCCATCCTGCCTTTTTCGCCTGACCCAGATATGGACTGTTGCATGCAATGTTCCTTCCCGGTGCGCCAGGGAACGCTCCTTGACCTTTCCTGTTTTTTCTCCGTTCTCATCGATCACATCAAAAAATTCAAGCGGTTTTCCATCGACCGCTACCTGTCGCAGCTCACCATCCTCACTGTATACCAGCTTCATGGAAAAGAACGGATGATCTTCTGACAAAAGCTGCAGAAACAGTTTGTCACCTTCCCAGAGATTCAGCTTCCGGATCTCTTCCTTCGGAATCCATTCCAGAACGCCTTCGTCGCAGGCAATGGGCTCCCCTGTAAAGCCATCTGCAGTAAAAACAGAAATATATTCCATCTCATCTCCGCAGATAAAGGTAAGCTGTCCGCGATAATGAAAAGACGTCAGTGTATAGCCTGTCTCTTCTTTGACTTCTCGCAGAACACATTCCTCCGGGCTTTCGCCTTCCTCAAAATGTCCGCCGACTCCGATCCATTTTCCTTTATTGACATCCTTATCCTTTACCACTCTGTGCAGCATCAGGTATTTGCCGTCTTTTTCGATATAACATAACGTACTGAGTTCAGGTGCTTTCATCTTATTATCCTGTCTTTCTGTTTTCTGCTGCTATATGAGCACGGCTATTCATCCCATATCACATAGCTCTGCATAATTGCAATTTCTTCCCAACAAGTATAGCACGACTACAGCGTATAGGAAACCTGCGCATCCATTTTTTGTGAACCGGTGTCAGATTACCGTACTGTCATGCAGTTCTTCCGATCCGACATTTTCTTTGACATTTCACGTACTGTCATATATACTTGACACTAAGAATATTTTATTTGCATATGGAGGCGTAATGCCATGGGGAAAATATGGGAATTTTTTGATACTCTAAGTGAATATGTTTATGTCGCTGATATGGATACACACGATCTTGTCTATATGAATCAGATGGCATTAAAAGCGTTTGGTGTGTCTTCCCCTGAGGAAGTCAGAAAGCATAAATGCCATGCACTCTTACAGAACTGCTCTGCCCCCTGTACCATTTGTAATAACGATAATTTAAGGCCCGGTACTTTTCTGAAATGGAGCTACTATCACACCGGGCTCCAAAAGTTCTTATACCTGATTGATACGATGATCGAAGAAGAAGGCCATCGTTATCGCCTTGAGATCGCAATTGATATAAGTGAACCAAAACAGGCCAATGCAGACAGTCATTACCTGAGCCTGGAAATGCTGATCAATGAGGGGCTCCGCGTTGCACTTCAACAGCCAACTCCTGATGCTACTCTGAACTTTCTACTGGAATATCTCGGTAAACTCTTAAAGGGCGACCGTGCTTATATTTTTGAAAAGAATGAAACGGGCGGCGATAACAATACCTATGAATGGGTTGCTGCAGGCGTTACGCCCGAAAAAGAAGATCTGCAGGATCTTCCTCCGGAAGTATGTGCGAGCTGGTATCAGAAATTCAGCGAAAATAAGCATATTATGATAGAAGATCTGGAAAAGATCAGAGAAGATGATCCGGCTTTATACCATGTACTTCATAAGCAAAATATTTCTTCTCTGGTTGTCGTACCGCTTTATGATAACGGAAAAGCCTTTGCCTTTTACGGCATTGACAATCCGCCCGCAGCTTCCCTGGAATACACTTCCGGAATACTGCATATTATGGGACATTTTATTGTGGCAGCACTCAAAAGACGAAATCTAGTGCGCCAGCTGCAGGATATGAGTCTGCGGGATGAACTGACCGGACTTGGCAACCGCCACGCGCTGCATCTGTTCACGGAAAAAAACGATCACTACGCAAGCGTCGGTATCGTATACTGTGATATTACCGGTCTGAAAGCAGCCAATGATTCAAAAGGGCATTTGTTTGGTGACAGACTGATCTCCAACGCCGGTCTTTGTCTGCAGAAAGCATTTGACGGCTATGGGCTGTTTCGTGTCGGCGGTGATGAGCTGCTTGTGATCTGCCCGGATATTTCCCATGAATTATTGGAAGAAAAAGTTGCCATGCTGCGCCGTCTGACCAAAGAATATGAAGTAAATCTTGCGATCGGCTATTGCTGGAACGATCAGAATGCCTCCGCCATCAATATCTGGATGGCAAAAGCCGAATCCGCCATGTATCAGGAAAAAAGTGCATACTATAAAGCAAAGGGGATAGAACACAGATAGTGTTCCATCCCTTTTTTCTTTCATTTCTTTCATTCTCTTCTCATCCATGATTTTATAAAAATCCTGCAAACAGAGAAGCCAGCACAACTGTCATAATACCTGTCACCGCGATCGCAAGACTGCTCATGGCACCTTCTATCTCACCAATCTCGATAGCCTTTGCTGTTCCGATCGCATGTGAACTTGCACCGAGTGCCAGACCCTTGGAAATCGGCTCTGTGATTCGAAAAAGCTTACAGATCAGCTCACCAAAGATATTTCCCAGAACACCTGTGATCACGATCACCGCTACTGTGATCGTCACATAGCCGCCCAGTTCTTCCGATACACCCATTCCGATTGCTGTTGTAATAGACTTTGGCAGCATTGTCACATACATTTCATGGGAAAGGTTCATTAGCTTACATAGTATCAGTACTGTTCCAAGACTCGTCAGAACACCGGCTGTAATTCCGAGAATGACTGCTCTGTGGTTTTTCTTCAAAAGTTCCCACTGCTCATACAAAGGAATCGCCAGACATACGGTTGCGGGTGTCAAAAACCAGCTCAAATAGGCTGCGCCCTGATTATATGTATCATATTCAATTCCTGTACATGCCAGAAAAATGATCGTCAGCACGATTGAGATCAGCAGCGGATTAAAAATCCCCAGCTTCAGCTTTTTCCTCAGGAACATACCAAGGGCATATGCCAGAAGACTGATCGTTACACCTGCAAACAGGGAATTCTGATATAACTCACTCATGTGCTGCACCCCCTTCCTGCTTTTTTTCTTTCCGGATCACCCATTGTGAACAGATTCCTGTTGCTACCATGACCGTCACGATCGTGATAACAGTAATGACACTGACAGGCAGTACAAACGGTTTCAACGTTCCCCAGGACTCCATCAGCCCAACACCCGCCGGAATGAACATAACAGGCATGATCTCGATCAGGAACTTCCCCACGTCCTTTACCTGCTCCAGTTTGATCAGTCCTGTCAACAGCCCGATAAACAAAATGACCATTCCGTAAATACTTGCCGGAATCGGTAACGGCAATACATATTTTAAGAATTCTCCCACAAATGAAATACACAAAATCAGTAAAAATTGTTGCAGATATTTCATTTCTGCCTCCTTCGTATTCAGCCACGCTTACTGCGTAACCAGATTTGTGACCCAGATGCCCTTTCTGACCAGTACATATCCTACACAAACCTTTATGATATCCGCACACTGTACAAACAGATATACTATCAGAACCGGTAATGCCGTAAACCGACATAATGTAAATGCCAGGCTGACCGACACTACCCAGGTAAACACACTGTCAAATAAAAATGTGATGACCGTCTTTCCTCCGGACCGCAGCGTAAAGTATAATACATTCAAAAATCCTTGTAAAGGGAAAAATGCTGCTGTGATGATAATAAACCATCTTCCCAGATTACGGATCTCATCGGTCGTATTATACGCACGCGGGAATACACCGGACAAAATAATCAATATAACAGTCAGTCCCACACAAAGCATAGCTGTAAACCACATAAGCTTATTGGCATTTTTCTTTGCTTCCTCAAATTTGGAAGCACCGAGGAACTGTCCCATGATAATGCCGACTGCATTTCCCATGGCAATAAATACGACATTCAGCAGATTACAGATCGCATTGGATATATTCAGACCCGCTATTACCTTAAGTCCTTTCATGGAATAGCACTGTGTCAGCACTGCCATGCCACCTGCCCATAAGAACTCGTTAAAAAAGATAGGCAGTCCCTTGATGATGACAGGCATCATTTCCTGCAGGGAAATACGAAGTGTCCGGTAAACATTCTTTAAGAAGCTGTATTTTTCAATCTCCACATGCGTCCATATGATCACAACAAACATTTCCGCAAATCTTGCCATAACAGTTGCAATGGCCGCACCTTTTACTTCCAGGCGTGGGAATCCGAATTTGCCGTAGATCAGGAAATAGTTAAATACGATATCCACTACGACGGAAACCAGTCCTGCCAGCATTGGCTTCATACTTTCTCCCATTTCACGCAGACTGCCCGCATATATCTGCGTGATCGCAAACGGCACAAGACCGATCAGCATAATGCGCAGATAAGAAAGCGCGCTTTCCAGTGTCAGTCCTGCATCCAGATTACCGCCTGATCCCTTCAGATACAGACCGATCAGCCATTCTCCGCCGACTAAAAAGACAATAACTCCCACCACTGTCAACAGTGCTGTGATCCACACCTTCAGGCGGAATATCTTCTGATAGCCTTCTTTATTTCCCTGTCCGAAATACTGCGCGCTGTAAATACCAGGACCTGACAGTCCGCCAAATACAGCAAGAAAGAATACAAAAAAGAGCTGTCCCGCAATAGAAACCGCGGTCATCTTTTCTGTGCCCAGACTTCCCACCATTAAATTATCCACCAGACTGACCGCATTGGTGATCCCGTTCTGGATCATCATTGGGACAGCCAGATAAAGTGCTTTTTTATAAATAGAATTTTGTTTCATGGTTTCCTCCCTCTTTCATACTCGAAAATCCTGCCGCTTCGCATCAGACGCACTCCGTGCTTTCTGATTTTCTCGTTGTACGCTCGGGTGAAACCAAATGACAGCTGCGCTGTCGCTTGGTTTCCTTCCTCACTAACAAAAAACGCCCAGGAAAATATCCTGGGCGTAAACTGTCGTATAAAATCTGACAAACAGATTAACGCTTGCTGAACTGCGGAGCGCGACGAGCTGCTTTGAGACCGTATTTCTTACGCTCTTTCATACGAGGATCACGTGTTAAGTATCCTGCTTTTTTCAGAACCGGTCTGTAATCAGCATCTACAGTCAGAAGTGCTCTTGCGATACCATGTCTGATGGCACCTGCCTGACCTGTGTATCCGCCACCCTTTACGTTTACAAGGATGTCAAACTTATCAGCTGTATCTGTTGCTGCTAAAGGCTGACGAACGATAACCTTTAATGTCTCTAATCCAAAATATTCATCGATTGATCTTTTATTAATTACGATATTTCCTTTTCCAGGTGTTAAATATACTCTGGCGATAGATTTTTTTCTTCTTCCAGTTCCGTGGAATTTTGTTGCTGCTTTAGCCATTTTAACTTTCTCCTTTCAGTTCCTTTAATTAGAATGTTAATACTTCAGGTTTCTGAGCTGCCTGCTCATGTTCCGGTCCTGCGTATACATGAAGCTTTGTGTACATCTGTCTTCCTAAAGGTCCCTTTGGAAGCATGCCCTTAACTGCAAGTTCAACAACCTTCTCTGGCTTCTTATCTAACATTTCTCTTAAAGTTGCTTCTTTCATACCGCCTACATAATCTGAATGATGGTAGTATACTTTCTGATCTAACTTCTTACCTGTTACTTTAACCTTTGCAGCGTTCACAACGATTACATAATCACCTGTATCGATATGTGGTGTAAAGATTGGTTTGTTCTTTCCTCTTAATACTTTAGCTACTTCTGAAGCTAAACGTCCTAATGTCATGTCTGTAGCATCTACTACATACCATTTTCTATCGATTGTAGCTGGACTAGCCATAAATGTTTTCATCGTATTACCTCCAAACTGATATCTACTGTGTTTCTGCCTCTCTCCGGGGCTAATCGGAATCGAAAGGTATTTTACTCTGGCTTCCATTATCTGAATCGCCGGGGCAGGTCAATTCTTCACAGGTCGCCACTGTGAATTATTATATGATACGCATCCGGGTGTGTCAAGCCCTTTTTTGCTTTCATTTCGTTCTATTCCATTATTTCATACTGCATCAGCATAAGCCCCTGCGCAGGTGCTGTCGGGCCTGCCAGTTCCCGGTTTCCGGTCTCAAGTACATGCGCTATGCATGCTATATCCATCTGCCCGCGTCCGATTGCAACAAGTGTTCCCACAATGATGCGGACCATATTATATAAGAAGCCGTTTCCTGTCACACGGATGTGGATCAGCTCACAGTCCTGCTTATCCCATGGATGTTCTGTCAGGATCTGTATGTTTGTGATCATCCGGATCGTATTGGTTACTTCCGGCTTATAAGTGGAAAACCCCGCAAAATCATGCGTACCGACCAGTATTTCCGCTGCCTGTTTCATCTTTTTAAGATCCAACGGCACATAAACAAAATAGCTGTATTTTTCCAAGATCGGATTAGCGAATTTTGCATGATAGATACAGTATTCATATGTTTTCCTTGTTTCTACCTTACGCGGATGAAAATCCTCTGCCACTTCTTCGGACTTCTGAATGCGGATGTCCTGTGGCAGTCTCTGGTTCAGCGCATACGAGATCTTCTCTGCCGGTATTCTGGCATTGGTGGAAAACACAGCGAGATTACAGAGTGCATGCACGCCTGCATCTGTTCTGCTGGCACCGATAACTGTGATCTCCTCTCCCAGAAGCTCACTCAGATGCTTATTCAGTTGTCCTTCTATCGTATCCGCATTTGGCTGCACCTGCCAGCCACTGTATGCGCTGCCATCATATGCAACCGTCAGCATCACTCGCTTCATACGCCTGATCACTCCCTGTCTTACAGCATTCCGATCGATATCGTCTTGCCCAGCAAGATAATACCTGCCAGATAAACGAGCAGTATCCCATAGGAAATGCTGTCACGCTTGTGATATTTAAGCGGTTTCATCTTTGTCCTGTTATCGCCGCCCTGATAACATCTTGCTTCCATTGCCATTGCCAGATCATTGGCACGTCTGAAAGCCGATACAAACAGCGGTACAAGAAGTGGGATCATCGCTTTGATCTTTTTGATCAGATTGCCGCTTTCAAAATCAGCACCTCTTGCCATCTGCGCCTTCATGATCTTATCCGTTTCTTCCAGCAGAATCGGAATAAAACGAAGCGCGATGGACATCATCATGGATATTTCATGCACCGGTACTTTGATCTTTGTCAGTGGATGCATCAGCTTTTCCATGGCATCTGTCAGCTGATTTGGAGTCGTTGTCAGTGTCATAAGAGAGGATCCTATGATCAGAAGCACCAGACGGATCGCAATAAACACAGCATTGATCACGCCTTCCCTGGTGATCGTAAAGATCCATACCTTTGCCAGCGGTTCACCGCTTGTCAGAAAAATATTAAAAGCCGCTGTGATGAGCAGCAGGATCATAATCGCTTTCAGCCCGCGCACCATATAGGAAAACGGTACTTTGGATAAAGAAATGACCGCTGCCAGAAATATAACTGCCAGCACGTACGGCGCTGCCTTTTTAAATAAGAATAATGATACAATGTAAAGAATTGTTCCAACCAGTTTTACGCGCGGGTCCAGTCTGTGGATGACAGAGTCAGCCTGATAGTACTGTCCCAATGTAATTTCTCGAATCATAATTTCTCCTGTTTATCTGATCTGCCTCGTCTCTCATGTCATTATAATGCATGAGTTCCGATTCCCTATTCAGTCTGCTCGATGCAGGGCGCGCAGGATCTCCTCCTTCGCTTCCTCTATTGTCGTAGCGTCTGTAGATACGGCAAATCCGTTTTGTTTTAACTGCTGCATAATATAAGTTACTGCCGGTGCTGCCAGTCCGACTTCTTCCAGTTCTTTATAATGCGCAAATACATCCTTTGGCACACCATCCAGCATGACACTGCCCTTATTCATCACAATGATCCTGTCCACATAATTGGCAACATCTTCCATGCTGTGTGATACCAGAATGATCGTCATACCTGTTTCCTGCAGCCCCTTGATCAGCTCCAGGATCTCGTCCCGTCCCTTGGGATCCAGCCCCGCAGTCGGCTCATCAAGGATCAGCACATCCGGCTCCATCGCAAGCACACCTGCGATCGCCACGCGCCGCTTCTGTCCTCCTGACAGATCAAACGGCGACTGGTAAAAATACTCATCCGGAAGCCCTACCATTTTGAGCGCCTTATACGCTCTCAGCTCTGTTTCTTTCCGGTCAAGTCCCAGATTCTTCGGTCCGAAACAGACATCCTTAAAAACATCTGTTTCAAAAAGCTGGTGCTCCGGATACTGGAATACCAGTCCTACCTTGCTGCGCAGCTTTTTCCGGTCATAATCCTTATCGTAAATATCTTCTCCGTTAAAATAGACCGTTCCGCTCGTGGCCTCGATCAGTCCGTTTAAGTGCTGTACCAGCGTTGATTTACCGGAACCGGTATGTCCGATCAATCCGATAAACTGTCCGTCCGGTATGACAAGATTTATATCTTTGAGGGCCGCCACTTCCATATTGGTGCCCTGTTCATATATACAATTCAAATGATCTACTATGATAGGCATATTATTGTACCTTCTTTAATTCTCGAATCAGTTCTTCAGTTTCCAATATTCCGTCCGGCAAAGGAACACCAGCTTTTTTCAGTTCATACGAAAGGAGTGTTACCTGTGGTACGGAAAGACGCAATTCCTTCAGCTTCTCTACCTGTGAGAAGATCTCCTTTGGAGTCCCCTGCATTTTCACGCTGCCTTTGTCCATGACATAGACATGATCTGCATGAATGACCTCTTCCATATAATGCGTGATCAGGATTACCGTGATTCCTTCCACATCATTTAAAGCCCGCACGGCGCGGATCACTTCTTTTCTGCCGTTCGGATCGAGCATCGCCGTCGGCTCATCCAAGATGATACATTTCGGATGCATTGCCAGTACTCCCGCAATGGAAACACGCTGCTTCTGCCCACCTGAGAGGCGGTTCGGTGATTTCTTCCGGAATTCATACATACCGACTGCTTTCAGGCTCTCCTCTACACGTGCCCAGATCTCCTCTGTCTGCACGCCAAGATTTTCCGGTCCAAAGCCCACATCTTCTTCTACAATCTGCCCGATGATCTGGTTGTCCGGGTTCTGGAATACCATTCCCGCTTCTTTACGGATCTCGATCAAACTGTCTTCATCCTTCGTATCCTTGCCATCTACCCAGACAGTTCCTTCCGTTGGATATAAGATAGCGTTCAAATGCTTCGCCAGTGTCGATTTCCCGGAACCGTTATGCCCAAGGATCGCAACAAAATCTCCCTGTTTGATAGAGATATCCACATGATCGACCGCGGTTGTGATTCCTTCCACATTGCCGTCCTCGTCACGTCTGATATATTCAAATACTAAGTCATCTGTTTTTACAATATTGTTCTTTTCTTTTTTCATAGATATTCTTTCCACGTACAGCCCATTCTTTCCTTTTTCCCGGTGCTGTCGTTTTTTACTCGCGTTTTATTGTACATGGTTTGTCCGATAAATACAAGCTATTTCCTTTTTTTCTGAGCTTTGCTATACTTTGACTATACAACCGAAACAGGAGGCATATCATGCACAGGAAACATTCTTTTTTGCCATTGATTCATATTTTGCTTCTGCTGCTCATACTTATATGTATTATACTGATGCTGTATGGATACACAAAGCAGACGGATCCCTCTACACCAGCGCATCCGGAGCAGACCGATATAACAGATATAACAGATCCATCCGATACTTCCACGGAAACAGCACCAATACAATCTGACATTACAACTGATGCGCAGGAGACGCAGCATACAAAAACAGGAACGCAGACCTCAGATCTGCAGGAGGAATCTGCCCGGGAGAAAGCTGCCACAGCGCTGAAACCTGACACGGAACCGGGAAATACAGAAATAACTGAACAGGAGGCTACAGATATGACACAGACCTCAAACGGAGCGGGCATGGATCGCATCACATATCGTGACGGCTTTTATCAGGAAACGCTCTCCGATACCTTGATAGAACGTATTACCGGAAGCTCCTACCATGAAAATGATGATATTTCTTTAGACCAGCTACGGTTTTTACACGTTCTGTATTATGATTTTAATAATGAAATAAAAGATGGGGAACTGATCTGCAACAAACAGATTGCAGATGATCTGCTGGAAATCTTCAGCACATTATATGACAATGCCTACCAGATTGACAAGATACAGCTTATTGATGTCTATGATGCAGACGATGATCTTTCCTGCGCAGATGACAATACCGCCTGCTTTAACTACCGTGTTGTTGCAGGCAGCACTACGCTGTCCAAACATGCCCTTGGCATGGCAATCGATATCAATCCGTTCTACAATCCTTATGTGACCTATCCCGACGGAAAGGAGCGGATCTCACCTGCAGGCAGTGAAGTCTACGCCGACCGCAGCAATGACAATCCTCATATGATCCGGAAAGGTGATCTTTGCTATCAGCTTTTTATCGATCACGGTTTTACATGGGGCGGGGAGTGGAAATCACTCAAAGATTACCAGCATTTCCAGAAGGTCATCAATTAAATACTTCTATGACGTAAAATAAGTAATATAGAATGTGCCTTGGCACATTCTCGCGCCGAGCGCGGTCAATTTTCTATAACCTGCTACGCAGGTTATTGCGCCGTACATTTGCTCTGCAAATGTACGACAATGCTTGCGACATATTTCTTCTTCGCGCAAGTGCGCATCCATGCGGAGCCTTTTTTATGTGATAGGAAATTCCTATCACATAAAAAAAGGACATCCGATCGGATGTCCCTTTTGTTTGCTCTGAAATTATACTAACTCAAGTAATACTTCCATTGCGCCATCACCTTTACGCTGACCGATCTTTACGATACGAGTGTAACCACCCTTGCGGTCTGCATATTTAGGTGCGATTTCGTCAAACAGCTTAGCTGCCATATCTACTTCTTTTGTTCCTTTTTTCTTACCAGCGTTTGCTGTAGGAACTTCCTTTACAGGATAAAGAACCTGAAGCATCTGACGTCTTGCATGAAGTCTGGAAGGCATATCTTTCTTGATTTCCTTTTCTACTTCATCGTAAACAGTAACTTTCTTTCCGTCTACAACTTCTTTTACTCTCTTGCCATCTTTGTCCTTGCGGGCAACCTTAGCTGTAACCTTAACTGTTTCAAAGTTATCTTTTTCTTTTACTGCTAAAGTGATAAGCTTTTCAGCGATTTTCTTTACTTCTTTAGCCTTAGCTTCTGTTGTAACGATCTTTCCGTTGTATAACAGATTTGTTACCTGATTTCTAAGTAATGCTTTTCTCTGGTCAGATGTTCTGCCAAGTTTTCTGTACTTTGCCATGTTTACGTCCTCCATTCATGGTGAATCCGGCATTGCTCTTCGGGCTTACATACCGAACCGTTAATTTGTTCCATGTCAGACAGGCATGCAAATGCTCATCGGGCTTACTTCGCATGTCGCTCTGCATTTATTATTCCTCAGCGTTATTCAGCTCTAAACCGAGCTCTTTCAGCTTCGCTAAAACTTCTTCTAATGACTTACGTCCAAGGTTACGAACCTTCATCATATCATCGGAAGTTTTATTTGTTAATTCTTCAACCGTATTGATACCGGCTCTCTTTAAGCAGTTGTATGAACGAACGGATAATTCCAGTTCATCAATGCTCATTTCCAGAACTTTTTCTTTCTCGTCGTCTTCTTTTTCTACCATAACTTCTGCAGTCTTGGCATTCTCAGACAGATCAATAAAAAGTCCTAAATGCTCACTAAGTACCTTAGCTGCAAGGCTTACCGCCTCATCCGGAGCCAACGTGCCATTCGTATAAACATCTAATGTCAGTTTATCATAGTCTGTTACCTGTCCGACACGGGTATTTTCTACAGTCATATTGACTCTTTCTACAGGTGTGTAGATAGAATCTACTGCGATAACTCCGATTGGCAGATCTTCTGATTTGTTCTTTTCAGCACTTACATATCCTCTGCCCTTTGTAATGGTCAGTTCCATGTATAATTTGCTTTCCTTGCCACCACTCAGTGTAGCAATGACCTGATCGGAATTAACGATTACGATATCCTGGTCACACTGAATATCAGATGCTCTGACAACGCCTTCGCCTTCAAACTCGATATAAGCGGTTTTTGGCTCATTTGTGGAACTCATGTTCTTAATAGCAAGACTCTTTAAGTTCATGATGATTTCTGTTACATCTTCCTTAACACCAGGAATTGAACTGAATTCGTGCAGAACGCCTTCAATCTTAACACGGCTGACAGCAGCGCCAGGTAATGAAGACAGCATGATTCTTCTTAATGAGTTGCCAAGAGTGATTCCATAACCACGCTCTAATGGCTCAACGACGAATCTGCCGTATTTTCCGTCATCTGAGATTTCAGCAACCTCGATATTAGGTCTCTCAAAATCAAACACTGTAAATACCCTCCTTACAATATAATTGTAATATAGCGATCCAGCAAAGGAACGCTTCCATGCCTACGAATTATTTAGAATATAATTCGACGATAAGCATTTCGTCAACAGGTACATCAATCATTTCTCTTGTAGGAAGTGATTTAACAGTTCCTTTTAATCCTTCGATATCCTGATCTAACCATTCCGGAACTAATCTTCCTTCTGTTACTTCTACGATATCTTTGTATCTCTGTAAGCTCTTGGATTTTTCTCTGATTTCGATCACATCACCGGCTTTTACAAGATAAGACGGAACATTGACACACTTTCCGTTTACCAGTACATGTTTGTGATCAACAACCTGTCTTGCTTCTCTTCTTGTTCTTGCAAAGCCAAGACGGAAAACAATATTGTCTAATCTTCTTTCCAGAAGAACCATTAAGTTTTCACCGGTCTGACCTTTCATAAGATCAGCTTTCTTATAGTAATTTCTGAAAGGTTTTTCTAATACGCCATAGATGAATTTCGCTTTCTGTTTCTCACGAAGCTGCATTCCATACTCGCTGACCTTTCTGTTTGCTCTTACAAGCTGACGGTTTGATTTCTTGTCATATCCAAGATAGCTTGGTTCAAGACCAAGTGATCTACATCTTTTTAAAACAGGGACTCTGTTTACTGCCATTTATTTTTCCTCCTGATATTGTTTACAGTACACAATGTACTTTCTTCCAACATATTTACATTTATTATCAGAACCTCTTGCATGCGAAATCGCATCGCAATGCGCGAAGCTGCATCATGTATCACAGACACATGACATTTTAAAAAATCCAAATCTAGTCTTAGTACTACACACGACGACGCTTTGGTGGACGGCAACCATTATGAGGTACCGGTGTTACGTCACGGATGCTGGTAACTTCAAGTCCACAAGCCTGTAATGCACGGATAGCTGCTTCACGTCCTGAACCAGGACCCTTTACCATAACATCAACAGTCTTTAAACCATGTACTAATGCTGCCTTTGTAGCAGTTTCTGCTGCCATCTGAGCTGCATAAGGAGTAGATTTCTTTGAACCTCTAAATCCCAGACCACCGGCACTTGCCCAGCTAAGAGCATTTCCTTCATTATCTGTCAGTGTAACAATTGTATTGTTAAAAGACGCCTGGATATGTGCCTGTCCGTGTTCAACGTTTTTCTTTACACGCTTCTTTGTTACTTTTTTTGCAACCTGTTTAGCCATAATTAAACTAACCTACTTTCTCTTAAACTAAATCCTTATGGATTATTTCTTCTTATTTGCTACTGTTCTCTTCGGACCCTTACGTGTTCTTGCGTTAGTCTTTGTCTTCTGACCACGAACCGGAAGTCCTTTTCTGTGACGGATACCACGATAGCATCCGATTTCCTGTAATCTCTTGATGTTAAGAGCAACTTCTCTTCTTAAATCACCTTCTACTACCTGTGTAGCGTCGATTACTTCACTGATTCTCTTTACTTCGTCGTCTGTTAAATCTCTACAACGAGTATCTGGATTAACTTTTGCTTCTGCTAAAATACGATCTGCACTTGTTCTACCGATTCCGTAGATATAAGTTAAACCGATTTCAACACGTTTGTCTCTAGGTAAGTCAACACCTGCAATACGAGCCATTTTCAATTCCTCCGTTTTCCGGGTACTTTTTGTACCTAAACTTAATGTTACTAATTGACTGGGGCATAAACACAAAAATGCCCAACCGGAATACTCCGGTCTTTCCGATACTAAGCTTCTGAATTCTCGGTATCAATAAGTAATTCTCCGTAGGCTCACTACGTAAAATTATCTTAATCAGCCTATCTTTTGACGGAAAGATAAGCTGTCAGCCGCTAAATCGTGATACTGGATAATCCTGGTCTGTTTATTATTGGATTAGCCCTGTACCTGTTTGTGTTTTGGGTTTTCACAGATAACTCTGATTTTACCCTTTCTTTTGATGACTTTGCACTTTTCGCAAATTGGTTTTACTGATGATCTAACTTTCACGTTAAACCCTCCTTTCAAAAAAGACCGTTTTACATTATAGCATGGCAAATTTACATTTGCAATACTTTCACAAAATAATTTTTATTTATCTCTCCAGATGATTCTTCCCTTTGAAAGGTCATACGGGGATAACTCCAGTGTTACTTTATCGCCCGGTAAGATACGGATAAAATTCTGACGCAGCTTACCACTGATATGTGCAAGCACCTTGTGTCCATTTTCCAGTTCTACCTGAAACATGGTGTTTGGCAGCTTCTCCACTACTGTTCCTTCGATTTCAATGACATCTGTTTTTGACATTTTACTCCTCCACTTGACTACTCTTTATCAGTTTAATTGTTCTCTTGATCTCCTCATCTCTGACAGACTCTTTTGCTTCAAGCTTCTGTCTGAGCTCTTTCAGTGCTTCATTTTCCTTTTTCCAGATCTGAATATGCTTTTTGTTTTTCTTTTTTGGCTTTGCAACCGGTCTGTATTTTCCATCCGTAAGCCATACATATTCATCTGTTTCTTCTATTATGATATATAAGGTATCTTTATCGTGTCCGGCTTTCGCCGCAGCTAGCATTCCTACCATATGATCCGTTCCTTTATTCTGTTCCTTACTTTCAGAGTCACTGTCCTGTGCCTTTCAAGTTCATCCGGGAACTTCCTATTCACAGATGAACCTTTCTGTCCTTGCCGAACTGCTGTGGCACCGGATAACTTCATTTCATAATAGCAGTCTGACATTTATAACAGTGTCAGGATCTCAGGCTCACCGTCCGGTGTGATGGCGATGGTGTTTTCGTAATGAGCGGAATAGGTTCCATCCTCTGTTACGACTGTCCAGTCATCATCCAGCCACTCCACATCGCTTCTTCCGATATTGATCATCGGCTCGATTGCAAGTGTCATACCTGCACAAAGCTTAATTCCTTTTTTCTTCTGTCTGAAGTTCGGGATCTGTGGATCCTCATGTAAATGAGTTCCGATTCCGTGTCCGACCAGATCTGTTACGATGCCATATCCGAACTGGCTGATATAATCGTCGATCCGATTGGAAATATCATACAGATGATTTCCGGCAACTGCCATTTTTATTCCCTCAAAAAAGCTCTGTTTTGTTCTGTCGATCAAAAGCTGTGCTTCCTCACTTACCTTTCCGATCGGATAGGTTCTTGCCGCATCGGAATGATATCCTTTGTAGATCAGTCCTGCATCCAGGCTGACGATATCTCCTTCCTGCAGGATCCTGTCTGCTTTCGGAATTCCATGTACAACCTCGTCATTCACGGAAACACAGATAGAAGCCGGATATCCGTTATAATGTAAGAAATTCGGCACACAATCATAACCTCTGATCAGCTTTTCTCCAAGCTGATCGATCTCGAGAGTAGAAATACCCGGTTTCACAAACTCTCCAAGCTTTGCGTGAACCTCTGCCAGAATCTTTCCGGAATCACGCATTAAACCAAGTTCTCTTGCGGATTTTACTGTAACTGCCATTTTTATTCTCCCAAAATTGCAACGATAGCTTTAAATACATCCTGCATATCGACTGTACCATCAACTGTTTTCAGCACACCCTTCTTTGTATAGAAGTCAATCAGTGGCTGTGTCTGTTTATGATAAACATCCAGACGGTTCTTCACTGTTTCCGGCTTGTCGTCATCACGAAGGATCAGCTCGCTGCCACATCTATCACATATTCCTTCTTTCTTTGGCGGAACATGTACAACATGATAGGTAGCTCCACAGGAAACACATGCACGTCTGCCTGACATTCTCTTTACAATGTTTTCGTCCGGTACATCTACATCGATCGCATAATCGATAGACTCACCCAGCTCAGCAAGTGCCTTATCCAGTACTTCTGCCTGTGGGATTGTTCTTGGGAAACCATCCAGTACATAGCCGTTCTTGCAATCCGGCTGTGAAACTCTGTCAAGCAGGATCTTTACTGTCAGTTCATCCGGAACTAAAAGTCCCTGATCCATATACTTCTTAGCTTCCATACCAAGCTCTGTACCGTTTTTGATGTTTGCTCTGAAAATATCGCCTGTTGATACGTGCGGAACACCGTATTTATCTGCGATCATTTTAGCCTGTGTTCCTTTTCCTGCGCCCGGAGCGCCTAACATAATGATTTTCATTTTTCTCCTCCACTTGTCTTTATGCACTATGACGAAAACGACTCATGGGACAAGCGAATACTCACCTGCCCCAGAATACATTTGTCGTTTCAACTATTTCATTTAAGCATTTAAAAAGCCTTTATAATTACGAACCAGCATTAAGGACTCGATCTGTTTGATTGTCTCTAAGATTACGCTGACAATAATGATGAGACTTGTTCCGCCAAAGGAAACATTTGCACCAAATACTCCGTTAAAGAAGAACGGAATGACAGCGATAATGATAAGGCCAACAGCCCCGATAAAAATAATATAGTTCAAAATACCTGTCAAGTAATCTGTGGTTGGTTTACCAGGTCTGATTCCCGGGATAAAGCCACCCTGCTTTTTAATGTTATTGGATACTTCCAACGGATTAAATGTGATCGATGTGTAGAAGTATGCGAAAAATACAACCAATACAATGTAGATCACTAATCCTATGTTATAGATTGGAAGAGAAGGATTACACCAGTTACCCTGATTTAATACCTTTAATACCTCTCCCCAGAAGCCTGTTCCCTGATAACCTGCCAACTGACAGATCACGATCGGGAACTGCATCAGTGATGATGCAAAGATGATCGGAATAACACCTGCTGTGTTAATCTTCAGTGGAATGCTTGTTGACTGTCCGCCATAGGTTTTATGACCCTGGATCTTCTTTGCATACTGAACCGGGATTTTTCTGACGCCATCATTTAAAATGATAACAAGGACAACCATTCCTACGATAATTGCCATGATAACAACTGCTGAGATCACCGACAATGTAATAGTAGATGCACTCTTTACGAACTGCTCATACAATGTAGCAAGATCGGATGGCATACGGGATACAATGTTGATCGTCAGTACGATTGAAATACCGTTACCGACACCATGCTCTGTGATCTGCTCACCGATCCACATGACAAATGCACTACCTGCTGTCAACGCTACGATAACCACGATATAATCCAGCACAACAGAATCCTTCTGCAGAAGTCCGCTGTTACCAAATCCGATCGCCATAGCTGCTGCTTCGATCAAAGAAAGACCAACTGTCACATAACGTGTGATCGTTGCGATTTTCTTTCTTCCATCTTCTCCATCCTTCTGCATTTCTTCCAGTTTCGGAATTGCGATCGTCAGAAGCTGCATGATAATGGAGCTTGTGATATATGGTGTGATATTCAATGCAAAAACTGACATGTTCATGAAAGAGCCACCGGTAAATGCATCGAAAAAGTTAAATGCTCCGTTTGACTGAGCTGCAAACCAGTCAGCAAAATAAGTACGATTGACACCCGGAACAGGCAGCTGTGATCCAAAACGGATCACAACTAACATTACCAGTGTAAACAACAGTCTGTTACGAATATCTTTGATCTTAAAAGCATTCTTTAAAGTTGTTAACATTAGATCACCTCTACTGTTCCACCAACTGCCTCAATTTTTTCCTTAGCAGATGCGCTTACTGCATCAACTTTAACATTGAGCTTCTTGGTTATTTCTCCATTTCCGAGGATTTTAACTCCATCACGTGGGTTCTTAACGATACCAGCTTCCATTAAAGCTGCTACATCAACAGTAGCTCCATCTTCGAATTTATCTAATGCTGAAATATTAATACTAACGATGTCTTTCGAATTGCGGTTCTTGAAGCCTCTCTTAGGAAGTCTTCTGTATAATGGCATCTGTCCACCTTCGAAACCAATTCTTGGTGCTCCGGAACGAGCCTTCTGTCCTTTGTGACCCTTACCAGCTGTCTTACCATTTCCTGAACCGTGTCCACGACCTCTTCTAAAATTATCACTGTGTTTAGAACCTGCTGCAGGCTGTAAATTTGATAATTCCATTATGACACCTCCTTATCTGTTTTATGCTTCTTCAACTTTTACTAAGTGTCTTACCTGCTGAACCATACCTCTTGTGCATGCATTGTCAGGTAATTCCACTGTCTTATTGACTTTCTTTAAACCAAGTGCTGCTACAGTTGCTTTGTGCTTTGGGATCGCACCGATTGTAGATTTCACTAAAGTTACTTTTAATGTCTTTTCTGCCATTTCTATCTCCTCCCTAAGCCATGATTTCGCTGACAGATTTGCCGCGGTTCTTAGCTACTTCTTCTGGAGTTTTGAGCTGGCTAAGACCTTCAATAGCTGCAAGAACTACGTTCTGCTTATTGTTAGATCCTAAAGATTTTGTACGAATATTCTTAATACCTGCAAGTTCACAAACGATACGTGCAGGACCACCAGCGATGATACCAGTACCTTCAGGAGCTTTCTTCAGAAGAACAGACGCACTTCCGAATTTACCGATATTGTCATGTGTAACACTACCGAACTCGTCTAATGCTACAGAAACCATGTTCTTGATCGCATCTTCTTTACCTTTGCGGATTGCTTCCGGGATTTCAGTCGCTTTGCCGAGGCCAGCGCCTACATGTCCGTTACCATCTCCAACAACAACTAAAGCTGTGAAGCGCATGTTACGGCCACCCTTAACAACCTTAGTAACACGTTTAATGGAAACAACTTTTTCGTTTAATTCCATGCTGCTTGTGTCAATGATTGTACGTTTCATGTGTTCTTTCTCCCTTCCTAAAATTCTAAGCCAGCTTCTCTGGCTGCTTCTGCTAATGCTGCGATTTTACCCTGGTATATAAAGCCGCCTCTATCAAAGACTACTGTGTTAATACCTTTTTCTAATGCTCTTTTCGCAATTACAGTTCCTAAATATGCTGCTGCATCAACGTTGTTGGTTTTCTCAAGCTCTGCTTTGATGTCTTTTTCAAGAGTAGAAGCAGCTACTAAAGTGTTACCAACTGTATCATCGATAATTTGAGCATACATATGATTATTACTTCTGAACACAGCAAGACGAGGTCTCTCAGCAGTACCAGAGAAACGGTTACGCATTCTGTTGTGCTTCTTTACACGAATTTTCTGTCTAGATTCTTTACTAACCATTTTTACACTCTCCTTATCTATTTCTTACCAGTCTTACCAACTTTACGTCTGATAACTTCATCAGCATACTTGATACCTTTGCCCTTGTAAGGTTCAGGTCTTCTCTTGTCTCTGATTTCAGCCGCGAATTGACCAACTTTTTCTTTGTCGATACCTTTTACGATAATGATGTTCTGTCCGTCAAGAACAGTTTCAATACCTTCAGGATCTTCCATTTCTACCGGATGAGAGTAACCTAAGTTTAATACTAACTTTTTACCCTGTTTTGCTGCTCTGTAACCTACACCGTTTACTTCCAGCTTCTTTTCGTAACCATCAGTAACACCGATTACCATGTTGTTCAGCAGGGATCTTGTCAGGCCATGTAAAGATTTCATTTTCTTTAAATCATTAGGTCTTGTTACAACGATATGTCCATCTTCTAATTTGATTTCCATCTCTGCAGGAAGCACTCTTTCCAGTGTTCCCTTAGGACCTTTCACGGTCACTTTGTTATTTTCTGCAATATCAACAGTAACACCTGCTGGTACCGCGATTGGCATTCTTCCTATACGTGACATGCCCGTACCTCCTATAAATTTTTACTAGGTTGCTTGTTTCCTTTGCTTCGTTATTACCAAACGAATGCTAATACCTCTCCACCGACCTGAAGCTCTCTTGCTTTCTTGTCTGTTACAACACCTTTGTTTGTAGAGATGATTGCGATACCAAGTCCTCCAAGAACTCTTGGCAGCTCATCTTTACCGGCGTAAACACGAAGTCCCGGTTTAGAGATTCTCTTGATTCCTGTGATGATCTTTTCATTCTTATCAGCACCATACTTCAGTGCGATGCGGATTGTCTTGAAGTTACCATCATCTACCAGATCATATTTCTGGATATAACCTTCATCTACAAGGATGTCTGCAATAGCAAGTTTCATCTTTGATGAAGGAACATCAACTGTATCATGTTTTGCAGTATTTGCATTACGGATTCTTGTAAGCATATCTGCAATTGGATCGCTCATTGTCATTTTGAATTGCCTCCTTCTTCTAATCTTACCAGCTGGCTTTCTTTACGCCTGGGATCTGTCCTTTATAAGCTAATTCACGGAAGCAAATTCTACAAATTCCGTATTTTTTCAAAACTGAATGTGGACGTCCACAGATTTTGCAACGTGTGTATTCTCTGGTAGAGAACTTTGCAGGACGCTGCTGTTTTACTTTCATCGAAGTCTTAGCCATGAATTTACCTCCTATTATTTTGCAAATGGCATATTGAATAATCTTAATAACTCACGAGCTTCTTCATCAGTCTTAGCTGTTGTTACGAAGATAACATCCATACCTCTTACTTTATCTACCTTATCGTATTCGATTTCAGGGAAGATGATCTGCTCCTTGATACCAAGTGCATAGTTTCCTCTGCCGTCAAATGCGTTAGGATTAACACCTCTAAAGTCACGAACTCGAGGCAGTGCAAGGTTTACCAGACGATCTAAGAATTCATACATCTTTTCGCCACGAAGTGTTGTCTTGCATCCGATTGCCTGACCTTCTCTGATTTTGAAGTTAGCAACTGAATTTTTAGCCTTTGTAGTTACGACTTTCTGTCCTGTGATTGTTTCCATATCCTTTACAGCGGATTCAAGAGCCTTTGCATTGTCCTTAGCTTCTCCGACACCCATGTTCAGGACGATCTTATCGATCTTCGGAACTTCCATGATATTTTTATAACCAAACTTCTTGATCATAGCATCTACGATCTCGTCTTTATACATATCTTTAAGTCTGCTCACGTGTCTAGACCTCCTCTCTCCAATTAGTCGATTACTTCTCCTGTTGATTTTGCAAAACGGACTTTCTTATCGCCATCCATCTTGAAACCAACCTTTGTTGTCTTTCCTTTATGAACATACATAACGTTGGAGATATCGATTGGAGCTTCCTTCTCGATGATTCCGCCGTTTGGATTAGCTGCTGAAGGTTTTGTGTGCTTTGTAACTTTGTTAACACCTTCTACAACAACTCTTCCGTTCTTATGGTCTACAGAAAGGACTTTACCTTCTTTGCCTTTGCATTTTACTGCATCGCCGACCATAACTTTAACTGTATCGCCTTTTTTAATCTTTGATGTTGCCATAGTGAACCTCCTATAATACTTCCGGAGCTAAGGAAACAATTTTCATAAACTGTTTGTCACGAAGCTCTCTTGCTACTGGCCCAAAAATACGAGTTCCTCTTGGAGTCTTATCATCTTTAATGATAACAGCAGCATTTTCGTCAAATTTGATATAGGAACCGTCTTTACGACGAGCGCCCTTAACCGTACGTACAACTACAGCTTTTACGACATCGCCTTTTTTTACAACGCCGCCTGGTGTTGCATCTTTAACAGTAGCAACGATTACATCGCCAATGTTTGCATATCTTCTAGTTGATCCACCCATAACACGGATACAAAGAATCTCTTTTGCACCAGTATTATCAGCAACCTTAAGTCTGCTTTCCTGTTGTATCATGCCAATTCTCCTTCCAAATATTGTAAGATTATTTTACTCTTTCAACGATTTCAACAAGTCTCCATCTCTTGTCCTTAGATAATGGTCTTGTTTCCATAACCTTTACGGTATCACCGATGTTGCATTCGTTGTTCTCATCATGTGCTTTCAGCTTGTATGTCTTCTTTACGATCTTGTTGTAAAGAGGATGCTTTACATGGTCTTCTACAGCAACAACGATAGTTTTCTGCATTTTATTGCTTACGACCTTACCGGTACGTGTTTTTCTTAAATTTCTTTCTTCCACGATCTATTCTCCTTCCTGTCGAGAATTATTCTGCAACGTTAGCTTTTTCTGTAATAACAGTCTGAATTCTGGCAATGTTCTTGCGAACTTCTTTGATTCTGCTGGTATTATCAAGCTGGTTTGTTGCGTTCTGGAATCTCAAATTGAAAAGTTCTTTTTTAGCGGAAACTAACTCTTCTGCTAAGTCTGCAGCTGATTTAGCTTTTAAATCTTCTACATATTTATTAGTTTTCATTTGACACACCGCCTTCCAAATCTGCTTTAGAAACAATTTTACATCTACATGGAAGCTTATGTGATGCAAGACGTAATGCTTCTTTTGCTGTTTCTTCCGGAACACCTGCAATTTCGAACATTACACGTCCTGGCTTAACAACTGCTACCCAGTACTCTAAAGTTCCTTTACCGGAACCCATACGTGTTTCTGCTGGTTTGTTAGTTACTGGTTTATCTGGGAAAATCTTAATCCAAACCTTACCACCACGCTTGATATAACGAGTCATAGCAACACGGGCTGCTTCGATCTGGTTAGATTTGATCCAACATGGCTCTAAAGCCACGATACCATATTCGCCGTAATTGATCTTATTGCCTCTCATGGCCTTACCTGCCATAGTTCCACGGAACTGTTTACGACGTTTTACTCTCTTCGGCATTAACATTATTTATCGCTCCCTTCCTTGTTTCCTTTAGTTGGAAGTACCTCGCCTTTGTAGACCCAAACCTTAACACCTACTTTACCGTAAGTTGTGTCTGCTTCAGCGAATCCGTAGTCAATATCTGCTCTCAGTGTCTGAAGTGGAATAGTGCCTTCTGAATAGAACTCTGTACGAGCCATATCAGCACCGCCCAGACGTCCTGAACAAGAAGTCTTGATTCCAAGTGCGCCAGCCTTCATTGTTCTTCCCATGCAGGATTTCATTGCACGACGGAAAGAAACACGATTTTCAAGCTGCTGAGCGATGTTCTCAGCAACAAGCTGTGCATCTCTGTCAGGTCTCTTGATCTCTTTGATATCTACTAATACTTTTTTATCTGTTAATTTAGCAAGTTCCTTCTTCGTTACTTCGATCTCAGCGCCGCCCTTACCGATTACAACACCAGGTTTAGCTGTGTAGATGATAACCTTTACACGGTCAGATGCTCTTTCGATCTCGATCTTTGCGATTCCGGCATTGTATAATTTCTTTTTCAGGAAGTTACGAATGTTGTAATCTTCTACTAAGAAATCTGAAAAATCGCCTTCAGCATACCATTTGGAATCCCAATCTTTAATAACGCCGACTCTCAGGCCGTGAGGATTAACTTTCTGTCCCATTACTCTTCCTCCTATCTTTCATCAAGCACTACTGTAATGTGGCTCATTCTCTTTAAGATTCTATAAGCTCTACCCTGTGCTCTTGGTCTTACTCTCTTCATTGTCGGTCCCTGATTTGCATAACATTCTGCAATATAAAGGTTTTCTTTCTTCATGCCGTTGTTGTTCTCAGCATTTGCGATTGCTGATTCTACGATTTTCTTTACGACACCTGAAGCATAACGCGGATTGTACTCAAGGATTGCAAGAGCAGTTTCAACGTCTTTGCCACGGATCGCATCTAATACAAAACATGCTTTCTGAACAGGAATTCTAGCGTAAGATAACTTTGCGCTTGGTCTTGTATCCTTGTTCGCATTTCTTTCACGTTTAATTTGGGATCTATGTCCTTTTGCCATGGATTAAAACCTCCTTTCAAATTATCTCACTTTGGATTTCTTTTCGTCTTTTCCATGTCCTCTGTAAGTTCTTGTTGCAACGAACTCACCAAGTTTATGTCCAACCATATCTTCGGTTACATATACCGGAACGTGCTTTCTTCCGTCATGAACTGCAATTGTATGTCCCACGAATGAAGGGAAAATTGTAGAACGACGTGACCAGGTTTTGATAACCTGCTTCTGTCCAGCTGCGTTCATAGCATCTACTTTTTTCAGTAAACTTTCGTCAGCGAAAGGTCCTTTTTTAAGTGATCTAGCCATTTTGTCTCCTCCTTACTATTTGATTGCCTTACCATCTCTACGTCTTACGATCAGCTTGTTAGAAGATTTTTTCTTCTTACGTGTCTTAAGACCAAGAGCAGGTTTGCCCCAAGGTGTACATGGGCCAGGACGACCGATTGGTGCTCTACCTTCACCACCACCGTGTGGATGGTCATTAGGGTTCATAACAGAACCGCGGACTGTTGGGCGGATACCCATGTGACGCTTACGTCCTGCTTTACCAATCTTAACAAGGCTGTGATCTCCGTTACCTACGATACCGACTGTAGCTCTACATTCGATCGGTACCATTCTCATTTCGCCTGAAGGAAGACGAAGTGTTGCGTACTTACCTTCTTTAGCCATGAGCTGTGCGCTGTTACCAGCACTACGAACCATCTGTCCACCCTTACCAGGATGAAGCTCAATGTTGTGTACCTGTGTACCTACCGGGATAGCTGCTAAAGGTAAGCAGTTACCGATGCGTACTTCTGCTTCTGCTCCGCTCATAACAGTCATACCGTCTGTTAATCCTTCAGGAGCAAGGATATATGCTTTCTCGCCGTCTGCGTAGCAGATCAGTGCGATGTTAGCTGTTCTGTTTGGATCGTATTCAACGCCAACTACTGTTGCCGGGATACCATCTTTACCATTTCTCTTGAAATCGATAATTCTGTATTTCTTCTTTGCACCACCACCGTGATGTCTTACTGTGATTTTACCCTGATTATTACGTCCGGAATGCTTTGGCATTGCTACACAAAGGGATTTTTCCGGTACTGTCTTTGTAATTTCAGAGAAATCAGATCCAGTCATGTTTCTTCTGGAAGGTGTATATGGGTTATATGTCTTAATTCCCATGATTGTTTCTCCTTTCAATCTGCGATTTGTTATCACACTTTACTGTGTTTATTACCTGTCAAAGACCGATCTTACAGTCCTGCGAAGATCTCGATGTCTTTGCTTTCCTCAGTCAGCTGTACGATGGCTTTCTTTGTCTTAGCAGTTGTTCCAACTACCATACCACGTCTTTTCTTCTTACCGTCGTTGTTCATTGTGTTAACCTTTGCTACCTTAACACCGTCGAACATCTTTTCAACAGCTTCTTTGATCTGAGACTTGTTTGCTTCCGGATGAACCAGGAAAGTATATTTCTTTTCGCCCATAGCGTTCATGCTCTTTTCTGTTACTACAGGTTTCAGAATTACGTCATAATATTTGATATCTGCCATTATGCGTACACCTCCTCAATCTTTGCTGCGGAGTCTTTTGTAAGAACAATAGTTCCGGCTTTCATAATGTCATATACATTGATCTGGCTTGTTAATGTTGTATCGATTGAAGCAAGGTTTCTTGCGGAAAGAACTGTGTTTGCATCGTTCTCAGCAAGGATTACAAGACCTTTTTCAACTTTGAGGTTATCCATAACCTGCTTGAAGTTCTTTGTCTTTACTTCGTCGAATTTCAGTTCGTCAACAACGATCAATTTGTTTTCCTGTAATCTGCTTGTTAAAGCGGATTTCAGTGCTAATCTCTTTTCCTTCTTATTTAACTTGAAGGAGTAATCTCTAGGTGTTGGAGCAAATACAACTCCGCCTCCTGTCCACTGTGGAGATCTTGTAGAACCCTGTCTTGCATGACCTGTTCCTTTCTGTCTCCAAGGTTTTCTACCACCACCGGATACTTCAGAACGTGTTTTTGCTTTCTGTGTACCCTGACGGTTGTTTGCAAGCTGCTGGACAACTGCAAGGTGAACTAAATGCTCGTTGACTTCTACGCCAAACACTGCATCACTCAGCTCCATTGTGCCAACTTCTTTGCCTTCCATATTATAAACAGATACGTTTGCCATCTGAATGGTCCTCCTTTCATCCTAATTAAGCTTCCACTCTAGTGGTTTCTTTGATTGTTACTAAAGCTTTTTTAGGTCCCGGTACTGAACCCTTTACTAAAAGTAAATTCTTTTCAGCATCAACCTTAACAACTTCAAGATTCTGAACTGTTACCTTTACGCAACCCATATGTCCAGGCATTCCTTTTCCTTTAAATACTTTTGAAGGAGAAGAACATGCACCATTGGAACCCTGATGACGATGGAATTTAGAACCATGTGCCATAGGTCCTCTGTGCTGACCATGTCTCTTGATCGCGCCCTGGAATCCTTTACCCTTTGAAGTTGCAGTAGCATCGATCTTATCACCTTCAGCAAAGATATCAGCTTTGATTTCCTGTGCAAGTGCATACTCATCTGCGTTTTCAAACTTGAATTCTCTTACAAATCTCTTGGAAGAAACTCCAGCTTTTTCGAAGTGTCCTTTTTCGGCCTTTGTTGTGCCGTTTCTGTGGATTACTTCTTTCTTTCCTGCTTTGTCTTTGTTGACAATCTTGTCTTTCTTGTCTACAAAGCCGACCTGAACTGCGCTATAACCGTCATTCTCAACTGTTTTGATCTGGGTTACTACACAAGGTCCTGCCTGAAGTACGGTTACAGGAATTAAAGAACCGTCTTCATTGAAGATTTGAGTCATTCCGACTTTTGTTGCTAAAATAGCTTTCTTCATTCTGTTACCTCCTTGTTTCTACAGCGGAACGAGTCATCGGCTCCCGCCTCGTCGTTCATTCTAGATCCGGGTAATCGGTAAATATAAGTGGAACATTTTGTTACTTCTATATCAACCTTTCATAAAGGATCTAATCTGTTTGGTTTGACTAGTTGTTTTTCATCTTGATGCCGATGTACACACCTGCCGGCATCTCAAGTCTCTGCAGTGCATCAACTGTTTTCTGTGTTGGTGCAATTACATCGATCAGTCTCTTATGTGTTCTCTGTTCGAACTGTTCACGGGAATCTTTGTACTTGTGAACTGCACGAAGGATTGTAACTACTTCCTTTTTAGTAGGAAGCGGTACAGGTCCACTTACCTGAGATCCGTTCTTCTTAACTGTTTCGATGATTTTTTTTGCAGATGCATCAACTAATTGATGATCGTAGGCTTTCAATGTAATTCTCATTACCTGTTGATTTGCCATAAAAAAAGTCGCCTCCTTTTCGCACTTTTGTTTCTTAAGTACGACAAGCGGTGACTGTACACTCTCCCGTGTGTGTCCTGGACTCACACGTCGTTTCTGCTCTTTGGCAGACTCCATATTTGGTACAGTGACTTGTCGTCAGTTTCCTAACTTGACATTCGCTCCACGGAAAACCTGCATAGAATGCAGCAACCTCACGCTTCATAGCTATCATGCCACAGCAATATTGAGTATAAACCAGGGTCTATGGGATTGCAAGTATTTTTTTTGCGAAATTGTATTTTTTTTGTATTTTTTTTCGTACAAAGCAATTTTGGGGGTATATATGGTAGGAAATACGAAAGAACTGTCCTGTATCAGCGCAATCACGCTTGATTTTCCTGCAATTTGCAAAGCATATTTTGCACACGCTCCAGCCACCAAAAAGCGTGGTGGTCTCTCCGCGTGGCAAATGCTTTGCAAATCTCAGTCGTCTGCGCTATCGATTGCTTATGATACAGGGCAGTTCTTTCTTGGTATGCATATATATCCCTGATGGGGACCTTCTATATTATATATAGCTGATGTATATAGATTATATATTGGGTAATTGCATTACACTTCTATGGTAATGTGTTGTGTTTCTTCTATATATAATAGAATGTTTAATATAATAGAATGTTTATATGCGTTTGTTTTTTACGTCGTCGAACTCCTGGAGGATTTCTGCGTCAGGAGCCGGTGTCAGAAGGCTGACAACGACGATGCAGATCAGGCTGATAATGAAACCGACCAACAGGGAATAAAGACCTGTGTAGTCGCCGATCGTTACGCGGATCGCATTACCTGCTTCATCTACAGTAGAGACGATCTTTAAGTAGTCCCATACGATAACTGTGATCGCGCCGGATAAAACACCTGCAACTGCACCCTGCAGATTGGTACGTTTCCAGAACAGGGATAATACAACAAGCGGTCCGAAGGCTGCACCGAAGCCTGCCCATGCGTTGGATACAAGTCCCATGATGGAACTGTTCGGATCAAGTGCGATCAAGTAAGCAAGTACTGCAATGACGAGTACTGTGATACGGCTGATATTCAGAACTGTCTTATCATCCGCATCCTTTTTAAATACACCCTTGTAGATGTCTTCCGCTACGGAAGAAGCACTGACAAGGAGCTGGGAATCTGCTGTTGACATGATCGCAGCCAGAATACCGCATAAGAAAATACCACCGACCACCGGCAGATAATAGTTTTCCGTAAAGAGCTGCAGGATCATCTTAATAAATACTTTTTCTGTATCGCCGCCTTCCAGTGGAGTTGTCAGGAATGCTCTGCCGACTACACCGATGAAGCATGCAAAGAACAGGGAAAGTGCAACCCAGATGATCGCTACTGTTTTGGATTTTTTTAATTCTTTTTCATCGCGGACTGCCATGAAACGTACAAGGATATGTGGCATACCACAATAACCGAGTCCCCATGCAAGCTGTGAAATGATATCAATTGCTGAATATGTCTTATCTCCATTTCTGACAAGGCTCAGGAATGCGGAAGAGCCGCCCGCAACGCCCTGCGCATCCAGTGCTGCGGAAAGGTTACCTCCAATGATCCCATATGCCATGATCGGAACGATCAGAAGGCCGATCAGCATCAGTGTTCCCTGAATAAAGTCGGTCACACAGACTGCCATGAACCCGCCAAGGAATGTGTATACCAGAATAACAAGTGCACCGATCGTCAGTGCAATGCGGTAATCTACACCAAATACGGAATTGAAAAGCTTACCGCCGGATGCCAGTGCTGATGCGGTATAAACAAGGAAGAAAATAACAATCGTGATCGAAGAGATCAGCAAAAGCACTTTCTTCTTATCATGGAATCTGTTCTCAAAGTAAGTAGGCAGTGTCAGGGAATTGTTCGCACGGATCGTATAACGGCGAAGCGGTCCTGAAATAACCAGCCAGTTTACAACCGTTCCGAGGAAAAGACCGATCGCGATCCACGACTGTCCTGTTCCCAGCGCATATACGCCGCCCGGAAGCCCCATCAGAAGCCATCCGCTCATATCCGATGCCTGTGCGGAAAGCGCTGCCACAAAGCCTCCAAGACTTCTGCCTCCCAGAAAATAATCTTCTGCACTGCTGTTCTTCTTTGCGTAAGCAGCTCCGACTGCTACCATGCCCAGAAGATAGAGTACAAACGCTACAATGATCCAACCTAATGTATTACTCATGTTCTCCTCCCATATGTAAGAATTTCGATTGTTTTGACTACTCTTTGCTACGGTAAAGTACAAAACTGTTACCTATTATAATGTATGAGATAGCATTTCGTCAAGGATACGTGTATACAATTTTAGACAAACAGAAAGGTGTCTGCACCGCAAACACCTTTTCTGCTTTATTTTGTAACTTTCGTCGTTTTTGCTGCACCTCTGGCTCTAAACACTTTACGATAGCTGCTTATCTTTTTCTTTGGTACTTTGAAGGCTGCTTTTTTATGAATTCCTTTGAATGCCTGACTACCGACATTTTTCTTGGTCAGCTTTGTTGTTTTCACCGTGATCTTCTTTAATTTACTGCAGCCATAGAATGCCTTTTTACCGATCTTTGTGACATTCTTTCCAATCACAACTTTTTTCAGCTTCTTATTATTTTTAAATGCATTTGCTGCGATCGAAGTTACCTTATAAGTCACCTTATCAATTGTAACAGTGTCAGGGATCGTCACGGAAGCTTTCTGCTTTTTGCTGCCTTTGTATACAACCGTAGGATTCTTTTCTGCAGCGCTTGTTACCTGATAGCTGGCACCTTTCGCTGTCAGCTTTGTGCCCTTTGCAGGTACTTTTATATCCTGCCCCGGCTGCTGGCTTGGCGATCCGCTTGGCTTCTGGCTTGGCGATTCACTTGGCTTCTGGCTTGGCGATCCGCTTGGCTTCTGGCTTGGCGATTCGCTCGGCTGTGTACTGGATGGCAGTTTCGGGATTGCAACTGCAGCTTTCTTTTCATGACAGATGCTGCATTCCTCGTGTCTGCTTCCCTCTGCCTGCTCCGTTGCTTCTCTGTCAATGATCCATGTAAAGCTATGCCCTTTGGCAGGAACCACTACTGTGTTTGCTGACACTTCATTCGTTCCTTCCTGATCTGTGTAAAGTTTTCCGCAGACACTGCATTTGTAATAAGCCTTGTTTCCTGCTTCTGTACACTTTGGTTCTTTGGCTTTTACTTCCTGTAAGGTATAATCATAACTTTCCTGTTTCTGTTCATTCGCATAGGTATAAACTGTATGCGCCTCATCTTTTGCGCAGTCCTGATAGGTGATGTTCTGGTATACTCTTGCGCCGCCTAATACCGGATATGTCTGCACATCATTTCCGGAGAGTGTCTGTCCCCAGATTGCTTCCTCACGACCTGCCTGCAGCAGATATGCGATCTCACCGCTTTCAAATGCCTGCGAGGTTTTTCCTTCGATCTGTTTGATTGTTGCATCTTTTAAATATCCAATCGCATTTCCTGTGTACAAATTTGAATCATAGTATGCATTCTGAAAGTCAACCTTATTACTATTACCACAAATACCCCCAACATTTGTATTTCCGCTGACAGTTGCCTGACTATAGCAGTTTTCAACAAGACTGCTACCGATATATCCTCCGATACCACCAATATCTTTTGTATCCCCTATCACGTTTCCTCTATTGTAACAATCTTTTATCCATATTGTATTACCAGATCCGGAACTTTCTCCAACAATTCCGCCAACATAAAATTTCCCGTTAACGTTTCCAACATTGTAACACCCTTGCAATGTGGCACTATTATCTCCACAGATACCACCTATACTTCTAGTAGCTCCATAAACATATCCTGTATTATAACAGTTTTCTATTATGCTATCACCTTCACTGCGACCACAAATACCCCCTATATAGGAATCACCACATACTGTAGCAGCACTATAACAGTTCTGGATAGTTCCACCATCATTGTAACCACAAATGCCACCAATGCAATCTTTTCCTCTCATATAAGAATCTAAAACAGATAAATTTCTGGTCACTCCGCTATAATATCCAAATAAACCAATACAGCTTTTAAACCATGTATGCACATCATCCGCTGCCTCATCTCTGTTTACGTATAAGCCGCTGATACTGTGCCCATTTCCATCAAAAATACCAGTGTACCATCCTGTCAAATTCCCCTTTTCATCTGCCATTCCCATTGGTCGCCATGCTTTGAAAGAACTACCATTTGTAACATTTCCGTCATCATCTGTATTAATGCTTGTCAGCAGATCTTTATTCACAATGATATCTGCTGTCAGAACTGCGTTCGCCTTCAGATTCTGCGCGGTTCCGTCTGTCAGTGTTCCGTTTACAAGCCCGGCAAACCAGTAAAGCTGCCCTGCATTTCCGATTTCGTAGGCTTCGTCACTGTCCGTTATTTCGCCATTGACATCTATATCATATTTGCCGGTTGTAAGTACTGCAGGCTCGTATGCGCTGCAGATTGTACAAAATCCATTTTCATATACATGTGGTTCAAAAACAGGGGCATTCGCATTATTATAAGTAGTTCCTGCGATTCCTGTGCTTTCGATACATCCTTTGTATTCAGTTACCTGATACACCTTTGCGCCGCCCAGTACCGGATATGTCTGCACATCATTTCCGGAAAGTGTCTGTCCCCAGACCGGTTCCTCACGGTCAGCCTGCAGCAGATATGCGATCTCACCGCTTTCAAATGCCTGCGAGGGTTTTCCTTCAGTCTTCTCGGTTGTTGCATCTTTTAAATATCCAATCGCATTTTCTGTGTACAAATTTGAATCATAGTATGCATTCTGAAAGTCAACCTTATTACTATTACCACAAATACCCCCAACATTTGTATTTCCGCTGACAGTTGCCTGGCTGTAGCAATTTTCAACCAGACTGCTACCGATATATCCTCCGATACCACCAATGTCTTTTGTATCCCCTATCACATTTCCTCTATTGTAACAATCTTTTATCCATATTGTATCGCCCAATCCGGAACTTTCTCCAACAATTCCGCCAACATAAAATTTCCCGTTAACGTTTCCAACATTGTAACAGTTTTCTATTGTTGAATAATTATTTCCACAGATACCACCTATACTTCTAGTAGCTCCATAAATATATCCTGCATTGTAACAGTTCTCTATTATACTATTACTTCGACTACGACCACAAATGCCTCCTATATAGGAATCACCACATACTGTAGCCGTACTATAACAGTTCTGGATAGTTCCTGCATCATTGTAAGCACAGATACCAGCCACACAGCTTTCTCCTCTTATATACGAATCCATAATTCCCAAGTTTCTGGTCACTCCTGCGTGAAACCCAAATAAACCTGCACAATTTTTATTACTGGTATAATCCGAATCCTCAACCGGTGCATCATACATATTCGCATACAGTCCACTGATACTATGCTCTTTTCCATCAAAAATGCCTGCGTACAACATCCGTTGTCCATTATCAGCATTTATCTTTCCCATAGGTAACCATATCCGGAAGGACGTTCCATTTGTAACATTTCCGTCTTTATCTGTATTAATGCTTGTCAGCAGATCTTTATTCACAATGATATCTGCTGTCAGAACTGCGTTCGCCTTCAGATTCTGCGCGGTTCCGTCTGTCAGTGTTCCGTTTACAAGCCCGGCAAACCAGTAAAGCTGCCCTGCATTTCCGATTTCGTAGGCTTCGTCACTGTCCGTTATTTCGCCGTTGGCATCTATATCATATTTGCCGGTTGTAAGTACTGCAGGCTCGTATGCGTCACAGCCGTCGTCTGTGCAGAAACCATTTTTATATGTGTGTGTTCCGTCCGCGGTTTCTGTGTCCGGATCTGCTGTTTCTGCATCCAGATCTGTGTTCTCTGCTTCCCTGTTCTCAGCTCCACCGTTTTCTACTTCTGGCTCACCTGTATTTTTCTCTGCTTCTACTACTCCCGCTCCCGTTTCCCCTGTAACAGCATTCTCACTGACTGCCAGCACTGTTTCTTCTGCATTTACGTCTGCCACATTTGCAGAGGTAAACACAAGCATTGCTGCCATAGCTGCTGCGATCATTTTTCGGACTTGTCTGCCGATTGGTCTGTTTTTGTTCTTTTCCGTCATTTTATTTTCCTTTCACACATTTCCGTCGTTTTTGCCAAACACTATATTTTTTCCCATAAACCGCTTTGCGCAGCCGGTACTTTTAGTATCAACATATGTGAAAATTATAAGAGATATCTCTCTGCCTGTCAATGTTTGCCAGCATCCGCCGACAGAGTATCCATGAAATTTCGTTCGCGGATTTTGGACAGCGTTTTCTTGCAATTCATTTACATATCCCTTGACGTTTTCAAATGCGTAGTCCACAATAGAATAAAATGTACAGAAAGGATTACACCCATGTGGATAGCAGATAATTGGAAAGATTATGAAGTACTGGACACCTCAGACGGCGAAAAGCTGGAGCGCTGGGGTGATTATATTTTAGTGCGCCCGGATCCGCAGGTCATCTGGAGCACAGGGCATGATGCCAAAGAATGGAAACAGAAAAACGGACACTACCATCGCAGCGAAAAAGGCGGCGGTCAGTGGGAATTTTTTGATCTGCCAAATGAATGGACGATCTCCTACCGGGAGCTTACCTTCCATCTCAAGCCATTCAGTTTTAAGCATACGGGACTTTTCCCAGAGCAGGCGGTAAACTGGGACTGGTGTGCACAGAAGATCCGGGCAGCCAGAGAAAAGGATCCGGGCAGAGAACTGAAAGTATTAAATCTGTTCGCTTATACCGGCGGTGCTACGATCTCCGCAGCAAATGCCGGTGCAAATGTCACACATGTCGATGCCTCCAAAGGAATGGTTACGTGGGCAAAAGAAAATGCGGTTTCAAGCAATATTCCCGGCGATAAGATCCGCTGGCTGGTAGACGACTGTGCCAAATTTGTAGAGCGTGAGATCCGGCGCGGCAATACTTACGATGGCATCATCATGGATCCGCCATCTTATGGAAGAGGACCAAAGGGCGAGATCTGGAAGATCGAAGAAAGCATTTTCCCATTCATTGAACTGACTTTCAAAGTACTGTCCAAGGATCCTGTTTTCTTTTTGATCAATTCTTATACGACCGGACTGCAGCCTGCAGTTCTCTCCTATATGTTAAATACCGTACTGACGAAGAAGCTTGGCGGATGTGTTGCTGCGGATGAAATCGGATTACCGGTCACAAGATCCGGGCTGGTTCTGCCATGCGGTGCCAGCGGCAGATGGAGTATGGACGTATAATTGGGATTCGGATATATTTTGAATACGAAGAAAAGAGGCAAATGATGAAAAACGGAACAATGATGCAATATTTCGAATGGTATCTGCCATCCGACGGTTCTTTATGGAACCAGCTTAGTGAAAAAGCTCCTGCGCTTGCAGAAGCAGGTATTACCGCAGTCTGGTTACCTCCGGCTTACAAAGATGCCTATGGTACAAACGGCGTCGGCTATGCGGTGTATGATCTATATGACCTTGGTGAATTTGACCAGAAAGGCAGTGTTGCTACCAAATATGGCACAAAGGCCGAATATCTGGCTGCAATCCATACCTGTCAGGAATACGGAATTGATGTTTATGCTGATATCGTACTGAATCATAAGATTGGTGCTGACGGAACAGAAATAATAAATGCCGAAGAATGTAATACAGGAAACAGGGAACAGGAAACAACAGGCATCGAACAGATCACCGCCTGGACCATTTTTAATTTTCCGGGAAGAAAAGGCAAATATTCCGATTTTGTCTGGACATCCAAATGCTTTGACGGTGTAGACTGGGATGATAAACAGAAAAAGAACAGTATTTATCTCTTTGAAGGAAAAGAATGGGACAAGGATGTGGATTCAGAAAACGGAAATTATGATTATCTGATGGGGGCAGATATTGATTTCAGCGAACCTGAGGTAATTGCCGAACTTACCAAATGGGGAAAATGGTATCTGGATCAGACACAGGTAGATGGATTCCGTCTGGATGCATTAAAACACATTGACTATGATTTTTACCGCGACTGGATTCCTGCCATGCGCAGCTATGCAGGTCGCGAACTGTTTACTGTCGGTGAATACTGGCACAGGGAATGCTGGGCACTCGAAGCCTATCTGGAAAAAACAAATTATGCACTGTCTTTGTTTGATGTACCGCTTCATTTTAATTTCCACTATGCATCGTATAACAGTGAAGGCTATGATCTGCGCAAGATCTTTGATGGCAGTCTTGTTGCTGCAAAGCCGCAGAATGCAGTTACTTTTGTAGACAATCACGATACAGAGCCGGGGCAGGCACTCTGCTCTTTTGTAGACAGCTGGTTCAAACCGCTTGCCTATGCGCTCATCCTGCTGCGCGAAGCGGGATATCCGTGTGTCTTTTACGGAGACTGCTACGGTATTCCGTCCCAGAATGTGGCTCCGGTCGGCAAAACGCTTACCAATCTGCTCTCTGTCAGAGCTTCCCATGCTTACGGAGCACAGCATGATTACTTTGATGACTATCATTGTATCGGATTTACCCGGGAAGGGCTTGCAGAAGATGAAAATACAGGGCTTGCCTGCATCCTTTCTTCCAAAAATGATACCCAAAAGACCATGTATGTCGGGAAACAACATAGTGGACAGAAGTTTTTTGACGTGTTATTCGGCTATCGCCATATGATTACGATCAATGCGGACGGAAACGGTACGTTCCCGGTTCACGGTAGATCAGTTTCTGTCTGGATTCCAGTGTAGAAGCAGTCCGTCCTTGCGGGTCATCGGTTCCACATCCGGAAAATAGAGCAGCATACGATAGATATAAAACAGGAGCATGCAAGCAATGAGAACAATCATCAGCTGCAATGCTCCTTTTGGTTTACAGCCTTTGACATAGCGGCAGAGCAGGACATACAGCAGAAGCGCTGCCCATCCGTAAATAAATGGGTGCATTTGAAATGCTGCTGCAAAGTGCCCGGTCAGAAGCAGGACCCCTGCTCTCGTCAGACCGCATCCGGGGCATGGCAGTCCATACAGGATCTGCACCGGACATACATCATGGAAAATAAGCGCAAAAAGGATAAGACATGCCAATGTCGCAGCACATCCTATCCCATTCTTTTTCAGATCATCTTTTATTCTCTCTACAATATCGTGCATTCCGCTTTTCTGCATGCTTTTACTTTCTCTGTGCTTCCAACAGATCAAAAAGGGCATCATCACTGTCTTCCACCCACGCGGTCTCTTCCTCTTTATTCAGTCCCAGAAACTTTGCCAGAGTCTCCTCTGTATCGGAATTGTTCCATTCGATGATGTAATCATCGATTGCTTCCAGTTCTATCTCATGCGAAAGATATCGTTCTTTAAAAGTTTTGCTCATGTAAGCCTCCGTTCTGTACCTCTTGCACACGATTGCCCGCAACTTGTCTTTTTACTCTTCCTGTCCGTAAATCTCCTGCTTTAAAAGCTTTTTATTTGCCTCAAAATCAACCTGCAGAACTGCCATCTTGCGAACCGTGGCATTGGAATAAGTGCCTTCTGCCGGAACCGTGCTCTGTACCACGTCATAGGTCAGAAGTTTACTTGCCTGCGTTGATAAGCTGTACATTTCTGTCTGTGTCAGGTTTGTTGTCAGATTTGGGAACAGACCGTCTATCAGTTCACCGGAATTGGTTGCCATGGCAAGTGGCAGCTTTTTCATAACGGCAGAGAGTACTTTTCTCTGTCTTTCTGTTCTGCCAAAATCGGTTCCGATATATCTGTTCCTGCTGTAAGCAAGTGCCTGCGGACCGTTCAGATGGATTTCCCCGCTTAATGAGGTATCCAGATAGTCGGTCGTCATCTCTTTTCCTTCCAGCAGGTTGTATTCATTCAAATATGCATTGATCCACTGGACTTCCTCATTCGTCACTTCCAGATCTACGCCGCCGACTGCATCTACCAGACTTGCAAACGCCTGGAAGTTCACAAGTACATATCTGTTTACTTCAATATCCAGATTCTGCTTGATCGTCTCACACAAAAGCGCAGGTCCGCCATAGGCGTAAGCCGCATTTAACCTGTTGCCGTCATGCCCGGGAATGTCCACGTACATATCACGCAGCAGAGAGGTCATGTGGATCGTCTTTGTTTTATTGCTGATAGAGATCAGGATCATCGCATCGGAGCGGCCGTCTTCTCCGTTTTCACGGGAATCGTTTCCGATCAGCAGCACATTGATCACGCCCTGCTCCTTTAAAGGACCGCTTGCCAGTTCATCTGACTTTTCATAGTTCATTTTATGGTAGATCCGTCCCATGGTCAGATACCACCACAGGAAAAGTGCCAGAATGACAATACCAATGATCAGCAGTATTTTCTTTGGCTTGGACATCCTGTCCTTCTTGTTGCCGTCTTTCTTTTTCTGTCTCTTATCGGCTTTTCTGTTGGACTTTTTATGCTGTTTCTTCCTATTTTCAGATACAGGCGGTTCATATCCCCGGTGCTTTTTCTCAGGCGCTATGCTCCGGCGGTCAGAGATAGTTTCCTGTCTCCGGTGAGCTGACGCTTCCCTGTCTATGTTACGATATCTGTCTGTCTCTTCGGACGTTCTTCTCCTGCTTGCCGCATCTGCAGCATGGCTCATCTGTCTTTCGCCCACACTGCTTCTATGTTCCGGCTGTCCCGCCGCAGCTGCATAGCCGCCTGCGGACCTTCTCTCATAGCTTGCCTGTCTCTTTGGCGTTACTTCTGTGGCAAACTCAGTTTTAAGTTCTTTTTCCTTTGGCTCTTCGTTGTATATGATGGTTCTGTTCGGTGCCACCTGCTCCTTGCGGACACCTGCCAGCTCTTCGTCCAAAAAGCGTTCCAGCCCATCCTGTATTGCTTTATTTTCTTCAATCGAATCCTTATTCATCTTTATCACCCTTCGAAAATCATAGCATGCCTTTCTGAAAATTCCTAGCGAAAAAAGGAATCTTAAACAAATCTTCAAAAAGTTCCTGCAAAATTTACGAAGAGACCTGTTCTTTTTTATGGAAAGGATCCTTGGATATGATGATACCGCCAACAACCAATATTGCCCCGATCATGCCACTGATCCCCAAATGCTCTTTCAGAAAAATACTACCCATGATTGCAGAGCTTACCGGGCTGACTGCGATAAGCAATCCTGCCCGTTCTGCAGTCAGGCGGCTTTGCGCCACCGGCTGGAGGGTAAACCCGAAGCCCGTACAGACAACTGCCAGATAAATGACCATGAGCCAGCTCGTCTGTCCCTGTGGCAATGTCGGCTGTTCAAACAGGAACGATGCAATCATTCCGAGCGCACCAATCGTTCCGACCTGTACCATTCCGATCAGCAGAGAATCATCATTGTGCGATAATCTGTCTGTGATAATGATTGCAACCGCATATAAGATACCGGATAAAATACCGATCAGTTCTCCCGTTCCCAGTACGATCCTGCCACCTTCCAGCGTCAGGAATCCAATTCCGATCATAGAAATCAGAACACCTGCCACACTATATTTTGCAGGCAGTCTGTGCAAAAGCACCGCTTCAAAGATCGGTACAAATACGATCGCCATATTTTCCAAAAAAGATGATGTAGATGAGGCTGTCAGCCGGAGCGTAAAAAGCTCTGCCGTCATAACGCAGAAAAAGGCCAGTCCGACCAGCAATCCCTTTAGCAGGGTCTGTTTTTTGATCTTCACAAGCCTTTTCCCAAATGGGATACAGAGAAGCAGAAATGCCAGCAAAAATCTGACTCCCAGCAGATTAAACGGATTCATCGCGTTCATTGTGACCTTCGACATCACAAAGGAGGTACTTCTGGCAACCAGTACAAAAATCAATAAAATCTCGGCTCCCCGTTCTGTTTGTATGCTGTTTTTTATATTCATTTGTATATCTCCCTGCTTTTTTCAGACAGTATAGCACCCAGTATATACAACGGTTCAGCCGCGCTTTATTCATATGCCCTGTGATACTGCCCATTTTATGCCTGCGAAAGAGAAGCCACTGTAATCGTATACTTACTTTCGCCGTCCGCAAGTATCTTACCATTCTCATCAAATATTGTCACGGATTTTCCGTTTGCATCTGTGATCGTGAAGCAGCGATTTTGTGTTACGTCCCGATCAGGCTCTCATGAAGGAACGACAGCATTTTCCGATAGCTTTCTTCTCTTGCCTCCATACACTCTTTGGGATATTTCTTTTCCATTGTGAGAAATTTTCCAAGCATACGCATCAGTTTATCCACATCCCCCATGGCTTTCAGTGCTTCATTTGGCATGCCCAGCAGATGGCTTCCTTTTTCATAGATCACACACTCATAACGGTGTGGATATTGTTTTTCCCGCAGAACCTGTATTATACGTTTCACCGCCTGATCGGACGGCCATGTATCGTCATAGCCCGGTGCCAGAAACAGCCAGTCGCAGTTTCCGTTTTCCACCTTGATCCTGCTTGCATCTGTCCTGTCTTTGAAACATTCATTATAATAGAAGCGGTTCATTGCCCTGGAACCGTAACACGGATCCTTTTTCCACTTTTTCAGTGTTGCAGGCAGGTGCGAAAGTGCCTCCGCAGGCTCATACGGTATATTTTCCCCATGCAGGGTAAAATATGATCTATGCTGTCTGATGACCATATTTTTGCAGCCTTCCACCACAAAATCAAAGCCCGAAACAACGATCGCACAACTGATCTGTGGAAAATAAGCACCGCAAAGTGCCGTGTAAGCAGCACCAAGTGAAAGTCCGATCATACCGATCTTTGTTACCTTCACCGGACATTTTCCCTTTAACCAGTCGATCGCACGCTCCACATAATCGAGCGGGATCGCTACGGTCTGTTTGGAAAGCGGCTTCCAAAGATAGTAGCCCACTGCTAACACACTGTAGCCCTCTCTTGCCAGTATTGCAGCTCTTGCCTCTACCACATTCCGTGGTTCTCCACTGCCTCCCACAAAAATGACCGCTTTATCCACATAACGGTCTCCCTGATAAAAGCTGCCAAGAAACCCTTCCTTTTCCAGGCTGCAGACCAGATCCGGTTTTCTTTCCTGTCCGTTTTGCATAAAAAAACTCCCTTCTGTATTACATGTTAGTCATTTCTAACCCAAATTGTAACACAGAAGAGATCGTTTTACTATCCTACTACTGCGGGAATCTTCAAACCTTCCCTTACAAGCTCTTCGTTTTCAATCGCAAACTTGTCAAATGTGATATGCTCAATTGCTTCCTCCGCAATTGCTGTTCTCTTTGCATTTTTTGACTGTCCAATGGAAGCAAGCAGTGCTGTGATCGTTGTACCGATATTATCACCAAGCAGGACCGGGATTGCTCCTGCAAGTCCGATCACACTGACTGTACTGTCTGCAGCGACCGGCTGTGTGGCAAAATTCTGCAAAACGGCAATCGTTGCAGAGCTTGACTGCAGTACGGCTGTTACCAGTGCTCCCGCAAGAGCACCCATGATCGGATTCTTTGTCAGAAATCCCAGCACCTTTTTCATCTTTTCACCGGCTGCTTTCTGCAGAGCATCACTCATACTGTTCATACCATATAAGAATAGCGCAAGACCGCCCACCAGACCAAATATTACCTGTACTTTTTCATTCATAATTTTTCTCCTTTGTCTGATACACTTTTTTCAGTGTATCAGCCGGGAGAAAAGTGCAATATCGCTTTTCCGTAAAATGAAAGTAAATTTTATGTCAAGTGTGCAGCAGCTTTGCCAGATCTTCTTCCGGCGTGGAAATCTTGCCGATATTATAGTTCTTTACTAAAATATCCAACACATCCCCGGATAAAAATGCAGGCAGTGTAGGTCCCAGCAGAATATCATGGATGCCCAGATGCAGCAGCGTCAAAAGAATGCAGACTGCCTTCTGCTCATACCAGGAAAGCACCATGGAAAGCGGCAGTTCATTGACACTGCAGCCAAATGCCTCTGCCAGCGCAAGTGCGATCCTGATCGCACCATAGGCATCATTGCACTGCCCGACATCCATAATACGCGGAAGCCCTGCTATCGTCCCAAGATCCAGGTCATTGAAACGGAACTTTCCACATGCCAGTGTCAGTACGATCGTATCCGGCGGTGTCTGTTTAACAAATTCCGTATAGTAGTTTCTGCCCGGCTTTGCACCGTCACAGCCGCCCACCAGAAAGAAATGGCGGATCTTTCCTGCTTTGACCGCTTCCACCACTTCCGCCGCATGAGAGAGCACTGCATGATGTCCAAAGCCTGTCATTACTTTTTCCCCACCATTGATGCCATGAAGCTGTTTGTCCTCCTGATAGCCGCCCAGCGCAAGCGCTTTTTCAATGACCGGTGTAAAATCCTTATCCTCTCCGATATGCACCATCTCAGGATAGGAAACAACCTCTGTTGTAAAAATCCTGTCTGCATAGCTTTCCTTTGGCGGCATCAGACAGTTAGTCGTAAACAACACCGGTGCGGGAATATTTTCAAATTCCTTCTGCTGATTCTGCCATGCGGTTCCGAAATTTCCTTTTAACTGTGGATGCTTTTTCAGCTCCGGGTAACCATGGGCAGGCAGCATTTCGCCATGTGTGTAGATATTTACGCCTTTCCCGTCTGTCTGCTCAAGTAAAAGCTTTAAATCCAGCAGATCATGACCGGATATGACGATAAACGGTCCCTTTTCGATCTTCAGCGGTACTTCCGTCGGCTCCGGATTTCCGTAGCTTTCCGTGTTAGCACGATCTAACAGTTCCAGACAGAGCAGATTCTTTTCTCCCACTTCATCTACAAGTGGCAGAAGTTCTTCTACCGTAAGCTTCTCGCCAAGCAGAAACAGTGCCTTCATGAAAAAGAAGTTTACCTCTTCATCCCGGAATCCCAATACCATGGCATGATAAGCATAAGCTGCCATACCACGCAGTCCGAATAATACAAGGGACTTTAAGGATCTGATGTTTTCCTCTGCCCTCCAGATGCTGTCAAGCCGCAGATCCTCTGTCATTCCGCAAGGATTTGCGCAGCTCCTGCAGCCGGGCTTCAAGCTGTTCTTTTCCTGCTGCACCGCTGCGATCATTTCTTTGATAGATGCTTCATTAAAATTGACATTTGTCAGTGTGGCAAATAAAGAACGGATCACAAGATCACTTGTCTTCTGCTCTACTTTCCCAGCTCCGTTTAAAGAACGGGCAAGCCCAATCAATGCGCCGGTCAGCTCATCCTGCAGATTTGCCACCTCCGCGGTTTTACCGCAAACGCCTACCTTTCCGCTGCAGCCATCGCAGCCTGCAGTCTGTTCACATTGGAAACAAAACATATTCTGTATTTCTTTTCCCATCGGACAATCTCTCCTTTTCTACGAATTTCTTATGTATTTAGTATTCTTCCGAATTGCATTTCTATGTATTTATCACAAAAATGCTGCTATTCGGACGCTCCATAAGAAAAACTGATCGGGACTGCCTCATGGTAAGCTTCCATCGCCTCGTTAAATGCCTTCTCTGTACTGCTTTTTTCTTTATCCATCCCCGGATAAGAACGGATATAGGAAGCAGTTCCGTCTGCATCGTAGCTTACCTCATCCTTCTGCTCACAGATGAGCTGATATGTCATTTCATCGATCACATATTTACTTACACTGTGATTTCCTGCCGTATAGATGCATTCCTGCCCATAGCTGACAGGATATGCGGTTCCTTCGCTTTCCACACTGCCCAGATCCTTTACACTGCCATCTATGCTATAATACACCTGACAGTACAGCGCAGCTTCTATACCCGTATCGTAAGTATAGCTCTGCTCTGTCACCAAAAGCACATCATGCTCCAGCCCGATATCAACAAGTGCAAACTGCGTCTGATCATCCAGCGCAGCTATGGTGTTGCCGTACAACAACTCATTTTCCGCACTCTTTGTCACATCTTCTATCTCAATCGTTCCCGTATCGTAGCTCTGCAGCTTCCATGTTTTTACCTGTATGCTGCTGTCTGCCGGATCACTCGCAGGAGCCGGGAAGGTAAAGGTTCCGCTATATCCGTCGGCTGCTTTTTCCATGGTCGGCTCTGAGTCGGATGTACCGGTATAAGCCCATGGTGTATAGAAATAATTCCAGTTATCCTCGCCGTTTAACTTGTCATTCAAAAGAATCCCATAGCTTCCATATTCGCCGCAAAGAAAACCATACGCTGCATACTGACCGGTCGGATCTTCTGCCATTTTGATCAGTACATTGGCATCTTCCTTAAACTCTGCCGTATTGACCCATGGATAAGCCTTGGAAAGATCACCGTCAAGTTCTGCCAGAATACTGTCCATCATGTCCTGCACCTGCTTTTCCATTTCTTGACGTGCACTCTCTGCAGCAGCTTCTGCCGCTTTCTCTGTTTCCTTCTGTTTCTGTGCTGCTGCCTGTTTGGCATCCTCTGCCGATGCTGCATCCTGCTGCGTCTGTTCTGCCATCTGTCTGGCAGCTTCTGTCTCCTGCTTTGCTGCTTCTGCCTGTGCACTTCGAGAGCTGTCAGTTACCTGCTGCTCACTCTGTGAAGCACTTGTGTCATCCTCTGTTTTCTGACCGGTCAGACAGAATACTGCTGCCAGTATCACAGCCAGTATCGCCAGAAAACTGCCCCACACCTTCGGCTTTTTAAAGTCCAGAATATTTTTAATACGCCCTGATGTGTCAGATTCTCCAAATGCAAGCGGGGAGAAGGTAACCTGCTTCCTACCTGTTGCAAAAGTAAGCAAAGAGTTACTGTATGCTTTCCTGATCTTTGTCCCAAGCTGCAGAAGCACAGCTTCATCACAGCTCATTTCCATATCCCTGATCATCAAAAAATAGGCAAGCCAGACAAATGGATTGATCCAGTAAAACGTCAATAGCACAAATGCAAGCAGCCGCACGATTGGATCGCCCCTTTTGATGTGATATGTTTCATGTGCCAGAATATATGGCTTTTCTTCCGCCGATAAATGAAACGGAATGTAAATACGTGGTCTGACGATTCCAAGCACAAACGGGGTTGTCAGATGATCACATTCCCAGATATTGCCTTCCATATGTACTGCCTGCACAGTCATTCTCCTGCATTTAAAATAAGATAAAATACCATACAGCAGCAGTACGATCATGCCAGCGATCCAGATAAGCATACAGATCTGCAAAATCTGATTCACTCCGCTGCCCAGTCCGGATCCTGCCTGTGACAGTCCCTGTGTTGCTCCGGTCACTGTCTGTCCTGTAATAAGCTGCCCTGCAGGCTGTAGATTCTGCGCCCCTGCCTGCGGATCCGTTATCTTCTGCATATTAGTCAGCTGCTTCGGAGCTGTCAAAAGCTGTGAGCCACTGATTTGCTGCGTCATATAATGCCAGAGGCTGAGCAGACCAAACCGCGACGGAAGCTGCAGCTTTAAAAGCATACGGATCCCGACTACTGACCAGAGCAGATAGCTGTATTTTTTAGGCAGTCTGCGTAAAAGGAGCCGCACCAATAATACAGCAAGGATCACCAGTGTCAATATGCCATTTCGCTGCAGAAATAACATGTAAAATTCTACCCATCCACGCATCCTTTACACCTCCTTATATGCCTCGATCATCTGTTTGAGTGCCTCCGCTTCCTCACCGGATATCTTTCTGCCTCCCAGAAAAGCAGCTATAAAACCGGGCAGCGAGCCGTCAAAGGTTCTCTCCACAAACTCCTCTGATTCCTTTGCCTGTACCTGCTCTTTCGATACCAGTGCTGATACGATCGTCTCCTTATTTTCCAGATACCCCTTCTCGCACAGCTTTCTGAGCACGGTGTAGGTCGTTGACTTCTTCCAGCCCAGCTTTTCCTGACATAAGCTGACCAGTTCGCCGGAGCTTACCGGCTCTGCCTCCCAGATCACACACATAAAGCGATATTCACTGTCACATAACTTTGCATATTCCATTTGCCATACTCCTCTCCTGTGTTCTTTGGATTGTTGGTTTATAGTTGTAAATCTATTGTGATTTTAGTTTATATCTATAAACCAATGCTGTCAATATGCAATTCTAAAATAATCTAAATACGCCTTATATCTGTCCTGCGCTGTCAGACAAGTATCCGTCAGATATCCCTTCTCATTGTTCCATTCCTTCAGTCCACGATAATAGAACAGCTTCAGATCATCCTCAATAATAAACGGAACAATATGATATTTCAGACATTCCTTAAACAGGATAAGTCGCCCTACACGCCCATTTCCATCCTGAAACGGATGAATCCGTTCAAATTTTACATGGAAATCCAGAATATCTTCCAATGACTTTTCTTCCTTACTGTTATACGCTGCCAGCAGCTTCTTCATCTCACCGGCAACTTCTTCCGGAAGTGCAGTTTCCATACCCCCAACTTCATTCGGCAGTTTTTTATAGTTACCGACAGCAAACCATTCTTTTCTGGAATCACTGGTGCCGTTCTTCAAGATCAGATGCAGTTCTTTGATAAACTTTTCTGTAAGAGTTGTTTTTGCACAGTCAATGATGCTGTCAATACAGCGGAAATGATTTGCCGTTTCAATCACATCATCTACGTTGAGCACTTCTTTTTCGATTCCGATCGTGTTTGTCTCAAAAATATACCGGGTCTGATCGTGTGTCAGGCGACTGCCTTCCATGTGGTTTGAATTATAGGTCAGTTCGATCTGTGTCTTATGATAAATACCACCGGCATATCTCTTTGCCTTTTCATCCTGCAAAACATCCAGCAAAGTTACCGGCTGCTCCTTTTTATTGGAACGCTTGGGCTTTTCTGCGTTTTCCGGAATATACCATGTTTTCCCTTTCAAAAATGCTTCCGGTACACGTCCCTGCGCACAATAATTTCTCACACTGCGTTCCGATACATTCCACTTTTTTGCCACCTCTGCCACGGAAAGATACTGCATATATGTCCTCCTTTTTAAAGTTTTAATCCACGTTTGTTTTCATTAGTATACCACATTATCGGCAATAAATATACTTCTATATATTATTTCTTTCATTTTTCTTGCCGATACAAGCTATTGCCAGATCTACAACCCAATCAAAAAGAATGTAATATTCCTAGTACATTCTCACGCTGAATGCGGTCGCTTGCATTATATATACTATCACAGAGAAATCCCGGATGAAGCAGCCACAGGCTGTTACATCCGGGATTCTTATTCTGGTTTTCTTTTTATTCACATGCATTCATATGCATGTTATACCTTACAAAACGTAATAAAGCCTTTTCCATACAGTATCTTCATATACTGCGCCAGTCTTTCATATAAGGGCTCTGCTTTTTCGCCAAAGGCTTCCTGCACCAGTTCACCGATCTGCAGGATGCTTTTCTCTCCGTCAATCTGCTGCCAGATAAAGCTGCCCAGCTCTTCCAGCGTGATATGGCTGACCTTTGGTCTGCCAAAACAGATCTGCGCAATGCGATTCGCCAGACCTTTGTTTTCCATATCAATGATGACATGGTCTTGTTCCGGCTTCCAGCTTATTCCCTCTTTGATCTTCGGTATATATTCCAAAAAATTATCTTGTTTTTTCATAGTTACTCTTTGTCAACCTTTTTATTCCAGATCGTAAATTTCAGGATCGATAAAATGACAAGGGCAAGTACAACAAGTGCTCCAATCTGTCCGAGATTTACACTGCCTGACAGATCAATATACTCTGCAAGTGATCTTCCGTTTACTTTTACGACTGCAAATACAGCAAGTAAAATACCAATCAGACCTTCACCTGCGATCATACCGGAACAGCAGAGCACACCGTTTGAGATTGCGCTTTCCTTCTGCTCCCCACTCTTATATTTTTTCTTTTCCAGTGCCCAGCGTAAAACACCACCGATCATGATGCAGGAGCTGAGCTCGATCGGCAGATACAGACCAATGGCAAACGGCAGTACCGGAATGCCAAGAAGCTCTACCACAAGTGCAATAAATACACCGATAAAAACAAGTGTCCATGGCAGATTGCCACCCATAACACCTTCTACGATCATCTTCATGAGTGTTGCCTGTGGTGCGGAAAGCTCCGGAGTACCAAAGCCCCAGGCTGCATTTAACAGATATAATACAAAGCCGATCGTTACGGCAGATACAACCGTTCCGATCATTTCACCGTACTGCTGTTTCACCGGTGTTGCACCTAAAATGTAACCGGTCTTTAAATCCTGCGACATATCACCTGCCATTGCAGCTACGATACAGATTACAGAACCGATCGCGATCGCTGCTGTCATACCGGACATACCTGTATGACCGGTTGCTTTCAGCAGAACCGTTGTCGCAAGAAGCGTTGCGATCGCCATACCGGATACCGGGTTATTGGAACTTCCGACCAATCCTACCATGCGGGAAGAAACAGTTGCAAAGAAGAAACCGAAAATAACGATCACGATCGCACCGATCACGTCGATCGGAATGATCGGTGTCACGGCAATAGCAACAATGAGGATTGCCAGCATAATGAGTACAACCGACATCTTCAGGTCTTTTTCCGTACGCAGTTCATTTGCCTGTTTCCCGGAACCCTTCAATCCTTTCATTGCATCTGCGAATGTTCTGACGATCAGCGGCAGAGACTTGATCAGACTCACAATACCGCCTGTTGCCACAGCACCTGCACCGATATAACGGATATAGCTGCTCCAGATACCGGATGCGCCGGCCTGCTCCCAAAGCTCATGCACAGAAACGCTTGCAGGGAATAACGTTGTATCCGCACCAAATAAATAGATCATCGGAATGAGTACGAGCCAGCCTAAAATACCGCCCGCAAACATATAAGAAGCAATCTTAAAGCCGCAGATATATCCCACGCTGACAAGTGCCGGATAAACCTGTGCACTGATCTCTCCGTGAATTTTCTGTACCGTTACCGTAACGGCAGAAGATACGACCTTCAGGCCATCTACAATAAACTTAAAAAGTGCTGCGATTCCCATGCCAAGGAATACGACCGATGCATTTGCACCACCCTTTTCTCCTGCCAGCAGTACTTCCGCACAGGCAGTTCCTTCCGGATAAGGCAGTGTTCCGTGCTCTTTTACGATCAGTGCCTTCCTGAGCGGTACCATAAAGCAGATACCGAGCAGTCCGCCGATCAGGGCGATAAGGGCAATTTCCATAATGCCCGGCATTTTGGTGCCTTCCTCCTGTGCCCATAAAAAAAGTGCCGGCATTGTAAAAATTGCACCGGCTGCAAGTGATTCACCTGCCGAACCGATCGTCTGTACCATGTTGCTTTCCAGAATAGTGTCCTTTTTTCTGCACAGGCGGTAAACACCCATACCAAGAACAGCCGCCGGGATCGATGCAGACACGGTCATACCGACACGCAGTCCCAGATATGCATTGGCAGCGCCGAAAACGATCGCAAGAATGATACCGACAATGATAGAGAGCGGTGTCATTTCATGCAGCGTCCGATCTGCGCTGATGTAAGGTTTAAAAGTTTCTTTTTCGTTCATTAGTCATTTTTCCTCCTGATTTTGTTCCTCTCAACTCAAAAATCCTGCCGGTCTCGCCGGCAGTCGTGCTTCGCACTCTGCGATTTTTTCGTTGTACGTTCGGGCAAAATCAAATACAAGCTTCGCTTGTGCTTGATTTTGTTCCTCACTACAAAAAGCGTTGGCTAACGAGTAGCCAACGCTAACTTTTATGATTGTATCATATTGCACAAAAAATTGCAACATACTGTTCCCGTTTATGCTCCGTTTCCAGTATTTTATGCATTTTCAGGCTTTTCCATTCGAACCGAATAATAAAATCTTGTCACGGACAACTTCTTTCATGGCATCGATCTCATATGGAATGAGTCCCATCATAGACTTCTCTCCTGCTGCCAGTCCTGCTTCAATACCGCGTTTTCCGGCTTTATCAATATCCGTGAAGATATTGACCTTGGCAACACCTTCCTTGACAGCCGTCTTAAAGTCTGTATCGGAAAGTCCGCTGCCGCCATGCAATACAAGCGGAATGCCGGTCTTTTCCGCAATCACACGAATCCGCTCAAAATCCAGCTTTGGCGGGAATGCATAATCGCCATGTGCATTACCGACTGCTACCGCAAGAGAATCCACGCCTGTCCGTTTCACAAAATCCGCAGCTGTTTCCGAATCTGTAAAATAGTCACTCGGATTTTCCAGCTTACCTGCGCCGGCATTATCGCCGACATGTCCCAGCTCGCCTTCCACCGTTCTGCCCATTGCATGACAGATCTTTACCATTTCAGCCACCTTTTCAATATTCTCCTCATAGGGAGCGGTAGAGCAGTCATACATAATAGAAGTGAAACCAAGTTCCAGTGCCTGCATACATTTTTCAAAGGTCAGACCGTGATCGTAATGCACACAGACAGGCACACTTGCCTTTTCTGCCATTGGGATCAAATATTCCGCTACCCTTGCCAGTTCCATTGCAGGCAGCAGGATTTCTGCTGTTCCGACCATGACCGGAGCTCTCAGTTCTTCTGCTGTTTCAATGATGGCTCTTGCCATCTCCACATTGACCGCATTAAAAAATCCAACGCCGTAGCCGCCTTTCTTTGCAGGCAGCAGGACATCATTCATATTGACTAACATCTTTTCTCCTCCATTTCATATTTATCATGCATCTGGCGATGCGAGGGCTACATCATGCATCTGGCGATGCATGACATTTTGCCCAACCTGCGGCGATCTTCGCCCGCAGCTCGTCAAACGGTTTCAATCCGCCCAGTGCATCATATTCCGTCACACAGCAGGCACCGGTCGCCGCTGCCAGATGGAGTGCTTCCTCCGGCTCACAGCCTTCCAGCATGGCAGTCAGAAATGCTGCAATGCTCGAATCTCCTGCTCCTGTCCCGGAACGTACTCTGTCCGGTACATAGCTTTTCTCAAAAATCTCTTTCTCTGACCACACATCAGCGGAAAGTTTTGCTTTACTGCCGGTTTTCTCCAGCGAATTTTTGTCTGCCGTACGCAGATACATGCCCGGAACACCGCATTTGATCAGCAGTACCTTTGCACCAAACTCCATACACTGCTCTGCCAAAGGACGGATGTCTTTTTCCACATCCAGAATTTCCGTAATATCCCGTCCGTCCGCCCGCTTCTGCCATTCGTGAAACCGCTCACGATCCAGCATAAAGCAAAGTTCTTCCACACTTGGAACAAAAAAATCAACAAACGGCAGCACATTTTTCAGGATTTCTTTCCAGTCTGCCTGTCCCGCCGGTGCATTTTCATCTACCGCAGCCATATCCAGCGAAGTTGCCACGCCTGCGGCTTTCGCACGTTTCATCAGTGAGACGAGCTCTGCACCATTATCTGCATACATTTCCGGCATTAGCGGTGGGTAACCAAAGTGGAACAGTGCAGCTTCTTCCAACTTTTCCTGCGGAATATCCGCCGCCTTAAAATGACGGTTAGCCCCCGCATTATGCAAAAAGATACGGTCAATCCCCGGAATTGCAAGCACGACAGAATAAGAGGTCTCTTCCCCCTCTTCGATCAGCATATCCGTATCCGCATCATGTTTTTTCAAAATATCCAGGATCATATTGCCAAAAGCATCTTTTCCGACTTTTCCCATCAAAGATACATCAGCACCAAGCTTCTTCATGGCAAGACCCGTGTTGGCAACACTGCCACCTGTATGTACATCAGCCGCGCCAACCTCCAGAAGCTTTCCGGGGGACAGGAGCTCCCCCGGATGCTGTACTTTTCTGTCCGGAAACATCGGTGTGATATCAAGGCAGATATGTCCCGCCGCGATTACCTTCTTTTTTTCCATACTTATTCAATCCCCATCAGTAAATTCATCACATACATTTTAAGTGCTTCAAAATTTCTGTTTTCCAGATGCTTATAGCTGTCTTCGTCCTTCGTGGTACGCATTGCTTTTACATCCAGTCCGACATATTCACCATGGCTTCCATAGCCGTTTTCCTTCAGTACCTTTACCTGATTAAAGCTTGCCCATTGCAAGTGCAAAACCGATCTCATTTGCCGGATCCAGTCCTGCCAGGATGTCTGCTCTTGTTGCCGGTCCGTAAGAATCTGCTCCCAGATGTACGTTCCATGGTCCTACTGAAAATTTAAACCGTGACATATTGTATTCCTCCTTTTCCTGTACTACTGCACGCGGTGCATTCTATCGCCTCCAGGCATCACCGGAGTTGTTTTTGATGTATTTATCCTACTATGGATCACAGCTTTTGACTGTTACAAGTTTAAGGAAAAAACATGACTAATTTGCTGTCTTATGCTATCATAATAGACATGATGAAAAGAGAATACGAGATCATTTCCCATGCGGAAACCAATTTTAAAGTATTTGTGGTGAATCTGCTCTACCGCGCACCACACATTCATAAAGACTTTGAGCTCGGACTGGTGCTGGACGGTAACATCTCCATCCTGCTGCCCGGGCAGACACTTTTGCTGCAGCCCGGCGACTTCTGGCTGATCAATCCGTTCCAGAGCCACGAAATAAAAGCGGACAAGCCTGCGCTGCTTCTTTCCCTGCAGGTCTCATCCGCCTTTTTTGCTCCGTATTATCCCGAGATCGATCATCTGGAATTTATATCCTGTGTTCTGTCTGCCAGTGCTGATATGCAGTACCGGACACTTTTTTCCGACATGACAGCACTTGCCCTTGCTTATTTTCAAAAAGATGCCTGCTTTACGCTCCGCTGCGCCAGTCTGGTCAACGCCTGCTTTTTCTCCCTGCTGCAGCTTTTGCCGCACCATTTTTTTTCCCATCAGGAATCACAGCTGCTCCATGAAAATGCCAGACGCACCAGAAGCATCTCCCAGTATATTGAACAGCATGCAGGAGAAAAGCTGCTGCTTTCCGATATTGCAGCACGTGAAAATCTTTCCCTGTACTACCTTTCCCATCTGTTCAAGGAAACATTCGGAATGCCCTTCCAGACGTATCTGCTCAAAATACGCTGTGAAAATGCCAGACGGCTTTTGCTCCTGACCGATCTTTCCCTGCTTGATATCTGTATCAGCTGCGGTTTTTCTGACCCCAAGTATTTTAACAAAGGCTTCCGCCAGCAATATCAGCTTTCCCCGAAGGAATACAGACAGCAGTTCCGTCATGAAAAGCTGCCACAGCAGCAAAAGTCCATGCTGACTACACAGGAATTTCTGTCAGAAAGCGCGAGCCTTATTGTACTGGAAAATGCCTATCGCAAGTCCGGCAGTTACAAGCTCCGCAATGCCAAAAGCGAGGAAGACACCGTCCGCCCCCAGGCTCCTACTGAGGAGCCATGCAGCAGGGATAATGACTACCACATATCTTGACAGCGAAATAAAGAAGGATGGAATCCCTTTTCCCAGTCCTTCCAGAACACCGGAAAATGTCACGGATACGGAAGACACCACAAAGCCAAGACTGATCAACCGGAGTGCTGTCATACCCAGACGCAGCGTTTCCCCGTTTGTGATAAAAATGCCCATAAGTTGCTTCGGAATACACAGGCATAGCAGCATACCAACTGTCATGATCCCCATGATCAGGGCAAGGGCAAAACGGTAAATCTGTTTTACCCGCTTTTCTTCCCTTGCGCCATAGTTATAACCGATCAGCGGGCGGATTCCCTGGATGATACCGTTTGCCGGCAGATACAGGAAGGTCTGCAGCTTGTAATAGACGCCAAGCACCAGCACGTAAGCCTCTGAAAAACCGGAAAGAATCGTATTCAGTGCAGAGATCAGAAGTGACGGAAGTGCCATATTCAGCGTTGCGGGGATTCCGACACCGTACAGCCGTTTTGCCGTTTCACGATCCGGTCTCCAGCTTTTTAACTGTACTTTGACCGGAATTGGACTGGCGTAATAAAACGCCAGATACACCAGCAGAGTAATGACCTGTCCGATGCCTGTTGCAACCGCCGCACCTTCCATTCCCATTTCCGGAAACGGTCCCAGTCCGAAGATCAGGACGGGATCTAAAATAATATTTGTAATAAAACCTGCCATCATACTGATCATCGATACCTTCATCCTGCCAACCGCCTGAAAAATCTTTTCATAGGCAATTCCCACTGTGATCACAACCGCAAAGGAAAATGCGATCCGCGAATAGGAAAGTCCGTAAGCGATCACCGCCTCATCCTCTGTAAAAAAACGCAAAAATGCCGGCATAAAGAGTAGACAGCCGATCACCAGCAGAATACCGTGTAAAGTATTGTACAAGATCGCATCTGATGCTGCCTGGTCTGCCTTATCCTGCTTTCCCGCACCCAGATAGAAAGCGATTGCTGCGCTCACACCGACAGAAAAGCCGACCGCGATCGCCGTGATCAGGTTCTGCATCGGATACACAAGAGAAAGTGCCGTCATTGCCTTATCGCTGATCTTTGCCACAAAATAGCTGTCTACAATATTATAAAGGGAATTGACCAGCATCGACGCTGCCATCGGAAGTGACATCGATATGACAAGCGGGATGATCGGTTTTTCTTTCATAAAAGTCTGGTTCATTTTGGTTCTCCTTCCTTATTACAAAGTTTCCTATTACACAACAAACGCCACATAACTGCCATTGGCAATTATGTGGCGAAAAATAGATACATATCCTAAAAAATCCACATGATTTTTATTATAGCTTATACAAACAGCTCTATCACAAATACGAGCAGGCAGCAAATAACAGATACCGGGAAAAGTCCTGCACCAAGCCATGCTGCGATCATGCCCGCGATCAGTGCTGCCAGACCGGAGATCGGACTCTGTGTCGCATGTACGATAGCCGGGAATGTCATGACTGCAAGTGTGACATACGGTACATAATATAAAAAGGACTGGATAAACCGGTTTTTGATCGGTTTGCGGATCAGCGTCAGAGGCAGGATACGGATCGTGTAAGATACCAGTGCCATGACAATAATATAGATCACATTACTTCTCACTTGTCTGTCCCTCCTCTTTTTGTGTATCCTTTACCGGGAATAAGATTGCTGCTGCGCCTGCGATCAGTACTGTCAACAGGATCGTTCTGGTACCGTCCGACAACTTTGAAATAAGCGGCAGGTAACCACACACAAAGCTCAGCGCAAAACTGATCACAACCAGCACACCTACAACCTTATCTTTTTTAGCAGGCGGAATAATGATCGCAAGGAACATACCATACAGTGCCACACTCAGCGCACTGACAATACGAAGCGGCAATGCATTGCCCGCCATAATACCAAATGCTGTACCGAGTGCCCAGGCAGGTGCTGCCAGCAGGATCGCTCCATAGGTATAGAATGGATTCAGATATCCGGGTCTTGCGATCGTAATACCAAATAATTCATCCGTTACATCATAACCTACGATCAGTCTGTGATAAAATGGCATGCCCGGTGCACATCTCTGCGCCAGTGCACAGCTCATCAATAAATATCTTGCATTTGCGATCAGCGTGATGATCGCCACCTCCAGATAAGTCGCGTGGGCTGCGATCAATGTAAATGCTGCGTATTCTCCTGCGGATGCATTGTTAAACAGGCTGGCAAAAAAGCCCTGCAAAGGTGTCAGCCCGGCTTTTCTTGCTGCGATTCCAAGTGAAAAGGAGACCGCAAAATAGCCAAGGGCAATCGGAAATCCATCCCGCATACCATCACAGAATACTTTTCTGTTAAATGCATAGACCGCTTTATCTACTACATTTTCTTTTGTTTTACTCATGACTTTTTCCTCAAAACTGATTTTCTTCCAACACCGGCAGACAATTTCCCGCTTTTCGATGTCAGTCACCGGACAATGTCCGCATGGCTGTCCGGCTGCTGACCGGAATAAATCAGGTTCTATAATGTGGTCTGTATACAACTCTCCGTATACAGCCAAGGCATATTATAACGCACAAATCCGGAAGAAAAAAGAGGAAATCTGTCTAATTTTCTACTATTTTCTGCAATTTTTGATGTTTTAGCGCAATTTTTCTCCTGCCATGTTACAATATGATAGATAGAAAGAATGTGCCCTGGCACATTCTGTTACATTTCGGATAACAGAACAAAATTATAATAAGGAAGTTACCCTATGCTGACAATTTACCCCGACTATTATACACAATTTACCTGCACCGCCGATTCCTGTCCGATCACCTGCTGTCAGGAGTGGAAGATCTATGTAGATGATACAACAAAGCATAACTGGAAAACACTCTCTGCGCCTGACTCTATGGATGCAGATCGCAGAAAGCTTTCTTCCTATATCACAAAAAAAGAAGGGGAAGATGTGATCCGGCTTCTGCCGGATCATCGTTGTCCTTTTCTAACCGATAATAAATTATGTTGTCTTGTACAAACCTACGGAGACAGCGTGTTGTCCAAAACCTGTACCTTATTTCCAAGGGAACTGCATACGTTCTCTACCCATAAAGAGGCTTCTCTTATGCCATGCTGCCCTGCAGTGATCGATCTGTGGCAGCAGGCTGATGCTATGGGATTTCCTTCTTATACCATGCTTTCCGAACAGATTCTGCCTCCATCTGCCGGTCAGATACAGGCAGCATTTTTGCTGCGGAATCATCTGATCCGGCTTTTTTCTGATGCCAGTCTGACACCGGAAGAAGCACTTCTGACTGCCTTCTATTTTCTGCAGGAGCTGCTGCGGGAAGAAAAATCCGGTAAAAAGCTGACAACGGATTTGATTGCATCTTATTTCCAAAAAGAAAACCTGCAGCAACTGCTGCAGGCTATTCATGAAATGCCATGTGTCATTTCCGATCTGTTATACGAATGTAATGAACTTCTGCAGGATCTTTCCGTCAATTACCTGCAGGAAGGGTTGTATACTGCTTACCTTTCTCCACTGATGGAACAGGCAGAAAATTTAACACTGTTATTTCAGGAGCCGACCGATGCAGATGTCCGTATGGCATCCCTCTGGGAAGACTTCATGCGCAGCTTTTCTGTCTATCATCCACTCCTGAGAAACTATCTGGCAAACGACACCTATGCAGATCTTCTCATTGATGAAGACCTTTCCCTGTCACACATGCTGATGCGCCTTGAATGGACGACGCTCCAGTATACCGCGATCCGTCACAGTCTGTTCTTACAATATCAGGCACAGGATGCGCCTGTCCTTTCTTATGAAACAGTAAGAGAATCTATTGTCATCCTGACCCGCATGACAGGCTATGAAGAAGAGGATATCATCAGCTATCTGGAAAGCAGCTTTGAAGCACTCTTATGGGATTTTGGTTACCCCGCGCTTATTGTTGGTCAGTGATCCCTGACAGTTCAGGTGTCTCGGATAGTTCAGGCACCTCAGGCAGTTCGCCCTGTGCCTCCGTTTTGTCAGCGACACCTTCCGGATCGTATTCTCCGCCTTCCTCATCATCCCAGAGAGAATCGTATTCCTTCTGCTTTTCTTTCATGGCAGCCATCATCATCTGTGCCTGCTTTGCCTTGCCATACAGATCCGAATCATACTCCATCAGCTTCTTTTCATCCGCATATGGCACCTTATCCCCCGCACACATTCTGGCTACTGTTGTCATGATCTTAGCCATGGTCGCTGCCATACCTGTTTCGGGATCTGCCAGTGCCTTTGCATTTTCCGCATTTGCCGCCAGACACCACTGTTCTGTCAGACCGTCCAGCACTTCCTGATTCTTATTAAATTCTTCCTGTGTCTTTTCAATCGAAAGCTGCAGCGTTGCAGCCTCATCCGACCATGTCTGGTCATTGGTTGCCTCAAATTTGGCTTTCGCAGCATCTCTCTGCTTTACCAGACTGCGTGTCTGATCAACAAGCTGCTGCCTGTATCTCTGATAAATAGGCATTGCATCCTTAAGCTTCATCTTTTCAACCTCCCTGTTGCTATTGTGATCAAGTTATATACTTCCCTGTATTTTGGACTTTTGATACTTACATTATATACATCGACATATTGATCTACAGATTTAACCATTTGCCCCAATATCTATCCTTGTCCTTTTGTAGCTGCGATACAAATTACCCTTTTTATTTCATGTGGCAGATAGTATACTATATATAAGGATTTTATTAGCCAGTACTAACCTTATGGAAGAAAGGATTTCTCATTTATGGAAAAGTTATTTAAGCTCAAAGAATACGGAACCGATGTCCGTACCGAGGTTCTTGCCGGTATTACAACCTTTATGACAATGGCATATATTCTGGCGATCAACCCAAGCATGCTCTCCGCAGCAGGCATGGACGCTACAGCCGTTCTGATCGCGACCTGCTTATCTGCCTTCTTTGGCACCATGTGCATGGCACTGTTTGCGAACTATCCGTTTGCGCTTGCTCCGGGCATGGGGCTGAATGCTTACTTTGCTTACACAGTCTGCCTTGGCATGGGCTATGACTGGCGCGTTGCACTTTCTGCTGTTGCGGTGGAAGGTATTATTTTTATTGTTTTATCACTCACCAATGTCCGCGAAGCTATTTTCAATGCGATTCCAAGCATGCTCAAAAAGGGCGTCAGCGCAGGTATCGGTCTATACATTGCTTTCATCGGTCTGCAGGGTGCTCATATCGTCGTCAACAGCGATTCGACTCTGATCACTTATGTCAGCTTCCGTTCCAAGTTCGGAACAGAAGGTATCTGTGCACTGCTTGCCCTGATCGGTCTTTTCCTGACCGCTATTTTATATGCCCGCAATGTAAAGGGATCTATCCTGATCGGTATTATCGCCACATGGGTTCTTGGTATGCTCTGTCAGGCAGTCGGTATCTATCAGGTAACACCGGAGGAAGGCTTCTATTCCTTATATCCATCCCTTGCCATTACCGATTTCTCCAAGTTTTCCCTGACCTTCGGACAAGTATTTAAAGCTGATTTTTCAGGTGTCAGCATCAGTAATTTCATTGCCATTTTATTTGCTTTTCTTTTTGTTGATATGTTTGACACGATCGGTACTTTGGTCGGCGTTGCGACAAAAGCAGACATGCTTGACAAGGACGAAAAGCTGCCTCGCATCAAACAGGCTTTGTTTGCAGATGCGATCGCTACGTTAGTCGGTGCTATCTTCGGTACTTCCACAACAACCACCTATGTGGAAAGCTCCGCCGGTGTCGGTGCAGGCGCCAGAACCGGACTTGCCTCTGTTGTGACCGGACTGATGTTCCTGCTTGCCATCTTCTTTGCCCCGATCTTCACAGCCATTCCGGGATTTGCCACCGCTCCGGCTCTGATCTTCGTCGGTTTCCTGATGGTAACCGCAGTAACAGACATCAGCTTTGATGATCTGACGGAAGCAGTTCCCGCTTACCTCTGCCTGCTTGCCATGCCCCTGATGTACAGCATTTCAGAAGGTATTGCGATCGGCGTGATTTCCTATGTCATCATCAATCTGTTTACAAAAAAAGCAAAAAAGATCACACCGCTGATGTATGTGCTTGCTGTGTTGTTTGTCGCGAAATATATTTTCCTGTAAGGGAAAAAAGAGCAGTTCAATTTGATCTGCTCTTTTTTCTTTATTCACCTTGTACACTCACAAAATCCGAATTACTTCTCCCGCAATATATAAAACAGACCAGCTCCTGAAACAAAAGCAAGAACTACAGACAGTATACAGAACGGAATATAAAAGCCATGCCCCGTATAGTCCAGTAAAACAGATGCCGAATCCTGCGCAAACCGAAAGAGCAAGAGCATACTGACAATGACTATCGCCCCTGTCAGCCACTCAGACTGGAAAGCCCCGCCTTTGGACAGGTTCTTTCTTTTTTCCAGGCAGGCGCCGATCCTGAAAAACAACAGACAGAAAAGCAACAGGATCAGCAGCACAGGCAGCATATGAAAAGCATCCGGCAGCTCTCTTGTATCCGGTGCATACATAATGCCATTCAGCATCAGATTATACTTCTGTTTAAAATCTTCTATAGCAGCTGTTGCCTTTCCAAAGTCTGCATAATGAAACAGAAGCCACCCCAAACCACACAGAAACATACATGCGCCGGGAGAGTTGGATACCGCTCTCATGCATAACAAAATGCTGTAAAGCAAAAGAGCAAACACAAAAGGAGCAAGCAGATAAGAAACGGATACTTTAGAGAAATCTTTTACACCTGCAAGTACATTACTGTCTGTTATAATCGTTCCACATTTATTCAGAAGTGTCTGATAAACAGTCAGAAGTCCTGCCAGATACACAATGGCACTGCCCACAAGAAGCACAGTTCCAAGCACAGCCTCATGCATAAATGTTCTTCTTCTGCTAATGGGTAAGGTTGCAGCAAATTCTACGCCATTTCGTTTTTCAAACAGCAGCCATTTGACAAATTGCATGACAAATAGCAGAACAATAACTCTTTCTGCGGTTTCGCCCGGTCCGGCAATATATGACTCCTGAATAAACCAGTGCGTCATATCTGCCAGCATCTCTTCTGTTCCCGACTTGTTTCCAATCAGTGCAGCCCTTGTATCTGCATCTTTTGCATTTTTTATTTGTGAATCATAGCCAGCTATAAGCTTCTGATAAGAAGACATGCTATCTGCAAGTGATCTGCAGTTTGCTGCAGTCGTTCTCAGCCCCAGCAGTATGAGCAGAGCAGATACAACGATCAGCAGAACGATCTCCCACCTGTCTCTGTATAATAGTTTCTTCATGCTAACCCCTCCTCTTTCTTCTGTTTCTGTAGTAATTCTAAATTTTCATCCCATGTCAGAAATACTTCTTCAAAAGTGATCTTCTGTCTTGCCAACGCCTCCACACCAAGCTTTACAAGCTTCTCTTCATTTTCTGCCGCATTTCCCATTGTCTGGAACGTAACAACTCTGCCCATCTGTTGTATATCGAAAAGCGGAATCTCTTTTTTCAGCTTTTCCATATCCTCTCCTGCAAGCTCTCCCTGCCATTTCTGGACACCTTCGATCACATCATCCATATCACTGTGTATCTGTATTCTGCCCCGCTTCATAAAGGATACTTCATCACAGAGCATCTCCATTCCATTCAGATCATGGGAGGACAGCACCACGCCAAGCTCTCTCTTCTCCGTTTCTTCGATCAGGATATCCTTCAGATATTTGCGGCTTCCGGCATCCAGTCCGTCTGTCGGCTCATCCATCAAAATATAATCCGGTCTCCTCGCAATCGCCAGCATAAATGAAAACCGCATTTTCTGTCCTTTTGACATCGCCCCGATCCCCTTTTTCAGATCTATATCGAATTTCTGGTTCAGCTTCATAAACTGATCCATCTGAAAATCCGGATAACACTTCTGATAAAACCTGAGCAGTCCCTTTGCAGTATATATAGAAAAGAACTCCTGCGAATCAGAGATAAAAGCAACACGCTCCAGCATTTTTTCATTATCATATACAGGTTTTCCATCATATGTAATACTGCCGCCTTCCGGTCTGTAAATACCTGCCATGCATTTCAAAAGTGTCGTCTTTCCCGCTCCGTTTTCTCCGACCAGACCGTGTATCCTGCCTCTCTCTCCCAGAAATGTGGCATCGGCTACAGCGGTTTTCTTTCCGTATTTTTTGTTACATTTCTTGCTTCTAACATCTGTATCCTCCCCTGTCATACTTAAAATCATCATTTTTACCTTCTCTGTCAAACTGATCCGGTACTAAATCTCTTCAAACGCCTCAGCCATAAGTTCCATGGCCTGTTCCTTTGTATAACCCATCATTTTCAGCTCCAGTGCTATACTACTGAGTGACTGATGAAGCGCAGAAAGCTTCCTGTCATCTGCCTGAAGCTCCACCTTCCGGGCTATAAAGGTACCCTTTGCCCGGATTGTTTCGATCACGCCCTGTCTTTCCAGTTCCTGATAAGCCTTTGCTACCGTAGACGGTGTAATGCCAAGCTGGGATGCCAGCTTTCTCACCGAGGGGATCGCATCTTCCGGCATCAGACTTCCCCGTGCCACCAGAAGCTTAAACTGCTCGATAATCTGTTCATAGAGAGGTTTACTGCTTCTCTCATCCAGTTGAATCATAGATTCTCCTTTCCTTTATATTGTCCCTGTATTAACTGTACTGCTTCGTGTAATACAGTTTAGCATATCCTGTTATTTTGTCAAGTAGCAGTTCAAACTATTCCCTTAAAACATCTTTTCCTTACTACCTGCTTTTTTCTTTGATCTCTGCTATACTATAGCTACCTGCCCCGTAAGTGCTTATAGAGTCCGTGGGTGGTACAGGCCTTACACAGACTTTTGTACTGCATTATAAAATACTTCTATCACAGGAAAACAGGAGGAGCGACATATGAAAGTTCTCATCGCCATAGATTCCTTCAAGGGAAGTCTTTCTTCCATGGAGGCTGCTGCTGCAATAAAAGAAGGCATTCTTCTTGCCTCAGAAAAAATCGATGTGAATATCCGTCCTTTAGCTGACGGCGGAGAAGGAACTGCCACTGCCCTGACTATGGGAATGCAGGGAAAAACAGAAGCCGTCACGGTCACAGGCCCTCTTGGCGATCCGGTAAGTGCCTCTTATGGCATTCTGCATAAAAAAACCGCCATTATAGAAATGGCTTCTGCCGCAGGCATTACATTAGTTCCATATAAAAAGAGAAACCCTCTCCATACAACAACCTTCGGCGTTGGTGAAATGATCGCAGACGCCCTGCAGAAGGGATGCCGGCATTTCATTATCGGAATAGGCGGAAGTGCCACAAATGACTGCGGTGTCGGAATGCTGCAGGCACTTGGCTTCCGTTTTCTGGACCAGTCCGGAAACACTGTCTCTTACGGCGCAGATGGTGTCAGAAATATAGTCAGCATAGATGCCTCTCTTGCAAATCCCCTTCTTGCAGACTGTGATTTCCGGATCGCATGTGATGTCACAAATCCCCTCTGTGGCGGAAATGGCTGCAGCTACATCTACGGTCCGCAAAAGGGTGCAGATCCTGCTATGATCTCTCAGATGGATGCATGGTTATCTGCTTTTGCCGATCTGACACAGAAAATCCATAACAAAAAAGCTGATAAAAACATGCCCGGTGCGGGCGCAGCAGGCGGTCTTGGTTTTGCATTTTCTGCCTATCTGGGCGGCAGACTGCAATCCGGTATTTCTATTGTCTTAGAAGAAACTCATATGGAGGCTGCCATACAGGATGCTGACCTTATCATCACCGGTGAAGGCCGCCTGGATAGTCAGACAGTTATGGGAAAGGCACCTGTCGGTATCGCCTCCCTTGCAAAAAAATACAATAAAAAAGTGATTGCCTTTTGTGGCTGTGCCGCTGATGATGCCATGCTTTGCAACACATATGGCATTGATGCGTATTTTCCTATTCTGCAAAAGCCTGTCAGCTTAGAAGAAGCAATGGATCCGGCTGTGGCCGGACAAAATCTAAAAAAAACAGCAGAGCAGGTCTTCCGTCTTCTGACCTGCTCTGCCTGACAGCTTTCCATAATTGAAAGCTGTATTTTTATTCAATCTCCAGCGTCCCGGCTGCACTGACTATAAACCCAACATCAGCCGTGGACGCCCCTTTTTCAATCTCACTATTGTAATCCAGAGAATGGATCGTAAGTGTGCTTCCATCAGCCTGATATTCTCCATTCCAGCCATCAGACAGTGTTATCGTATCCGAAAACTGCAGGGAAATCTCCCATGATGATACATCTGCCTCCCCATTATTCGTTATTGTCAGTTGATACTGATAAAAGGTTCTGCCTTCGGATTCCCAGCTGCCTGTCAGTTTTGCATCCACCGACAGATTACCACTGTTTAACCTTTTTTCTGATACATCTGTACCAGTCTTTCCTTCTGTCTCATCTGCTTCTGTTCTCTCAGATACACCGGATCCATTATTTTGATTTTGTGTTTTATCCTTGCTGTCTACGACGGTCTGCGTACTTCCATCCTCTGTCTTTACTGTATGGAGCATATCCATGATCCATTTTCCGCTCTCGCTCAGATCTTCTCTGGTAAAACCGGAGGTTTTCCGGCAGGAAGAAGCGATCAATGCCGAAGTCTCCTCTTTATTACAGAAGCTCCATACCGCATAACTGATGCCGTGCTGATCCATCGTATCGATCCAGCTCTGCGCCTGTCCAAGATCATTCCCACCGTTTCCACTTGCATCACACAGACCGTATTCGCTGACAAATACAGGCGTTCCGGCTTCTACCGCATTTACCATTTTACTGCGCAGATCTTCTTTGTGCGTTGCTGCATAGAAGTGAAGTGTATACATAATATTGTCATAGCCTGTGATCGGATCATTTTGCGGCTTTTCAATTTCCTGGCTCCAAGTTGGTGTGCCAACCAGTATTACCGCTTCCGGGGCATTTTCACGTATCACAGGAATCACCTCATTGGCATACGTCTTGATATCCTCCCAGCTGCAGCCGCTGTTTGGCTCATTACAGATCTCATACAGCACATGCTTTTCGCCTTTCAGCTTCTCCGTCATTTCTTTAAAAAATTGCAGGGCTTCCGCCTTATGGGTCAAAGGATTGCTGTCATGCAGAATATGCCAGTCCACGATCACATACATATCCGCCTGCTTTGCATATTCGACACCGTCTGTCACAAGTGCCTTCAGCTTTTCCTTGTCTCCATCTGTACAATACCCGCCGTTCTCATCCGTATACATGGCGATCCGAAACAGGTTCGCACCCCAGTCTTTGCTAAGCTGCATCACCGCATCCTGATTTACAAAGTCGGGAAACCACGCAATACCGTGTGTGCTGATCCCCCGAAGCTGCACCGCCTGTCCTTTTTCATCTACAAGCTGTGTGCCTTTCACAGACAATGCCCCATTTTGAGACGGCCGCGCCAGAATATAATCGCCGTTTTCCATGCTTTTCTGCTCTGCCGCTGCATCCTTTTCATTTACTTCAGGCGCTGCATCTGTACTGCTCTGTGTATCTGCATCATGCTCTGTACCTCTGTTTTCTGTCTCCTTATCTGCCTCAGCATTCTTCAGATCATCTGCGCCGTCTGCTGCCTGTTTACCCACAGTTTCATTCTCCTGCATCTGTACTGTTTCCTGCTCTACCGCCTGCTGCGCTTCCTTCTTTCCACACGCAGTAAGCCCCAGGCAACATATACATATGCCTGCTGCCACTACAGTTTTCTTAAATCCCTCATATAATTGTCTCATGCTAATCCTTCTCATCCGGCGCAAACAGACCTTCCCATCTCATCTACGCTCTCTTCCTCCGGAAGATTTGTGTAAGTTCTTCACTGATGGGAGATTTCGAGTTTCTTTCCGCCTGCATTTTCGCCTTATGCCTTTCTTTGCTTTTCTATAGGCATCAAATTCGTGCCTTTTGCCCCTGACATCATTATATCATTTGAAAAAGAAACCTGCATCAGAATATTTTCTTTACCATAGATCTCGGAATCAATGCTGCAATCACCCCAAATACAGGGATACATACAAGCATCGGCCAGATCACATAATGGCTGGTAAACATGATCATACCACCGGCAATCGCATATACAATGTAGTAATTCAGTAGCTGCCCTACCGTCAGTACAAGTACAAATGCAAGTCCCATTCTCAGCATTCCTTCAAAGGAAAGCATGGAAGCGATCTGCTTTTTTGTCATACCGACAGACCATAAGATTTTCAGTTCCTGTTTCCGTTCATGGATCGAGGTGTAAGTCAGATTGATAAAATTCAAAATGCCGATCAGCGCCAGGATCGCACTCAACGCACCTCCTACGATCAGAAACATGTTTACCATATCTTTAAATTCCTGCAGATACATTTTTCTGGATTTAAAATCCAACTTTTGATTTGTCACATTACAATACTGTTCTACATATGCCTCATCTGCCTCAAGATACTCCTTCTCCACATTGATCATGAATTGCAAAGCGCCCTTCGCCTGTGGCACAACCTTCAGATATTCCGCAGCGGGTATTGTTATATAGATGTCCATTCCATGGCTGTGCATTGGTCCCATGACATATGGCACATCTCCGATTCCAATGACCTCATATTCCTTTGTGCTGCCATCCGGCAGCTGAACCGGTATTTTCTCTCCTACCTGATACAGCGCCAGATCCGCATCGTTGCCGTCACTATCCAACATAGAAGATACAATGGCATAATCGCCGGAGCAAAAAGTATTCCAGTCGACCTTATCCGTTTCCAGTTCCAGTGCATGGAAGATCAGCTCATCCACACCATACAAATGAGAGCTGATCTCTTTCCGGTCGTAAACACACGAATCCCACCACTCTTTTTCATCCGGGCTTTGCACATACCAGTCAGTATGTTCCTCATATATTTTTTTCATCCTTTCCCATGCATCGCCTTCCAGCTTCTGCTCCGATTCCTCCATATAGATTGCACCGGATTCTGTAACACCATCCATTGCTCTGAGTGCTTCCATATCCTGTGCAGATACTCCCTCCAGATTTTTGTCAATAGCACTGAGATTATATAACGTGGCATCTGCAATGGAAAAATCACTGCCCGCAAACATGGAAATATATTTATCTTCATCAAAGCAGGAAACGATCGATACTGTAACATTGATCATCAGAACGCTGAGTACCATGGATAATAGCACCGCTGTCGTTCTCTTCTTATTTCTTTTCAGATTTTCCCATGCCATGGAAAACGGCGTTACCCACTTTGCCTTTTTATGCTTTGACAGCTTTTCTACCGGACAGTCACTGAACTTTACAGCCTCTACCGGAGATATTTTCCGAATGATCCTGCAGGGCTTTGCGCAACTGATCCTGACTGTAATCCACGCAAATACAGCACAGGCAAGAAACACAAATCCATTCGGATAAACCTTGCATGCATCTGTCAACATATTATTTGCAATCAGAGGCACTACAAAATATGATATCAGATAGCCCAGAAGCATGCCTACCGGGATCGCGATCACACTTAAAAACAATGCCTGCCTTAAAACCATTTTTTTCAACTGCCTGTTCGTCATTCCGATCGTTTTCAACAGACCATAATAATGAATATCGGACGTGATCGCGATCAGGAAAATGTTATAAATGATCAGATACCCCGCCAAAATGATCATGATCAATATAACTGCAACGATCAGAACGGTTGTTGCATCCAGCTCACTTGTCGTATATGCCCAGTTAATGCCATCCTTTATTTCATCGCCGAAACCGAGTCTTTCTTTAAGCGCCTCCATTTTTCCTGTAATATTGAAGGAAGAACTGAAATTAAAATCAGGATTGATGGAGCCTGCATAGGAATTTGCACTCAAATGTCTGTTATAATCCTCCCTATTCTTCCAGACAGGCGCAAAACTTTCCTGAAATTCTTTTGAAAAATAAATTTCATTTGTCATAGTCAACGCCGGTTTTTCCCAGATCCCGCAGACTTTAAAATCTCCTTCATAGGTATCAAATCCATTGGTCAGCTGCAGATGCAGGGTCTGTCCAAGCTCATGCGGAACGCCAAACGCATCCAGAACCGCGGTACAGGTTGCCACTTCCTCATATTTTTGAGGCAGCGTTCCTGTCTCCGGATAAGAATAGCTCTGCTTTGCGCAAAGAGGCTCCGTGTATCTGACCTCCGTATAGTCTTCAGATAATTCTTCATTTAATACTTCACCAAGTATGATATTATAGGACAGATCGTAGATTTTTGTATCTGTTTTCAGCTTATCATACTCTTCCTGTGTCAGATACTTGAAACCTGCATGTGTATATGTACCGACCTGATAACAGGTTGCAGTTTCAAGCGATTTGATCAGACTGCTTGCCACCGTAAACAAAGTGCTGAGCATGACCGTTGTCAAAATGATTGCTGCCAGCAGGATACTGTTTCTCTTTTTATTTGCCAGTATGCTCTTTTTACTGATATTCGCAATACATCTTCCGTTTTGCACCTTACGCATGGATCTGACCCCCTCCCGCTAAAATGCGTCCATCCTCAATACGGATGATACGGTCAGCCATCTGCGCGATCTCCTCGTTATGTGTAATCATAACGATCGTCTGTTTAAATTTCCGCCCGGTTACCTTAAGCAAACCCAATACATCCTGACTTGTCTTGGAATCCAGATTTCCGGTCGGCTCATCTGCCAGGATAATAGACGGTTTTGTGGCAAGTGCTCTCGCGATCGCCACCCTCTGTTGCTGCCCGCCGGAGAGCTGATTCGGCAGACTGTTTTTCTTTTCGGTAAGACCCAGTACTTCAATTATCTGCTCTATAAATGCCTCATCCACTCTGCTGCCGTCTAACTGGATCGGCAGCACAATATTCTCATACACATTCAGCACCGGAACAAGATTATATGCCTGAAACACAAAACCGATCTTTCTTCTTCTGAAAATAGTCAGTTCTTCTTCTTTCAGGTCAAAGATCTTTTTCCCATCTACCAGCACAGTACCTGCTGTAGGGCGGTCAAGTCCTCCCAGCATATGCAGGAGTGTGGACTTTCCGCTTCCGGATGTACCGACGATTGCTACAAATTCACCCTGCTCTACCGACAGATCCACGCCATCCAATGCTTTCACACATACCATATTCTGGTCATAATATTTCTTCAGATTTTCTGTTCTTAAAATTTCCATTTTACTTTCCTTTCCATTGTAGTTTAGCAATTAACTATAACCTGCCATACAGGTTATTTGGTCGTACATTTGCTACGCAAATATACAGCAATTAAAAATGCTGCGTATTTTTTACAATACCCAGCATATCGCATTGTTCTTTCCAGATTCTTTCTCAAATCTTACAATGTTGCAATATTTTGAACCACAATCCTTGCAAAATCTGCTTCGCAGATAAATTGATATCGCTATAATCTGCTTCGCGGGTTATTTAGCCGCACATTTGCTAAACAAATATATGACAAGAAATGCATGACACTATCTTGGAAAACATATATCAAATGTAGAACCCTTTAAGACTTCTGACTTGACCTTTATGTATCCTCCGTTATGTTCCACGATTTCACGCGCCAGATACAAGCCAACACCTATCCCTTCTTTGTCATGCACCGTTTTTCCTCTGTAAAACCGCCCAAACAATAACGGAATTTCTTCTTCCGCAATGCCCACACCCTGATCTGTAATCCGTATTCCCGAAAAGAATTCATAGGAAAACTCTTCCACAGAAATCACCGTGCCTGCATCTGAATACTTGATCGCATTGTCCAGAATGTTGTAAACTGCTTCCACTACCCACTTTTCGTCGATGTTTGCCTGATAGCTGCCACCCTCTTTTACATGGATCGTTATCTCCTTTGCGCAGGCTTTAGGGAGCGCCTGCTCCACTACTTTTTGGATGATCACCTGATAAGCAGTTACCTTTTGCTCATATTGAAAGATCCCGGTCTCAAGCCGTGACATTTTCACAAGTGCACCGATCAGGCTTTCCAGCTTTTTCCCCTGCGCATATATTTCGCCGGCATATTCCTTTTCCTTCTCTGTCTCCGCTGCCTCTGTCAATAGTTCCGCATACATCAGTATATTGGTAAGCGGTGTTTTTGTCTGGTGCGAAATATTGGTGATGAGCTCCTTTATGTTATTCTTTTCTTCACAAATCTTTTTTTCAGACATCGAAGCCGAGGTCAGATAACGCATCAGCTTTGTCTGCAATTTTGAAAGCTCACTTTCATCAAAGCAGTTTTCCTCAAAAGTGCCTGCGATCGCATCATCCAGCATCTGATTTAAAATTTCATATTCGTTTCTTCTATATTTCATGTTTTCACCTATGCTGCCATCACAAATATCTGCTATCCGGCAGATGCACCGCTATCCTTTAAAAACATATCCAATACCGTATATAGTATGGATCAGCCGCTCACCGGGACTTTCTATTTTATCCCGCAGTCTTTTTACAGTGACAGATAATGCATTTTCATCTACATACTGCTGATTCTGCCATACATGGTCGATCAGCTTTTCCCGGGGAAGCGTGATCCCTTCATTTTCCGTGAAATATTTCAATAAACGGATCTCCGTCTTACTTAATTCGATTTCCACACCGTTTTTCTGAAACAGTAAATTGCCGAAATCCAGAACCAGACCATGCTTTTCATATCTGTTTGCATATTCTGCCTGTCTGGCACCTGCTCTTGCCAGCAGATTGTTCACACGAAGCCTTAGCGTCATGAGTGAAAATGGTTTTGTAACATAATCATCTGCTCCCAGCGTCAGTCCCATCACCTCGTCAAGTTCCGTATCGTTCGCCGTCAGTATCAGGACAGGCACGTTAGATATCTTTCTGACTTGTTTCAGGTAGTCAAATCCGTTACCGTCCGGCAGATTAATATCCAGGATCACAAGATCCGCCTGCTCTATATGCTGAATCTCACCTAGTGTAAAAAACTGACGACACTCATATGCTTCATTTCCAAGCGTCAGCTCAATTCCGTGATTCAGTGCCACGTCATCTTCTATGATGTAGATTATCTTTTTGTCTCGTGCCATTTTGCTCTCCTGCAAGTTGTCATTACATTTCTGATCAATCCGTAAACTCCAGTTCTTAAATGACTATCTCATTACAGATTTACATGATTTTGAATACTTACATCATAGCATATTTTCAAATGTTTTTAACTTCTTTTCTGTGCTTTCACTGAATATCTACCGAAACCGGCTCCTCTCCCGGCTTAACCCAAAGCAATAACGACTGTATCTCATCCACATCTACCACGCGATCATAGCCTGTGATATGGTATGCATGTGTCGCATCCGTATAACCGACATTTCCACCATCTGCCAGATATGGAATACGAGTTCCGTCCTTCAGGATAACCCCCTTCATTTCCGGAATGCCAATTTCATCTTCATTCGCTTCCATATCTGCAGAAACCGTATAATTGATTCGCATAGATATCGGTGATATTTCCGCATCTGTGACTGTAATGTCTGCTCCCGCCAATTCTTTGTTAATATCAAAATATTTTGCGGCGCTGATATCAGGCAGTTTCATTTCAAAATTCCATACGCCGTCTTTCTCATTCGTAAAATCTGTTTTGTATAATGTCCCCAGATTCTCAAACTCCACATTTACCGTTTTGCCTAACAGTGTATCTGTTTCATCAGCAACAAATGCCTTGATAATATATTCCAGATTTCCATTTTCATCCAGATAATGACTTATGACATCTCCGTCCTCTCCAAATTGAATGGCACTTCCATCCTCGTAAACCGGAGTTCCATTCTCATCCGATACGATCCCATCATAAATTGATCCTGCCATATTCAATGGGACATCTTCGGATTCCACATTAACGCTTTCAAATCCCGGTTCCTTGTCCTCACTCACCTGATATCCTGAGATGGTAAAAGACATGTAGGCAAAACGCTCGTCCACAATGACTGTATCAGGCGCGATCGTTACCCCATTATCTACAACCTTTAATGATTCATAATCAGCCTTTTCCGGATAAATTTCGGCAATGCTGTCATTTGTCAACTGCTGTTGCTGTGTATCACTTGCCTGTATATTGCCATTCATCCCCCTTCCCCAATAATGATGAATCGCAGCCACCACACTTGCACTGCTGACTGCCAGTATACATGCACCTGCGATGACCGCAGCCTGTGATTTCAACCATGTTCTCTTATTTTTCTTGCTCATTATGACACAATCCTCCTGTCTGATCCTTTCAAAGGCATGATCGGTCTTCTTTAATACGATTTCTGATAATTCAATTTCTTCCGGTAATATTTTTTCTTCCATCATATGAATTCTCCTCTCCGTAAAACTTTGCGAGCTGCTTTCTTCCTCTTGAAAGATATGTCTTTATCGTATTTTCCGGTAGATCTGTCAGCGCTGCAATTTCTTTTACTTTGTATCCCTGTCCGTAAAATAATTCGATTGGCAGGCGATACCTTTCATCCAATGCCCGAAACGCTTCCTTCAACTCAATGTTATACTCATCATATTTTGCGCTCTCTTCACATTGATCCAGCCCAATATAAACTCTTTTTTGTCTCAAAATAGTATAACAATGATTGATCAGTATTCTTGTAAGCCATGTCTTAAAGTATTGCGGCTTCTTCAAGGTATCTATCTTTTCCCAGCACGATAATATGGTATCCTGCATCGCATCTCCGGCATCTTCTTCACTTGCCAGAATGGCGATTGCAACGCGGTACATATCCTTCATCTGTAAGTCCATTAATTCGCAAAAAGCATCTTTATCACGCCTTTGTGCTCGTTTGACTAAAAATATGTTTTCTGTATTCATTTTTTCTCCTGCGCGCATATCTGTAATTTTAAAATAAAGCGTCCTTTATTTCATTTTACATACATTAGACGTGAATTGTGGGGATTTGGTTTCAAGAATATGAAAAAAGGGTTCCGGAGAAAATCCCCTGAAACCCATAAACTCATAGTGTGAAAATAAATTAAGATCTAATTGCATTTAGAATCTGTAAAATTTGTAGTAATTCTATTCTCCATATGGATAATAATGTTCTGCCTTCGACTGAAACTCCTTCAAATCACAAATCTTCCTATCCGCATCAAACTCCGCAATGGTAACCCCGTTAAAACCATCCACATTGCTATCATAGTTGAGAGATGGTTTCGCTGTATTTATATAATGCTTCAATTTTTTTACAAAAAGTCTAAAAATCTTTATACGGAGTTGGCAAACCATGTGCCAAATCAAAACCATTTCCTAAAACAAGAATATTCATGGTGTATTCCGCTCTTTGTACATCTTACTCGCCAAGCACTTTTGCTTGTATTCCGTAATTATATATTGGAACTTTCCGTTTATATACTGCCAAGTATAATGCATTCACTGTATTCAAAATACTCCATAATGCCTTTTCAACCTGAGTATATGTTACTTGTACAACACTTTTGGGATGAACTAAACCATTTCTCAAATCAATAGTTTGCTTTATTTCCACATACCACGAATCCACATCTGATAACTCTTTCATTGAATACTTAGAATAGATAAAAGCTATTCTATCAATTAGCCGCTGCATCTTCAAACCTTTACCCAATTTCGGTACTCCCTTATCCAATTCAATATTTTTTTCGGATAAGAGTGATTTTTCATATATATCTAGGTGAAAGTTTGATACTAATTCTTCTGAAACCGCATTTACATAAGCTTCTAATGCGCTCATAGACAATAACAAACTTGCATGAAGCGATGATATTTGATGTTCACTTCCATCCTCCTCAGATTTAGCAATCTCTAAATAATATTTAGCTTCTTCAAAAAGCATTTCTCCAAAAAAGTCAAATTCTTTCATCGTCTTACCTTTTTCTCAATCTTTTGTACTTCCAAGTTTGCCTGCTTAGCAAAATACTTACTTAATGCCAGGTTGATATGTGCTTTAGTTATTCCCTTACCTTCTTCCGCCTGCAAATAAAATAATTCTATAAGCCGGCCTCTTTCTTTTGCGTCAGTTCGTGTTCCCAATCCTCTATAATTCTCCGGGTCGCTTTTATGCCTTGCTGAAGCCAATGCTTCCGCATTTAATGGATCTTTCTTGGAATGTTCCGGCAATTCAAAATGTCTTATCCTTCTAACGTCATTCTCAGACAAGAGCCCTGCCACAAAAGCCCATGATGCTATAATGGCATAATTAAACGCCTTGTCAGCATATTCTCGCGACGGCTTCTTTCCATCCTCTGCAAAATATTCTTTTTGCTTCTTTGCCAGTTTTGCAAAAGCAATTCCTGCTTCCTTTAATTTCTTATCATTCCACATCTCTGGATGTTCTTCTTTTAATTTGTCCCAATCTTCATCATTACCACCTGTCTTGGCAATAACCCCGTCAGTTTTTTCCTTTTCAAAGTCAATCACACTATTTCCCAAGAAATAATTAATAATAAAGGTTCTTGCTTCTCTTACGGTTATACAATTTCCTCTCTGTTTCTTATCTGCAAAATCGCTATTATCATCCAATAAGCCAACTTCATGACACCAATTTCGGAGTTCTGGACCTTTTACCGTTTCCATCATTCGATCGAGCAAATCAGCTGAAACTGCAATATTAGTATTAGAAATCAACTGTACATCTAATCTTTGTTCCATATTTAAATCAAAATAAACTTTTATACCATGATATTCTTTTACATCATTCTTTAATGCTTCTTGAATTGCTTTTATTCTATGCTGCCCACCCACAATTTTCAACGGATGTTCTTCATCAAATTCTACATTATATTCAGCAACTATGTTACTAAATATACGTCCGTTAATTGCATCAATCTTCATCTGAGCAAATGCACTACTATCTTCAACCAGCTCTCGGTTTGCTCTGTAATCCGATTGTTCTTCTGGATCTAACGGAACATCTACAGTACAATTGTTTATTAAATTCTTTGCCGACACATGACATTCACAAAACACAGCCCCAGTCACCTTATCCATCAAAAGATAGATTACCTTCTCAATCGGTTCAAATATTTCATAAAAATCAGGAACTTCATTTTCAAGCCTTGTGCGTTTATCATCTTTTATTGAACTATCATATTGTATTTTCATATCAAATATCACCCTTCCTATACATCTTCCCCTTTGTACTACCTGTACTCTCAATCAGGCCTTGCTCCAACATATCCTTAAGTAATACTTTAATCCTTGATTCTTTTACACCTGCAATAGTTTCAAATTCAGAAGCTTTATACCACTTATCCGGCTGCATAGCATTCAAAATAGCATCATATTTTTCCTGCGTTTTTTTCGTCACTTTTTTTTCGCCACTTTTTTCCGCCACTTTTTTTTCGCCACTTTTTTTCGTCACCTTTTTCTTAAAAGGAAGCGACAGTACTGTTCTGTCCGGATCAAATCTCTCCTCAATTACCGGTTCTTCCCAACCTTCATCTGCCCAAACATTAAAGATATTCGGCACACCGCTTCCGGCACGCTCACCGATATTGATAAGATTAAACATCTTCATAAGTGCCTTGTTTCGCGGATCAGATTCACCGCCAAGACGCATTTGCTTTTTACCCGTTCTGATATAACCGGGATTTGCCAAAACCAGCTTGTCCGGCTCTTTTCGGATAACAATGCCTCGCAAACCGTGATAGTCTGCATTAATCAGACAATTTGCCAATGCTTCACGAATTGCCTTGTGTACCGGTGTATCGTCAACACGCTCGCCACCGGACATTTTGAATGGTACCTTAACATCTTTAATAATTTTGTTATAAACCCTAAAATAGAAGTCGCACACATTTCCGGACCATTCACCGGAACTGGACTGTAATCTGTCACTCCAACGGGTGGTAGGGTCTAACTCTTCTCTATAATCCAAGAAATACTCAGGGAAATGACGCACAATGTTATACTCATCCCCAAACATCAACATGCCTGCTGCCGTAGGATGTAACTGCCCATCTTCCTCAGAAATTGCAGCAGCACCAATGCTTCGCAAATATTCATGATCGCTCAGGCGTTCAAACGGATGTCCCTCTTTTAAAGAACGATGACTGTTACGATATCCATGAATGGTATCATAATTCAAATCTTCCATAGGAACCTTGTCCAACACTTCCATATCCATGGTACGCTCAGTCTGGTCTCGAAGCATGGTCTTTACCTGCAATCTGGTACAATGATAATCGCCCTCATAATTGCGACGGAAAGTACCATTGAAAATATCATTGTTGATGTACACCGGCTTCTGCTCACGCTTTGCCATAGGCACATATATAACCATGATAACATCTTTATTGTCACCAACTTCATAGGTCTGCACATCATCTTCTGACAAAAGATTAATATTTACCTTCTTGGGATTATTCATATTATCCCAAAATTCCTTACGAAGCTTAGATGCATTCTGGAGACCGGTAGTTCTCCAACTACCATCTTTATTTTCTTTGACACCAAGAATAATGACTCCACCATAGCAGTTTGCAAAAGAAGAATAGGTGTCCCACAACGAAACCGGCAAACCACCATCTGCTTTTTTCACTTCTCTTCTGTTGTCTTCTCTGTATTCATCGAATTGTGAAAGGTCAAAATTCTTTTCCAAAACGCTCATCTCTCTTTCTATCTTGAGGCTCAAGTTAACACTTAATAATGTTATATTCTTTAAGACACATAGCTTCAATCTGCATTTTCAAATTATCCCGAATGCCTTCATCTGAAACTTCAGTAAAAGGAATTACACTTATTCCCGGAACCATTTTTATAGCAGTTTCTATATCCTTATACTTCATATTATTTTCAATAACTTTATTCTCTGCACCATTTCTATCAAAAGGAATCTCATTATATTTAGTTATCGTAGATAATATATCTTTTTCCAATTCGGATAATACATATTTTTGATTTAAATATTCTAAAACAATTTGAATCACTACATTACTTGACATATATTTTCTTACTCCTTTATTTTACAACTATGTCTCTATCCTTACCAGTTTTTACATTTGCGATTCCATAACAATACCTTGTAACTATAACAATAAATTGAATACTTCCCAAAATTGAACCTACTATGACTTTACTACTATTACGGTTCTTCCAAGCCCTGTTAATCCACAAAGTTCTCATCTGTTTCAACAGCTACAAGATTCAGGATTTTGATTTTCCCCATACAATTTAATGTCAACTTAATAACTCAAACGCTACATATCATTTTTATTTTTCATAAATTCATTCAACAATTCCTTATATTTATCTCCCTCATTACCGAATATAATTTCATTAATAATTGATAGAATTAAGGCCTGTCCGCCACAAACGCCATTCCTATCATAATCTTCCGGTATATCGTCCGCTGATGTTGGTATTTCAATTTCGTTTATCCACCACTTATCAAGTTTATTATATATTCGCATCATATCCCCAAATAGCTGTACAACTTCTTCACCAAAACCCTCATTTAGATTTTTAAGTAATTTGTGAGTGATATCATTTCTCTTTTTACGGATTATTTGATATCTATCATAATCTTCCTGCGTAATAGCTTCTGCATCCATAAACCACTTTAACGATGCGTTCTCAAGATTCTTATCCAGTGCCCTTACTTTCTCTTTATAGGCATTGGACTCTTCACACACAATCCTGTCACCATCCATATAAAAATGTTCTGAATAAAAATCCCTGACTTGTTCAATTACAAACTCTTTCAAGCATTCATAATTCATAACAAAAACGGCAGCAAAATTAATATTCGTCTTTAAAATATTTTCATCCAAAATATTCTTCCAATTATCCACAAATATTCTCCTCTTAAATATTTCATATCTCCCCGACCACATAATCAGAAATATCAATTTCCCGTAATACCGGTTTTGAAATGAACATTGTCATTTTACCATCCGGATTTTGGAATATAACAATATTCTCAAATCATTTATACTATTTCAATTATAGAATTTCAGAATTGTTGCTTGCAAAGATTCTATTATCCCGGCATAGACAAATAGCAATATGATTGTGGAGCGTAAGATACACCTATATCCTCCAACGACAACGGTTCATCATATAAAACCACATTTTTAGCCGATAAGCAATGGTTTTTTTCTTTCCTCTATAATATTTTCTAAAAAAGGAATATATAATGCCAGAATGTTGTTTAGTCTGACGCCATACATTTAAAACATCATCTTCGATGATATATTCAATTTCAGCCTCTGCTACAACTTGTTTTTATTTTATATATTTAATATTAACATGGTAATTTTAAATTGTACACAAGTCTTAATAGTACAAAAAGAATCAATTTACACCGCTCCGCTTCATTTTAGGCGCGAACTTCTCCCAATAAATAAACCCAGAAACAAGCAAGCTCGTTCCTGGGCTATATTTTTACTTATTTATTTGGCTCATTGCCATCGCGTAAATTACTCAATGATAGTAGCAACACGGCCTGAACCTACAGTACGTCCACCTTCACGATACTTTAATCCCGTTTTATCTCATATTTTTTATGGTTTTCTCTCCAAAATATAGTGAAAAACGGCTGATTTGCACCATGTATTTTTATTTGCCTGATTTCTTGGCACCGGACACCCTGGTCGAAAAAATTCTCTTCCACGACTAACAGATGCTACTCTACTAACTTTATATTGTGCCTGCAGTTTTTAACTGTTATAATGGAAACATGATACTTGTTTATTAATCCAATTCGATTGAATCCGATATATAATAGTGAAACTTATTTTTTCTGCAATACTGTTTAATTTGTCTGATCAGTTTTTTATCTTTCGTGTATTCTAAAAGATAGACTTCCATTCTATCTTTTTTACATTTTTGAACATAACCGGAAAAATATTTGCGTACATCTTCTGGCTGTTTTCCAAACGTGCCCGTTTCAAACCGAATACTGCTCCACACAGATTCCTGATTAACGGCAGTCATGATATCTTTCGCCGATCCGTATGTTTTTCTGTACTTTGTCACAAAAACATCTCCGCCATTGATCATGACACCTTTTCCAAGACGTTTGATATTTTTCAGTATTTTGGCCAGTCCTTTAAAATTTTTCTTTGTCTTTGCATAATCGTAGACATCGCAGTTGTCAATAAAAAAACCATCCACCCCTTTTTTCAGCAGCTTCTTCGACAGTTTTCCCATAAACTTCTGCCAGTCCTTATTCGAAACATCTACCCACTTTTCTTCTTCCCAGTTCTCATAATTTCCGATTGTAAGATATTCATATTTCTTATAATAATAGCGAAAATTCTCGATGGAACCGACATTTAAGTAGGTATATACTTTTACGCCTTTTTTGTGCAGGGTACGGATATCTTTTGCAGAAAAATACTGTGCATCAATGACCACCAGTCTATATCCGTATAACTTTTTTATCTGAGACGAATCAATGCTTAAAAATACGCCATATTCTTTTTTCTCTTTTTGGTTCTTTGCGTCTACCGCACATGGTCCTGCCAGTATGCCAAGAAATAAACTGAACATCCATGTTAAAATCAAAATCTTTTTCCAAAAATATTTCGATTTTTTACTCACTCCTGTTCTCCCCATGACTTCATCTGCTAATTTTGCTTTTCGCTGTACCGGCAGCTGCGCTAAAATGATTGCTGCAAAAATCAGACAACAGCCCAGCATCTCTTTTGCATTCAGCTTCTGTCCAAGAATCAACCAGCCAAATACTGCTGAAAATACAGCTTCTAAACTCATAATTAAGGATGCCACGGTAGGATTAAGCCCATTTTGTCCAATGATCTGTAACGTATATCCCACACCACAGGACAAAATTCCTGCATACAAAATCGGAATCCATGCCGAACATGATAAAAAGGCCTGCGCCCATGCCTTAATGCCTGAGATGGAATGCTGCATATCCACTGCAAACATCGGAACCGCAGTCAGCACGCCAGTTACCAGAAACTGAATCATGAAGAGACGTACTCCATCAACCTTCGGTGAAAAGTAATCCACAAATAAAATCTGTATGGAAAATCCAAGCGCACAGCAAAGGAGCAGCAGATCCGCCGGCTGAAATCCTTTCTTATCCTGCATACACAAAAAATACAGCCCTACGAGTGCCAATACAACAGCAAACCAGATATTTATCCCACATTTCTTATGTAAAAATAGTCCGAGAATCGGCACCAGTAAAATATATACCGCTGTAAGGAAACCTGCTTTTCCCGCACTTGCTCCCATCAAAATTCCAACCTGCTGCAGGTTTGTAGAAATACAAAGTGCCACACCACAACAGATTCCACCTTTTATCAGCAGTTTATAATCTTCCTTTGTCTTTGGTTTTCTTGGCGACAGATCTTTTTTATCTAAAAATTTCATGACAGGTATCAATACCAGTACCCCGATAATACACCGGACACAATTAAACGAATATGCTCCGATTGTCTGTCCACCAACTGTCTGAGCCACAAATGCAGCCCCCCAGACGGCTGCCGTTACCAATAATAGGAAGCTGTTTCTGGTTGTTTTGTTATTCATCTTCTGCCTCTTTTCAAATCATAAAAATAGTTGAGCTATTCTGCAAACATGCAAGCCCATTAAACAACAATTTACCATTCTTTTCCCAAAAATGCATTATTAAAAAGGTTTTTATACAAAAAACCGCAACCCCTGATTTCTCAAGGATTGCGGAATACAATCTAAAATATAAAATTTTAAATTATAAATTACTCGATAACTGTAGCAACTCGGCCTGAACCTACTGTTCTACCACCCTCACGATATCTGAATAGCGTTTTTCTATATATTTCCTATGCTTTCTATGGCTGAAATCGGCATATTTTCGTTAGATTTATATAGTCTATTTTTATTTGCACGATTTCTTGGCACCGTTTTGGCACCGGAATGCATCTCTTAATCAACCTAAAAGTTTCAAGTCTTGATACCTCTAGTTATTTTTTCTTATAATATACACACCGTAAATTGCGAGCCAAACCACATGTGTATCATGTTCTAAAGGATAATTCTAGGACACACAACAATTTATCAATACAACTGGCTTATCTGTAATAAAAACGAAAGGACGAAAAGCTATGAAACTTATATATGCTACATATAACCAGTACTGCAATAGTATAGATATAACCACTTTTGATAATATGCTTCTTCGCATAGATTGTAGTAAGGCAGAGGACGGATTGAAGATCACACCAAATTCACAGTGCGCATTAAATGCTCTTGCGATTGATGAACCTATGGAGTATGCACGCTTAGTGTTGGATAGAGAAATGCAAGTTTGGATTGATGCAGAAGATAGTTTAGAAGTGTGGTAATTTTTCGGGCGGATTGCTATAGATCAGCAGTCCGCCTTTTTTAAAATCTTTACAAAAATATAAGTGGGATGTAAGAGATGTGCGTGGTACAATAGGAAGTGAAATTTGAATTTTTAGGAGAAAACGATGAAGAAATGGACAAAAATATTGTTGATAATAGTTATAGTTATTTTACTTTTGTTTGTGGGAATGTCCTATTTTATAGGGACGCAAGTTTTCATGGGGTCTACTCAATTGGTTACTTGTGAAGATACTTCAAAAGTGAAAGATAGTTTTTGGGAAAGATATAATATGGATTATGATGTTTTCTGCAGTACATATACTATAGAAAAAGTTGAAATCACTTCAACTTTTGATGAACATATGATACCGGCAGATTACATATATGCTCTTGGTGAAGAAGGAGATAAGAATAATCCAACAGTTATTTTAGTGCATGGTCTTGGTGGAAATCGTTATACCAATTATCCTTTAGCAGAAATGTTTTTGCAGAAAGGATATAATGTATTGACTTATGACCAGAGAAGTAGCAACGAAAATACAGCTCAATATACTACATTTGGATACTGGGAAAAATATGATTTGATTGATTACATTGATTATGTCTATAGCCATGCACCGGAGCAAGTGATAGGAATATGGGGTACATCGTTTGGTGGAGCAACTGCAGGATTAGCAATGGGAGATAAGGATGTTGAAAACAAAGTGGATTTTCTGATTCTAGATTGTCCGGTTAGTGATATGAAATGGATGGTAGAAGAAGAAATGAGAAAGATGGATATTGGATTGCCTATATCTTACATGACATTCTGTGGCAACATTATCAACAAAATGGAATTGGGATTTAGTTATGATGATGCAAATGTATGTGACAAAATTGCAGATATTGAAATTCCGGTTTTGGTAATAAACAGTGAAGCAGATACATTAACCCCACAGTTTATGGGACAAGAAATATATGATTCAATACAAAATGAAAAAATTAAAATGATTTGGACGGTAACTGATAGTGAACATACAGAAATGTGGTTAGATTACAACCAAGAATATCGAGAAAAGGTTCAAGAATTATTGAATTTTACTAAATAATAGAAATAGGGAAAGTAAACTTTCAGT